>Ga0222424_100167_pt1 | contig 69466 bp, 54 predicted proteins | sample 2B2ome_FD_182468 | JGI IMG/M metagenome (GOLD analysis project Ga0222424, IMG submission 182468) | Enriched microbial communities from leaf-cutter ant dump, University of Wisconsin, Madison, United States - 2B200A (version 2) | ecosystem: Environmental > Terrestrial > Nest > Insects nest > Nest... | reverse complement strand
GAGTTCACGCAGATCGACTGCGAGACCTCGTTCCTGAACGAGGAGGAAATCCGCGCCATCTTCCAGCGCATGATCACGGAAGTGTTCAAGCAGCAGCTCGACGTGGACCTGGGCGAATTCCCCATCATGACCTACCAGGATGCGGCGTTCCGCTTCGGCTCCGACAAGCCCGACCTGCGCGTGAAGCTCGAGTTCACCGAGCTGACCGAGGTGATGAAGGACGTGGACTTCAAGGTCTTCTCCGCCCCCGCCACCACCAAGGGTGGCCGCGTGGTGGCCCTGCGCGTGCCGGGCGGCGGCGCCATCAGCCGTGGCGAGATCGATCAGTACACCGAGTTCGTCAAGATCTACGGCGCCAAGGGCCTGGCCTGGATCAAGGTCAACGAAGCCGCCAAGGGCCGCGATGGCCTGCAGTCGCCCATCGTCAAGAACCTGCATGACGCGGCCATTGCCGAGATCCTCAAGCGCACTGGCGCGCAGGACGGCGACCTGCACTTCTTCGGCGCCGACAAGGAAAAGATCGTCAACGATTCCATCGGCGCGCTGCGCCTGAAGATCGGCCACAGCGAATTCGGCAAGAAGAGCGGCCTGTTCGAGAACCGCTGGGCGCCGCTGTGGGTGGTGGACTTCCCCATGTTCGAGCACGACGAGGAAGAAGACCGCTGGGTGGCCGTGCACCACCCCTTCACGTCGCCGAAGGACGGCCATGAAGACCTCATGGACACCGATCCCGGCCAGTGCATCGCCAAGGCCTACGACATGGTGCTCAACGGCTGGGAATTGGGCGGCGGCTCGGTGCGTATCCACCGCGCCGACGTGCAGGCCAAGGTGTTTGCGGCCCTGAACATCGGCCCGGAAGACCAGCGCGCCAAGTTCGGCTACCTGCTCGACGCGCTGCAGTACGGCGCGCCCCCGCACGGCGGCTTGGCCTTCGGCCTGGACCGCCTCATCACGCTGATGACCGGCGCGGAATCCATCCGCGACGTGATCGCCTTCCCCAAGACCCAGCGCGCGCAGGACCTGCTGACCCAGGCGCCTTCGCCCGTGGACGAAAAGCAGTTGCGCGAGCTGCATATCCGCCTGCGCAACCCGGTGGCTGCAGCGTAAGGCGGAGCCTTGCATGCACAATCAAAGGGCGCCCTGGTGGCGCCCTTTGTTTTCTGGGGATGCGTGATGAACCAACAGCTTTTCACATGGCGGCCTTGGGCCGTCCCGGCACGGAGCGGCGCATGGCGTGGCTGAGGGCCTGCATGCCCGGCGCGCTGTGCGTGCTGCTGCTCGCCGCCTGCGGCGAGAAGAAAACCGAGCTGGGCCAGGGCGGCTCCGTGGTCAGCGGCTCGGCCGGGCCGGAAGGCGCCCGGAATGCGGCGCGCGAGCTGCAGCGCTGCGATGCGCCCGTGGCCACCGTGGCGCTGGCCGAGAACCCGAACGGCTACACCGTGGGCAGTGGCTACCATCTGCCCGCCTCGCCGGTGCCGCTGATCAAGCTGCTGGCGCAGCAAAGCGGCTGCTTTCGCGTCGTGGACCGCGGCGCAGGTCTGCGCGGCACCGTGCAGGAGCAGGATCTGAAGGACGCGGGCATCTTGCGCCCCCAGTCCACGGTGGCCAAGGGCAAGGGCTACGAGGCGCAGTACACCCTCACGCCCAGCCTCACCTTCAGTGAGCAGGACGCCGGGCGCGGCCTGGCCGGGGTGATCGCCATGGTTCCCGTGCTGCGCGACATCGCCGGACTGGCGGGCCTGGTCGAGCAGGTCAAGTTCAAGGAAGCGCAGACCGCGCTGCTGCTGTCCGACAACGAAACCACCGAGCAGGTGGCGGCCGCCACGGGCGCCGCGCGCACCACCGACCTGGGCGTGGGCGGGCTGGTGCTGGGCCGCCTGGGCGGGGGCGCAGGCGCTGGGTGGAGCAACACCAACGAAGGCAAGGTGATCGCCGCCGCCTTCCTGGACGCGCACAACCAGCTCGTGGTCCAGGCGCGCGCGCTGCAGGCCAAGGCACTGCCGCCGCCCGTGCCCACCCGCGCCGCCAGCCGTTGATGCGCCCGGGCACCACGCCATGTACAAGATCCCGCAGTCGGTGCTGGTGGTGGTGTATACCCCGGGGCTCGACGTGCTGCTGATCCGCCGCGCCGATTCGGCCGAGCCGTTCTGGCAGTCGGTTACCGGCAGCAAGGATGTGCCGCACGAGTCCTATGCCGCCACGGCGGCGCGCGAGGTGCGCGAGGAAACCGGCATCGACGCGCAGGCCCCGGGCTGCGTGCTGCGCGACTGGCGGCTGGAGAACGTCTACACCATCTACCCCCAGTGGCAGCACCGCTACGCCCCCGGGGTGTGGCACAACACCGAGCGGGTCTTCGGCTTGCAGGTACCCGCGCCGCAGGCCGTGGCCTTGAATCCCCGCGAGCACACGGCATATGCTTGGCTGGACTGGCGCGAGGCGGCCGACCGCTGTGCCTCGCCCTCCAACGCCGAGGCGATTTTGCTGCTGCCAAGAATGACCACGCCATGACCCCTGCACTCACGCTCCAGCGTCCCGCGTCCTCCGACATCCTGCGCGTGGCCACCTACAACATCCACAAGGGCGTGCAGGGCCTGGGGCCGGCGCGGCGGCTGGAAATCCACAACCTCGGGCTGGCGGTGGAGCAGCTCGACGCCGACATCGTCTGCCTGCAGGAAGTGCGCCGCCTCAACCACAAGGAGCAGCACTACTTCGACCGCTGGCCCGCCGTGCCCCAGGCCGAGTACCTGGCCCCCGAGGGCTACGAGGCCGTGTACCGCACCAACGCCTACACGCGCCACGGCGAGCATGGCAACGCGCTGCTCACGCGCTGGCCCGTGCTCGGGCACCAGCACGAGGACATGTCGGACCACCGTTTCGAGCAGCGCGGCCTGCTGCACGTCGAGGTGATGTTCCAGGGCCGCCCGGTGCACGTCATCGTGGTGCACCTGGGCCTGGTGCCGGGCAGCCGCGTGCGCCAAATCCACCAGCTGCAGCGCTTCATCGAGCGCGAGGTGCCGCTGCGCGCTCCGTTGGTGGTGGCGGGGGATTTCAACGACTGGGGCTCGCGCATCCAGCACATGCTGCGCGGCTTCGGCCTGCATGAGTACGAGGAGCACCGCGCCTTCACCTACCCCGCGCGGCTGCCCATCACCCAGCTCGACCACGTCTACGTGCGCGGCCTGACTCCGCTGGGCCTGCACGCGCCGCGCGGGCGCATCTGGTGGCGCATGTCCGACCACCTGCCGCTGATCGCCGAATTCCGTTGGTAAGTGTGAAGCGCACCGCACCCCAGTTCCGAGCCGGCCACCGCGTCCAGTTGCTGCAGGGCGCGGCCGAGCTGTTCCCGGCCCTGGCCCAGTCCATGGATGGCGCGCGCCACTCGGTGCTGTTCGAGACCTACATCTTCGACACCACCGGCTCCGGCGCCGAGGTGGCCGAGGCCCTGATGCGCGCCGCCCGGCGCGGCGTGCGCACCAACTTGGTGGTCGATGGCGTGGGCACAGGCCGTTTGCCCGCGCCGTGGTACGAGCGCCTGCGCACGGCTGGCGTACAGGTGCGCGTGTACTCGCCGCTCGGGCCGCTGGGGCTGCTGCTGCCCATGCGCTGGCGGCGCCTGCACCGCAAGCTGTGCGTGGTCGACGGGCAGGTGCTGTTCTGCGGCGGCATCAACGTGCTCGACGACTACCACGACCCGAACTTCGGCACGCTGCAGGCGCCGCGCTTCGACTTCGCCGTGCGCGCCGAAGGCGCCCTGGTGGCGCAGGCGCAGGCCACCATGGAGCAGCTGTGGTGGCGCATTCAGGCGGTGCGCGATGCGCGCCAGTACCACCTGCCCGAAGCCGTGCACGCGTTGCGCGAGGCTGGCGTCGGCGCGCCGCTCCGCCAGCGCGGCCTGGGCATGCGCGCTGCGCTGCTGTTGCGCGACAACCTGCGCAACCGCGGCCGCATCGAGCAGGCCTACCGCCGTGCCATCGCCAGCGCGCAGCACGAGATCATCATCGCCAACGCCTACTTCCTGCCCGGCGGCAAGCTGCGCCGGGCGTTGGTGCTGGCGGCGCGGCGCGGCGTGCGCGTGCAACTGCTGCTGCAGGGGCGCTACGAATACTTCATGCAGTACCACGCGGCGCGCCCGGTGTACGGCGCGCTGCTGCGCGCCGGGGTCGAGATCCACGAGTACGAGCCTAGCTTCCTGCACGCCAAGGTGGCCGTGATCGACGCCCACGGGCGCCGCCCCTGGGCCACGGTGGGGTCGAGCAACCTCGACCCGCTGTCGCTGCTGCTGGCGCGCGAGGCCAACGTGGTGGTGCGCGACAAGGCCTTCGCCAGTGAGCTGCGCCAGCGCCTGCGCCAGGCCATGCACACGGCGGGGCGGCGGGTGGACGCGCAGCAGTTCGGGCAGCGCCCCTGGCGCGAGCGCCTGCTCGACCAAGTGGCCCACGCGCTCATGCGAGCCGCGCTCTGGGTGACGGGCAACCGCTACTGAATTAATAGCTACTGACGCTTGCCAGATAAGCGATGGAGGGGCAAAACCCTGTAAATATCCCGTGTGATGATCGCTGTTACCATCGCCGCATGAACAGAGAACCTGCTGTCGATATGAAAACCGACTCCGCAGACGAAGGCGTCCCCGTCTCCGTCAAGATCCGCGAGCGCCTGCAGGCGGCGCGCAAGCGCTTTCACGCCAACGACAACATCGCCGAGTTCATCAACCCCGGCGAGCTGGAGGCGCTGCTCGACGAGGTCGAGGCCAAGATGCAGGGCGTGCTTGACAGCATGGTCATCGACACCGAGGGCGACCACAACACGCAGAGCACGGCGCGGCGCGTGGCCAAGATGTACCTCAGCGAGGTGTTCAAGGGCCGCTACGTGAACGCCCCGTCGATCACCGAGTTCCCGAACGCCGAGCACCTGAACGAGCTGATGATCGTCGGTCCGATCACCGTGCGTAGCGCCTGCAGCCACCATTTCTGCCCCGTCATCGGCAAGATCTGGATCGGCGTGTTGCCCAACGAGCACACCAACGTCATCGGCCTGTCCAAGTACGCGCGCCTGGTGGACTGGGTCATGGGCCGCCCGCAGATCCAGGAGGAGGCGGTGGTGCAACTGGCCGACCTGATCATGGAAAAGACCCAGCCCGACGGCCTGGCCGTGGTCATGGAGGCAAGCCACTTCTGCATGTCCTGGCGCGGCGTGCGCGAGATGGACAGCAAGATGATCAATTCCGTGATGCGCGGCGTGTTCCTCACCAACCCGACGCTGCGCCGCGAGTTCCTGTCGCTCATTCCCGGAAGGACCTGAAAGCCATGCTGGTTCGCCTGCTCTACGTCAGCCGCGCCGTCGATACGTCGCCCGCGGCCATCGAAGCCATCCTTACCCAGTCGCGCCTGCACAACCCGGCCAGCGGCATCACCGGCGTGCTGTGCTACGGCGGCGGCATCTTCCTGCAGGCCATCGAGGGCGGCCGCGCGGCCGTGAGCGAGCTGTACGGCCACATCCAGCGCGACGCGCGCCACAAGGACGTGGAGCTGCTGGCCTTCGAGGAAATCTGCGAGCGCCGCTTCGGCGGCTGGACCATGGGCCAGGTCAACCTGGCCAAGCTCAACCACTCCATCGTGCTCAAGTACTCCGAGCGCCCCGAGTTCGACCCCTACGCCGCGTCCGGCAAGGTGTCGTTCGCGCTGCTCGAAGAACTCATGGCCACGGCCAGCGTCATTGGCCGGGCCTGAGAACGTGTGAAAGAACCCGCCATGCCCGCTCATTCCGCCAAAACACACCCGCCCGTCGTTGCAAATGCTCGCCATAGCCCGCGCTATGGCTGCGCTTTGCGCCTAGGGCGGGCGCGTTTTCGCGGCCTGCTCGGGCACGCCGGATTCATTCACACGTTCTGACTCCCGCCCCCCTTCGCTGAACACGCCCCGCAGCCGCAGCCGGCCCCGCGCCGCTGCGGCCTTTGCTTTGTGCCATGGCCCTCGACGCCTTCGCCCTCATCCTCCTGGCCGGCCTCATCCATGCCGGCTGGAACATCGCCGCCAAGAAGGCGGGGGGCGATGCGCGCTTCGCCTTCTTCACCTCGGCGCTGATGATGGTGGTGTGGGCGCCCCTGGGCTGGTGGCTGGGGCACGATGCCGTGCCGCTATGGGGCGCGCGCGAGTGGGCCTTCATCGTCGCCAGCGGCTTGCTGCACGTGCTGTACTACGTGATCCTGCTGCGCGGCTACCGCCGCGCCGACCTCACCGTGGTCTACCCGCTGGCGCGCGGCTCGGGGCCGCTGTTGTCGTCGTTCGTCGCCATCACGCTGCTGGGCGAGCGGCTGTCCTGGCTCGGCGGGCTGGGCATCGCCGGCGTGGTGGGCGGCGTGTTCCTGATCGCCGGCGGGCCGGCGCTGCTGCGCGCCACGCACGACCCGGCCGCGCGTTCCCGGGTGCACGCCGGCATGGCCTACGGCCTGCTCACGGGCGCCTTCATCGCCGCCTACACCGTGGTGGACGGCTACGCCGTCAAGGTGCTGCGGATGTCGCCCATCCTGGTGGACTACATGGGCAACTTCGTGCGCGTGGCGGTGCTGGCGCCCGCCGTGCTGCGCGATCTGCCCACGGCGCGCAGCCTGTGGGCGGTGCAGTGGCGCTTCGCGCTGCTGGTGGCGGTGGTGAGCCCGGTGGCCTACGTGCTGGTGCTGTACGCCATGCGCGAGGCGCCCATGTCGCACGTCGCGCCCGCGCGCGAGGTGTCGATGTTGTTCGCGGCGCTGATCGGCGGGCATTTGCTGAACGAGGGCGACCGCCTGGCCCGGCTGGCCGGGGCCGTGCTCATCGCGGCGGGGGTGGTGGCGCTCGCGCTGGGGTAGCCACTAGCTTCTGATTTCATAGCTTCTTGCGCTTCCTGCGTAAGGGTTTGCTGCCGTTTTGGCTTGTTTTTTTGGGTGGTCCCAGAGGCGGACTGCGGGGACGGGGCGCTTTCTATAATTTCCGCATGAAAAAAGGGGACATTCGTGCGCGGCGCCAGCGGGGGGGGCTGCGGGCGCTGGCGTGGCTGGCGTGCGCCGCCGTGCTGCCCGCGCAGGGCGGCGGCCTGCCGGGCGGCCGGGCCGAGGTGCGCATCGGCGCGCTCTCGGTGCTGGAGGGCGAGGACACGCGGCGCCTGTGGCTACCCCTGGTGGCCACGCTGGAGCAGGCCCTTGGCGGCGTGCCGGTGCGCCTGCAGGCGCTCGACCCGGCGGCGCTGGAAGACGCCGTGGCCCAGGGCGAGCTCGACTTCGTGGTCACCAACCCCGGCCACTACGTGACGCTGGAGGCGCGCCACGGCGCCTCGCGCATCGCCACGCAGTCGGCGGCGCAGGGCGACCCGGCGCACGCCGTGGGCTCGGCGGTGGTGGTGCGCGCCGATGCGCCGGTGCAGCCCGCGGGCCTGGGGCAGATGCGCGGCTGGCGCGTGGCCGCCGTGGCCGAGGAGGCCTTCGGCGGCTACCAACTGGCCGCCGTGGAGTGGCTGCGCCAGGGCATCGACCCCGAGGCGGGCGGGCTGGCGCCGGTGTTCACCGGCTTTCCCATGCAGCGCGTGGCGCAGGCCGTGCTCGCGGGCGAGGCCGACGCCGGCATCCTGCGCACCTGCGTGCTGGAGCAGTGGGAGCGCCAGGGCACGGTGCCCGCGGGCGCGCTGCGCGTGGTGCCCGCCGCGCCGCCGCAGGAGACGGCGGCGGCGGGACTGCCCGGCTGCCGCACGTCCACCCCGCTGTACCCGGGCTGGGCCTTCGCGGCGCTGCCGGGCACGCCGCCCGAGCTGTCGCGCCAGGTGCTGCTGGCGCTGCTGGCCCAGCCCGGCGGCGGCGACGCCACGGGCAGCGTGTGGACCGTGCCGGCCGACTACCAGCGCGTGCACGACGTGCTGCGCGTGCTGCAGGTCGAGCCCTACATGTTCCTGCGCGAAACGCGCCTGCAGGCGCTGCTGCGCCGCTACTGGAGCGTGGCCGCGGCCCTGCTGGCGCTGGCGCTGGGGGGCGGCGCCTACCTGCTGCGCGTGGAGGTGCTGGTCAAGCGCCGCACCGCCGAGCTGACGCACAGCCTGCACGAGCGCGAGCGCCTGGCGCGCCAGAACGCGCAGCACCAGGAGGCGCTGGGGCACCTCTCGCGCCTGTCCATCCTGGGCGAGCTGTCGGCCATGCTGGCGCACGAGCTGAACCATCCGCTGGCCACCATCGCCAACTACGCGGCGGCGCTGCGCCGGCGCGCCGCGCGCGGCAGCCTGGCGCCGCAGGACCTGGAGCGCGCGCTGCAGGACATCGCGCACGAGAGCGAGCGCGCCGCGCGCGTCATCGGCGGCGTGCGCGCGCTGGCGCGCAAGCGCGTGCCCGAGCGTGCCGCCATCGCGCCGCGCGCGCTGGTCGAGCAGGCGCTGGCGCTGCTTGCGGGCGGGCAGCCGCAGGCGGTGCGCGTGGCCTGCGCTCCCGGCGCCGGGAAGCTGCGCGTGTGCGGCGACGCCCAGCAACTGCTGCAGGTGCTTTTGAACCTGCTGCAGAACGCGCGCGACGTGCACCGCGCCGCGGGCCAGGAGGCGCTGCCCATCGTGGTCGAGATCGGCCGCGAGGACGGTTGCCTCTGCCTTGCGGTGCGCGACCACGGCCCGCCGCTGGTGCCCGAGGCGCTGGCGCTGCTGTTCACCCCGTTTCACACCACCAAGCCCGGCGGCCTGGGCCTGGGCCTGTCGATCAGCCGCGGCATTGCCGAGGCGCACGGCGGCGCGCTGCACGCGCGGCCCGTGCCGCCGGCCGAGGGCGGCGGCATGCGCATGGCGCTGCTGCTGCCGCTGGTCGACGCCGCCGTCGAAGGAACCGAGGAGCCCGCCGCATGACGACTGTCCCCCCGCCCCGCATCCACGTGGTGGACGACGACGCGCACTTCCTGCGCTCGCTGCTGTTCATGGTCGAAGGCCTGGGCTTCGACGCCGTGGGCCACCCTTCGGCCGAGGCCTTCGCCCTGGCCATGCCGGCTCCCGTGCCGCAGGGCACCTGCCTGCTGCTCGACATCCGCATGCCACGCATGAGCGGGCTGGAGCTGCAGCGCCGCCTGCAGGATCGGCCGGACATGCCCATCGTGTTCATGACCGGACACGGTGATGTGGACCAGGCCGTGCAGGCACTGCGCGGCGGCGCGGTGGACTTCCTGCAGAAGCCCTTTCGCGAACAGGCGCTGCTCGATGCGCTCAACCGCGCCGTGGCCGCCAGCGTGCAGGCCCAGCAGCGCCAGGCGCGCCAGGCGCAGGCGCTGGCGGTGCTGCAGCGCCTGACGCCGCGCGAGCGCGACGTGGCGCGGCTGCTGGCGCTGGGCCACAGCAACAAGGAGGTGGCGCGGCGCCTCGACATCAGCGACCACACCGTGCACGTGCATCGCCAGGGCATCACCAAGAAAACCGGCTCGGGCCACGCGGCCGACCTGGCACGGCTCATCCTGCGCGCCGCGCCGCAGGAGCTGGAGGACGATCCCGGGTAGTGCCGATTCCAGGTCAACCGGCTACTTTGCGGGTTTCGCTGTGCCCCGTGCGACAGCACCTGCGGTTTCCCGCCTGGTTGTCCGGTGGAGGGCAAACCTGTATCAGCCCTGTGCCGGGGTGCGCCGCTGCAGCGCCACCGAGGCGGCGAACACCGCCAGCCCGCCCAGCGCCAGCGCTACCCCGACCCAGCCGGTGGACGCCCAGCCCCAGCCCCACAGCACGCCCATGCCGCCCAGCCAGGCGCCCAGGGCGTTGGCGGCGTTGAAGGCCGAGTGGTTGAGCGCGGCGGCCAGGGTCTGGGCCTCGCCCGCCACGTCCATCAGGCGCACCTGCAGCGCCGGGCCCAGGGCCCCGAGCGTGCCCACCAGGAAGGTGCCCGCCACGGCCAGCGGCAGCACCTGCACCGTGAGGGCGAACAGCGCCAGCACGGCCGCGCCCCACAGCAGAATGCCGGCGATGGTGGCCATGAGGTGCCGGTCCACGAACTTCGGGCCGACCCAGTTGCCCGCCACCATGCCCAGCCCGAACAGCGCCAGCACGAACGGCAGGCCCTGGGGCGGCAGGTGCGCCACTTCGAGCATCGTCGGCTTGATGTAGCTGAACACCGAGAACAGCCCGCCAAAGCCCACCGCGCCTACGCCCAGCGTGAGCCACACCTGCGGCTGGCGCAGCGCCTGCAGCTCGCGCCAGGGGCTGGCCGCCGCCGGGGCGGGTTCGTGGGGCACGTGGCGGTGTACCAGCCACACCGTGAGCAGGCCGATGGCGCCCACCAGCGCGAAGGCCGCGCGCCAGCCCAGGGCCTCGCCCATCCAGGCCGACAGCGGCACGCCCACCACCACGGCCACGGTGAGCCCCATCATGATTTGCCCCACGGCGGCGGCGCGCCGTCCGGGCGGTGCCAGGCCCGCCGCCACCAGCGCGGCCACGCCGAAATAGGTGCCGTGCGGCAGCCCGGTGACGAAGCGCAGCAGGTTCAGCGACAGGTAGCCCGGTGCCAGGGCGCTGGCGAAGTTGCCCAGGGCGAAGAACAGCATCAGCGCCATGAGCAGCGCGCGCCGCGGCAGGCGCGCGCCCAGCACCGCCAGCACGGGCGCGCCGACTACCACGCCGAGCGCATAGGCGCTGATGACGTGGCCTGCCGTGGGGATCGAAACGCCCAGGTCCGCCGCCACCTCGGGCAGCAGGCCCATGATGGCGAATTCGCCCGTGCCGATGCCGAAGCCGCCCACGGCCAGCGCCAGGACGGCGGCGGTGGAGGAGGGCGCGCGGGGGCTGTTTGAATGCATGGAAAAAATAAGGGAAAAACGGCTCCAGCCCTTGCCTGGCAAGCGCAAGGTGCTATCAAAAAAAGAAAACCGCCTTGCGGCGGTTGGCGGCGGGGCGCGGGGCGCTCAGGCCACCGCGTCGGCCGGCAGGCGCTGCAGCATGGCCAGGCTGCGGGCGATGGTGTCGCGCAGCTCGCGGCGGTCGCAGATCAGGTCCACGGCGCCCTTGGCCTGCAGGAACTCGGCGCGCTGGAAGCCTTCGGGCAGCGTCACGCGCACCGTGGATTCGATCACGCGTGGGCCGGCGAAGCCGATCAGCGCCTTGGGCTCGGCGATGACGACGTCGCCCACGAAGGCGAAGCCGGCGCTCACGCCGCCCATGGTCGGGTCGGTGAGCACGCTGATGTAGGGCAGGCCCTTCTTGGCCAGGCGCGTGAGCGCGGCGTTGGTCTTGGCCATCTGCATGAGCGAGAACAGGCCCTCCTGCATGCGCGCGCCGCCCGTGGCCGTGAAGCAGATGAAGGGCACCTTCTGCTCGATCGCGGCCTCGACGCCGCGCACGAAGCGCTCGCCCACCACGGAGCCCATGGAGCCGCCCATGAAGTCGAACTCGAAGCAGGCCGCCACGATATTGATGCTCTTCACGGCGCCGCCCATGACGATCAGCGCGTCGGTCTCGCCCGTCTGCTCCAGCGCTTCCTTGAGGCGCTCGGGGTACTTGCGGCTGTCCTTGAACTTCAGCGCATCGACGGGGATGACCTCCTGGCCGATCTCGTAGCGGCCCTCGTTGTCGAGGAAGGCGTTGAGCCGCGCGCGCGCGCCGATGCGGTGGTGGTGCGCGCAGTGCGGGCAGACGTTCTGGTTGTGCTCCAGGTCGTTCTTGTAGAGCACGGTCTCGCAGCTCGGGCACTTGATCCACAGGCCCTCGGGCATCTGGCGCCGCTCGGCGGGATCGGTTTGCTGGATTTTGGCGGGCAGGAGTTTTTCGAGCCAGGACATAGCGTTTCCTCTTTCAATCGCCAGCGTGCCCCCTGGGGGGCGCCGGCCGGGCTGCATTATGCGTCGAGCGCTTTGCGCACGCCGCGCAGGAAGTCGATGGTGACGGCGACCACTTTCTCGTGCGGCTGGTCTTCGATCAACTGGATGATGCGGCTGCCGATGACCACGGCATCGGCCACGCGGCCGATGGCCTGGGCCGTGGCCGCGTCGCGGATGCCGAAGCCCACGCCCACGGGAATGTGCACGTGCTTGCGGATGGTGGGCAGCATGGCCTCCACCGCCGCCGTGTCGAGCGCGCCGGAGCCGGTCACGCCCTTGAGCGAGACGTAGTACACGTAGCCGCTGGCCACGCGCGCCACCTGCTGCATGCGCTCCTCGGTGCTCGTGGGGGCGAGCAAGAAGATCAGGTCCATGCCGTGCGCGCGCAGCGCGGCGGCGAAGTCCTCGCATTCCTCGGGCGGGTAGTCCACGACAAGCACGCCATCGACGCCGGCCGCGGCGGCGTCGCGCACGAAGGCGCCGTCGCCGTGGATCTGGTCGTAGCGCTCCACCGGGTTGGCGTAGCCCATCAGCACCACCGGGGTGCTCTGGTTGCGCTGGCGGAACTGGCGCACCATCTCCAGCACCTGGGCCGTGCCGATGCCCAGCGACAGGGCTTTTTCGCCCGCCTTCTGGATCACCGGGCCGTCGGCCATGGGGTCGGAAAAGGGCACGCCGAGTTCGATGACGTCGGCCCCGGCCTCGACCATGCCGTGCATCAGCGCGGGCGTGATGTCGGCGAACGGGAAGCCGGCGGTGACGTAGGGGATCAGGGCCTTGCGGCCTTTTTCCTGCAGTTGGGCAAAGGTGGTGGCGATGCGGCTCATGGCTTGGCTCCGTGGGCGCCGTGGGTGGCGGGCGTGCCCTTGACGGCAAGGCCCCGGGTCGAGGGGCGGTCGTAGAAATCCACGCCCGAGAGGTCGGCCACGGTGCCGATGTCCTTGTCGCCCCGGCCCGAGAGGTTGACCAGGATGGATTGGTCAGGGCGCATTTCCTTGGCCAGCTTCATGGCGTAGGCGAAGGCGTGGCTGGATTCGAGCGCGGGGATGATGCCTTCGGTGCGGCACAGGTGGTGGAAGGCTTCGAGCGCCTCGCCGTCGGTGATGCCCACGTACTCGGCGCGGCCGATCTCCTGCAGCCAGGCGTGCTCGGGGCCGACGCCGGGGTAGTCCAGGCCGGCGCTGATGCTGTGCGTTTCGGTGATCTGGCCGTTCTCGTCCTGCAGGATGAAGGTGCGGTTGCCGTGCAGCACGCCGCTGGAGCCGCGCTGCAGGCTGGCCGAATGGCGGCCGGAGTCCAGACCCTCGCCAGCGGCCTCGACGCCGATCAGGCGCGTGCCGGCATGGTCGATGTAGGGGTAGAAGATGCCCATGGCGTTGCTGCCGCCGCCCACGCAGGCGACCACGGCGTCCGGCTGGTGGCCGGGGCCGAGGAACTCGGGCATCTGCGCCAGGCATTCCTCGCCGATCACCTTCTGGAAGTCGCGCACCATCATCGGGTAGGGGTGCGGGCCGGCCACGGTGCCGATGATGTAGAAGGTGTTGTCCACGTTGGCCACCCAGTCGCGCATGGCTTCGTTGAGCGCGTCCTTGAGCGTCTTGCTGCCCGACTCCACCGGCACCACGGTGGCGCCCAGCAGCTTCATGCGGTAGACGTTCGGGCTCTGGCGCTTCACGTCCTCGGCGCCCATGTAGACGATGCACTCCAGCCCGTAGCGTGCGCAGATCGTGGCCGTGGCCACGCCGTGCTGGCCGGCGCCGGTCTCGGCGATGATGCGCGGCTTGCCCATGCGCTTGGCGAGCATGGCCTGGCCGATCACGTTGTTGATCTTGTGCGCGCCGGTGTGGTTCAGGTCCTCGCGCTTGAGGTAGATCTGCGCGCCGCCCAGTTCGCGGCTGGTGCGGGCCGCGTGGTACACGGGCGAGGGGCGGCCGACGAAGTGCGCCAGCTCCGCGTGGAATTCGGCCTGGAAATCCGGGTCGTCCCGGTAGCGCGCGTAGGCCTCGCGCAGCTCGGTCAGGGCGTGGGTCAGCGTCTCGCTGGCAAAGCTGCCGCCGTAGGGGCCGAAATGGCCGCGCGCGTCAGGTTGTTGGTACTGGGACATGGGGGTTCTTTGCAAGTTGGGCATCGGCCGCGCGCACGGCGGCAACGAAGCGGTGGATCTTGTCGGCGTCCTTGACGCCCTTGAGCGGCTGGCCGCCGGGGCCGTCCTGCTCTACGCCGGAGCTGACGTCAACGGCCAGCGTGCGGCAGCGCGGGCGCACTTGCAAGATGCCATCGGTCACGTTTGCAGGCGTGAGTCCACCAGACAAAACGAGGTGACAGTTGACGCTTGGTGGAAGGAGTGACCAATCGAATGCCTTGCCGCCGCCGCCATACCCGTCGACATGCGCGTCGAGCAGGATGGCCTGGGCCTGTGAAAAATCGTGTGCGTATTTTACGAGGTCGAAGCCCGCCGCCCCGGCGCCCAGGGGTATGCGCGCGGCGCGCAGCCAGGGGCGCGCGCCCTGGCCGCTCGCGGCCCAGCAGTCGGCGGGCGATTCATCCCCATGGAATTGGGCGATAGCGCCCGCCACGCAAGCGCTGGAAGCTATGACATTGCTAGCGCTCTCGTTGACGAAGAGCAGCACGGGCGTGACGAACGGGGGCAGGCGCCGCGCCAGTTCCGCGGCCCGCTGCGGCGTGACGGCGCGCGGGCTCCGGGCGTAGAGCACGAAACCGATGGCGTCGGCACCGGCGGCCACGGCGGCGTCCACGTCCTGCTCGCGCGTCAGGCCGCAGATCTTGATGCGTGTGCGGCAGAAGGGGGGCGTCTGGGTGCTGGGTGCGGGGCTGCTCATGGCAGCCAATCATACGCAGCCGTGCGCGTGGGCAGGCCCCAGGCAGGGTCGTACACCGGGCCGAGAAAATACAGGCCGTCCGGCGAGAAGGTGGGCGCGGCGGCGTCGCGAGAGCGCGCGGCCAGCACTTCGGCCATCCAGCCTGCCGGCTTGTGCCCCTGGCCCACGGCGATCAGGCAGCCCATGATGTTGCGCACCATGTGGTGCAGGAAGGCGTTGCCCTCGAACTCGAAGCGCCAGTAGCAGTGCGCGTCTTCACCGCGCCGCGTGATGCCGATGCGGTGCAGTGTCTTGACGGGGGTCTTGGCCTGGCAGGCCGAGGCGCGGAAAGAGGTGAAGTCGTGTTCGCCCAGCAGGTGCTGCGCGGCGGCGCGCATGGCGCCGCCGTCGAGCGGGTGGAACACCCAACCGACGCGGCCGGACTCCACGCTCGGGCGCACGTGTGACTGCAGCAGCACATAGGCGTAGCGCCGCGCCGTGGCGCAGGCACGCGCGTGGAAGGCGTCGGGCACGGGCTGGGCCCATTGCACCGCGATGTCCGGTGGCAGGAAGGTGTTGGTGCCGCGCACCCAGGAAAACGGCGTGCGCCGCAGGGGCGTGTCGAAATGCACCACCTGCATCAGGCCGTGCACCCCGGCGTCGGTGCGCCCGGCGCACAGGGTTGCCACCTCTTGCGTGGCGAAGCGGCCCAGGGCCGCTTCGAGGTGGTCTTGCACGGTGTGGCCCGAGGGCTGGCTTTGCCAGCCGTTGTAGCGCTGCCCGTTGTAGCTGACGCCGAGGGCGATGCGGGCCGTGCCTTCGGGCATCAGCCGAGGTCGGCCAGCAGGCGCTGGGCGCGGGCCTTGACCGGGCCGGAGGCTTCGGCAATCACCTCCTCGATCAGCGTGCGCGCGCCGTCGCTGTCGCCGATGGCGTGGAACTCCTCCGCCAGGGCCAGCTTGGTGCTCAGCGGGTCGCTTTCGTCCAGCGGGGCTGCCGCAGTCGTTTCGGCGGCTGCTGGCGTGCTGCCCAGCGGAGCCGGGGTGCTGGCCAGGTCCAGCGACAGGTCGCCCAAGTCGAATTCCAGCGATGGTTCGGCGGCGGGCGGCTGCGCGGGGGCGGTCGCGAGCGGCATGGCGGCCGAGTCGAGCAACTGCAGGCCCTCGGTCGGGAAATCGAGCGAGGCCGTCAGGGCCGCGTCTTCGGCGCTCGGGGCTTCGGGCAGGATGGGCGCGGGAAGGTCCAGGGCCTCCACCACCACCGGGGGCTCCAGCAGGTCGGGAACGTCGATGGCGCCCTGGTCCAGCTCGGGGAGCGGGGCGGGCGGCTCCGCCATGGGTTCCGGCAGCGCGGCAGCCGTGGCGGCCGCGAAGTTGCCAGGCGCGGCGGGCGGCGCTTCGCCCGGGACGTCGGTCACCAGATCGAGGTCCAGATCGAGGTCCAGATCCAGGTCGGGCGGCAGGGCAATGGGTGCGGCTGCCGCAGCGGCGGCGGTCACCGGGGTGGTGGCGGGGAAGTCGGTCATCAGCGGCGCGGGGGCGCTGGCCACGTCGGCCTTCATGCCGGGCTGGCCACCGGGCTGGTAGAGCGGGTTCTCGAGGTCGATGTCGCGGCCCAGGCCGGCCACGCGGTTCCAGTCAGGGCCCTGGCCATTGGTCTGGCGGAAGACTTCGCTGGCCACGGCTTCCAGGGCCTTGCGGTCCTGCCGCTTGGCGTAGATCTCGGCGAGCTTGACCTGGATGGAGGTGCGGTCGGGATTGTGGCGCGCTGCCTCCTTGAGGATTTCCTCGGCCTGCAGGTCGCGGCCATAGGCCAGGTAGACATCGGCTTCGGCGACGGGGTCCACGTCGCCGCCGGCATCCAGCTGGCTGGGTGAGTAGGCCAGGGAGGAGCCGGTGGTCATCTCGCTGTTGGCGGTGTCCACGCGCTGGCCGCCGCTTTGGCCGAAGAAGGAGTCGGGCTGCAGCTTGCTTTCCATGAAGCTGCTGTCCACCCCCGTGGCGGCCTGGCGGCGGCGCTGCAGGACGCGGTAGCCGCCATAGCCCAGCAGCAGGGCCAGAATGCCGCCGCCGGCCAGCGGAATCAGCGGGTCGTCGAGCAGGCCGTCGATGAAGCTGGGCGCCGGCTCGGGTTCTGGTGCGGGCTGGGGCTTGGGTGCCGGCGCGGGCGGTGGCGCCTCGGCAGAGGCTGCTTCCGTGGCCTGCTGTGCCGGGGCTTCGGCTGCTGCCGAGGCGGCCGCGACGGGCGCGGAGGCCGCCGGCTGTACCGGGGCCGGTGTCTCGGCCTGCGATGCCGGGGCTACCGGGGCGGCCGGTGCAGTGGCAGGAACCTGGATGCCGGGGGCCGATGCGGCCGTGGCCGCCGGTGCGGCGGCGGACGCGCCAGCTGCTGCCGATGCGGCGCCGATCTTGTTCAGCTCGGAAATATTGCGCGACAGCTCGGCCATGCGGGTGGCGTTCTCGCCCGACTGCTTGTCCTGCGCCAGCTTCTCGTCGGTACCCTTCTGCCCCTTGATGGCGCCCTTGGACAGGGTCAGCTTGTCGGGCGCGGCCTGGGCCGGCCGCTTGTCCTCGACCTGGGTCTGGACCTTGCCGCTGGCGCTGCGGCTTTGTGTCGCCACTTCGGCCGAGGGGGCCGATGCGGCGAGCTTGCGGCGGAATTCGTTGAAGTCGCGACTCTGCGCGGCCACGATCTGGCGTGCCTCTGTGGCGGGCACGGCCTGCGCGGTGGCGGCATCGGGCATGTGCAGCACCACGCCGGACTTCAGGCGGTTGACGTTGCCGCCCACGAAGGCGTCGGGATTGCTGCGCATCATCGCCACGAGCATCTGGTCGAGCGAGACGCCAGAGGGGCGGTGGGCGCCGGCCAGGCGGCCCGCAGTGTCGCCGGGGCGCACGGTCACGTTGTCCGTGGCGGGCTCGGCGGCCGGGCGGGGCGCGGGGCGCGGCGTGGCGGCTGGCGCCACTGCCGGGGCGGGAGCGCTGCGGGGGGCTTGGCTGACGGCCGGCGCCGGGATGATGGCGGCCGGTGCTGCGGGTGCGGGTGCCGCGGCTTGCGCCGGGGCCGTCACGGCGGCGGGCGGCTGGCGCAGCGTCGGCGGATCGAACAGCATGGTGTAGCTGCGCACGATCTGGCCGGAGCCCCAGGAGGCATTGAGCACCAGGTCGACGAAGGGCTCGTTGATGGGCCGGGTGCTGGACAGGCGCAGCACCATGGAGCCGTCGCTGCGGCGCTGCAACTGCACCTGCACGCCGTTGATGGCGGGCGAGTATTCCATGCCCTGGGCGCGGAAGGTTTCCTGCGGCGCGACCTGGGTGCGCAGCGTTTCCGCCTCGGAGGCGGAAATCTGCGGCAGCTCGATCTCTGCGCGCAGCGGTTCACCCAATGCAGACTGCACGGTGATGCGGCCCAGGGCCAGGGCCGAGGCGTCGGCTGCGTACAGGCCGCCCAGGGCCAAGGCCGCTGCGGCCAAAGCGGAGGATTTCCAACGGTGCATGTTTGCCATCTGCTGTAGGAGTTGTGTGGCGCAATCGGCTGGCGTGATGGACATGAGCGATCTCCTCCTCTGCCGTGGCGCTGAATAAATGTAAAAAAGCACCTTAGCAGCAATGTTTTGCACTGACAAGCTCAGGCATCGCTCTAGCTTTTCCCGGGCTGCTCCGAGGCACAGAAGGGCATGGGTCCTGTTGGCAATGGACAACGTCCGGTAACAGGGCGTATCCATGGCAACCCAGCCTTGTGCGCCTTGGCGGCGTGCAACTCTTGCTGCGGCGGTGCTTTTCTACCGCCTGGCGGCTACCTTAGCAGGGCTGCGCGGCGGGGAAGGCGCGAACAATGCGGCTGCCGGGGTGCTTTTCACCCCGGTGCCGCCCTGCCGTCAGGCGCCGAGCAGGATGCGCAGCATGCGGCGCAGAGGCTCGGCGGCGCCCCACAGCAGTTGGTCGCCGATCACGAAGGCCGATACGTATTCCGGCCCCATGTTCAGCTTGCGCACGCGGCCCACGCCGACTTCCAGGCCGCCGGTGATGGCGGCGGGCGTCAGCTCCTTCACGGTCAGGGCGCGCTCGTTGGCGACGAACTTCACCCAGGGGTTGCCGCCCTGGATGAGGGCTTCGATCTCGGCCAGCGGCAGGTCCTTCTTGAGCTTGAGCGTCAGCGCCAGGCTGTGGCAGCGCATGGCGCCGATGCGCACGCACAGGCCGTCCACGGGGATGGTGGCCTCGGTGCCCAGGATCTTGTTGACCTCGGCCTGGCCCTTCCATTCTTCCTTGGACTGGCCGTTGTCGAGCTGCGCGTCGATCCAGGGGATCAGGCCGCCCGCGAGGGGCGCGCCAAAGAACTCGGTCGGCACGTCCTCGCGGATGGTCTGGGCCACCTTGCGGTCGATGTCGAGGATGGCGGAGGCGGGCGTGACCAGTTCGTCGGCCACCGCGGCGTGCACCACGCCCATGCCCTTGAGCAGCTCGCGCATGTGGTTGGCGCCGCCGCCCGATGCTGCCTGGTAGGTCATGGAGCTGACCCATTCCACCAGGCCGGCCTTGAACAGCCCGCCCAGGCCCATCAGCAGGATGGAGTTGGTGCAGTTGCCGCCGATCCAGTTCCTGCCGCCAGCGGCCAGCTTGGCCTTGATCAGGCCTTCGTTCACCGGGTCGAGCACGATGACGGCATCGCTTTCCATGCGCAGCGACGACGCGGCGTCGATCCAGTGGCCATTCCAGCCCGCGGCGCGGATTTGGGGGAAGACTTCCTTGGTGTAGTCGCCGCCCTGGCAGGTGATGATGATGTCGCACTTGGACAGCTCGGCGATGTCGTTGGCATCCTTGAGCTGGGTGTGGACCGTGGCCATGGCGGGCGCCTTGCCGCCGGCGTTGGAGGTGGAGAAGAAGACCGGCTCGATCAGCGCGAAGTCGCCTTCGGCCTGCATGCGGTCCATCAGCACGGAGCCGACCATGCCGCGCCAGCCGACCAGACCTACCAATTGCTTGCTCATTTCAATCGCCCTTTCAAGTTAAAAACAGTGCGCACCCGACCGGTGGCTGCTTTTTTTCGCCCCCGGCTCGTCTGGCCAGGGAGGGCGCACGACGATACCGGAGCTGGATCAGCCCTTAATGGTCGTGGTTTTGGTGGTGATTGCGCGCGCAGCCTTGCATGCCGTGGCGGCAGAGGCGGTGTTCAGGGCGAACGGGCGGGCGGCAAACATAGGCGCGCATTGTAGCGGAATGCGTTGCCGCCGCGGCGCCTCAGCCCCTTTGCACCGATACGCCGCCATCCACCAGCATGGCCGTGCCGGTGACGAACGAGGCGGCATCGGACGCCAGGTACAGCGCGGCCCGGGCGATTTCCTCCGGCTCGGCCAGGCGCTTGAGCGCGTGCAGCTGCGCCACCTGGGCCAGGGCTTCGGGCGTGGCGTTCATGGCGTGGGCCATGGGGGTGAGCGTGCCGCCGGGCAGCAGGGCGTTGACGCGCACGCCGTGCGCCCCGAACTCCGTGGCCAAGGCCTGGGTGAGCCCGACCAGCCCGGCCTTGCTGGCCGCGTAGGCCGCCGTGCCCGGGAACGCCGCGGTATGGCCGACGAAGGTGGACGTGAAGATGACCGAGCCGCCGCCCCGCGCGCGCATCGCCGGGATCTGGTGCTTGGCGCCCAGGAAGGCGCTGGTGAGGTTGGTGTCCAGCGTGTCTTGCCAGGCCGCGAGCGGTACGCCGGGCGTGGGCTGCAGCGGCCCCATGGTGCCGGCGTTGTTGAAGGCCACGTCGAGGCCGCCGAAGCGCGCCACGGCCGTGGCCACGAGCGCCTGGGCGTAGGCCTCGTCGCGCACGTCGCCTGCCACGGCGGCGGCACGGCCGCCCTGTTGGGCGATGGCCGCGACGAGCTGGTCGAGCTCCGCCTGGCGGCGCGCACCGACGACGACGGCCGCGCCCGCCTGGGCGAAAAGCAGGGCGGCGGCGCGCCCGATGCCGGAGCTTGCGCCGGTGACGATGGCGACGCGGTTTTGTAGGGAAAGGGGGGGCATCAAGACTCCTTGAAGGGGGTTGAAAGCCCAGGAGTCTCGGGTGTGCGGGCGTGCGTGTCTGGCTGGTTCCGGACCTGTGAAGGGGCGGCGCGGCGCCACGCAAAAGCGGCCCCGCGGGGCCGCTTTTGCGTGGGCGGGGGCAGGTCAGGCCGCCAGCGCCTTCACCACGGCGTCGCCCATCTGCGCGGTGCCGACCTTGGTCGTGCCTTCGCTGTAGATATCAGGCGTGCGCAGGCCCTGGGCCAGCACCTTTTGCACGGCGGCCTCGATGCGGGCGGCGGCTTCGCCCTGGTTCAGCGAGAAGCGCAGCATCATGGCCGCGCTCAGGATGGTGGCCAGCGGGTTGGCCACGCCCTTGCCGGCGATGTCGGGCGCGCTGCCGTGGCTGGGCTCGTACAGGCCCTGCTTCCTGTCGTTCAAGCTGGCGCTGGGCAGCATGCCGATGGAGCCGGTGAGCATCGAGGCTTCGTCCGAGAGGATGTCGCCGAACATGTTGCCGGTGACGATCACGTCGAACGCCTTGGGCTTCTTCACGAGCTGCATGGCGGCGTTGTCCACGTACATGTGTTCCAGTTCCACGTCGGGGTAGTCCTTGTGCACTTCGGTCACCACGTCCTTCCAGAACTGGAAGGTTTCCAGCACGTTGGCCTTGTCCACGCTGGTGACCTTCTTGCCCCGTTTGCGCGCGGCCTCGAAGGCCACGCGGGCGATGCGCTCGATCTCGGGGCGGCTGTAGCGCATGGTGTCGAAGGCTTCCTCGGCACCGGGGAAGTGCCCGTCCACGGCCGTGCGGCGGCCGCGCGGCTGGCCGAAGTAGATGTCGCCCGTCAGCTCGCGGATGATGAGGATGTCCAGGCCCGCCACCAGCTCGGGCTTGAGGCTGGAGGCGTGCGTGAGCTGCTCGTAGCAGATGGCCGGGCGGAAGTTGGCGAACAGGCCCAGGGCCTTGCGCAGGCCCAGGATGGCCTGCTCGGGGCGCAGCGGGCGGTCCAGCGTGTCGTACTTCCAGTCGCCCACGGCGCCGAACAGGATGGCGTCGGCCTCCTTGGCCAGCTTCAGCGTGGCCTCGGGCAGCGGGTGGCCCGCGGCCTCGTAGGCGGCGCCACCGACCGGCGCGGTTTCCATCTCGAACTTCAGGTCCAGGGCGTTGAGGACCTTGACGGCCTCGGCGACGATCTCGGTGCCGATGCCGTCACCGGGCAGAACTGCGATTTTCATGGTGCTTCCTTTTCAAATTTGATAGCTGCTCGCGCTCGCCAGCATTGGGTTTCAATACGAAATAACCTTGAAATCCTTTGTAGGCAAGCGCCAGGCGCTCACTTTTTAGTGCATCAGCCCTGTGCCATGGTGTGCGCCAGCCAGGGCTTGGTGGCCAGGCGGTGCGCCTCGAAGGCGGCGATCTTGTCCTTGTGGCGCAGCGTCAGGCCGATGTCGTCGAAGCCGTTCAGCAGGCAGTACTTGCGGAACGGGATCACGTCGAACGGGATTTCCTCGCCCTGCGGGCGCACGATCACCTGGCGTTCCAGGTCGACGGTGAGTTCGTAGCCGGGGAAGGCCGCCACCTCGTTGAAAAGCTGGTCCACCGTGGCCTCGGGCAGCACGATGGGCAGCAGCCCGTTCTTGAAGCAGTTGTTGAAGAAGATGTCGGCGAAGCTCGGCGCGATGATGGCGCGGAAGCCGTACTGCTCCAGCGCCCAGGGCGCGTGCTCGCGGCTGGAGCCGCAGCCGAAGTTCTTGCGCGCCACCAGCACGCTCGCGCCCTGGTAGCGCGGCTGGTTCAGCACGAAGCCGGGGTTGGGCTTGCGCGCGCTCTCGGGCACGCCGGGCTGGCCCGGCTGGTCCAGGTAGCGCCATTCGTCGAACAGGTTGGGGCCGAAGCCGGTCTTCTTGATCGACTTGAGGAACTGCTTGGGGATGATGGCGTCGGTATCGACGTTCTCGCGGTCCATGGGGGCCACCAGGCCCTTGTGCACGGTGAATTTCTGCATGGCGTGTTCCCTCAGGCGAATTTGCGGATGTCCACGAAGTGGCCGTGGATGGCCGCCGCCGCGGCCATGGCCGGGCTGACCAGGTGCGTGCGCCCGCCCGCGCCCTGGCGGCCCTCGAAGTTGCGGTTGCTGGTGGAGGCGCAGCGCTCGCCGGGCTCCAGGCGGTCGGCGTTCATGGCCAGGCACATGGAGCAGCCGGGCTCGCGCCACTCGAAGCCCGCGGCCTTGAAGATCTGGTCCAGCCCCTCGCGTTCGGCCTGGTCCTTCACCAGGCCCGAGCCGGGCACCACCAGCGCCTGTTTGATGTTCCTGGCCACCTTTTGGCCCAGCTTCTTGACCACGGCGGCGGCCTCGCGCATGTCCTCGATGCGGCTGTTGGTGCACGAGCCGATGAACACCTTGTCCACGAAGATGTCGTTCAGCGGCTTGCCCGGCTCCAGCGCCATGTAGGTCAGCGCGCGCTCCATGGCGCCGCGCTTGTTGGCGTCCTTTTCCTTGTCGGGGTCGGGCACGGTGGTGTCCACGCCCACCACCATCTCGGGGCTGGTGCCCCAGGTGACCTGGGGCACGATGTCCTCGGCGCGCAGCGTGACCACGGCGTCGAAGTGCGCGTCGGCGTCGGAGTGCAGCGTCTTCCAGTACGCCACGGCCTGCTCCCACTCCACGCCGGTGGGCGCCAGCGGGCGGCCCTTGACGTACTCGATGGTCTTTTCGTCCACGGCCACCAGGCCGGCGCGCGCGCCGGCTTCGATGGCCATGTTGCACACCGTCATGCGGCCTTCCACCGACAGCGCGCGGATGGCGTCGCCCGCGAACTCGATGGTGTAGCCCGTGCCGCCGGCCGTGCCGATCTTGCCGATGATGGCCAGCACGATGTCCTTGGCCGTGATGCCGGGCGCCACCTTGCCATCGACCTGGATGCGCATGTTCCTGGCCTTCTTGGCCAGCAGCGTTTGCGTGGCCATCACGTGCTCGACCTCGCTGGTGCCGATGCCGTGCGCCAGCGCGCCGAAGGCGCCGTGCGTGGAGGTGTGCGAGTCGCCGCAGACCACGGTCATGCCGGGCAGCGTGGCGCCGTTTTCCGGGCCGATGACGTGCACGATGCCCTGGCGCTTGCTCATGAACGGGAAGAAGGCGGCCGCGCCCACTTCGGCGATGTTCTTGTCCAGCGTGGTGATCTGCTCCTTGCTGATCGGGTCGGCGATGCCGTCGTAGCCCAGTTCCCAGCCCGTGGTGGGCGTGTTGTGGTCGGCCGTGGCCACGATGGAGCTGACGCGCCACACCTTGCGGCCCGCCTCGCGCAGGCCCTCGAAGGCCTGCGGGCTGGTCACCTCGTGCACCAGGTGGCGGTCGATGTAGAGCACGGCGGTGCCGTCCTCCTCGGTGTGGACGACGTGCTCGTCGAAGATCTTGTCGTACAGGGTGCGTCCCATGGCAGTCTCGCTTCGTCTTTCAGGTGGGGGTGGAAATTGTAGGATTGGTGAGGTGTTCGACCAGCAGCCGCGCGGTGACGGGCAGGGTGTCGAAGTCGCGCGCCACCAGGCGCAGCTCGCGCCGTGCCCAGGGCGCCTGCAGCGGCACGGCCGCGAGCCGGCCCACGCCGCGCATCAGCGCGAAGGCGCGGTCGGGCAGCAGGCCCACGCCCAGGCCGTTGTCGATCATGCGGCACATGGCGTCCAGGCTGGTGACCTGGATGCGCTGGCGCAGCGGCCGTCCGGCCTGCGCGGCGGCCTGGTGCATGGCCAGGCTGATGCTGCTGCCGGCGTGCAGGCCGACGATGTCCCAGTCCAGCACCTCTTCGAATTCGATAGCGTCTCGCGCAGACAGGGCGTGCGTTTGCGGCACGACCAGCACCAGGTGGTCGCTGCGGTAGGGGCGGTTTTGCAGGGTGCTGCCGTGGCTGGTGGCGGGCATGTTGCACAGCCCCAGGTCGGCCGCGCCTTCCTGCACCGCGTGCAGCACGGCGGGGCTCAAGTGCTCCTGCAGGTCGATCTTGATCTGGCTGTGCACGCGCGCGAAGGCGCCCAGGTCTTCGGGCAGAAACTGCACGATGGCGGAAATGTTGGCGTGCATGCGCACATGGCCGCGCACGCCGCCGGCGTATTCGCTCAGCTCGCCTTGCATGCGCTCCAGCCCGAACAGCACGGTGCGCGCATGGTGCAGCAGGCTTTCCCCGGCGGGGGTGAGCGTCACGCCCCGGCTGTGGCGGTACAGCAGCGCCGTGCGCACAGCGGCTTCCAGGTCCGACAGGCGCTTGCTCACGGCGGATGCCGCGATGAACTCACGCTCGGCCGCGCGGCCGATGCTGCCCAGTTCGCAGACGGCCACGAACAATTGCAGCGAGGTGAGGTCGATGCGGCGCGCGAAACTGCGCTCGGAGCTTTTCATGGGGGGCGTGTGATCTTCTCGTTTGGAGAAGGTTTTGCGCATTTTCCCATGATGATTCGTGCTTTGCCATCGTGATATACGATGGCATGTTTCGCGGATCAGGCGGCCCGGTGGCAATAAAAAACCCGGCTATAAGCCGGGCCATGCGCGGGCGCGTGGGTGTTTACGGCTTGCCGCCGGTCGGGAAGGGCCACGCGGCTTTCGGGCTGAGCGTGGTCTGCACGGCGGGGGCTGCAGGTGCCGCCTTGGCTACGGGCTTGGCGGCGACTTTCTTCGGTGCGGCGGCTTTCTTGGCGGGCGTGCTGGCCTTGGCGGCTTCGGGCGCCTTTGCTGCTACCTTCTTGGCGGCAGGTGCGGCTGCCTTCTTGGCAGGTGCTGCCGTTTTGGCGGCTGCGGGTGCGGCCTTCTTGGCTGGCGTGGCCTTCTTGGCGGGTGCGGCGGCCTTCTTCACCGGGGCGGCAGCGGCTTTCTTCGCAGGTGCGGCAGCGGCCTTCTTGGCGGGCGCTGCGGCCTTTTGCGGCGCGGCCGCTACGGCTTTCTTGGCGGGTGCGGCGGCCTTGGGGGCGGGCGCGGCCTTCTTGGTGGCTACGGGCTTGGCCGGCGCTGCGGCCTTTTTAGCGGGGGCTGCTGCCTTCTTGGCAGGCGTCGCGGCCTTGGGGGTGGGCGCGGCCTTCTTTGCGGCTACGGTCTTCTTGGCCGGAGCCTCGGTGGCTGCGGCCTTCTTGGCGGGTGCGGCTTTCTTTGCGGTCGGCTTGGTTGCCATGATGGTCTCCTGGGTCGATGGGCTTGGAGCACTTCACGCCGAACCGGTGCGAAGCGATCCATGGCGGAGGATGCGCGCATCCACCGCCATGAATGAAGCAAGCCCCTGGCGGCGGCGGCTTGCCGGCTGCCAGGGGGCTTGGAGGGTATTCGCCATCGCCGTGCAGGGCATCAGTCCCAGGAAAGCGCGCCGCCGGACTGGTACTCGATGACGCGCGTCTCGAAGAAGTTGCGTTCCTTCTTCAGGTCGATCATCTCGCTCATCCAGGGGAACGGATTTTCTTCGTTGGGGAAGAGTGCCTCCAGCCCGATCTGGGTGGCACGGCGGTTGGCGATGTAGCGCAGGTAGCCCTTGAACATGGAGGCGTTCATGCCGAGCACGCCGCGCGGCATGGTGTCTTCGGCGTAGCGGTACTCCAGGTCCACGGCCTTGAGGAACAGGGCCTTGATCTCGTCCTTGAACTCGGCCGTCCACAGGTGCGGATTCTCCAGCTTGAGCTGGTTGATCAGGTCGATGCCGAAGTTGCAGTGCATCGATTCGTCGCGCAGGATGTACTGATACTGCTCGGCCGCGCCCACCATCTTGTTCTGTCGGCCCAGCGCCAGGATCTGCGTGAAGCCGACGTAGAAGAACAGCCCTTCCATCAGGCAGGCGAAGACGATCAGGCTCTTGAGCAGCGTCTGGTCGGTCTCCGGGGTGCCGGTGTGGAAGTTCGGGTCCATGATCGCGTCGATGAACGGGATCAGGAATTCGTCCTTGTCGCGGATCGAGCCGATTTCGTTGTAGGCGTTGAAGATCTCGCCTTCGTCCAGGCCGATGGACTCGACGATGTACTGGTAGGCGTGGGTGTGGATCGCTTCCTCGAACGCCTGGCGCAACAGGAACTGGCGGCACTCGGGCGCGGTGATGTGGCGGTAGGTGCCCAGCACGATGTTGTTCGCGGCCAGCGAGTCGGCGGTGGTGAAGAAGCCCAGGTTGCGCTTGACGATGCGGCGTTCGTCCTCGGTCAGGCCGTTCGGGTCCTTCCACAACGCGATGTCGCGCGTCATGTTGATTTCCTGCGGCATCCAGTGGTTGGCGCAGGTGGCCAGGTATTTTTCCCAGGCCCATTTGTACTTGAAGGGCACGAGCTGGTTGACGTCGGTCTGGCCGTTGATGATGCGCTTGTCGGCGGCGTTGACGCGGCGTTGCTGAGAAGCAGCCGCAGAAGCTTGCGGGCTGTGGAGGGGAGTGCCGCTTTGCAGGGAATCCTGCGGTGCGGGCTTGGCTTCTTCGTCCCAGGTCAGCATAGGTTGTCCAGTGTCCGGATTATGAAAGCAGTGCTGCAAAAAGGAAAGCGCTGCAGCGTTGCGCAGCAAGGTTCTGTTGCATGGTGGCCGCGTGCACGGCCCGGTTTCCCCGGGGCCGTGCAACCGGCCTTCGGTGGGGCCTTACTGACAGGCCTCGCAACCGGGGTCGTCGATGGCGCAGAACTTCACGTCGGTGGCGGGGGCGGCGTTCATCTGGGCCTGCGCCGCGGCGGCCGCGGCCTCCAGTGCACCGTCCGCGCCGTGGCTGGCCACGGCGTTGAGCTGGCGCTTGTTCACCGTGCTCATCTCGACGTGTGTGGCGCTTTGCGTGCGCAGGTAGTAGGTGGTCTTGAGACCGCGCACCCAGGCCAGCTTGTAGGTTTCGTCGAGCTTCTTGCCCGATGCGCCGGCCATGTAGATGTTCAGGCTCTGCGCCTGGTCGATCCACTTCTGGCGCCGCGAGGCGGCTTCGACCAGCCAGCGCGGCTCGACCTCGAACGCGGTGGCGTACAGCGCCTTGAGGTCCTGCGGCGCGCGGTCGATGGGCTGCAGCGAGCCCTTGAAGTGCTTCAGGTCCATCACCATCACGTCGTCCCACAGGCCCAGGCGCTTGAGGTCGCGCACCAGGTAGGCGTTGACCACGGTGAATTCGCCCGACAGGTTGGACTTGACCGACAGGTTGCCGAACGAGGGCTCGATCGAGGCGTCGACGCCGACGATGTTGGAGATGGTCGCGGTCGGGGCGATGGCCACGCAGTTGGAGTTGCGCATGCCGTCCTGGGCGATCTTGCGGCGCAGGGCGTCCCAGTCCAGGCGTGTGCCGCGGTCCACCTGCACGTGGCCGCCGCGCGCCTGCTCCAGCAGGTTCAGCGTGTCCAGCGGCAGGATGCCGCGGTCCCACAGCGAGCCGCGGTAGCTGGAGTACTGGCCGCGCTCCTTGGCCAGCTCGGTCGAGGCCCAGTACGCGTAGTAGCAGATGGCTTCCATCGACTCGTCGGCGAAGGCCACGGCGGCGTCGGACGCATAGGGAATGCGCAGTTCGTACAGGCTGTCCTGGAAGCCCATCAGCCCCAGGCCCACGGGGCGGTGGCGCAGGTTGGCGTCGCGCGCCTTGTCCACGGCGTAGTAGTTGATGTCGATGACGTTGTCGAGCATGCGCATGGCCGTGGCGATGGTCTTGCGCAGCTTGGCGTGGTCGAGCTGGCCGTCCTGGATGTGGCGCAGCAGGTTCACCGAGCCGAGGTTGCACACGGCGGTCTCGGTCTCGCTGGTGTTCAGCGTGATCTCGGTGCACAGGTTCGACGAGTGCACCACGCCCACGTGCTGCTGGGGCGAGCGGATGTTGCACGGGTCCTTGAACGTGATCCAGGGGTGGCCGGTCTCGAACAGCATCGACAGCATCTTGCGCCACAGGTCCACGGCCGCCACGCGCTTGAATAGCGTGAGTTCGCCACGGTCGGCCTGGGCCTCGTAGGCGCAGTAGGCGCGCTCGAAGTCCTGGCCGTACAGGTCGTGCAGGTCGGGTACGTCGGAGGGGGAGAACAGTGTCCACTGGCCCTTGTCCATCACGCGCTTCATGAACAGGTCGGGAATCCAGTTGGCCGTGTTCATGTCGTGCGTGCGGCGGCGGTCGTCGCCGGTGTTCTTGCGCAGTTCCAGGAACTCCTCGATGTCCAGGTGCCAGGTCTCCAGGTAGGTGCAGACCGCGCCCTTGCGCTTGCCGCCCTGGTTCACGGCCACGGCGGTGTCGTTGACCACTTTCAGGAAGGGCACCACGCCTTGCGATTCGCCGTTCGTGCCCTTGATGTGCGAGCCGAGCGCACGCACGCGCGTCCAGTCGTTGCCCAGGCCGCCGGCGAACTTGGACAGCAGCGCGTTTTCCTTGATGGCGTCGTAGATGCCCTCCAGGTGGTCGGGCACGGTGGTCAGGTAGCAGCTCGACAGCTGCGAGCGCAGCGTGCCGCTGTTGAACAGCGTGGGCGTGCTGCTCATGAAGTCGAACGACGACAGCACCTCGTAGAACTCGATGGCGCGCGCGTCGCGGTCGCTCTCGCGCAGCGCCAGGCCCATCGCCACGCGCATGAAGAACGCCTGCGGCAGCTCGATGCGGGCCTTGCGCACGTGCAGGAAGTAGCGGTCGTACAGCGTCTGCAGGCCGAGGTAGTCGAACTGCAGGTCGCGCTGGGGCTGCAGCGCCTTGGCCAGCCGGGGCAGGTCGTATTGCAGCAGCTGCGGGTCGAGCAGCTCGTTGTCCACGCCCTTCTGGATGAACTGCGGGAACGAATTGGCATAGGCCTCGCCCATGGCGGCCGGGGCCACGTCCTGCCCCAGCACCTCGCGCACGATGGTGTGCAGCAGCAGGCGCGCGGTGGCGTAGGTGTAGTCGGGGTCCTTCTCGATCAGCGTGCGCGCCGCCAGGATCGAGGCCTTGTACACCTCGTCCATGGGAATGCCGTCGTACAGGTTGCGCAGCGTCTCGGCCACGATGGGCTCGGGCTGCACCTCGCCGCTCAGCCCGGTGCAGGCGCTGGCCACGAGCGCGCGCAGGCGCAGCGGGTCGAGCAGCACGCGCTGGCCGTTGTCCACCACGTGGATCGCCGGGGCCTGGGGCAGAAGCTGCGCCTGCTGCTGCGCGCGCTCCTGCGCGCGGCGCTCGCGGTACAGCACGTAGGCGCGCGCCACCTCGTGGTGGCCGCCGCGCATCAGGCCGAGCTCCACATGGTCCTGCACGTCCTCGATGTGGAAGGTGCCGCCGCCGGGGCGCGAGCGGGCCAGCGCGCGCACCACGGCATGCGTCAGTTCGTCCACCACCTCGCGCACGCTGGCCGAGGCCGCGCCCTGCGTGCCGTGCACGGCCAGGAAGGCCTTCATCAAGGCCACGGCGATCTTCTGCGGCTCGAAGGCGGCCACGGAGCCGTTGCGGCGCAGGATCTGGTAATGGGCCAGGGCGGACTGGGCGCGGGCGGTCGCCTCGAAAGCCTGGAGCGCCGGGTCGGCATGCGTGGAAGAAGGCGTGTCAAACGCAACTTGCATGGTGAATCCTCGGGTTGGGGTCGTTGGCCAGCCGGGGCGCGCGCAGCGGGGCTGTACCAGGGTATAACGCTATATCTAGTGTTCTGCTTGAAGGCAAAACGCTACCTGTAGTGTACCGTCGTTGCCGCCTTCGATGCAGCGCGCGGGCTGGGCCGGCGCGGGCCGGGCCGTGGGAGGCCGCGTGCAAAACACCACGCCATGGGGCTTGCCGGGGCCAAACGACGCGCCCATGCCGGTTGCGCCGCGATTCGCTCCGGCAGGCGGCATGGATGCTGGGGCGCGCCGTTTCCCTGCGTGCGGGGAAAAACCCTTTGCGATGTGGGGAAAGGGGCCGCTGGACGACCGCGCTGTGCTGAGGTTTTGGGGTGTTTTTGGCCTCTAGCCCTTATGCAGCAAGCGCAAGGCGCTATGTTTTTTGATCTCTATCGCTGTCCGGCGCGGGAAAGCGGGCCGCCTCCCACCCCAGCGCCTGCTGCAGGCGGCGCCACTGGAACCCGGGCCCTGGGTCTTGCTTGCGCCCCGGGGCGATGTGCTCGTGCCCTGCGACGTGGGTGATGGGGTAGCGTGCCGCCAGGTCGCGGCACAGGCGGGCCAGCGCGGCGTATTGCGCGGGTTCGAAGGTCCGGCCTTCCAGGCCTTCGAGCTCGATGCCGACCGAGTCGTCGTTGCAGCGCTCGCGGCCGCGGTAGCGTGAGGCGCCCGCGTGCCAGGCGCGCTGGTCGCAGTCCACGAACTGCCACAGCGCCCCGGCGCGCGTGATGAAGAAGTGGGCCGAGACTTCCAGCCCGCGCAGGCCCTGGTAGTAGGGGTGGGCGTCCCAGTCGAGCCGGTTGGTGAACAACTGCTGCACCGCGCCGGTGCCGTACTCGCCCGGCGGCAGGCTGATGGAGTGCACCACGACCAGGTCGATGTGCGCCTGCGCCGGCCGCGGGCCGAAGTTGGGCGAGGGCAGGCGCCGCGCGCCGGTGTGCCAGCCCCCGTCCCAGGCGGGATGGGCGGGCGCGGGCCGCTCATTCGGCGTCGTCGGCGCCATCGCTGTCCTGGGGGGTGGGGATCTGCAGCCGCGCGATGCGGTAGCGGATCTGGCGCAGGCTGATGCCCAGGCGCACGGCGGCGGCGGTGCGGTTGAAGCCGCTGTCGTGCAGGGCGCGCACGAGGATTTCGCGCTCCTGCTGGTCGAGCCAGCCCTGCAGGTCCGAGGGCAGTTCCTGCAGCGCTTGCGCCAGGGCGGGAGTGGGCACGGCCTCGGGCGTTGGCGCGGCCGGCTCTTCGGGCGCGGGGGGAACCGGCGGCGGCATGGGGGGGGCCGTGCCGTGGCCGAGCTGCAGCGAGCCCTCCTCGCTGAGGGTCATGGCTCGGTGCAGCAGGTTCTCGAGTTCGCGCACGTTGCCCGTCAGCGGGTGGCCGGCGATCTGCGCCAGCGCCTGCGGCGTGAGCTGCGGGGTGGGCTGGCCGGATTCCTGGGCGATGCGCGCCAGCAGCGCCTCGCACAGCGCGGGCAGGTCCTCGCGGCGCTCGCGCAGGGCGGGGAGCACCAGCTCGATCACGTTGAGCCGGTAGTACAGGTCCTGGCGGAAGCGCCCGGCCTGCACGTCGGCGGCCAGGTCGCGGTGCGTGGCGCTGATGATGCGCACGTCCACGGTCTCTTCCTGGGTCGAGCCGAGCGGGCGCACGCTGCGCTCCTGGATGGCGCGCAGCAGCTTCGACTGCATGGAAAGGGGCAGGTCGCCGATTTCGTCGAGAAACAGTGTGCCGCCCCGCGCGGCCTGGAAATAGCCCTCGCGGTCCTGCGTTGCGCCGGTATAGGAGCCCTTGCGCGCGCCGAAGAACTCGGCTTCGAGCAGGTTCTCGGGGATGGCGCCGCAGTTCACGGCCACCAGCGGGCCGTCCGCGCGCTGGCTGTTGGCGTGCAGGGCGCGCGCCACCAGCTCCTTGCCGGTGCCCGACTCGCCGCGCACCAGCACCGGCGCCATGCCGCGCGCCACCTTGGCGATGTGCTGCTTGATGGTGCGCATGGGCTCCGAGTCGCCCACCAGGCGGTCGAGCGCGGCGCAGCCGTCGTGCGGCGCAGCCGCCGGCTTCGTGCCCGGGCGCGCGCTGCGCGGCGCCGGCACGCCGCCCGCGCCCTGCACGGCCGAGGCCACGACGGCGCGGAACTGCTTGAGGTCCACGGGCTTGGTCAGGTAGTCGAAGGCGCCGGCGCGCAGCGCCTCCACGGCGTTCTCGGCCGAGCCGTAGGCAGTCATGACGACGCAGCGCTCGCGCCGCTGGGCGTCGCGCAGCTCCAGGATCAGCTCCAGGCCCTGGCCGTCGGGCAGGCGCATGTCGGTCAGCACCACGTCGAAGCGCTGTGCGCGCAACTGCTGGCGCGCCTCCTGCACGCTGGCGGCGGTCTCCACGCGGTGGCCCTCGCGCAGCAGGGTCAACTCATACAGGGTGCGCAGGTCGGGTTCGTCGTCGACGACCAGTACGAAGGCAGCGTTGGCGGTCATGGGGAATGATGGGACTTCAGACCATGAGGGTGTCGAAAAGCCCCGCAGGCTCTGCCGGGCGCGTGGTCTTGCGGAACGTGACGGTGAAGGCGTTGCCGCCGGCGGGGCCCAGCGCCGTGGCGCGGGACAGCCGCTGGTACGCCAGGGAGGCCCCGTGGCGCTGGCACAGCTCACGGCAAATGTACAGCCCCAGGCCGCTGGAGCGGCTGTGCGAGGAGAAAAACGGCTCGAACAGGTGGCGCTCTACCGAGGGGTCGAGGGGCGCACCGTCGCTCCACACCTGCAGGCTGACCAGGCCGGTGCCGGCGGCCTGGGTGTGGAGCTGCAGCGAGTCGGGCTGCGTGCCCATGAAGCGCAGCGCGTTGTCCAGCAGGTTGATGAGCACGCGCCGCAGGTGCTCGGCGTCGAACTCCACCTGCACCCCGGGCGCCTGCAGCGCCACCAGTGCCTGGCGCCGCGCGGGCTCGGCGCCGCGCCAGTCGTTCCAGACCTGCGCGACGGCTTCGTCCAGCGCCAGCGAAACGGCCGGCGCATGGCTGATCTGGTTCTGCACGCGGGCGATGTCCAGCACCTCCTCGGCGATGCGCGCCAGGCGCTCGGCGTTCTGCTGCACCATGTGGCACAGCCGCTGCTGCGCCGGGTCGCCGAGGTCTTCGCCGAGCAGCGCGTTGGCCTGCACGATGGCGGCCAGGGGGTTGCGGATCTCGTGCGCCACGGCGGCCGACATGCGCCCCATGGCGGCGAGCTTCTCGGTGCGCAGCCGCGCTTCCAGCTCGCGCAGGTCGTGCAGGAACATCACGCACTGCGGCTCCGTGCGGGTCTCGCGCGCGCCCTGCTGCGCGGCCGTGAGCCAGGTGCGCACGCGCAGGCCCGTGGGGCTCTGGCCGGGGTGCAGCAGGCCCACGTCGGCGCGCTGCGGCTGCCCGCTGGCGAAGGTGGCGTGCGCCATGTGCCACAGCGGCTCCCAGGCGGGCTCCGCGCCCAGCAGGAAGGGCGGCTTCAGGCCGTCCGCCTGCCCGCCCAGCAGTTGCCGCGCCGCCGGGTTGGCGGCGCGCACGCTGCAGTCCTGCGACAGCACGAGCACGCCGTCGCTCAGGTTCTCGATCACCAGCGCATTGACCTGGCCCTGCTCGCGCGCGCGCTGCTGGCTCTGCTGCGCCATCTGCTGTTCGCTCAGCAGGCGCTGGGCCAACTGGTACGCGAGGTAGGCCACCATGAAGTAGCCGGTGCCGGTCAGCGCGGCCTGCAGGTAGTGCGGCGCGGCATCGCCCGCGTTCGGGTCCAGGCTGCGCCACCAGGCGCTGCCCAGCAGCAGCAGCGTGGCCGTGGCCGTGGTGCCCAGCGCCAGCGTGAGCGAGCCCAGCACCGAGGCCATGAGGATGGGAATGCCGAACAGCGGCGTGTAGTTCATGCCGCCGTTCTGCAGCCACTGCAGCAGGCCCACCATCAGCAGGTCCACGCCCAGCAGCGGCAGCCACGACGGCCCTGGCTGCGGGTCGGGCGGCAGCGGCGCCGCCAGCAGCCGCGTGAGCACGGCCACCACCAGGTACAGGGCGCACAGCGCCAGCAGCTCGGGCTCGGGGTTCTGGTGCAGCGCCAGGCCCGCGCCTTGCAGCAGCAGCAGGGCCAGCGCCACCAGGGCGCGCGCGCTCAGGAAGCCGTGCCACAGGCGCTGGAAGGGGGTGTCGGAACGCTGCGGGGCGGCAGGCATCGCTGCGGGGGGCGTGCTAGCGCGGGCCGGCGCTGCGGTGTTCGGCGCAGCAGTAGTGGCGGCGTGCGTGTTCCAGGGCCTCGGCGCGCGGCAGGTGCAGCCCGCAATGGGCGCAGGACACCATGGCCTGAGGGGCTGGCACGGCGGGCGCGCGTGCCGTGGGCGCTGCGGGCGGGGGCGGGCGGTGCTTGTTGCGCCACAGCGCCCAGGCCAGGCCCAGCACGGCGAAGACCACCAGGTACTTCATGCGCCCTTGCTCAGCACCACTTCGAGCACGAAGCGCGAGCCCACGTAGGCCAGCAGCAGCAGCACGGCGCCGCCGTACAGCACGCGCATGGCGCCGCGCCCGCGCCAGCCGAACTGCGTGCGCCCCAGCAGCAGGATGGCGAAGGTGACCCAGGACAGCACCGAGAACACCACCTTGTGGTCCCAGCGCCAGGCGCGCCCGTAGAGTTGCTCGCCGAACAGCCCGCCCGCCAGCAGCGTGGCCGTGAGCAGCACGAAGCCCGCCATGACGAAGCGGAAGGTGAGCCGCTCCAGCGTCAGCAGCGGCATGCCGCTGTGCGGATCGGCGGCCTGGCGGATCTGCCGTTCGGCGCGCGCCATGAGTGCGGCATGCACCACGGCGGCGGCGAACAGGCCGTAGGACGCGATGCCCAGCGCCAGGTGCAGTGGCAGCCACGGCGAGGCCGTGCCGTGCAGCGGCTGGCCCGGGAAGGCGCAGGCCAGCAGCACGGCGACGGCGCCCAGGCCCGCCAGCATCCAGCGTGCCTGCATTTGAGGGAACAACTGGCGCTCCACGGCGTAGACCGTGAGCACCAGCCAGGCCGTCATCGACAGCGCGGGCGCGAAGCCGAAGCGCGGCGGCGCCTCGCCCACCAGCGCCCAGGCCAGCACGGCGGCGTGCAGCACCCAGGCCAGGGCCAGCGCGGTGCGCGTGGCGCCCGTGCCCAGGCGCGGGCCGGCAGCGGCCGGCACGGCATAGGCGACGGCCGCCGCCGCCGCGAGCAGCCAGCCGAGGAGGGAGGCACTGGGTAAAATCATGGCCCACAGTGTACCTGTGGGCCAGGGGTTTTCCCTCTGGCACCGCCCTTCCATCGCCCCCGGCTGTCCTGGCCTGCGGGCCCATCCAGAGACCGCAGCAGACATGGCTTCCGCACTCACCGACAAACTCTCGCGCCTCGTCAAGGAAATGCGCGGCCAGGCCCGCATCACCGAATCCAACGTGCAGGACATGCTGCGCGAAGTGCGCATGGCCCTGCTCGAAGCCGACGTGGCCCTGCCCGTGGTGCGCGACTTCGTCGCGCGCGTGAAGGAAAAGGCCATGGGCCAGGAGGTGCTGGGTTCGCTCAAGCCCGGGCAGGCGCTGGTGGGCATCGTCAACAGGGAACTGGCCGCCACCATGGGCGAAGGCGTGGCCGACATCAACCTGAACGCGCAGCCGCCCGCCGTCATCCTCATGGCCGGCCTGCAGGGCGCGGGCAAGACCACCACCACCGCCAAGCTGGCCAAGCACCTGCAGGAAAAGCGCAAGAAGAAGGTGCTCACGGTGTCGGGCGACGTGTACCGCCCGGCCGCCATCGAGCAGCTCAAGACCGTCACCCGGCAGGCCGGTGCCGAATGGTTCCCGAGCAGCCCGGAGCAGAAGCCGCGCGACATCGCGCTGGCCGCGCTGGACTACGCAAGGAAGCACTACTTCGACGTGCTGCTGGTGGACACGGCCGGCCGCCTGGCCATCGACGACGTGCTGATGCAGGAAATCAAGGAACTGCACGCCGCCCTGAACCCGGTGGAGACGCTGTTCGTCGTCGATGCCATGCAGGGCCAGGACGCGGTGAACACCGCCAAGGCCTTCAAGGAGGCGCTGCCGCTCACCGGCATCGTCTTGACCAAGCTTGACGGCGACTCGCGCGGCGGCGCGGCGCTGTCGGTGCGTGCCATCACCGGCGCGCCGATCAAGTTCGCCGGCGTGTCGGAAAAGATCGACGGCCTGGAGGTGTTCGACGCCGAGCGCCACGCCGGCCGCGTGCTCGGCATGGGCGACATCGTGGCGCTGGTCGAGCAGGTCACGCAGAACGTGGACCTGCAGGCCGCGCAGAAGATGGCCGAGAAGCTCAAGAGCGGCGACGGCTTCGACCTCAACGACTTCCTGGCCCAGCTGCAGCAGATGAAGCAGATGGGCGGGCTCTCCAGCCTCATGGACAAGCTGCCGACCGAGATCAAGGGCAAGGCCGGCCAGGTGGACATGGACAAGGCCGAGCGCGAGATCCGCCGCAAGGAAGGCATCATCTGCAGCATGACGGCGCTGGAGCGCCGCAAGCCCGAACTCATCAAGGCCACGCGCAAGAAGCGCATCGCCCAGGGCGCGGGTGTGCAGGTGCAGGAAGTGAACCGCCTGCTCAACGAATTCGAGCAGATGCAGACCATGATGAAGAAGATGAGGGGCGGCGGCCTCATGAAGATGATGAAGCGCATGGGCGGCATGAAGGGCATGAAAGGCATGCCCGGCATGCCGTTCTGAGCCGCCGCGCACGCGCCCATGGGCGACACCCTGCGCCTCGGCCCGCTGGCGCTGCCGTGGGGCACGCTGTTCCTGTTCGCGGGCTGGTGGCTGGGCACCTGGGCGCACGAGCGCCAGGCGCGCCGCCAGGGCCTCGCGCCCGGTCCGCACGGCTGGCGGATCGGGCTGGCGGCGCTGCTCGTTGCGCGCCTGGGCTTCGTGCTGCAGTACCCCGCTGAATACGCTGGCGCCCCTTGGTCCGTACTCGACATCCGCGACGGCGGTTGGGCGCCCTGGTGGGGCCTGGCCGCCGCGCTGGCGTATGTGGCTATCTTGGCCTGGCGGCGCAGCCCGTGGCGCCGCAGCGTTGCCGTCGGGCTTGCGGCGGGCGCGGGGCTGTGGCTCGCGGGGCTGGCCGCGCAGCATTGGGGCGGCCCGGGCCCCGCGCCGCTGCCGCGCTGGCAGGGCGTGGCGCTCGATGCCTCCACCGTCGCGCTGCCCGCCTTGCGCGGCCAGCCCGTGGTGGTGAACCTGTGGGCCACCTGGTGCCCGCCGTGCCGGCGCGAGATGCCCGTGCTGCGCCAGGCGCGTGCGCAGCACCCGCAGGTGCGCTTTCTGTGGATCGACCAGGGCGAGGCGCCCGACGTAGTGCAGCGCTTCGCCGCGCCGCAGGGCCTGCCGCCGGCCGACGTGCTGCTCGACCCGGCCTCCAGCCTGGGCGCACTGCTCGGGCGCAGCGCCTTGCCCACCACGCTGTTCTTCAACGCCGAGGGGACGCTGGTGGCGGTGCGCACGGGCGAGCTGTCGCCGGTATCGCTGGCGCACCATCTGGCGCAGATACTCCCAAAACCATAGCTGCCAGCGCTTGCCCACAAAGGGCTGGCGCCCGAAAAGACTTGTATCTTTATCACGGGCGCAGGCGTGTCGGCCAGAATGGCTGCCTTTGGGGCAACGAAGGGGTGTGATGGGCAAGCACGCGGTCACGGCAGCGCCAGCCGGTTATGGCGACTTCCTGCACGAAGCCAAGGCGCAGATCCGCAAGCAGCGCTACCTGGCGCTGCGCGCCGCCAACAAGGAACTGCTGGCGCTGTACTGGTGGCTGGGCGAGGCCATCGCCCAGCGGCAGGCGCAGCAGGGCTGGGGCCGGGCGGTGGTGGAAACGCTGGCGCGCGACCTGCAGGCGGAGTTTCCGGGCAGCAGCGGGTTTTCGGCCCGCAACCTGTGGAACATGCTCGACTTTCACCGGGAATACGTCGGCAAGCCAAAACTGCAACCGCTGGTTGCAGAAATCAGTTGGTCCAAGAACCTGCTCATCATGGCCCGCTGCAAGGACGACCTGGAGCGCGAGTTCTACCTGCGCGCCACGGCCCGCTTCGGCTGGACGAAAAGCGTGCTGCAGCACCAGCTCGACAACCAGACCTACCGCCAGTACCTGGCCGGGCAGACCAACTTCGACGCCGCCCTGCCGGACAGCGTGAAAGCCCAGGCGCTGCTGGCCGTCAAGGACCATTACACCTTCGACTTCCTGGGCCTGGCCGAGGCCCATTCCGAACGCGAGCTGGAACAGGCGCTGGTGCGCAACCTGCGCGAGTTCCTGGTGGAAATGGGCACGGCCTTCACCTTCGTTGGCAACCAGTACCGGCTGGCGGTGGACGGCAAGGACTACTTCATCGACCTGCTGCTGTTCCACCGCCGCCTGCGCTGCCTGGTGGCCATCGAGCTGAAAGTGGGCGACTTCAAGCCCGAGCACAAGGGCCAGATCGAGTTCTACCTCGACCAGCTCGACCAGCACCACCGCATGGAGGGCGAGAACCCGCCCATCGGCATCGTCATCTGCCGTGGCAAGACCCGCACGGTGGTGGAGTACGCGCATGCGCAACATGCACCGCCCGCTCGGCATCGCCACCTACACCGTCACCCCGCAACTGCCCGCCAGCTTCGAGGGCGATCTGCCCAGCCCGCAGGAAATCGCCGCGCGCCTGCAGGCATGGGGTGCGCCGCAAGGCGAATGATGCCGCCAGTAGATTCAAAAACCATAGCTTCCCGCGCTTGCTGCATAAGGCCAAACCCATGAAAAACCTTGAAACCCTCGCCGCCGGGCCGCTGCTCGACGCCTCGTACAAGGGCTACCCGCTGACCGCGCCGCCATGCCGCCCCGGCGCGCTGGCGCAGCAGGGCTGGAACGTGCTCGCGGGCGACCTGCCGCTGCCGCTGGCCGTGCTCGACCGCGCGGCGCTGGCGCACAACCTGGCGTGGATGCAGGACTACGCCCGCCAGCGCGGCGTGCTGCTCGCGCCGCATGGCAAGACCACCATGTCGCCCGAACTGTTCGCGCGGCAGCTCGCCGCCGGGGCCTGGGGGCTGACGTTCGCCAGCGTCTGGCAGGCGCGCGTGGGCGTGGCGGCGGGCGCGCGGCGCATCGTCATCGCCAACCAGGTGCTGCAGGACGCCGACCTCGACGGGCTCGGCGCTCTGCTGGCCGCGGTGGATGGGCTGCGCGTGTGGTTCCTGGTCGATTCGGCGGCGCAACTGGCACTCATCGAGGACTGGGCCGCGCGGCGCGGCAGCGCGCGCGTGTTCGACGTGCTGCTGGAGATGGGCATGCCCGGCCAGCGCACCGGCTGCCGCAGCGCCGAGGAAGCCCTGGCGCTGGCGCGGCGCCTGGCGGCCAGCCGCGTGGCGCGCCTGGGCGGCATCGAATGCTACGAGGGCCTGGCCGCGCGCTGCGACGACGCGCACGACGTGCCCGCCGTCACCGCCCTGGTGCGTAGCGTGGGCGCGGTGGCGCGCGGCTGCGACGCCGAGGGCCTGTGGGCACCGGGCGCGGCCGAAATCCTGCTGTCGGCCGGCGGCTCCGCCGTGTTCGACCTGGTGGTGCCGTTGCTGCGCCTGCAGGGCCTGTCGCGCCCGGTGGCCGGCGTGCTGCGCTCGGGCTGCTACGTGACGCACGACCACGGCAACTACCAGCGCTTCGTGCGCCTGCTGGCGCGGCGCGAGGGGCTGGACGACACCCTGCGCCCGGCACTCACCGTGTGGGCCCAGGTGCAGTCGGTGCCCGAGCCGGGGCTGGCGCTGCTGGGCTGCGGGCGGCGCGACGTGTCGTTCGACATCGACATGCCGCTGCCCCTGCGCCGCGCCGCCGTGGGCGCGCGCGTGGCGCAGGCGGCGCCGCCGGGCTGGCGCATCACGGCGCTCAACGACCAGCATGCCTACCTGCGCTTCGACCCCGAGGCGCCTGCGGACGCCTGGCCGCGCGTGGGCGAGCGCGTGGAGCTGGGCATCTCGCACCCCTGCACCACCTTCGACAAGTGGCGCTGGATGCCGCTGGTGGAGGGCGACGGCACTGTCACTGGGGCCATCCACACCTGTTTTTGAGATGCAACGGCACCGCCCTGGGCGGTGTGGTATGCCGGATGCTCCTGAAAAATGAGCTGCCAGCGCTTTCCTGGCAAGGCTTTGAGGCCAAAAAATCCTTGGATTCAGGCCCGTGTACGCCCTTCGGGCCACAGCGCGGCCACTGCCATCAGCAGCGCCACGCAGGCGTACGGTGCCACCGGCGCCACGCCATGCAGCAGCGTGCCCGCCAGCGGCCCGCTGACCATGCCCAGCCCCTGCGCTGCGCCGATGGTGCCCGCCGCGGCCCCTTGCTCGTGCGCCTGCACCGCATTGGCCGCCAGCGCCTGGAATGCCGGGAACACCCAGCCCATGCCCGCGGCCATCACGCCGAATGCCAGGCACAGCGGCGCCACGCCGTCCGCCCAGCCCACGCCGCCCGCGCCCAGCGCGGCAACGAGCCCGCCCACGCGGACCATGCGCGCGGGCGCCCAGTCGATGCGCATGGCCGCCATCTGCGCCGCGATCAGCGCCACGCCCACGCAGGTCAGCGCCAGGCCCGCCGCGCGCGCGGCCTCGCCTGGCGCCAGGCCCAGCCGGTCGAGCGCGAAGAAGCCCACCGTGGCCTGCGCCACGGCCACGCTGAACATCGCGCACAGGGCCAGGGCCATGGGCCGGCGCAGGCGCTGGTCGGCCAGCGCGAGCGTGCCGGGGGCGTGCTGCGGGGTGGGCCTGGCATGCGGCAGGGCGCGCCACAGCACGGCCAGCGCCAGCAGCGGCAGCGCCCCGGTCGCGTACAGCGGCAGGCTCAGCCCGTGCGGCGCCAGGGCCGCGGCGAAGGCTGGCCCGGCCACCATGCCCACGGCGCTGGCCGCGCCCAGGGCGGCCAGCGCCGCCGCGCGCCGCTCGGGCGGCACGTGGTCCGCCACCAGCGCCTGCCCCACGGCCGGCACGGCCGCGAAGAACGCACCGATGGCGCCGCGCGTGGCAGCCAGGCCGGCGAACACCCACGGCACGGCCGGGAGCCAGCGCAGCGATGCATCGACCACCGCCACCATGGCCCAGTAGGCAAGCGCGAAACCCGCGGCGCCCGCCAGCAGCATGGGGCGGCGCCCGTGCCGGTCGCTGGCGGCGCCCCAGGCGCGCGCCAGCAGCATCCACAGCAGGCCGCCGGCGGTGACGCAGGCGCCGGCCTGCCAGGGTGCCAGGCCGAGCTGCCGGGCGATCGGGCCGACCAGGGCGACGAAGGCCATCATGGCCATGGTGCAGGCCAGGTTCGCCGCCAGCAGCGGTCGCAGGTTGAAGCCGGAGGTCACGGGCGCGCCAGCAGTGCGTGTGCCTTGGCCCGCGCGTCGTCGCGGTCGTCGGCCAGCAGTTTGGGAAACGACAGGAAATTGCGGATGGTGTGGAAGCGCGACGTCAGCAGGGCGCGCAGGTCCGGGTCGGTGGTGACGTAGACGTAGCCCGCGCACCATGCGCGCAGGTCGCCCTTGCGCCCCTTGAGCCATTTCATCGACTGCTTTTCGTCCTCGTGGGGTTCGTCCTCGTGGTCGTGGCTGGCGGGCGTCCACACCACCACGAAGGGCTGCTGCTGGCGCAGCACGGCGTCGAGCGAGCTGAGGACGCGCGCCACGCGGTCGCTCTCGCCCAATTCCGGGAAGCGGGCGTAGACGACGGGCCATTCGCCGATGTCGAACAGCGCCGCGTCGGGCAGGGGGGGAATGAAGTCAGGTGTTGCCATGGGCGTTGCGTGGGTTGTGGGAAAGAGAAGGGGCCGGTGTGCGCAGGCCCGCGAGGAACAGCAGCGTGGCCGCCGCCAGGGCGGCGGCGCCTGCGGCGTAGAAGGTCTGCCAGTCGATCTGGGCCGCGAGCTTGCCGGCGGCCACGGTGGCCACGATGCCAGCCAGCCGGGTGCCGCAAAACAGCACGGCGTAGCTGGTGGCCGCCTGCGTGCCGGCGGACCACACCAGCATGAGCGCGGCGCAGACCACCATGAGGCCGCCCACGGCCGTGGCCATGCCGATGGCGCCGGCGATGGCCGGGCCCGGTGCGCCGGCGCGTGCGCCCCACCACAGCAGCCCGAGGCTGGCCATGCCGAGCGCGGCGAAGGCCGCGAAGGCACCGCCGTTGCCGAGGCGGCGGATCAGCGGCCCGGCCGCCGCCGACGCCGCCAGCATGCCCAGCGGCTGCGCCGTGCCGACGAGCCAGGCGATGCGTTCGAGCGGAACGCCGACATCGACCAGCATGACGCGGTTGAGCGCCGACAGCGGAAAGATGACGCCAGCGACCGCCGCCAGCAGGCACAGGCGCCGCCGCATGCGGGCTTGGCCCAGCGCCTCGTACAGCCGCGGCCCGGCGGCCGTGCGCTGGAGGCCGACGGCATGGTCGGCGCGTACGAGGCCAAACACCGGCACCAGCGCCGCCACCATCAGCGCCGCCACCAGCGCGAAGGTGGGGGCCCAGCCGATGCGCGCCAGCAGGCCGACGAACACGCCGCCGCCGAGCATCGAGCCCAGCGCCAGCGCGGCCAGCTTGAGCGACGCGGCCAGGGGCTTGAGGTGCTCGCCGGTCATCTCCACGGCCAGTGCATCGAGCGCCAGGTCCATGGTGGCTACGGCCAGCCCCGCCGCCAGGCCGAGCGCGAAGAGCAGCGGCAGCGCCGCGTGCTCCAGCAGGGCCACGGCCACGAGCGCGGCCACGACGACGGCCTGCGCGGCCACGATCCAGCCGATGCGCGGCGACAGGAACGGCAGCCGCAGGCGGTCCACCAGTGGTGCCCAGGCGAACGACAGCCCGAGCGGCAGGTACAGGGCGAATGTCCAGGTGATCTGGTCCATCGACAGGCCCCGGGCGCGCAGGATGGGCGGCAGCCCGCCCTGCAGCAGCGCCACGATGACGCCGAAGCCCAGGTACAGCGCGCCAATGCCCAGGAACACGCGCCAGGGCGGCACGGCGGGCGTGCCCGCGGGGTGTGCGGCTATCATCGCGTCACCACTTGACATTCAGCGTCGCCAGCAGGGTGCGGCCCTGGCCGTAGTTGCAGAAGTTCGGCGCGTTGCAGGTGAAGTAGGTCTTGTCGAACAGGTTGCTGACGTTCAGTGCCAGTGTCGCGCCGGACAGCGCCGGTTCGAGCTGGCTCAGTTCGTAGCGCAGCATCGCGTCGGCCACCGTGTAGGCCGGGATGCGTTGCGTGTTCGCCGGGTCGGCATAGGCCGTGCCCACGTGGCGCACGCCGCCGCCCAGCGTCAGGCCGGCCAGTGGCCCGCCGCGCAGCCGGTAGTCGGCCCAGACAGAGGCCGTGGTGCGCGCCACCGACACTGGGCGCTTGTTCAGGTCCGCACCGTTGCTTTTGGTGACCTTGGGGTCGAGCACGGACAGGCCGCCGATCAGATTGAACCCCCGGGCCGGGCTGAGCCGGGCCTCGAACTCCAGGCCGCGCGAGTTCACCTCGCCGGTTTGCACCATGGCGTTGGGCAGGGTGGCGTTGGGGTCGCGCGTGAGCACGTTCTTCTGGGTCAGGTCGAATGCGGCCAGTGTGTAGAGCTGCGTGGTGCCGGGGGGCTGGTACTTCAGTCCGAACTCGTACTGCCTGCCGGTCGTCGGGGCGAAGGGGTCGCCGTAGGGGTTGAGCGTCACCGTGGGGTCGAACGAGGTGGCGTAGCTGGCGTAGGGCGCGATGCCGTTGTCGAATTTGCGGATGGCGCCCAGCCGGCCGGTGTACTTGGTGAAGCTCTGGCGCGTGTCGCGTCCCGACAGCGCGTTGTCGATGCGGATGTCTGCATGGTCGGCGCGCAGGCCGAGCATCCAGTTCCATGCGCCGGCCTTGATCTGGTCCTGCACGTACAGCCCCGCCAGCTTCTGCACCCGGTCGGGGCTGGTGGTGGCGCCGGGGCGCGTGATCGCCTGGCCGTAGTCCGGGGCGAGCAGGTCCAGCGCCGGCGCCGCGCCGAAGCCCTGCGTCTGCGTCCAATGGTCGCGCTGCAGATCCAGGCCGAACACCAGCTGGTGCGTCAGGGCGCCGGCCGTGGCCTCGCCCTGGATGCGCGTGTCGAGGTTGACCGCATTCAGGCGCTCCCGCGACCACAGGGCGTAGCGTGCCAGGGTGCGGCTGTCGGGCAGCAGCGTGGAGGTGCCTACCTGGCTCTGGTCCAGGTCCATGTGCCAGTAGCGCATGTTCTGGTGCAGTGTCCAGACACCTGCGAGCCGGTGGCGCAGTTCGTAGCCCAGGCTGGCCTGCGTGCGGTTGAACGCGTTGAAGTCGGGCGAGCCGTCGAAGAAGTCGCGCGAGATCGGGCCGTAGGGGTTGGGCAGGATGGTGCCGCTCGATGGCAGCACGCCGTAGTAGCTGCCCGTGGGGTCGTGCTGGTAGTAGGCCAGCACGGTCAGCGCGGTGTCGGCGTCCGGGCTCCAGGTGATGGCGGGGGCGATGGACACGCGCTCCTCCTGCGTCAGTTGCACCGGGGTGTCGGCCTTGCGGGCCAGGGCAGTGAGGCGGTACGAGAGCGTGCCGTCCGCGTTGAGCGCGCCGCCGGCGTCGAAGCCGGCCTGCACGCGCTGGTGGCTGCCCACGCTGATGGTCACCTCGCGCAGGCGCTCCTGCACCGGCCGCTTGCCGACCAGGCTCACGATGCCGCCCAGGGGTGCCTGGCCGTACAGCACCGACGCCGGACCCTTGAGCACCTCCACGCGCTCCAGGTTGTAGGGGTCGATCTGGGGAATCAGGTACGAGACGCCGCGCGGCAGGCGCAGGCCGTCGAGGTACTGGAACGTGTCGGTCGCTACGGCGCCGGTGCCGCGAAACGCCAACTGGTCGAAGCGCGAGATGTCGCCGCGGATGTCCGAGGACACGCCGGGCGTGTAGCGCAGCGCTTGCTGGATGCGCTGGGCCCCCTGGCTCTCTATCTGCTCGCGGCCGACCACGTGGACCGACAGCGGCGTGTCCAGGATGGCGCTGTCGGTCTTGCTGGCCGTGGCGCTGCGCTGCGCCACGTAGCCCTGGACTGGGCCCCGGGCCTGTTCCTGGAGCGGGGGCGCCGTCACCGTCACGGGCGGCAGCGTGGCGCCGCCGGCCTGCGGTTCGGCGGCGCGGCGGATGAACACGTTCGCCCCCTCGACCTGCGCCGCCAGCCCGCTGCCGGCCAGCAGGCGGTGCAGCGCGTCTTGCACGCTCAAGGCGCCGGAGACGGCCGGCGCCATCCTGCCCGTCACCAGGCCGGGGGCGACGATCAGCTCCAGCCGCGCCTGGCGTGCCAGCTCGTTGAGCGCCTGGCCCAGCGGCTGCGCGGCAATGGACAGGCGCAGCGCCGGGGCCGCCGCGCCCGGCGCCGGGGAGGCCGCCTGGGCATGGGCGAGCGGCATGGCAAGCAGGGAGGCGGCGGCCAGGGCGGATGCCAGGCCGGCCGGAGCAAGCGTGAAGCGAGGCTGGAGCATGGTGGTCGGGACTTTCACAAAGGTAAACAAGAAGCGTTCTTCTCCGTATGGACGCACCAGCGGCCCGATCCCTGATGTCGTGCCGGAAAAAATTTTTCTTGCCCCCGGTCCACCGCCCAGGCGCATGGCGGGATGCGGTTGGATGCAATAATGATTCTCAATTGAAACATCACGGACCCGCCAGGAACGCCCTGGACGCGGCTCCGCCCCGACAACCCCCCTTCGCACACGTGGTCGCTCGCTACTACCGGGAACTGCAGGCCCTGTTGGCCCGCACGCTGAAAGACCGCCATGCCGCCGACGACGTGGTGCAGGAGGCGTATGCGCGTGTGCTCGCGCTGCGTCACGCTGGCCAGCCCGTGGAGAAATTCCGCTCGGTGCTGCACCGCGCGGCCTACAACCTGGTCATCGACCGTAGCCGCCGCGCCCGGCTGCGCGACCATGACGACCTGGACGCCCTGCCTGAGGCCGCGCACCCCGCCGCCGCCGAAGCCACGCAGCCCGACGCGATCCTCGCCAGCGCGCAGCGCGCCCGCGCCCTGGTGGCCACCATCGAGGCCCTGCCGCCGCGCTGCCGCGAGGCCTTCGTGCTGCACAAGATCGACGGCCACACCCAGCCCGAGGTGGCCGCTCGCATGGGTATTTCGCTCAACATGGTGGAGCGCCACATCATGCGTGGCATGGACGCCTGCCGCGCCTGCATGGATGCCCTGGATGGCACCGGCGCACAATGACGCTAGGGATTCGACCCGCAATGCGTCCCGACCGACCACCCACCCCGCCATGACCCGCTTCACCGGACTGCCTACCGCCGCCGCACCGCTCGACCGCGAGGCGCAGGACCTGCGCGAGCTGGAGGGCTACGTGCCCACGGGCAGCGCCGCCGACCAGCAGGCCGCCGCCTGGCTGCTGCGGCGCCAGCGCGGCCTGGCGCCGGGGCAGGCCGGCGAATTCCAGGCCTGGCTCGACGCCGACCCGGCGAACCGCGCCGCCTTCGGCCGCCAGCAAGCCACCTGGCAGGTGCTGGACGACTTGCCCGCCGACGCGGTCACGGCCCTCAAGGCCCGCCTGGATACGCCGCCGGCCGTACCGCGTGGCATGGCGCGGCGCCACTGGTTCGCCTCCCTGGTGCCCCAGGCCGCCATGGCCATGGCGGCCATCATGGTGGCCGGAGGCGCCTGGCTGGGGTGGGAGCGCTGGCAGCAGCAGCCCACCTTCACGCAGACCTACGCCACGGCCCGGGGCGAGCAATTGCGCATTGATCTGCCCGACGGCAGCCTGCTGCAGCTGGACGCCGCCACCCGCGCCGACGTCACGCTGTACCGCCAGCGGCGGGAGGTGCGTCTGGCCGGGGGGCAGGCCATGTTCAGCGTGCAGGCCGATGCCGCCCGCCCCTTCGATGTGCTGGCGGGACCGCTGCGCGTGACCGTGGTGGGCACGCGCTTTGCGGTGCGCCGCCTGCCGGCGGAGCCCGGCGGCGTGCATGTGGCCGTGGAGGAGGGGCGGGTGAGGGTCGCGTCCCTGGAGGGCGCTTCGGCACCGGTGCTGCTCACGGCCGGGCAGGCCATCGCCAGCGATGCCGGAGGCATGCTCGGCCGCGCCGCGTTCGTTGCGGCGGCCGGCGTCGCGCCGTGGCGCGAGGGGCGTGTCGCTTTCGAGGGCATGCCGTTGGCGCAGGCCCTGGCTGAATTCGAGCGCTACGGGGATACGCGCCTGCGCATCGGCGACCCGGAAGTCGCGGCATTGCACGTCACGGGCAGCTTCGACGTGCGCAAGGCCGACAACTTCGCGCAGGTGCTGACCCGGGTGCTGCCCGTGCGGCTGGAGCGGCGGGACGGCGTGACCTTCATCGAGCCGGCACGTTAGCCGCCTCTCGCAGTGCTTGATGGTCTTTTAGGGCTGAAATCGGCTTACAGAAAGCGCTAGCAGCTATGGTTTTTGATTCTTCATGGCCACCTCGCCGCGCAGCGTGTAGGTCATCGCCTCGGTGATCTGCACGTCGATCATCTGCCCGATCAGGCGTGCGTGGCCGGGGAAGTTGACCACGCGGTTGCATTCGGTGCGCCCCATCAGCTCGCCGTTTCCGCGCTTGCTTTCGCCTTCGACCAGCAGGCGCTGCACCGTGCCCACGCGCTCCAGGCTGATGTCCTTGATGTTCTGGTTGATGACGGCCTGCAACTCCTGCAGGCGGCGCAGCTTCACGTCGTGCGGCGTGTCGTCGGGCAGGTTGGCGGCGGGTGTGCCGGGGCGCGGGCTGAAGATGAAGCTGAAGCTGTTGTCGAAGCGCACGTCGTGGATCAGCTTCATCATCTTCTGGAAGTCTTCCTCGGTCTCGCCAGGGAAGCCGACGATGAAGTCGCTGCTCATCGCCATGTCGGGGCGGATGGCGCGCAGCTTGCGCACCGTGCTCTTGTATTCCATGGCGGTGTAGCCGCGCTTCATGGCCATGAGGACGCGGTCGCTGCCGTGCTGCACCGGCAGGTGCAGGTGGCTCACCAGCTTCGGAATCCTGGCGTAGGCCTCGATCAGCCGGGGCGTGAATTCGTTCGGGTGGCTGGTGGTGTAGCGGATGCGCTCGATGCCCGGAATCTCGGCCACGTATTCGAGCAGCAGGGCGAAGTCGGCCTTCTCGCTGGTCTCGCCCATGGCACCCAGGTAGGCGTTGACGTTCTGGCCCAGCAGCGTGACTTCCTTCACGCCCTGATCGGCGAGGCCCGCCACTTCCACCAGCACGTCCTCGAACGGGCGGCTCACCTCCTCGCCGCGCGTGTAGGGTACGACGCAGTAGCTGCAGTACTTGGAGCAGCCTTCCATGATCGAGACGAAGGCGCTGGCGCCCTCCACGCGCGCGGGCGGCAGGTGGTCGAACTTCTCGATCTCGGGGAACGAGATGTCCACCTGCGGTTTCGCCTTGGCGGCGCGCGCGTTCAGCAGCTCGGGCAGGCGGTGCAGCGTCTGCGGGCCGAAAACCACATCGACGAAGGGCGCGCGCTTGATGATTTCCTCGCCCTCCTGGCTGGCCACGCAGCCACCGACGCCGATGAGCACGCCTTTTTCCTTCAGATGCTTGATGCGGCCGAGATCGCTGAACACTTTCTCCTGCGCCTTCTCGCGCACCGAGCAGGTGTTGAACAGGATCAGGTCGGCGGCCTCCGGGTCGTCGGTCGGCTCGTAGCCCTGGGCGGCACCGAGCACGTCGGCCATCTTGTCCGAGTCGTACTCGTTCATCTGGCAGCCGAAGGTTTTGATGAAGACTTTCTTGGTCATGGCGTGGGGCGAGGCAGACAGGCCCGGGCGCACGCGCGCCCATGTGAAAAACCCGCAGCATGTTGCCACGCTGCGGGTTTTATGTTTGGTGGTCGTAGGTGGACTTGAACCACCGACATCAGCATTATGAATGCTGCGCTCTAACCAACTGAGCTATACGACCGACAGAGCGAGATTATATGCCAGGAATCATTGGTTCGTAAAGTTCGCGGGGCGCTTGTTCACGAAGGCGTCCATGCCTTCCTTCTGGTCGGCCGTGGCGAACAGGCCGTGGAACAGGCGGCGCTCGAACATCAGGCCGTCGCTCAAGGACCCCTCGAAGGCGCGGTTCACGGTTTCCTTGGCGGCCATCACGGCGATCTGCGAGAAGCCGCTGATGGTGAGGGCGGCGCCCAGGGCTTCTTCCATCAGCTTGTCCAGCGGCACCACGCGGCTCACGAGGCCCGCGCGTTCGGCTTCGGTGGCGTCCATCATGCGGGCGGTGAGGGCCATGTCCATCGCCTTGGCTTTGCCCACGGCGCGCGGCAGGCGCTGCGTGCCGCCCGCGCCGGGGATGACGCCGAGCTTGATCTCGGGCTGGCCGAACTTGGCGTTGTCGGCGGCGATGATGAAGTCGCACATCATCGCCAACTCGCAGCCGCCGCCCAGGGCGAAGCCGCTCACGGCAGCGATGACGGGTTTGCGGATGGTGCGCAGGGTTTCCCAGTTGCGCGTGATGAAGTCGCCCTTGTACGCATCGGCGAAGCTGTACTTGGCCATGGCCGTGATGTCGGCGCCCGCGGCAAAGGCTTTCTCGCTGCCGGTGACGATGACGCAGCCGATCTTTTCATCGGCGTCGAACGCCTTGAGCGCCTCGCCCAGCTCGTTCATGAGCTGGTCGTTGAGCGCGTTGAGCTGCTTGGGACGGTTGAGCGTGATGATGCCGACTTTGTCGGCTTCGGTGCGCACGGCGATGCATTCGTAGGCCAAGGGGATCTCCAGGGTGGTTGTGGTTGGATTAGGGGACTATACCCAACGGCGGTGTCAGCCCGCCGCCAGCCACGCTTGGGCGCGCACGGCGTCGGCCAGTTCCAGGCGCACGGTGTCGCCGGTGGCGTTGGGCGCGGGCAGGTCCAGCGGCAGGCGCAGCAGCCGCCCGTCGCGCGCCACCAGGGCCGTGGCCTGGCGCGCGGCGCCGGCGTACAGCGCCAGGTCGTCCAGGCGCTGCAGGCGCCAGGCCTGGCCAGCGGCCTCCAGCCCGAGCCATTCGTCGCCCGCCATGAAGCCGGCGCGCTCGGCCGCGCTGCCGCGCAGCACGGTCTTGATCTGCACGCTGTGGTTTTCCTGCACGCGCAGGCCCAGGCGCTGGGCGGGCTGCGCTGGCTCGGCCTTCAGCGCCACGCCCTGGGCGGCGAGCAGCTCGGCCAGGGGCAGCTCGGCGGTGCCGTGCACCCATTGGGCGATCTCGCCTTGCCAGTCGCGGCCGGTGAGGGCCTGTAGCACGGCGAGCAGGTCGGCCTCGGCCATGGGGCCGCCGGCGCAGCGCTGCCACAGGGCGCGCATCACGGCATCGAGCGTGGCGCCGCCCTCGCGGCGCAGGGCGAGGTCGAGGCACAGCGCTACCAGCGCGCCCTTGGTGTAGTAGCTCACGGTGGCGTTGGGCGTGTTTTCGTCCTGGCGGTAGTACTTGATCCAGGCGTCGAAGCTGGCCTGGGCCACGCTCTGCACCTGGCGGCCCGGGGTTTGCAGCACCTGGGTGCAGGTCTTGGCGAGCAGCTTGAGGTAGGCCGCGTCGTCGATCAGGCCGGCGCGGCGCAGCAGCAGGTCGTCGTAGTAGCTGGTGAAGCCCTCGAAGAACCACAGCAGCTCGGTGTAGTTCTCGCGCGTGTAGTCGTACTGCGCGAACTCGCGCGGGCGCAGGCGCTTGACGTTCCAGGTGTGGAAGTACTCGTGGCTGATGAGGCCGAGCAGTTGGGTGTAGCCCTCGCTGGCCTTGGCGTCGCCAGAGCCTTCGGTTTTGCGTGGCAGGTCGCGGCGGCCGCAGATCAGCGCGGTGGAGTTGCGGTGCTCCAGGCCGCCGTAGCCCTCGTGCACGGTGTTGAGCAGGAACAGGTAGCTCTTGAACGGCGGCTTGCCCCGGGGGTGCCAGAAGCGGATGGCGGCCTCGCAGACCTTGCGCGTGTCGGCCAGCAGCCGCGTGCCGTCGAACGAGGGCGCGGCGCCTGCGACGACGAAGCGGTGCGGCACGCCGCAGGCGTTGAAGCTGGCGCTCCAGAAGGCGCCCATTTCCACCGGGCAGTCGGCCAGTTCGTCGTAGTCGGCGGCGCGGTAGCGGCCAAAGCCGCGTGCGTCCACTTTCAAGGGAAAAAGGCCTGTAGCGCAATGCCAGAGCGCGCTACCAGCTCTCTTTTTGGGAGCGACGATGTCGATCTCGCACGGCAGCGCGGTCTGGCCCGCCACCTGCAGGCACAGGCTGGTGGCGTTGAAGAAGCCGCGCGCGGCGTCGAGCCAGGCGGTGCGCACCGAGGCGTCGTAGGCGCACACCTCATAGGTCAGCACCAGTGGCTGGCCCGGCTGGCAATCGGCGCGCCAGCGGTCTTTGGCCAGTTGCACCAGCGCCACCGGCTGGCGGCCCTGGCGGGCGTTCAGGCGCTGCAGGTTCTTGGCGAATTCGCGCACCAGGTAGCTGCCGGGAATCCAGGCGGGCAGGGCCAGCTCCTGCGCGGCGGCAGGCTGCGCCACGGTGAGGGTGACGTGGAACAGGTGGGCGTGCAGGTCGGCCGCTTCCACCCGGTAGTGGACGGCGGCGCGGGCGTGGGCAGGGGGCATGGCGGGTGCTTCGAAAAAGAGAGCTGCCAGCGCAGGCTGGATAAGCGCTGGGGCCTGAAAAGGCCCCATGTTCGTCAGTGCGTTGCGCGCGAGGTCAGTTCGCCGTGGTGGCGCTGGCCGCCTCGGCCAGGCGCTTTTCCACGTCCGGCGCGCCGATGGCGCCGGGCACGCGCGTGCCGTTGGCGAAGATCAGCGTGGGCGTGCCGGTGATCTTGTGCTTCTTGCCCAGCGCCAGGTTGCGCTGCAGCGCGGCGGTGTCGCAGCTCGCGTTGTCCGGGGTCTTGTCGCGCTGCATGTAGTCGTTCCAGGCGGCGGCGCGGTCCTTGGCGCACCAGATGTTGCGCGACTTCTCGGCCGAGTCGGGGCTCAGGATGGGGTAGAGGAACAGGTAGACCGTGACGTTGTTGACGTTGCGCATCTCGCGCTCGAAGCGCTTGCAGTAGCCGCAGTTCGGGTCCTCGAACACGGCGATCTTGCGCGAGCCGTCGCCGCGCACCAGGGTGAAGGCGTCCTTGAATGGCAGGTCCTCGAACTTGACGGCCGTGAGCTGGTTGATGCGGTCCTCGGTCAGGTTGCGCCGCGCCTTGGTGTCGATCAGCTCGCCCTGGATCACGTAGCTGCCCTTGGCGTCGGTGTAGAACAGGTCGGTACCCACGCGCACTTCGAACAGGCCGGGCATGGGGGTGGCGCGCACCTCGTCGATCTTGGCCAGCTGCGGAATGCGTTCGCCCAGGGTCTTGCGGATGACGGATTCATCGGCCTGGGCGCCCAGGCCCAGCAGGGCCAGCGTGGCGCCCGCGCACAGCGCGGACAACGCGCGGAGGGGGGATCGTTTCAGTTTCTTGGCAGTCATGTTCATTCTTCAGTGCGTCGTTCCCATGGCCTGGCGGGCCGTCCATTCCTTGAGCAGCCCGCTGCGCTCGAAGCCTTTGAGGCCCCAGTTGCGCAGCGCCTGCAGCGGTGCCTCGCGGCGCGCGAACAGCTGCTGCAGCCCGTCCATGGCCAGGCCCATGGGCAGCAGCGCCGCCTTGCGCTCGCGCTCGTAGCGGCGCAGCAGCCGCAAGTCGGCAATGCTGCGCCAGTCGCGTTCCATCAGGGTGCGTGCCAACGCCTGAACGTCGGCCAGCCCCAGGTTCAGGCCCTGGCCCGCCAGCGGGTGCACGTTGTGCGCCGCGTCGCCGGCCAGCACCCAACTGTGCGTGCCCGGTGTACTGCCCGCGTGCTGGCTGCCGCACCAGTGGTTGGCCCGGGCTTGCTGCAGCGGCCAGGCCGCGCGGCGGCTGGCCAGTTCGAGCGAGCCCAGCGCGCCCTGGCTGGCTTCCTGCGCACGCAGGGCAAAGGCTTCGGGTTCCAGCGCCAGCAGTTGCGGCGCCTGCTCCTGGGGGACAGACCAGACGATGGCGACGGAGTTCCCTTGCTCCCCGCCCAGCGGCAAGAAAGCCAGGATGCCGCCATCGGCCTGGAACCACTGGCGCGCCACCTGGCCGTGCGGCAACGCACAGTGCAGCCGCGCGGCAATGGCCTGTTGTCCATACGGGGTGGTGGCGAATTCCACGCCGAACTCATCGCGCGTGCGGCTGGCGCGGCCCTCGCACACCGCGGTGAGCGAGGCTGGCACGGGGCTGGACACCAGCTCCACCTGCGGCTGGTAGCGCACGGCTTCGGCCAGGCGGGCCTCCAGCGCGGGGACATCGACGATCCAGGCCAGCGCATTCACATGCTGCGCCGCGGCATCGAAATGCACACTGCCGTCCTGGTCGCCCTGGATCTCCATGCGTGCCACCGGGGTGGCGTGGCGGGCGTCGGGCCAGGCGCGCAGGGATTGCAGCAGCCCGCGCGATACGGCATTGAGGGCGTAGGCCCGCACGTCTTCGTGCGGCTCGGCCGACGAGGGAGCGTCGCCCGGGCCGACCAGCGCCACGCGCAGGCGGTCGCGGGCCAGGAGCAGGGCGAGCGTGCGGCCCACGATGCCACTGCCGCGGATACATACATCAAAGGATTGCGCCATGCCGGGCATTGTAGGAGGGCGCCAGGCCCGCCCGGTGCGCTGGAGGCGGGGCACGTAAAATGGCGGGTTTGTCTCCCCCTACCAGAAAGCCACGCCATGAGCCTGAAATGCGGCATCGTGGGCCTGCCCAACGTGGGCAAGTCCACTCTCTTCAACGCCCTCACCAAGGCGGGCATTGCCGCCGAGAACTATCCCTTCTGCACCATCGAGCCCAACACCGGCGTGGTCGAGGTGCCCGACCCGCGCCTGGCGGCGCTGTCCGAGGTCGTCCAGCCCGAGCGCGTGGTGCCGGCGATCGTCGAGTTCGTGGACATCGCCGGCCTGGTGGCTGGCGCCTCCAAGGGCGAAGGCCTGGGCAACCAGTTCCTGGCCCACATCCGCGAGACGGACGCCATCGTCAACGTGGTGCGCTGCTTCGAGGACCCGAACGTGATCCACGTGGCGGGCAAGGTCGATCCTATCGCCGACATCGAGGTCATCCAGACCGAGCTGTGCCTGGCCGACTTGGCCACCGTCGAAAAGGCGCTCAACCGCTACAGCAAGGCCGCCAAGAGCGGCAATGACAAGGAAGCGGCCAAGCTGGTCGCGTTGCTCACGCCGATCCAGGCCGCGCTTGACGAAGGCAAGCCCGCGCGCACCATCGAAGTGAGCAAGGAGGACGCGCCGCTGCTCAAGCAGTTCTGCCTCATTACCGCCAAGCCCGCGATGTTCGTCGGCAATGTGGCCGAGGACGGCTTCGAGAACAACCCGCTGCTCGACCGCCTGAAAGACTACGCCGCCGCGCAGAACGCGCCCGTGGTGGCCATCTGCGCCAAGATCGAGGCCGAAATGGCCGAGATGAGCGATGACGACCGCGCCATGTTCCTGGAGGAAATGGGCCTGGAGGAGCCGGGCCTGAACCGCTTGATCCGCGCGGGCTACGACCTGCTGGGCTTGCAGACCTACTTCACTGCGGGCGTCAAGGAAGTGCGCGCCTGGACCATCCACAAGGGCGACACCGCGCCGCAGGCAGCGGGCGTGATCCACGGCGACTTCGAGCGTGGCTTCATCCGCGCGCAGACGATTTCGTTCGACGACTTCATCCAGTACAAGGGCGAGCAGGGCGCCAAGGACGCGGGCAAGATGCGCGCCGAGGGTAAGGAGTACGTCGTCAAGGATGGGGACGTGATGAACTTCCTGTTCAACGTCTGACGATTTTTGCTGGATCTTGGTGGCGCTCAGTAGCGCTTGGTGGACAGATTGGCCCTTTGTAAATCAATGGGTTGCACAAACAATACGGTCTACTGAGCGTTCCTATTGTTTATCGAGGTCTGAAAAATTCGGGGGTAGCGTTGGGGGTACTCGTGTTCAACCGTGGGGGTACATCCCCCCGCAGTGGAGTCCAACGATGCCCGAGAATCTACTCACCGACCTCAAGGTCAGGTCGGCCAAATCGACTGATCGAGATTGGAAACTTTCAGACGGCGGGGGCTTGTTCCTGCTGGTCAAGCCCACCGGCGGCAAGCTCTGGCGGTGGAAGTACCGCCTGCAAGGCAAGGAGAACCTCTTTGCCATTGGCGGTTTTCCCCAGGTAAGCCTTGCGGAAGCTCGCGCGGCTCGCGAGAAGGCGCGGGTCTTGGTCAAGCAAGGTATCCATCCTGCCCATGAACGGCGGCAGGTTAAGCAGCGTAACCTCGAAGCGCTGGAGGAACGCAAGCGCGCAAAGGAAAGCTCGTTCGCCAAGGTGGCACAGGCGTACCTGGCCGAGATCAAGCCAGTCTTTGCGCTCAGTTCCTACCGCACGAAAGAATCCCGCATCAGGAAGTACCTGTCGCCGAAGTTTGATGGGTTGCCGATGAGCGACATCGGCGTGAAGCAGATCCGCCCTCTGCTGGAGGAATGCAAGGCACATGGTGCGTGGGCGGCCATCCATGTCAAAGGTGATCTTTCGGCGATCTTTGAGTTTGCGGTAGTGCGGGGGCTGGTCGAGGCCAATCCAATTCCCAGCCTGCGCGGGCTGCTACGCGTGCCGTTCAGCGAGAGCAAGGCAGCGATGACGCGAGAGCAAATCCAGAGGTTCTATCAGGAGTTGCGCGGCTACCGGGGTTATCCGGAAACCTCTTTGTGTCTGCGGTTGATTGCTCTGACCGCCTGCCGTCCAGGGGAAGCGGCGGATGCCGAGTGGGACGAGTTCGACTTTGAGGATGCGCTGTGGCGTCGGCCTGCGGCGAAGATGAAGGCGCGGCGTGACCATGTCAGCCCGTTGTCCACGCAGGCCATAGCGGTACTGAAAGACTTGCAGCGCATCACAAGTGGTGGGCGCTATCTATTCCCACACCGGAGCGGCAAGGGATTCACCACGCCAAATCGGCTTACCTACGCGATGCGCGACATGAACCTGGGCCGGGGCACGACACCGCATTGCTGGCGGACGACCTTTTCGACCTGGGCCAATGAGAACGGATATCGGCCTGATGCAATTGAACGGCAACTTGCACACGTGGAAAGCAACAAGGTGCGGGCGACGTACAACAAGGCGCTGCTGCTGGATCAGAGAAGGACGCTGTTGCAGGACTGGGCGGACTATCTGAGTGCTGCGGAGGGCAGCGGCACATCATAGAGACGGTTTGGCCGGGTATCGCAGCAGCGAGTGGGCAGAACGGCCTTTTCCTTTTCTGGATAGGGCCGTTGTCCCTTGAGGGCCGTTCCCTTGCCGTTTGCCTTTGCCCTGAGTTGGGCCTGGAAATGGGGTAAACAATGGGGAAATAGGGTAATTGTGAAATTATTACCCTTTTTAGGCGTTTCCTTCCCGGTCGGCCATGCCGGCCCCTCGCGACCGGGCCTACGTTCATGAAATGGGGTAATCAAACACCTTTAATGAGGTATTTCTAGAGACAATGCCCCATTTAAAGGCTATGATTACCCCATTTAGACAGCCTGGGCTTACATTTCCATGCACTCGCTCACACCCGAGTACCTTGCCGCGCTTCGCTTCGATGGCACCCAGGCCGCCACGTTGCGCACACTGGGCGAGTACCAGGGTAAGCAGCAACTCTACGCCGCGCAGTCGCCCAAAGCCCTCAAAGGGCTACGCCAGATCGCGGTAGTCGAATCCACCGAGTCATCCAACCGCCTGGAAGGCGTTGTCGTCGCACCCTCGCGGCTGAAGTCTCTGGTCATCCGCAATGCAACGCCAAAGAGCCGTTCCGAACAGGAGATCGCCGGCTACCGTGACGCCCTGGCGCTGATCCACGAATCGGCCGCGCACATGCCCTTCAGCGAAGGCGTAGTGCTGCAACTGCACACCCTGCTGTACCGCTATATGCCGCAGGCGGGCGGGCGCTGGAAGGCTACGAACAACGACATCATCGAGCGTCACCCAGACGGCACTTCGCGTCTGCGCTTCCAGCCGGTGGCTGCGCATCTCACGCCGATGGCGATGGCTGATCTGACCGGGCGCTACGCCACTGCACTGGACCAGCATCTGGCCGACCCTCTGGTGTTGGCACCGCTGGCGATGCTCGACTTCCTGTGCATCCACCCGTTTCCCGACGGCAACGGTCGCATGTCCCGCCTGCTGACCTTGCTGTTGCTCTACCACTTCGACTATGCCGTGGGTCGCTACATCAGCTTGGAACGCATCTTCGAAGATAGCAAGGAAGGCTATTACGAGACGCTGGAAGCCAGCTCTCAGGGCTGGCACCAGGGGCAGCACGACGTTAAACCCTGGCTCGATTACTTCTGGGGTGCCTTGCTACGGGCCTACCGTGAGTTCGAGGAGCGTGTCGGCACCATCGAGCGTGGCCGCGGCAGTAAAGGCGACCGGGTGCGGGCGGAGGTCCTAGGGCGCAGCCAGCCGTTCTCGATTTCCGAGATTGAGGAGGCTTGCCCGGGCGTGAGCCGAGACATGGTGCGGTTGGTGCTGCGGGCGATGAAGTCAGAGGGAGTGATCGAGTCCATGGGCAAGGGGCGAGGAGCGAAGTGGAAACAAGTCAAGGTAGAGGGGGGAGACTGATGCAACAGCCCCTTACGCAGTATCAAAGCCAGTACTACGCATGGCTTCTGACGCGCCGCGCGGCAGGCGACTCCGTGGAGTCGCTGGCATCAACGCTGGTTGACTCACAGGTTGATCTCAATCCGCATCAGGTCGATGCGGCCCTCTTCGCATGCCGCAATCCCCTTTCGCGCGGTGTGCTCCTCGCTGACGAAGTGGGTCTCGGCAAGACAATTGAAGCGGGCTTGGTGATCTCACAACGCTGGGCGGAACGGCGGCGCAAGATTCTCATCATCGTCCCGGCCAACCTGCGCAAGCAGTGGCACCAGGAGTTGCAGGACAAGTTCGGCCTGCAAGGGCTGATTCTCGAAGCCAAAAGCTATAACGCGATCCGCAAGAAGGATCGACAGAATCCGTTCCTCTTTGCCTCTGGCCCGGTCATCTGTTCCTATCAGTTCGCCAAATCCAAGGCTGATGATGTCAAAGGCATCGACTGGGACTTGGTCGTCCTAGACGAAGCGCATCGCCTGCGCAACGTCTACAAGACCAGCAACGTCATTGCCAAAACACTCAAGGAGGCGTTGTCGCACGTTCACTCCAAGGTGCTTCTGACCGCAACGCCATTGCAGAACTCATTGCTCGAACTCTATGGACTGGTCAGCTTCATCGATGACCGCGTGTTCGGAGACCTTGACAGCTTTCGCTCGCAGTTCACTGGCCGAGAACAATCCTTCAGTGGCCTGCGTGACCGGCTGGCTCCCATCTGCAAGCGCACCCTGCGCAAACAGGTTCAGCCCTACGTGTCGTATACGGCGCGCAAGGCCATCATCCAAGAGTTCACGCCATCGAGCGAAGAACAGGAACTGTCCGGGCTGGTCGCCGACTACTTGCGCCGTCCCAACGTGAAGGCCATGCCCGAGGGGCAGCGCCAACTGATTTCACTGGTGCTGTGGAAGTTGCTCGCGTCCAGCTCGCACGCGATCGCGGGTGCGTTGGAGACGATGGCCAAGCGCCTCCAGGGAGTGCTCGACGAAACCACTGAAGTTCCCGATCTGACCGAGGAACTCGACGAGGACTACGAGTCGCTGGATGAAACCGCCGATGAGTGGAGTGACCAGGCCCCAGACGCCGCGGCACCGAGTCGCATGGAACGTGATGCCATCGCGCAGGAAATCGAGGAGCTTCGCCGCTTCAAGACGCTGGCAACCAGCATTCAGGACAATGCGAAGGGCAAGGCATTGCTCACCGCGCTGGATCGTGCCTTCGCTGAACTGGACCGGCTGGGCGCGGCCAGGAAGGCCATCATTTTCACCGAGTCCAAGCGCACGCAGGAATACCTCCTCAATTTGCTGGCTGACACGCCATACGGCGACGGTATCGTGCTTTTTAACGGCACCAATAGTGACCAGCGCGCGCAAGCAATCTACAAGGACTGGCTGAAGCGCCACGAAGGCACTGACCGCATCACCGGCTCCAAGACCGCCGACACCCGTGCGGCACTGGTCGAGCACTTCAAGGAGCGCGGCAAGGTCATGATTGCCACCGAAGCCGGAGCTGAAGGCATCAACCTCCAGTTCTGCTCGCTCGTGATCAACTACGACCTGCCTTGGAATCCGCAGCGTATCGAGCAACGCATTGGTCGCTGTCACCGCTACGGACAGAAGCACGACGTAGTGGTAGTGAACTTCGTCGATCTCAGCAATGAGGCTGACAAGCGCGTCTATGAATTGCTGGCGCAGAAGTTCCAACTTTTCGAGGGCGTTTTTGGGGCCAGCGACGAAGTGCTGGGTGCCATCGGTTCAGGCGTTGATTTCGAGCGGCGTATCGCTGAGATCTACCAGAACTGCCGAGAGCCTGAAGAAATCAAGTCCAGTTTCGAGCAACTCCGACTCGATCTCTCAGGAGAGATCAACGAGGCGATGGTCAAGACCCGTCAGGCATTGCTTGAGAACTTTGATGAGGAGGTGCAGGAGAAGCTGCGCGTGCGGGCGGACGACAGCCGCAACGCGCGCAACCGCTTCGAACATATGTTGATGGACTTGACCCGCGCCGAACTGGTCCAGTACGCCTCGTTCGATGACGGAGGCTTCGACCTCCGCCACATACCGACTGGAGTCGAGCATAGCGGCCCCGCAGGCATCGAGCTGGGGCGCTACGAGTTGCCCCGCCGCTCTGGCGACGCGCACCTGTACCGCATCAATCATTCGCTGGCGCGGTGGGGCATCGAGCAAGCCAAGGCTCGCGTACTCGACATGGCTCGTCTCGTCTTCGATTACAACGCTTACGGCTCAAAGATCAGCACGCTTGAAGCCTACCGCGGCAAGGCCGGATGGCTCACAGTAAAGCTGGTCACTGTCGAGACACTCGGCAACCAGGAGCAACATCTGCTGGTTGCGGCGGGTACTACCGACGGCGTCGTGCTGGCAGAAGAAGACCCGGAAAAACTACTGCGCCTACCCGCGACAACACACGCAGCAAGCCTGTTCAATGCACCTGATGCCACCTTGCTGGCCGATGCGGAAGCCCGCAAGACCGCACTCCTGCGAGACGTCAACGAGCGCAATCTTGGTTACTTCGAGCAGGAAGTCCAGAAGCTCGACGCCTGGGCGGACGATCTGAAGCTCGGTCTGGAGCAGGAGATTAAGGAGATCGACCGCGAGATCAAGGAAGTGCGCCGCACTGCCGCGACCTCGCCGACGTTGGACGAAAAACTGTCATGGCAGAAGAAACAGCGCGAACTGGAAGGCAAGCGCAGCAAGTTGCGCCGCGAGCTGTTTGCCCGACAGGACGAAGTCGAAGCGCAGCGCAATGACTTGATCAGCCAGCTTGAAGTGCAACTCCAACAGCAGGTCGAGGAGCGCACGCTGTTCACTATCGAGTGGGAGCTGGTCTGATGGCAACAGTTATCGCTCGCCCCCTTGAACTCGATCTGCTGTGTCAAAAACTTGATGAGGACTACGCGAATCTAATCACCGGAACGGGAAACACGCCAGAGTCTCGGCGAAGCAATTTTCTGTCCAAGGCAATTGCGGCGTTCATCCTGCATGAAGACGCTGGCGCCAGTCTGGATGAGGCCGTGGCTGCCAGCATCGATGGTGGGCTGGATCATGGTATCGATTCGGTATTCGTCGCCAATGATCAGACCATTTGGCTCGTCCAGTCGAAATACAAAGAGTCTGGCTTAGGAGAGCCTGAGCTTGGTGAAGTGTCCAAGTTTCGGGATGGCGTCACCGATCTCGTCCAGGGACGCTGGGGACGCTTCAACAACGCGCTTCAGAACCGCAGTGCGGCAATTACCGATGCCTTAAACAGCGGCATCTGCAAAGTCAAGGTTGTCCTTGCCTACTCCGGCACGGCTGTGTCCGATGACCGGCGGGACATCTTTTCCGACCTGGAGCGTGCGTTCAATGGGACGAATCCCGGATTTCTGCGCTGCCATGCCTATGGGCTCACCACCCTTCACGATCTCCACTTGGACGGCATCTCTGCCCAGGCCATTGAGGCGGAGATCGAGCTGAAAGACTTCGGTCACACTCAAGAACCATACAGGGCGTTCTACGGTCGCATGGACGCCAAGCGTCTTGCAGAACTTTGGGTGCAGCACGAAGACCGCTTAGTTGACCGAAACATCCGTCGTTTCAAGGGAACGACGACCGTCAACACTGGTTTGACGGAAACCTTGCAGCAGGAGTCGCAGCACTTCTTCTACTTCAACAACGGCGTCACGTTTCTCTGTGAGGCCATCAACGAGCAGCATCCGCGCGATCCCCGTCGGGAATCAGGGAGATTTCGTGTCCGAGGGCTTTCCATCATCAACGGCGCTCAGACCGTTGGTGCCATAGCCAAAGAGCCCATAGCGCACTACGACGCGAATCCGGCCATGGTTATGGCGACTTTCGTGTGCTTGGACAACGCGCCGGACGGATTTGGCGACCGTGTGACTCAATCCCGTAACCGTCAAAATGCGGTGGACTTGGAAGACTTCGCTGCTCTGGATGAGCGGCAAGCTATGTGGCAGCAGACACTGCGAATGGCTGGTATCGAATACATCGTCAAGCATGGCCAGGACGACCCACCCCCCTCACCAACCACTTTCACTGCCCGTGAACTGGCGCCCTACCTAGCCTGCACGGTCACCGCAGGCGATTGGCAGGATTATCTGGTCGCAGCGAAGTCAGACAAAAAGAGGCTCTTTGGACGGGAAGGATTTGTGCCTGCGACTGATCCGTTACGCCAGTCCTACGATAGCCTGTTTGCCGACTCGCTGACAGCCAAGCAGATGTGGCGCATCGCCCAGATCGGTCGCACGGTCATTGGAAAAATCCGGGATCGCGCGAGTGCTGAGGCTGATCCCCGCGATCTGCCACTGGGCGTGTTGCCCGCCAAGGAAATTCTCAGCCAGGGCGCTTGGATGATTCTGCACGTTGTGTTCATCAGGCTGCCATTGCACAACGGGCCAGCGCTGACCCTCAGCGAGGATGAGCTGATATCGCTCTCCCGCGAAATCGATCTCGTGGCAGATCGATTGGTCAATGTCGTTCAGGCAGTTCAGTGGAACAAGCAGGCGCGTAGCGTTTTCGAGAACAAAACGGACTGTCGAACTGTGAAAGGCCGTTTGATGGCGGCCTTGGCACAACAGGGCCAGGGAGGAAATCAATAATGCAAGCGAACATCAAAGGTCTGGTGGATCGACTGGAGCTTTCCCAGGCCAAGGCAATGATGCCGCTTTACGAGGCCATTTCGAATGCCGTCGATGCAATCGAAGAGCATCAGGACGGCTTCAGCAATCATTCGATTCGCATTCGGCTGGTGGCCTCCAATGATCTTGCCCATCAGGCTGGGGATGGAACTCTGGTCGTGGACGGCTTCGACGTCATTGATGATGGCGTTGGCTTCAACGACAAGAACCTGGCTTCGTTTCAAGAAGCCCACACGCTTTCAAAGGTCAAGGTCGGCGGTCGAGGTGTCGGGCGCTTCACTTTCCTGAAGGTGTTCTCATCCGTACACATCCGTAGTGTCTTCACGCGCGACGGTAAGGCTTTGCTGCGCGAGTTCGACTTCAGCATCCAGGATGAACTGAAAGGTGCTGACGCCACGTCTGAAGTCAAAGAGGGATGTGGCACGCACACCTCTTTGCGAGGCATGGATGAAAAGTTTCGGGCTGGATGGCCCACCCAGCCCGAAACCATCGCTGAACGGATCATTGCGCACTTCCTGATTCGTTTTGCGGCTCGTTCCTGCCCGCCGATGACTCTGGAATCTCCGGGGCATGCTCCGATTGATTTGCACGCACTGTTTCAGTCAACAGTGTTGGCGCACATCCAGGAGCAGTTCTTTGAGGTCTCGGGGCATACATTTGCCTTGCAGGCGTATCGTCACCGTGACGGACGCTCGCGCCATGAACTCAACTTGTGTGCGAACGGCCGCGAAGTCACCACGAGCAAGCTGCGAGATCTGCTTCCAGAACTGCCTGAGAAGCTGATTGACGAAGAACAGACGCCCTACACCCTGATTGTGCTGGTTACCGGGGAATACCTGGATGACCATGCCAACCAAGAGCGCACGCGCATCGCTTTCCAAAGCGATGAGGAGCCCGAGCTTGAGCGGACTCTTGTCTCACGACGGGCCCTGAACCAGGGTGTTGCAGGCGCGTTGCGGCCGCTGCTCATGGATGACTTGAAGTCAACGAACGAAGAAAAGCGTGCCCAGATCGAGAAGTTCGTGGAACAAGCCCCCGAGTACAGAGCGCTCACACATCCTCGCTACAAAGAAATGATCGAGCAAAAGATTCAGCCGGGTTTGTCTGATGACAAACTGGATGAAGCTCTTTTGCACGTGAAGCGAGCTGTCGAGGACGATGTTCGCAAGGAGGCCAAGCACGTCGCCGCGCTGTTCGAGACAGAAACCTTTGAACAATACCAAGAGAAATTCAAGGAAATTGCCGAAAAAGCCAACGAAATCGGCAAGGCGCAACTCGCTGCCTATGTCGCCCACCGTAGAACGATTCTTGACCTGGTGAACAACAGCCTCAAGAAGAAGCGCACGGACGACAAGTATCCGCTCGAAAGAGTCTTGCACAAGATGATCTTCCCCATGGGCATGACCTCGAAGGACATCTTCTTCGAGCAGCAGAACCTTTGGGTGATTGACGAGCGGCTCTGCTATCACACGCTGCTCACGTCTGACAAAAAGCTCAAGAGTGTCGCCGGTCTTGAAGATACATCTGGCAAGGAACCGGACATCTTCACGCTTTTCTATGACACCCCAATCGGAGTCGCCGAGCCCGACAATCTGCCGGGAGGTGGCGTTGTCATCATTGAATTCAAACGGCCGGGGCGGGACGACTACAACAAAGACCCTGCGGATCAAGTCATCCAGCGATTCCGGGAAATTTCCGAGGGCGGCGTTACGGACGTCGATGGGCGTCAGATCAATCCTGCCAATCTGCGTTACACCGGCTATCTCATTGCCGATCTAACGCCCTCATTGCATCGGCAAGTATTCGGACGCTATCACCGGACTGCCGACAACGAGGGGTACTTCTCCCCGTTGGCGATGGGCAATGGGTATATCGAAATCCTCTCCTACGACAAGCTGATCAAGGATGCCGCACGCAGAAATCGTATCCTTTTTGACAAGCTTGGTCTGCACAAGAATTAAGGTATTTGGCTATGAGCAAACAAAAACTAGAACTTACTTGGATCGGAAAGGAGAAGCGGCCCAAGCTGGAGCCGCGTATCCTGCTGGAAGACCCGGAAAAGTCGTATCACGCCAAGCAGCGCGTGACGGAGGACGACATCTTCGACAACCGGCTGATCTTCGGGGATAACCTGCTGGCGTTGAAGGCGCTTGAGGATGAGTTTACTGGGCGAGTCAGGTGCGTTTACATCGATCCGCCTTACAACACTGGATCAGCCTTCGCTCAATATGAAGATGGCCTTGAACACTCGATCTGGCTGGGACTGATTCGTGAGCGTCTAGCCCTTTTGCGGAACTTACTGTCGGAAGATGGTAGTTGCTGGATTCAGCTTGATGACAATGAAGCCCAGTACTGCAAAGTCCTGGCCGATGAAATCTTTGGCAGGGACAACTTCATTGCCAACGTGGTCTGGAACAAGTCCTACGCAGTGCGAAGCAACGCACAGTTCTTCTCGTCAGCGCATGAACACATTCTGGTTTACGCCAAAGATCGTGCGCATCTTCGGTTGAACCAATTTGGTCGATCCGCAAAACAGACGGAGAGATACAGTAACCCAGACAACGATCCGAGAGGGCCTTGGCAGTCCGTCACCATGACAATTAGTCTCGTTGGTGGAGCGCGCGGTAGACAGTACGCGAAAACCGGCGTTTCCGAGAACATCTTTGAGGTGAAGTCGCCGAGCGGGAAGGTGCTTCTTCCCCCCCCAAACCGTTGCTGGAGTCGCAATCCAAGTGGCTTCAAGAAGCTTGATGCTGAGGGGCGTATTTACTGGGGGCCAAATGGAGAGAACGCCCCACGGCTCAAGATGTATCTGAGCGAGGCAGCGGAAGGTGTCATGCCTACAACGCTATGGGCTGATGGCGCAGAATTCGGACACAACCAAGACGGTATCCGAGAATTGCGCGCATTAGATATTGGAGACTTCCCGACTCCCAAACCAGAGAAGCTAATCTCACAAGTCATTTCGCTAGCAAGCGACCCTGGCGATATAGTGCTCGACTCCTTTGCCGGTTCTGGAACAACGGGTGCCGTTGCCCACAAGATGGGGCGACGTTGGCTCATGGTCGAGCTGGGTGAGCACTGTCATACGCACATCATTCCACGTCTTCAGACAGTGATTGATGGCAAGGATGGCGGTGGTGTTACAGAAAGCGCCGGCTGGGAAGGTGGCGGCGGCTTCCGCTACTACAGCCTCGCGCCCAGCCTGATCGTCAACGATCGCTGGGGCAACCCCGTCATCAACCCCGAATACAACGCCGCACATTTGGCCGAAGCCCTGTGCAAGCTGGAAGGCTTCACCTACGCACCGTCCGAGGTGCAATGGTGGCAGCACGGCCACTCCAGCGAGCGGGACTTCATATACGTCACCACGCAGAACCTGTCCTCCGAGCAGTTGCAGGCACTTTCTGACGAAGTGGGTTCCGACCAGAGCCTGCTGGTGTGCTGCTCCGCTTTCCGGGGCGTTACGGCGGCAAAGGCGGCGGAACGTTGGCCGAACCTGACGCTGAAGAAGATTCCGAAGATGGTGTTGGCCCGCTGCGAATGGGGCCATGACGACTACAGCCTCAACGTGGCAAATCTGCCGATGGCCAAACCCGATCCGGAGGAGCCTGCGGCAGCCGCCGAGGCCGACAACAAGAAGTCCAAGAACAGAAAAGTGGCTGCTGCGAATTTGAATCAGGGCGGTCTGTTTGGGGAGAGCGAATAATGAACAACCGCGTCCTGCACGCCGTCACCGGTCGTCTGTCCCTTCGGCCGCCCCAGGCGGATTCGCTCCTCAAACTGGTTCGCGCGCTCGATGCCGCGCCTGAACTTCTGGGCCACGAGCGAGATGTCCCGGCGATTCTTTCCACGCTGAAGGCCGAGTTCAGCACGCTTGAGGATTTCGAGCGCGAGTTTCCGTCACTGTGCTTTGCGCTGGCAACAGGCGTGGGCAAGACGCGCCTGATGGGAGCCTTCATCGCCTACCTGCATCTGGCCCACGGCATCAACAACTTCTTCGTGCTCGCGCCCAACCTGACGATCTACAACAAACTCATCACGGACTTCACGCGCAACACGCCCAAGTACGTGTTCAAAGGCATCGCCGAGTTCGCGCAGCAACCGCCGCTGATCATCACCGGTGATAACTACGACCAGACCGGCGCGGCGGTGGATGATCAGCCACAGGGCTTCGCCCACGATGTGCGCATCAATATCTTCAATATCTCCAAAATCAACTCCGAGGTGCGTGGCGGCAAGGAGCCGCGCATCAAGCGGATGAAGGAAGTGCTAGGCGACAGCTACTTCAACCATCTTGCGAACCTGCCTGACCTCGTGCTGCTGATGGACGAATCGCATCGCTACCGTGCCAGCGCGGGTGTGCGTGCCATCAATGAGCTGAGGCCGCTGTTTGGCCTGGAGGTGACGGCGACGCCATTCGTGGAATCCAGCAAAGGGCCGGTGCCGTTCAAGAACGTGGTGATGGACTACCCACTGGCGCGGGCGATGGAGGACGGCTTCGTCAAAGAGCCTGCCGTTGTCACCCAGCGCAACTTCGACGCCAAGGCGCATACGCCCGAGGAGATCGAGAAGACTAAGCTGGAAGACGGTGTGCGGCTGCACGAGACGACCAAAGTCGAGCTGCTCACCTACGCTCGCGAGAACGGCGTCAAGCTGGTCAAGCCTTTCATGCTCGTCATCGCTCGCGATACCACGCACGCAGGGCAACTCCTAACGCTTCTGGAGTCGGAAGCCTTCTATGACGGCCGCTACCAGGGCAAGGTGATTCAGGTCGATTCCAGCCGTACCGGCGCGGAAGAAGAAGAGATGATCACGCGCCTGCTGGCCGTGGAGAGCGTGGACGAGCCGACCGAGATCGTGATTCACGTCAACATGCTCAAGGAAGGTTGGGACGTGACCAACCTTTACACCATCGTGCCGTTGCGCGCCGCCAATGCCCGCACGCTGATCGAACAGTCCATCGGGCGTGGCCTGCGACTGCCCTACGGCAAGCGCACGGGCGTTGCGGCGGTGGATCGCTTGAACATCGTCGCGCACGACAAGTTCCAGGAGATCATCGACGAGGCCAACCGCGGCGACTCGCCGATTCGCCTGAAGCAGGTCATCCTCGATGCGCCGAGCGCCGACGACAAGAAGGTCAGCGTGCAGGTCGAGTCCGGAGTGACGGCGCGTCTCGGTCTGACGGAGGCACCGGTCTTGGTTACAGGGGTTTCATCCGTCGAAAGTGGAACGGAAGTCCCCGTGCCCGAACCGGTGTTCACCACGGAGGCGGAGAAGAAGGCCGCGCGCGTGGTCATGGACGTCATCGGCAAGTACGAAGTCAAGCGCGATCTGGTGCCCACCAGCAGCGCGCTGCTGAAACCCGAAGTGCAGAGGGAAATCCTTGCGGAGGTGGCGGAGCGGTTGAAGCCGCTGCAAGGCGAATTGCTGGCGGGCGTGGATGCGTCAGCCCCCGTACTTGATTTGTCCACCGTGGTGGCGAAGACAACGGAGATCGTGGTGCAGCAGACCATCGACATCCCGCGCATCGCAGTGGTGCCGACTGGCGAGGTCACGACGGGATTCCACGCCTTCAAGCTGGATGTGAGCCAGCTCCATCTTCAGCCGGGTGAGCGCGAGATCGTCATCCATAACCTGCGCACCAACGAGCAGGACACCCTGGCCTCCGAAGTTGGGCTCAAGGAGCAGCGCCCGGAGGACTACATCGTCCACGCGCTAGTGGACTTTGACGACATCGACTACTTTACCCACGCCGATCTGCTCTACGACCTCGCAGGTCAGATGGTGCAGCACCTGCGCGGTTATCTGTCCGAGGACGAGGCCGTCAACGTCCTCGATCGTGACCGCCGCCTGATCGCGCGGGAAATCCACGCGCAAATGATGGCCCACTTCTGGGAGGAGGCGACGGAGTACGAGGTGCAGGTCAGTCGCGGCTTCACCGAACTCAAGCCGTGCAACTACACCGCCACGGCGGGCCAAACGGCTCACCACTTCCGGGAGACTGTGACCGAATCCAGTCGCATTAAGCAGATGCTCTTCGGGGGCTTCGCGCGTTGTCTGTACCCGCTACAGAAGTTCGATTCGGACACTGAGCGGCGCTTCGCCATCATCCTGGAGCGCGATGCCCTGAAGTGGTTCAAGCCTGCGAAGGGGCAGTTCCAGATCTACTACAAACTTGGCACCGAGCAGCCGGAGTACATCCCGGACTTCGTCGCCGAAATGGACTCGACGATCTTGGTGGTGGAAACCAAAGCACGCGGCGACATCAACACGCAAGAGGTGCAGGCCAAAGCTGCTGCTGCCTTGCAGTGGTGCCAGCACGCGTCGGACTTCACGGCGAGCGCCGGCGGTAAGCCGTGGAGGTATCTGCTCGTACCTCACGATGAAGTCAATGAGTCGCGGCGGCTGGCCGACTTTTTGAGGTTTGTGAAGACTTGAGGCACGACCGGATTTGGTGACTTGCTTGCCTCAATTGACGCAATAAGGAATAAACATGGCCAAGGCCGAAGCCAGCGTTGAAGAGCTGGTATCCATGATCGAGAGGGGCGAACTGCGCCTGCCGGAGATGCAGCGCCAGTATGTGTGGCGCTCTACGCGAGTGCGCGACCTGCTGGACTCGCTGTATCGCGGCTACCCCTCGGGCGCAATCCTGCTTTGGGAAACGGATGAGGCTGTGCCGCTGCAGGATTTCGCGGTCAGCCAGAACACGAATCCCTACCAGAGCACCCGGCTCCTGCTGGATGGTCAGCAGCGTCTGACATCGCTCTCTGCCGTCATTCGCGGCGAGCCAGTATCGGTGCGCGGCCGTCGTCGGCCTATCGACTTGCTGTTCAACTTGGAACATCCCGACCAGTTGGCGGTCGTGACCGAAGTGGAAGAGAACGGCGACGACGAGGACGATGTTGACGACGATAGCGAACTGATTAGCGATGAGACGGACTCGACCGAGGACGAACTGCTCAAGCGCTTCAACAAGATGACTTTCGTGGTAGCCACGAGGAAGCTGGAGCAGTTGCCGCATTGGGTGAAAGTGTCGGAAGTGAATCGCCCCGGGTTTTCTAGACACCTTCGAGCCTCAAACCTGAGGCCCAATAGGAGGTGCCATGAGTAAGCAGAGATATCCGGAAGAATTCAAGGCCGAAGCGGTCAAGCAGATCACCGAGCG
>Ga0222424_100160_pt1 | contig 71890 bp, 61 predicted proteins | sample 2B2ome_FD_182468 | JGI IMG/M metagenome (GOLD analysis project Ga0222424, IMG submission 182468) | Enriched microbial communities from leaf-cutter ant dump, University of Wisconsin, Madison, United States - 2B200A (version 2) | ecosystem: Environmental > Terrestrial > Nest > Insects nest > Nest... | reverse complement strand
CACCAAACTTCTTCGACAGCACCGTCGCAATCGCCGCCGTCAGAGTCGTCTTGCCGTGATCCACGTGACCAATCGTACCCACGTTCACGTGCGGCTTCGTCCGCTCAAACTTGCTCTTTGCCATTTTGGTATTCCTTCAAAAAGAACGATTCATGCATTGCGGGACAGAGTCGGCCGGCAAACGAATGCCGAATTTCCCCGCCCCAAACTGGATAATGATTACTTGGCCTTGGCGCTGACGATGGCGTCAATGACGTTCTTCGGCGCTTCGGCGTAGTGCTTGAATTCCATCGTGTAAGTCGCGCGACCCTGGGTCGCCGACCGCAGCGAGGTGGCGTAACCGAACATTTCCGACAGCGGAACTTCGGCCTTGATGATCTTGCCGCCGCCACCAGCGATTTCGTCCATGCCCTGGACCATGCCGCGACGGGACGACAGATCGCCCATCACGGTACCGGCGTAGTCTTCCGGGGTTTCGACTTCGACCGCCATCATCGGCTCAAGGATCACCGGGCTGGCCTTGCGGCAGCCATCCTTGAACGCCATCGAGGCGGCCATGCGGAACGCATTTTCGTTCGAGTCGACGTCATGATAGGAACCGAAGGTCAGCGTAACCTTGACATCGACCACCGGATAACCGGCCAGCACGCCGTTCGGCAGAGTTTCCAGCACACCCTTTTCGACCGCCGGAATGTATTCGCGTGGCACCACGCCGCCCTTGATCGCGTCGACGAATTCGAACCCCTTGCCGGCTTCCTGCGGTTCGATGGTCAGCACCACGTGACCGTACTGGCCGCGGCCGCCGGACTGCTTGACGAACTTGCCTTCGACGTCGGTGACCGGCTTGCGGATCGTTTCACGGTAGGCCACCTGCGGCTTGCCGACCGTGGCTTCGACGTTGAATTCGCGCTTCATGCGGTCGACGATGATTTCCAGGTGCAGTTCGCCCATGCCGGAAATGATGGTCTGGCCGGATTCTTCGTCGGTCCGCACGCGGAACGACGGATCTTCCGCCGCCAGACGGTTCAGCGCCAGGCCCATCTTTTCCTGATCGGCCTTGGTCTTCGGTTCGACCGCCTGCGAAATCACCGGATCCGGGAACACCATGCGTTCCAGCGTGATGACCGAGTTGACGTCGCACAGCGTATCGCCAGTGGTGACTTCCTTCAGACCGACCGCGGCGGCGATGTCGCCAGCGCGCACTTCCTTGATTTCGTCACGCTCGTTGGCGCGCATCTGCAGCAGCCGGCCGAGACGTTCCTTCTTGCCCTTGACCGGGTTGTACACGGTGTCGCCGGAATTGACGATGCCGGAGTAGACGCGAAAGAAGATCAGCTGACCGACGAACGGATCGGTCATGATCTTGAACGCCAGCGCGGAGAATTTTTCATCGTCGCGCGCCTCGCGGGTGGCCGGCTCTTCGTTTTCGTCGACGCCGGAAACCGGCGGAATGTCGGTCGGCGCCGGCAGGAAATCGAGCACCGCATCCAGCATGCGCTGCACGCCCTTGTTCTTGAAGGCCGAACCGCACAGCATCGGCTGGATTTCGCCGGCGATGGTGCGCTGGCGCAAACCGGCCATGATGTCGGCTTCGGACAGATCGCCTTCTTCCAGGTACTTGTTCATCAGTTCTTCGCTGGATTCAGCGGCCGATTCGACCATCTTTTCACGCCATTCATTGGCGGTATCGACCAGCTCGGCGGGAATGTCGCGGTATTCGAACTTCATGCCCTGCGAGGCCTCGTCCCAGAAGATCGCCTTCATCTTGATCAGATCGACCACACCCTGGAAATTGTCTTCGGCACCAATCGGCACGACGATGGGCACGGGATTGGCCTTCAGACGCGACTTCATCTGGTCGACGACCTTGAAGAAGTTGGCGCCGGTACGGTCCATCTTGTTGACGAAGGCCAGACGCGGCACGTGATGCTTGTTGGCCTGACGCCACACGGTTTCCGACTGCGGCTGCACGCCACCGACCGCGCAATAGACCATGCAGGCACCGTCCAGCACGCGCATCGAACGCTCGACTTCAATGGTGAAGTCGACGTGGCCCGGGGTGTCGATGATGTTGATGCGATGCTCCGGACGCGACAGGTCCATACCCTTCCAGAAGCAGGTCACCGCCGACGAGGTGATGGTGATGCCGCGCTCCTGCTCCTGCTCCATCCAGTCGGTGGTGGCGGCACCGTCATGCACTTCGCCCAGCTTGTGGGTCACGCCGGTGTAGAACAGGATGCGCTCGGACGTGGTGGTCTTGCCGGCGTCGATGTGAGCCGAAATACCGATGTTGCGATAGCGCTCGATGGGGGTCTTGCGGGCCATGATTGATCCAATATCTCTCTAACGAACAAAACCGAGCGTCATTTTTTTCCAAAAATGTGCCCGGTTCCGTACAGATTTGCCAAGAGGCATGCGCACACCAAAGTGCGCAGCCGTTCGTATTACTACTAGAAGCGGAAGTGGGAGAACGCCTTGTTCGCTTCCGCCATGCGGTGCACTTCATCGCGCTTCTTCATCGCGCCGCCACGGCTTTCGGCCGCTTCCATCAACTCACCAGCCAGACGCTGCGGCATCGATTTTTCGCTGCGCTTGTTGGCCGCTTCGCGCAGCCAGCGCATCGACAGCGCCATGCGCCGCACCGGACGCACTTCGACCGGCACCTGATAGTTGGCGCCGCCGACGCGGCGGGATTTCACTTCGACCATCGGCTTGCAGTTGTTGATCGCAGCCAGAAACACTTCCAGCGGGTCCTTGCCGGACTTGCTCTGAATGTGATCGAAAGCGCCATAGATGATGTTTTCAGCGACCGACTTCTTGCCCGACAGCATCAGGATGTTGACGAATTTCGCGACATCGACATTGCCGAATTTCGGATCCGGCAGGATTTCGCGCTTGGGAACTTCACGACGACGTGGCATTGCAATTCCTTTCGATCTTCAGTTGAGCACAGGCGCTTTCGCCTCGCGCTCGCGGACGGCCCTCATGACCACCCACTTACTCGGCCCATCCGGGGCCGATCCAGTCGCACGGCGCAGGGCCGCGCAAAATGATTACTTCTTGGCGGCCTTGGCGCGCTTGGCGCCGTACTTCGAGCGCGCCTGCTTGCGGTCCTTGACGCCCTGGGTATCGAGGGCGCCGCGCACCATGTGATAGCGCACACCCGGCAAATCCTTGACGCGGCCGCCGCGCAGCAGCACGACGCTGTGCTCCTGCAGGTTGTGGCCTTCACCGCCGATGTACGAAATGACTTCGAAACCGTTGGTCAGGCGCACCTTGGCGACCTTACGCAGCGCCGAGTTCGGCTTCTTCGGCGTGGTCGTGTAGACGCGAGTGCAGACACCGCGCTTCTGCGGGCTGTTTTCCAGCGCCGGCGACTTGCTCTTGACGCTGGCCGAGACGCGCGGATGGCGGATCAGTTGATTGATGGTTGGCATCGTTTTTATCCAACAAAATTACGGCATTGAACACATCCCGGAAACGGTTGCCCGGGACACTGGAAAATCATCGTGCCGATATCCGCAGATTCGGCACAGGTTCGATTCGGACTTGGAGAAGAAGCGTCGCAGGAAGCGAGAAACAGCAGACCAAAGAACGCTTAAGCCCAGCAGAGCTTAAAATCGAGAACTCGCGAGTATATTCCGCCGCCGCCGCGCCGTCAACCAGCAAAACAGCTCAGGACGACACTCCCTCCCGGTCGCAAACGGCCGGAAATCAGGCGTTTTCGGAAAATGAGGGAGTATGATCAAAAAATCAAACATAGACACTCGTCAGCGGCCTGCCTGACGGGGAGTATCCATTTTCCGCATAGCCGTTTCTGCAGATGCCTTGTCTGCTTTCGACAAACTGACAGGGAGTATCACAAAAAATCCTTTTAGTGATACCCGATACCGAATATATAAGGAGGGAGTATCTGCGAAGCACACAGCTCCCTCGGCAAGACAATGCCCCTGTCCACGCGCCGCCGCCAATAAAAAACGGCGCCGGAATATCCGGCGCCGTTGATCGCAACAGCCCTGCGGCCGTGTCAGACCCGCATCAGGATGCCTCGCCGTCCGGCGACGCCAGCGTTTCCGAATGCACTTCCGCTTCGGCTGTCTGCGCCAGTCGCTCGGCTTCCAGCAGCGCGGCGCGTTCTTCGGCTTCCCATGCGTCCTTTTCCTTGCGGGCGCGATGGAAGGCCAGGCCGGTGCCGGCCGGAATCAGACGGCCGACGATGACGTTTTCCTTCAGGCCGCGCAAGCCATCCTTCTTGCCCATGATGGCCGCTTCGGTCAGGACGCGCGTGGTTTCCTGGAACGATGCCGCCGAGATGAACGAGTCGGTCGACAGCGACGCCTTGGTAATGCCCAGCAGCACGTTTTCGTAGGTCGCCGGAATCTTGCCCTCGGCGATCACGCGGTCGTTTTCGTCCAGCAATTCGGAACGCTCGACCTGTTCACCCGTGATGTAGTTGGCATCGCCCGGATCGACCACCTGCACGCGACGCAGCATCTGACGGACGATCACTTCGATGTGCTTGTCGTTGATCTTCACGCCCTGCAGACGATAGACGTCCTGCACTTCATCGACGATGTAGCGCGCCAGCGCCTCGATCCCCAGCAGGCGCAGGATGTCCTGCGGATCAGCCGGACCGTCGACGATCATTTCGCCCTTGTTCACCACCTGGCCGTCGTGCACCAGCACTTGCTTGTCCTTGGTGATCAGGAACTCGTGCTTCTGGCCGTCCATATCGGTGATTTCCAGACGCTGCTTGCCCTTGGTTTCCTTGCCGAACGCCACCGTGCCGGTGACTTCCGCCAGCATGCCAGCGTCCTTCGGCGAACGCGCCTCGAACAGTTCCGCCACACGCGGCAGACCGCCGGTGATGTCGCGGGTCTTCTGCGATTCGGTCGGGATACGCGCCAGCACTTCACCGGCGGTCACTTGCTGGCCATCCTTGACGGTGATCAGCGCACCGACCTGGAAGCCGATCGTCACCGCATGCTCGGTGCCGGCGATCTTGACTTCCTCGCCTTGCTCGTTCAGCAGCTTGACCTGCGGGCGCACCGACTTCGATGCGCTGCGGCGCTTGGCATCGATCACCACCAGCGTCGACAGGCCGGTCACTTCGTCGACCTGACGCGCCACGGTAACGCCTTCCTCGACGTTCTCGAAACGCACGGTGCCGGCATATTCGGTGATCACCGGACGCGTCAGCGGATCCCAGGTGGCCAGCGTGGTGCCAGCCTTGATCGCCAGACCGTCCTTGACGATCAGGGTGGCGCCGTACGGCACCTTGTGGCGTTCGCGTTCACGGCCGTGGTCGTCGGTGATCAGCACTTCGCCGGAACGCGAAATGACGATTTGCTCGCCCTTGCCGTTGGTCAGGTAACGCATCGTCGCCGAGAAGCGCACGGTGCCGTTCGACTTCGCTTCGACGCCGGAAGCCACCGCCGCGCGCGACGCCGCGCCGCCGATGTGGAAGGTCCGCATCGTCAGCTGGGTGCCCGGTTCGCCGATCGACTGCGCCGCCACCACGCCGACCGCTTCGCCGGCATTGACCAGCGAGCCACGGCCGAGGTCGCGGCCATAGCACTTGGCGCACAGGCCATAGCGCGTATCACAGGTCAGCGGCGTGCGCACCTTCACTTCGTCGACGCCGATCCGTTCGATTTCCTCGACCGCGTCTTCGTCCAGCAGCGTGCCGGCTTCGAACGCGGTTTCCTGCGTTTCCGGATTGACGATGTCGACCGCGGCGACGCGGCCGAGAATGCGGTCGCGCAGCGCCTCGATCACTTCACCGCCTTCGACCAGCGCCTTCATCGAGGCGCCGTTGCTGGTGCCGCAATCGTCTTCGATCACCACCAGATCCTGGGTGACGTCGACCAGACGACGCGTCAGATAGCCGGAGTTGGCGGTCTTCAGCGCGGTATCGGCCAAGCCCTTGCGGGCGCCGTGGGTCGAGATGAAGTACTGCAGCACGTTCAGGCCTTCGCGGAAATTCGCGGTAATTGGCGTTTCGATGATCGAGCCGTCCGGCTTGGCCATCAGGCCGCGCATACCGGCCAGCTGGCGAATCTGGGCGGCGGAACCACGCGCGCCGGAGTCGGCCATCATGTAGATCGCGTTGAACGATTCCTGCTGACCCTTGCTGCCGTCGCGCCGGGTGACTTCCTCGACCTTCAGCTGCTCCATCATCGCCTTGCCGACTTCGTCGCCGGTCTTGCCCCAGATGTCGACCACCTTGTTGTAGCGCTCGCCGGCGGTCACCAGGCCGGATGCGTACTGCTGCTCGATCTGCTTGACTTCGTGTTCGGCGGCGGCGATCAGCTTGGCCTTCTGCGGCGGCACCAGCATGTCGTCGACGCAGATCGAGATGCCGGCGCGGGTCGCCAGCCGGAAGCCGGACTGCATCAGCTTGTCGGCGAACACGACGGTGGCGCGCAGGCCGCACTTGCGGAACGAGATGTTGATCAGCTTGGAGATTTCCTTCTTCTTCAGCGCGCGGTTCAGCACCGAGAACGGCAACCCCTTGGGCAGGATTTCCGACAGGATGGCGCGGCCGACCGTGGTTTCATAGCGGTTGATCGCCTTGACGAATTCACCCGGCTCGGCACCCTTCAGATATTCGGTGATGCGCACCGTGATGCGAGTCGACAGTTCGACTTCCTTGTTGTCGTAGGCACGGATCACTTCCGACACGTCCGGGAACATCATGCCTTCGCCCTTGGCGTTGATCGCCTCGCGCGTCGCGTAGTACAGGCCCAGCACGATGTCCTGCGACGGCACGATCGACGGTTCGCCGTTGGACGGGAACAGGATGTTGTTGGACGCCAGCATCAGCGTGCGCGCTTCCATCTGCGCCTCGATCGACAGCGGCACGTGAACCGCCATCTGGTCGCCGTCGAAGTCGGCGTTGAACGCCGCGCAGACCAGCGGATGCAGCTGGATCGCCTTGCCTTCGATCAGTACCGGCTCGAATGCCTGGATGCCCAGACGATGCAACGTCGGCGCACGGTTCAGCATCACCGGATGCTCGCGGATCACTTCTTCCAGGATGTCCCACACCACCGGTTCCTGGATTTCCACCAGCTTCTTGGCGGCCTTGATCGTGGTCGCCAGGCCCATCAGTTCCAGCTTGTTGAAAATGAACGGCTTGAACAGTTCCAGCGCCATCAGCTTCGGCAGGCCACACTGATGCAGTTTCAGCTGCGGGCCGACCACGATCACCGAGCGCCCGGAATAGTCGACGCGCTTGCCGAGCAGGTTCTGGCGGAAACGACCGCCCTTGCCCTTGATCATTTCGGCCAGCGACTTCAGCGGCCGCTTGTTGGCGCCAGTCATCGCCTTGCCGCGACGACCGTTGTCCAGCAGCGAATCGACCGCTTCCTGCAGCATGCGCTTTTCGTTGCGCGTGATGATTTCCGGCGCGCGCAATTCCATCAGCCGCTTCAGGCGGTTGTTGCGGTTGATCACGCGACGGTACAGATCGTTGAGATCAGAGGTGGCGAAACGGCCACCATCCAGCGGCACCAGCGGACGCAGTTCCGGCGGCAGCACCGGCAGCACTTCCATGATCATCCAGTCCGGCTTGATGCCGGAACGCTGGAACGCCTCCAGCACCTTCAGGCGCTTCGCGTATTTCTTGATCTTGGCTTCCGACTTCGATTCCTTCAGTTCGGTGCGCAGGGTTTCCGCTTCGCGGTCGATGTCGATCGAACGCAGCAGTTCGCGGATGCCCTCGGCGCCCATGAAGGCGGTGAATTCGTCGCCGTATTCTTCATACTTGGCGGCGTAGTCGTCTTCCGACATGATCTGGCACTTCTTCAGCGGCGTCATGCCCGGGTCGGTGACCACATAGGCTTCGAAGTACAGCACGCGTTCGATGTCGCGCAGCGTCATGTCGAGCACCATGCCCAGACGCGACGGCAGCGACTTCAGGAACCAGATGTGCGCGGTCGGCGAGGCCAGTTCGATGTGGCCCATGCGCTCACGGCGCACCTTGGCCAGCGTCACTTCGACGCCGCACTTCTCGCAGATGACGCCACGATGCTTCAGGCGCTTGTACTTGCCGCACAGGCATTCGTAGTCCTTGATCGGACCAAAGATCTTGGCGCAGAACAGGCCGTCACGCTCCGGCTTGAAGGTGCGGTAGTTGATGGTTTCCGGCTTCTTGACTTCGCCGTAGGACCAGGAACGGATTTTTTCCGGCGACGCGAGGCCGATCTTGATCGCGTCGAACTGTTCGTTTTGCTGAACTTGCTTGAATAGATCGAGCAGTGCTTTCATTTCTATCACTCCAATGTGGCGTGAATGACACCAGGCAGCGTGGAATCGGTGAACCGCTTCTACCCTGTTCGTATCACCGGGAGAGCCCTGCGCCATCGTGCGGCGAGAGTTCCGGTGCTACCGGGAGCGGCGACTGCTCCCACGCTTGCCGAATACCGTTTGCCCGCCGGCCTGCCGACGAGCCCCTGCTGCCTTCCTAATCCCGTTCGAGATCGATGTCGATGCCGAGCGAACGGATTTCCTTCACCAGCACGTTGAACGACTCCGGCATGCCGGCATCGATCACGTGGTCGCCCTTGACCAGGTTTTCGTACACCTTGGTACGGCCATTGACGTCGTCGGACTTCACGGTCAGCATTTCCTGCAGCACGTAGGAAGCGCCGTAGGCTTCCAGCGCCCACACTTCCATTTCGCCGAAGCGCTGGCCACCGAACTGCGCCTTGCCGCCCAGCGGCTGCTGGGTCACCAGCGAGTACGGACCGGTCGAACGGGCGTGCATCTTGTCGTCGACCAGATGGTGCAGCTTCAGGAAGTGCATGTAGCCGACCGTGACCGGGCGCTCGAACGCTTCGCCGGTGCGGCCGTCGTACATCGTCACCTGGTTCTTCGACGGCGTCATGCCGAGCTGCCTGGCGATCGGGTCCGGATAGGCCAGATCCAGCATGTGGCGGATTTCCTCTTCGTCGGCGCCGTCGAACACCGGCGTCGCGAACGGCACGCCCTGCTTCAGGTTGTTGGCCAGTTCCAGCACTTCCTCGTCATTCAGACCGTCCACTTCCTCGGCCTTGCCGGATTCGTTGTAGACCGTCTTCAGGAACTTGCGCAGTTCGGCCGCCTTGGCTTGCGCCTTCAGCATTTCACCGATGCGCAGACCTAGGCCCTTGGCGGCCCAGCCAAGGTGGACTTCCAGCACCTGGCCGACGTTCATGCGCGACGGCACGCCGAGCGGGTTCAGCACGATGTCGGCCGGAGTGCCGTCGGCCATGTACGGCATGTCCTCGACCGGCAGGATGCGCGACACCACGCCCTTGTTGCCGTGACGGCCGGCCATCTTGTCGCCCGGCTGCAGGCGGCGCTTCACCGCCAGGTAGACCTTGACCATCTTCTGCACGCCCGGCGGCAGTTCGTCGCCCTGCGTCAGCTTCTTGCGCTTTTCCTCGAACGCCAGATCGAACTGGTGGCGCTTTTCGGCGATCGATTCCTTGATCGCCTCCAGCGCGCTGGCGATGGCATCGTCAGCCGGGCGGATGTCGAACCAGTGGTAACGGTCCAGATCGGCCAGGTATTCCTTGGTCAGCTTGCTGCCCTTGGCCAAACGCTTCGGACCGCCGTTGACGACCTTGCCGATCAGCATTTTTTCCAGACGCTGGAAGGCATCGCCTTCGACGATGCGCAGCTGATCGTTCAAATCCAGACGGTAGCGCTTCAGTTCGTCGTCGATGATCTGCTGGGCGCGCTTGTCGCGCTGGATACCTTCGCGGGTGAACACCTGGACGTCGATCACGGTGCCGACCATGCCGGACGGCACGCGCAGCGAGGTGTCCTTCACGTCGGAGGCTTTTTCGCCGAAGATCGCGCGCAGCAGCTTTTCTTCCGGCGTCAGCTGGGTTTCGCCCTTCGGCGTGACCTTGCCGACCAGCGTATCGCCGGCTTCCACTTCGGCGCCGATGTAGACGATGCCCGATTCATCGAGGCGCGCCAGCTGGTTTTCCGCCAGATTGGAAATGTCGCGGGTGATTTCTTCCGCGCCGAGCTTGGTGTCGCGCGCCACCACCGACAATTCCTCGATGTGGATCGAGGTATAGCGGTCATCCGCTACCACCTTCTCGGAAATCAGGATCGAATCCTCGAAGTTGTAACCATTCCACGGCATGAACGCGACCAGCATGTTCTGGCCCAGCGCCAGTTCGCCGAGATCTGTCGAGGCGCCATCGGCGATCACGTCACCGCGCGCGACACGGTCGCCGACCTGGACGATCGGCCGCTGGTTGATGTTGGTGTTCTGGTTGGAACGGGTGTACTTGATCAGGTTGTAGATGTCGACACCGACCTCACCGGCCGCCGCTTCATCGTCGTTGACCCGGATCACCACGCGGCCGGCGTCGATGTAATCGACCACGCCACCGCGCAGCGCCTGCACCGTGGTGCCGGAGTCGACCGCCACCGTGCGTTCGATACCGGTCCCGACCAGCGCCTTTTCCGGGCGCAGGCAGGGTACCGCCTGACGCTGCATGTTGGCGCCCATCAATGCACGGTTGGCGTCATCGTGTTCCAGGAACGGAATCAGCGAAGCCGCCACCGACACCACCTGCCCCGGCGCCACGTCCATGTACTGCACGCGCTCCGGCGATACCAGGATGGTTTCACCGGCTTCACGCGCCGACACCAGTTCATCCGACAGCGTGCCGTTCTTGTCGATGGTGGCATTGGCCTGGGCGATGATGTAGCGGCCTTCCTCGATCGCCGACAGATAATCGATCTGGTCGGTCACCTGGCTGTTCTCGACCTTGCGGTACGGCGTTTCCAGGAAACCATACTCGTTCAGGCGCGCATACAGCGCCAGCGAGTTGATCAGGCCGATGTTCGGACCTTCCGGCGTTTCGATCGGGCAGACACGGCCGTAATGGGTCGGATGCACGTCGCGCACTTCGAAGCCGGCGCGTTCACGCGTCAGGCCGCCCGGTCCGAGTGCCGAGACGCGGCGCTTGTGGGTGATTTCCGACAGCGGATTGGTCTGGTCCATGAACTGCGACAACTGCGACGAGCCGAAGAATTCACGAATCGCCGCCGAAATCGGTTTCGAATTGATCAGGTCGTGCGGCATCAGGTTGTCCGCCTCGGCCTGGCCGAGACGTTCCTTGACCGCGCGCTCGACACGCACCAAACCGGCACGGAACTGGTTTTCCGCCAGTTCGCCGACGCAGCGCACGCGCCGATTGCCGAGGTGATCGATGTCGTCGACTTCGCCGCGGCCATTGCGCAGCTCGACCAGGATCTTGATCACGGCCAGCACGTCTTCGTCCGACAGCGTCATCGGCCCGGTCAGCTCGTCACGGCCAACACGGCGGTTGAATTTCATGCGACCGACCGCCGACAGGTCGTAGCGGTCGGCGTTGTAGAACAGGCCATTGAACAGCGCCTCGACCGATTCTTCGGTCGGCGGTTCGCCCGGGCGCATCATGCGGTAGATCGCCACACGCGCCGCCATCTGGTCGGTGGTGTCATCGGTGCGCAGGGTTTGCGAGATATAGGCGCCCTGGTCCAGATCGTTGGTATACAGGGTCTGGATTTCGGCAATTTCCGCCTCGCGCAGGCGCGCCAGCAATTCCTCCGTCAACTCGTCGTTGGCGTTGGCGACCACTTCGCCGGTATCCGGATTGACGATGTTCTTGGCCAGCACACGGCCCAGCAGGTAGTCTTCCGGCACGGAAATCTGCTTGATGCCGGCGCCGTCGATGTCGCGCACATGCTTGGCGTTGATGCGCTTGTCCTTCGCCACCAGCACCTTGCCACTCTTGTCGGTGATGTCGAAGCGCGCGACTTCACCACGCAGCCGTTCGGCGACGAATTCCATCTCGGCGCCGTCGGCGTGTAGCGTGAAATTGTCGAACACGAAGAAATTGGCCAGAATCTGCTCGACCGTCATGCCGATCGCCTTCAGCAGGATCGTCACCGGCATCTTGCGGCGGCGGTCGACGCGGAAGAACAGAATGTCCTTCGGATCGAATTCGAAATCCAGCCAGGAACCACGGTATGGAATGATGCGGGCGGAGAACAGCAACTTGCCGGACGAATGGGTCTTACCGCGGTCATGCTCGAAGAACACGCCCGGCGAACGGTGCAGCTGGGAAACGATCACGCGCTCGGTGCCGTTGATGACGAACGAGCCGGTCGTGGTCATCAGCGGCAGCTCGCCCATGTAGACTTCCTGCTCCTTCATTTCCTTGACCACCGGCTTGGTCGGCGATTCCTTGTCGAGAATCACCAGCCGCACCTTGGCGCGCAGCGGCGAGGCGAAGGTCAGACCGCGCTGCTGGCATTCCTTGACGTCGAACGGCGGCGTGCCGAGCACATAGGAAAGAAATTCGAGACGCGCAAAACCATTGTGCGAGACGATCGGGAAAATCGACGTGAACGCCGACTGCAGACCTTCGTTCTTGCGTTCCGACGGCACCTTGTCCTGTTGCAGAAAGCTCAGATAGGAGTCGAGCTGGGTGGCCAACAGAAACGGAACCTGATGAACGTTGGCACGCTTCGCAAACGATTTGCGAATGCGCTTTTTCTCGGTGAATGAGTATTGCATGGACACTCCGTGAGTGACTGGAAGGATGGAGAATTCAGGCTTCGGCCAGGATCGCGGAGCGCCGGATGGCGGCGGGGGATCCGGAAAACCTCAAGTCTCGACCCTTTCAACAAGGGAATGGAGGACTGTTCAAACGAGCCGACAGCCGACCGGCACAGCAGTGAATACGAACAAACAACGGAAACGACAAAGGAGTCAAAGCCGAACCTGGTATTTCACAGGCTCCGCACTTTGACTCCGGCAGTGCAATTCGCCGTAGCGAAGCAGCAATTACTTCAGTTCAGCCTTCGCGCCAGCTTCTTCCAGCTTCTTCTTGGCGGCTTCGGCATCCGCCTTGGCAACGCCTTCCTTGACCGGCTTCGGTGCGCCATCGACCAGATCCTTGGCTTCCTTCAGGCCCAGACCGGTGATTTCACGAACTGCCTTGATGACGCCAACCTTGTTGGCGCCGACTTCGGCCAGCACCACGGTGAATTCGGTCTGCTCTTCAGCAGCAGCCGCGCCACCGCCGGCGCCGCCGGCCGGACCGGCGACAGCCATCGCCGCAGCCGAAACGCCGAATTTTTCTTCAAACGCCTTGACCAGGTCGTTCAGGTCCATTACCGACATTGCGCCTACGGCTTCCAGAATGTCGTCTTTGCTGATTGCCATTTAAAACTCCTGACTTGTGGGAGAACGATAAGGCCAAGCCTTATCCTGCTCGATACAAAAAATTGATGATGATCACATCGGATCGGTATTGACGCCTGCAGGCGCCTGGGCAGGCGGCGAAAATTCGCCGCCTGAACTCAGGCGGTCGCTTCGGCCGCGGCCGGAGCTCCTGCTTCCTTCTGCGCTGCCAGCGCCGCCAATGCCCGGGCGAATCCGGAAACCGGAGCCTGCATCATGCCCAGCAACTGGGCCAGCAGGACTTCACGGCTCGGAATGTTGGCCAATGCGGTAACCGCCGCCTTGTCCAGCGTCTTGCCCGAGTAATTCCCCGCCTTGACGACCAGCTTGTCGTTGCTTTTGGCAAAGTCGCTCAAGACCTTTGCGGCAGCCACGGCATCGTCCGAGATCGAGTAGATCAGCGGGCCGGTCATTTCGGAAGCGAGGTCGGCGAACGCAGTGCCTTCGACCGCGCGCCGTGCCAACGTGTTTTTCAACACGCGCAGGTACACGCCTTCGGCACGCGCTTTCGCGCGCAGTTGCGTCAAGTGACCAACCTGGATGCCACGATATTCGGCCACGACGATGGTCTGCGCAGTTGCAATCTTTGCGGAGACTTCGGCGACGACGGCCTTTTTGTCATTCAGATTGAGACTCAAGATCAACCTCCAAAAATGATGCTCGGCGACTACATGGCCATGGCGGCCACTTGCCTCGCATCGGTTCGAACACGGCGTCCGAAGTTAGGAGTTCTGGTGCTGGCACGATCAACTGTGCGCAACGTCGAGACCACAAAACTTGTTCGGGCACACCATCTGCGTTGGGTGCCGGCAACCTGCTCCCCGGCGTTTTAACCGGTGCCATTCGATGCGCACCAGCCCAACGGTCTTTGATTGCCTGAACCACCGACCGACCGCTCGGAAAACCGACGCCGCAAAGCGCCTTTTCCCGGAATCGGCCGGACGATGGTCCAGCCCAAAGAATCGCCCCACGCTTGCCGCATGGGGGCTTGAATCTGCCGGATGCGGCGGCGAACCGCCACACCCTTCAACCGCTTCAGGCTGCCAGACTTGCCTGATCGACCCGGATGCCGGCGCCCATGGTGGACGACAGCGAGACCTTGCGCAGATACACGCCCTTGCTGCTGGCCGGCTTGGCCTTGTTCAGCGCATCGATCAGCGCCATCAGATTGCTCTTCAGGTCGGCGTCGGAGAACGACTTGCGGCCGATGGTGGCGTGGATGATGCCCGCCTTGTCGGTGCGGTACTGCACCTGACCGGCCTTGGCATTCTTCACTGCGGTGGCGACATCAGGCGTCACGGTACCGACCTTCGGGTTCGGCATCATGCCGCGCGGGCCGAGAATCTGGCCCAGGGTACCGACGATACGCATGGTATCCGGCGAAGCGATCACGATATCGAACGGCATGTCGCCGCCCTTGATGCGTTCAGCCAGATCTTCCATGCCGACGATGTCGGCACCGGCCGCCTTGGCCTGCTCGGCCTTGTCACCGGAAGCAAACACGGCGACCCGCACGGTCTTGCCGGTACCGGCCGGCAGCACGACGGAGCCGCGCACCACCTGATCCGACTTCTTGGCATCGACGCCCAGCTGCACCGACACGTCGATCGACTCGTTGAACTTGGCGGTGGCGCATTCCTTGATCAGCGCCACGGCATTGTCGAACGGATAGGCCTTGGTACGATCGACCTTCGCCTTGATTGCTTTTACGCGTTTGGACAACTTGGCCATTACAAACCCTCCACCATGATGCCAATGGAACGAGCGGAACCGGCAACGGTACGCACTGCCGCATCCATATCGGCCGCCGTCAGATCCGGCATCTTCAGCTTGGCGATTTCTTCCGCCTGCGCGCGCGTCAGCGAACCGACCTTGTCGGTATGCGGCTTCGCCGAACCCTTTTGAATCGCCGCAGCCTTCTTGATCAGATAGGTCGCCGGCGGCGTCTTCATCACGAAGGTGAACGACTTGTCGGCGAAAGCGGTGATCACCACCGGAATCGGCATGCCGGCTTCCATACCCTGAGTCTGGGCATTGAAGGCCTTGCAGAATTCCATGATGTTCAGACCACGCTGACCGAGGGCCGGACCGATCGGGGGAGAGGGATTCGCTTTACCAGCCGGCACCTGCAGCTTGATAAAGCCTACGATTTTCTTTGCCATGATGGCTCCTGTGAGTGAGTGTTAACGCCCGCTGGCTTGCGCTACTGGGGCTCCTCTTGCCGGATTTCGAAATCACGCTCCGGAGGGCGCTTGCTGCAAAACCGATGATGCCGGCGCGGCCAGCCGTCCAACTGACCGCCTATACCTTCTCGACCTGGCCGAACTCCAGCTCGACCGGCGTGGCCCGGCCAAAAATCGTCACGGACACACGCACGCGCGACTTTTCGTAATTGACTTCCTCGACGTTGCCATTGAAGTCGGTGAACGGACCGTCCTTGATACGCACCAGTTCACCCACGTCGTACAGCACCTTCGGACGCGGCTTCTCGACGCCGTCCTGCATCTGCTGCATGATCTTGTCGACCTCGTGCGGCGGAATCGGCGTCGGCTTGTTGGACTTGCCACCGATGAAGCCGGTAACCTTGCCGGTGTTCTTGACCAGATGCCAGGTTTCGTCGGTCATTTCCATTTCGACCAGCACATAGCCGGGAAAGAAACGCCGTTCGGTAACCGCCTTCTGGCCGTTGCGAACCTCCACCACCTCCTCGGTCGGCACCAGAATCTGACCAAACTGCTCCTGCATGCCAGCGCGCTCGATACGCTCCTTCAGCGCGCGCATCACGCTCTTTTCCATTCCGGAATAAGCGTGCACGACATACCAGCGCTTTTTGCCCGCGGCGCTCGCGCCCGGCACATCGCCTTGCGGGTTTTCACTCATTATTTTTTCCAGCCTAAAATCAGGTCGTAAAACACGAATTCCAGCAGCTTGTCAGTGCCCCACAGGAAAATCGCCATCGCCAGCACGAACGCGAACACGATTGCAGTAATCTGCAACGCATTCTTGCGCGACGGCCATACCACCTTGCGGGTTTCGCGGATTGCTTCGCGGGTGAAATCGATGAAGCCGCGACCCTGGCTTGAAGTCCAGGCCAGAACGATGCCGATCACCAACCCCGCAACCAAGACGCCAGCGCGCACGGCGCCCGACTGATTCGAAAGGAAATAAAAACCGACGACGCCCGCAACCGCAGCCAGAACCGCCAGCCCGATCTTGACCTTGTCGCCCGCGGTGCTGACGGTTTGTACGGAGTGATTGGACATACACTTTTACTTTCGGTGCCCGACACCTGAATCGGTGGCAGGGACGGAGGGCATCGAACCCCCAACCTTCGGTTTTGGAGACCGACGCTCTGCCAATTGAGCTACGTCCCTACATTTAACCTGTTTGAGCGGCACTGCAATGCGGACGGCGGCGACGCCCGGAGGCATCGCCGCGCCGCGAATACTGCCTGATTACTCGATGATCTTCGACACCACGCCGGCACCGACGGTACGGCCGCCTTCGCGGATGGCGAAGCGCAGGCCTTCTTCCATGGCGATCGGGTTGATCAGTTGCACGGTGATCGTGACATTGTCACCCGGCATGACCATTTCCTTGTCCTTCGGCAGTTCGATCGAGCCGGTGACGTCGGTGGTGCGGAAGTAGAACTGCGGACGGTAGTTGTTGAAGAACGGCGTGTGACGACCACCTTCGTCCTTCGACAGCACGTAGATTTCGCCGGTGAAGTGCTTGTGCGGCTTGATCGAGCCGGGCTTGGCCAGCACCTGGCCGCGTTCGACGTCTTCGCGCTTGGTGCCGCGCAGCAGGACGCCGACGTTGTCGCCAGCCTGGCCCTGGTCGAGCAGCTTGCGGAACATTTCGACGCCGGTGCAGGTGGTCTTCTGGGTGTCGCGGATGCCGACGATTTCGATTTCTTCGCCAACCTTGATGATGCCGCGTTCGACACGGCCGGTGACGACGGTGCCGCGACCGGAGATCGAGAAGACGTCTTCGACCGGCATCAGGAAGGTGCCGTCAATGGCGCGTTCCGGGGTCGGGATGTAGGTGTCGAGGGCTTGTGCCAGACCGAGGATGGCTTGTTCGCCGAGCGGGCCGGTGTCGCCTTCGAGGGCGAGCTTGGCCGAGCCTTTGATGATCGGCAGGTCGTCGCCGGGGAATTCGTACTTGGAGAGCAGTTCGCGCACTTCCATTTCGACCAGTTCGAGCAGTTCTTCGTCGTCGACCATGTCGCACTTGTTCAGGAAGACGATGATGTACGGCACGCCGACCTGGCGGGCCAGCAGGATGTGTTCGCGGGTTTGCGGCATCGGCCCGTCGGCGGCCGAGCACACCAGGATTGCGCCGTCCATCTGGGCGGCGCCGGTGATCATGTTCTTGACGTAGTCGGCGTGGCCCGGGCAGTCGACGTGCGCGTAGTGCCGGGTTTCGGTTTCGTATTCGACGTGCGAGGTGTTGATGGTGATGCCGCGCGCCTTTTCTTCCGGCGCGTTGTCGATCTGGTCGTAACCCTTCGCTTCGCCACCAAACTTCTTCGACAGCACCGTCGCAATCGCCGCCGTCAGAGTCGTCTTGCCGTGATCCACGTGACCAATCGTACCCACGTTCACGTGCGGCTTCGTCCGCTCAAACTTGCTCTTTGCCATTTTAGACTCCTAACGATTTATGAGAATGTCCAGGCACGCGCCCGACGATTACCGACTTGGAAGACTCGAATCTCGACCGATTTTCGACACAACTGAAATTCTGGTGCCCTTGACGTGGATTGAACACGTGGCCTCTCCCTTACCAAGGGAGTGCTCTACCACTGAGCTACAAGGGCATTTTTACTACTATCGACAGCAACGCACGGCCAATGCATGAAACGCTGGAGCGGGTGAAGGGAATCGAACCCTCGTCATAAGCTTGGAAGGCTTCAGCTCTACCATTGAGCTACACCCGCGAGGACCACCATCCATCAACCACACATTTCACTGCATTCCACCGCGGCGACTCCGCCGTTGTTCTGGTGGAGGGGGCTGGATTCGAACCAGCGTACTCGCAAGAGGGCAGATTTACAGTCTGCTGCCATTAACCACTCGGCCACCCCTCCGCAGGGAACCACTAACTATAGGGTAGTCGGCGACACCTGTCAACAAAAACTCGCGACGGGAATGCAAAATTCCGGGAGAGGATCGAATGATGCGTCACGGCGAATCCGGATAGCGTTTCCACCGCCGGGAAAACATCGGCGCGCCTGTTTAATAAACCGACCGGTCGGTTTATTTATGCTACAGTAACCGGCACGGCAGGCGCGGCCTTCCGCACGGCGTGCGGCATCATGCGTGCGGATACCCTCTCCGCGCTGCCGCCCTGTTTCCAGCCATTCCTATTTTCTTCGCAAGGTGGATTGCCATGTATACCCAGGCGCTCGACATCCCCGACTCATCCAACCGCCCGGCCGACGGCACGCCGCCGGTGCCGGCACTGGACGCCGCCGAGGCCGCGCAACTGGCGGCGGCGCAGCAGCGCTTCGATGCAGCGATCGCCGCCGACCGCAAGATCGAACCGCAGGACTGGATGCCGGACGCCTATCGCAAGACGCTGGTGCGGCAGATCAGCCAGCACGCGCATTCGGAAGTCATCGGCATGTTGCCAGAAGGCAATTGGATCACGCGCGCGCCGAGCCTGAAGCGCAAGGCGATCCTGCTGGCCAAGGTGCAGGACGAAGGCGGCCACGGGCTGTACCTGTACGCGGCGGCGGAAACGCTCGGCACCTCGCGCGAGCAGATGACCGACGCGCTGCACGCCGGCCGCGCCAAGTATTCGTCGATCTTCAACTATCCGACGCTGACCTGGGCCGACATCGGCGCGATCGGCTGGCTGGTCGACGGCGCCGCGATCATGAACCAGGTGCCGCTGTGCCGCTGCTCCTACGGGCCGTATGCGCGCGCGATGATCCGCGTCTGCAAGGAGGAATCCTTCCATCAGCGGCAGGGTTTCGACATCATGCTGTCGCTGTGCCGCGGCACGGCGGCGCAGAAGGCGATGGCGCAGGACGCGCTGAACCGCTGGTGGTGGCCGACGGTGATGATGTTCGGCCCGAGCGACACCGATTCGCCGAATTCGGCGCTGAGCATGCAATGGGGCATCAAGCGCATTTCCAACGACGATCTGCGGCGCAAATTCATCGACGCCACGGTGCCGCAGGCGCAGTTGCTGGGCCTGACGATCCCCGATCCCGATCTGGTCTGGGACGAGCAGGCCGGCCACTACCGGCACGGTCCGATCGACTGGAGCGAATTCATGCGCGTCATCAACGGCGACGGCCCGTGCAACCGCGAGCGCCTCGGCACCCGCGTCAAGGCGCATCAGGATGGCCAGTGGGTGCGCGACGCCGCGCTGGCCCATGCCAACAAGCAGGCGGCGCGCCAGCGCGCGGCGGCCTGAAACCACCCCGCCCGAATGGCAGACAGAAACGGAGTTTGACGATGACGCAAATCGATTGGCCGCTGTGGGAAGTTTTCATCCGCAGCAAGCAGGGCCTGGAACACAAGCATTGCGGCTCGCTGCACGCGGCCGACGCCCGTCAGGCGCTGCAGATGGCGCGCGACGTCTACACGCGGCGGCAGGAAGGCATCTCGATCTGGGTTGTGCCGTCGGCGGCGATCAGCGCCAGCGCGCCGGAAGACAAGGGCGAACTGTTCGACCCGGCCGCCGACAAGATCTACCGCCATCCGACCTTCTACGAATTGCCGGATGAAGTGCGGCACATGTAGCCCACATAACATACTCCGTGGTGCATTTTTGAAAGCGGGCACCACGATTCCGGAAAACGGCGATTTTTCGGTATACTCCCCATATTAGATAAAACGATGACAGACCAGAGCCATATCGATTACCTGCTGCGCCTCGGTGACAACGCGCTGATCCTCGGCCAGCGCCTGTCGGAATGGTGCGGCCACGGCCCGGTGCTGGAGGAAGACATCGCGCTGGCCAACATCGCGCTCGACCTGCTCGGGCAGGCGCGCCTGCTGCTGTCGCATGCCGGCGCGCGCATGACGCCGCCGCAGAGCGAGGACCAGCTCGCCTATTTCCGCGACGAGGCGCAATTCCGCAACTTCACGATGCTGGAACTGCCGAACTCGGGCCTGGAAAAAGGCCAGCAGCAACGCGACTACGCCTTCACGATCGCCCGCAATTTCCTGTTTTCCGCCTATGCGCTCGGCCAGTGGCAGGCGCTGCTGGCATCCAACGACGCGCAGCTGGCGGCGATCGCCGCCAAGTCGCTGAAGGAAGCGCAATACCACTGGCGCCACGCCAGCGACTGGATGCTGCGCTTCGGCGACGGCACCGAGGAATCGCACCGGCGCGCGCAGGCGGCGCTGGACGCGCTGCTGCCGTATGCCAACGAATTCTTCAGCGCCGACGCCACCGGCGCGGCGGTCGCGGCGGCCGGCATCGGCGTTGCCGGGCCCAGCCTGCAGCCGGCCTGGGAAACCCGCGTGCGGCAGCTGCTGCAACAGGCCACGCTGGCCTGGCCGGAACGCGGACTGGCGGCAACCCGCTTCGCGCCGACCGGCAAGCTGGGCCGCCATTCCGAACACTTCGGCTTCCTGCTGGCGGAAATGCAATCGCTGGCGCGCGCCCATCCGGGAGCGCAATGGTGATCGCCGCCAGCGCCGCCGCCACCGCGCCGGCCCTGCGCCAGCGCGTGCTGACACTGCTGGAGCAGGTGCCGGACCCGGAGATCCCGGTGGTGTCGATCGCCGATCTCGGCATCCTGCGCGACGTCGTCGTCGATGACGGCGCGGTCGAAGTGGTGATCACGCCGACCTACTCCGGCTGCCCGGCGATGCAGGCGATCGAGGAAGACATCCTGGCCGTGCTGGCCGCCGCCGGCATCGGCGCGCGCGTGCGCACCGTGCTGGCGCCGGCCTGGAGCAGCGACTGGATCACGCCGGCCGGGCGCGCCAAACTGCGCGCCTATGGCATCGCCCCGCCGCATCGCTCCTCCACCTCGCGCAGCGCCGAGCCGAACCGCGCCGGCGCGCCGCTGCATTTCGTGCCGACGACGCAAGTCGATTTCGGCCGCGAACCGGCGCCGGCCTGTCCGCATTGCGGCAGTGCCGATACCGAGCTGCTGTCGCAGTTCGGCTCGACCTCGTGCAAGGCGCTGTACCGCTGCCGCGCCTGCCGCGAACCGTTCGATTACTTCAAGCCCTACTAGCATGACTCCACACTTCCATCCGCTAACGATCCGCGCGATCCGGCGCGAAACCGCCGACGCCGTGTCGCTGGCGTTCACGGTGCCGCCGGCGCTGCAGGACACCTACCGCTTCACGCAGGGCCAGCACCTGACCTTGCGCGCCGCCATCGACGGCCAGGAAGTGCGGCGCTCCTACTCGATCTGCAGCGGCGTCGACGACTACCTGCAGCGCGGCGAACTGCAGATCGCCGTCAAGCTGGTCGAAGGCGGCGTGTTTTCACGCTTCGCCACGCAACGCTTGCAGGCCGGCGACACGCTCGACGTGATGGCGCCGGACGGCCGTTTCTTCACGCCGCTCGATCCGGCGCAGGCCCGGCACTACGTTGCCTTCGCCGCCGGCAGCGGCATCACGCCGGTGCTGTCGCTGATCAAGACCACGCTGGCGCGCGAGCCGGGCAGCCGCTTCACGCTGATCTTCGGCAACCGCAGCACCGACAGCATCCTGTTCCGCGAACAGCTGGAAGACCTGAAGAACCGCTATCTGCAACGCTTCGCGCTGCACCACGTGCTGTCGCGGGCGCCGTCCGAACTGGCGCTGCACCACGGCCGCATCGATGCCGACAAGTGCGCCGCCTTCCTGCGCCTGATTCCAGCGGATTCGATCGACGACGCCTTCATCTGCGGCCCGGCCGACATGATCGACGTGGTCGAGCAAGCGCTGGTCGATGCCGGCGTGCCGGCGGCGCGGGTACACACCGAACGCTTCGGCGTGCCGGTGGCCGCGGCCGCTCCCGCCGCCGCGCCGGCGCCGACCGAAGCGGGCGACCTGGTGCCGCTGACCGTGGTGCTGGACGGGAAGCAGCACACGCTGGCGCTGCCGCGCCACGGCGCCAGCGTGCTCGACGCTGCGCTGGCGGCCGGACTCGATCTGCCGTACGCCTGCAAGGGCGGCGTCTGCTGCACCTGCCGCGCCAGGGTGCTGGAAGGCAGCGTGACGATGGACAAGAACTACACGCTGGAAGACGCCGAAATCGCCCAGGGCTTCGTGCTGACCTGCCAGTCGCATCCGACCTCGGCGCGGCTGACGGTATCCTTCGACGAGCGCTGACGTGGCCCGCACCCGCGCCTCCGACCACGACCTGCAGCGCGAGGAAATCCTCGAAGTGGCGGCGCGCGCCTTCGCCGCGCGCAGCTATCCGGGCACCTCGATGAACGATCTGGCGCAAGCCTGCGGCACCTCGAAGGCGCGGCTGTATCACTACTACCCCGGCAAGGATGCGATCCTGTTCGACCTGCTGGAACGCTACACCGGCCGCCTGATCGCCATCGCCGCGCGCGAAGCCGCCGCGCCCGGCACGCCGCAAGCGCGGCTGCGCCAGCTGATCCACGCCTTCCTGGCCGAATACGAACATTCGCAGACGCGCCACATCGCGCTGCTGAACGACGTCAAGTTCCTCGATCCGGCGCAGCGCGAGCCGATCCTGGCGGCGCAGCGGCGGGTGGTCGAACTGTTCGCCAGCGCCATCGGTGCCGCCTATCCGCAACGGGTCGACGACATCAACCGCACCGCGCTGACGATGCTGCTGTTCGGCATGATCAACTGGACCTTCACCTGGCTGAAGCCGGACGGCGGCGGCCGGCTTTCCTACGCCGACTTCGCGCAACTGGTGGAAGCGGTGTTCATGCGCGGCATGCAAGGCTTGCCGGCGCGGGCCGACGCCGAAGTAGCGGGCGCGGTACGATCCACCCACTGAATATCCGCACAAAGGGACTGCCATGACCGAAAAGAAATTCGCCTCGCAAGCCGACCTGGCACCGAAGAAGACCAGCTTCATCCAGCTGTCGGAAAACGCCTATGCGTTCACCGCCGAGGGCGACCCGAATTCCGGCGTCATCATCGGCGACGACGGCGTGATGGTGATCGACACCACCGCCACGCCGATCATGGCGCAGGAATTGATCCGCCACATCCGCAGCGTCACCGAGTTGCCGATCAAGTACGTGGTGCTGTCGCACTACCACGCGGTGCGCGTGCTGGGCGCGTCCGCCTATTTCGAACACGGCGCCGAGCAGGTGATCGCCTCGCGCGGCACCTACGAGCTGATCGTCGAGCGCGGCGAGCAGGACATGAAGTCCGAGATCGAACGCTTCCCGCGGCTGTTTTCCGGCGTCGAATCGGTGCCCGGCCTGACCTGGCCGACCATGGTGTTCGAGCGCGAATTGACCCTCTACATGGGCAAGCTGGAAGTGCAGCTGAAGCACGTCGGCATGGGCCATACCAAGGGCGACACGATCGCCTGGATTCCGTCGCAGAAAATCTGCTTCTCCGGCGACCTGGTCGAATACGAAGCCGCCGCCTACACCGGCGACGCCCAGCTGGAAGAATGGCCGGCGACGCTGGAAGCGCTGCGCGCGCTGGGCGCCGACAAGCTGGTGCCGGGACGCGGCCCGGCGCTGATGAACCCGGCCGAAGTCAACGCCGGCATCGACTACACCAAAGATTTCGTCACCACGCTGCTGTCCAGCGCAAAGGAAGCGGTGGCCGCCGGCAAGTCGCTGAAGGAAGCGATGGCGCACACGCGCAGCAAGATGGACCCGAAGTTCGGCCACGTCTTCATCTACGAACACTGCCTGCCGTTCGACGTCACCCGCGCGGTCGATGAAGCGTCCGGCATCAAGCACCCACGCATCTGGACCGCCGAGCGCGACAAGGAAATGTGGCACGCGCTGCAGGAGTGAGCAGCGCATGCGATGCGCGCCGCCGTGCTGCGCGCATTGTTCTTTAGCAGGACTGGTACCTGATCCGTGCCGGCACGGCACGCTGGCGCGCCAGATACTCCCTCACATGCACCCCTGTACCGGGCATAAATAGTATGAAATTTACTCATACTCCCCATAACCGGCAGGCGCGGCAGTGTCAGCCGCATCCTCTGCGCCCCCCACTCCTTGTCGTTCCCGCGCAGGCGGGAACGCATGCGTTCCCCCCAGTGTCGGTATCGGAGTACGTGCCGTTATCGCTGAAGGTCGAACGCCGCTGGGTTCCCGCCTGCGCGGGAACGACAGGGGAAAACAGGCGTAAAACGGTGGTGGTGATGGTGGGAGTAGACGGCCGACCGGCCAAAAATCAGTCACCCGCAAAGTTCAGCCGCACGCCGTCGCAGTCCCGACTCAAAACCGCGTCTCGCGCGCCGCCCGCAGAAAATTGTCCAGGATCGGCGTGCAATCCATCAGCTCCGGGCCGCCGGCGCGGTGGAATTCCGGGTGCCATTGCAGGCCCACCACGAACGGCGCCTTGCGGTAGCGGATCGCTTCGACGATGTTGTCGCGGCCGGACAGCGCCTCGGCCGTGATGTCGCGGCCCAGCTCCTTGACCGCCTGATGGTGGATCGAATTGACCAGGTATTCCGGCTGCGGCCGCACCAGCCCGGCCAGCGACGATCCCTGCGTGAAGCTGATCGAATGGTAGTGGCTGTCGTACAGATCGTTGACGTGCTCGATCGCGGTCGGCACGTCGGTGGCGATGTCCTGATACAGCGAACCGCCGAAGGCGACGTTGATCAGCTGGCAGCCACGGCAGATGCCGAGCACCGGCTTGCCGGCCTCGATGAATTCGTGCAGCAGTTCCAGTTCGTACATGTCGCGCGCGCGGTCGCCGCTCCATTCCGGCCGCGTCGCCGCTTCGGCGTAGGTCTGCGGCGAGACGTCGGCACCGCCCTGCAGCACCAGTCCGTCCAGGTGCCTGGCGTAGTCGCGCAGGCGGATGTCGCTGTGATGCAGCATGCCGCGGTTGTTCACGGTCGGGATCATGAACACCAGCACGTTGCGCGACATCACCCACTGCGCGATCGACTCCTCCAGATATTGCAGCGTCTTGCCGCGCAGGCCCTTGGCGCCGGATTCTGGATGGAAGATGCGCGCCGAGACGCCGATCTTCAGCGTGCGCCGCAGGATGCGGCGGCCGGTCTTGTCCGACAGCGCGCGCAGGCGCGCCAGCAGGATCTTCCAGGCCCCGACCCAGGCATTGCTGTCGCCGTGGTTGTGGAATTCGAACGGGATGCCGGCCTCGCCGGATGCCGGCGCGGCGGCGGGCGCAGGCGCTGGAGTCGGTGCCGCCGCCGCAACCGGGGCCGGCTCGGGCGATGCGGCGGCGGCGGAATCGGCAAGATCGGTGGGAGGAACGGGCGTGGCAGCGGCAGGATCGCGGGAATCGGACATGGATGGGCGATGAGAATTCGATGAAGGAAAGGTCGATAGACTGCGGAACGCGCCGAATTATCCGCACCGCCGCATCTTCACGGCACACCGGCCGGCGCCATGCGGGCAGTATAAACCCCGATCCGCGCGCGGCCCAGCCGTGGCCGGGCGCTGCACCGGCCGCCGGCATCGCATATCCTGTGTCGATTCTTCCCCACCAGGGCCGCCGATGGAACACAACCTGCTGAGCAATGCGCTGATCTACCTGTCCGCCGCGGTGGTGGCGGTGCCGCTGGCGCGCCGGCTCGGGCTGGGCGCGGTGCTCGGCTATCTGCTGGTCGGCATGGCGATCGGACCGTGGGGGCTGCGGCTGATCACCGAGGTCGGCGACATCCTGCATTTCGCCGAATTCGGCGTGGTGCTGCTGCTGTTCGTGATCGGGCTGGAACTCGATACCCGGCGGCTGTGGTCGCTGCGCCGGCCGATCTTCGGCGGCGGCGGCGCCCAGCTGCTGCTGTGCGGCGCGCTGCTGTTCGGCGCCGCGCTGCTGCTCGGCGCCGACTGGCGCACCGCGCTGGTGGCGGCGCTCGGGCTGTCGCTGTCGTCCACCGCGATCGCCCTGACCACGCTGCAGGAACGCAATCTGATGGCGACCGCCGCCGGCGCCGCCGGTTTCGCGATCCTGCTGTTCCAGGACATTGCAGCGATCCCGATGATCGCGCTGATTCCGCTGCTCGGCGATGGCGCCGGCGCCGGTGCTTCCAGCGATCCCGGCTGGCTGGCCGCCGCCAAGGCGATCGGCGTGATCGTGGCGCTGGTGTTCGCCGGCCGCCGCCTGCTGCGACCGGTGCTGCGCATCATCGCCGGCACCGGGCTGCGCGAAATCTTCACCGCCTTCGCGCTGCTGCTGGTGATCGCGATCGGCCTGCTGATGCAGTCGGTCGGCATGTCGATGGCGCTCGGCACCTTCCTGGCCGGCGTGCTGCTGGCCGATTCCGAATACCGGCATGCGCTGGAATCCGATCTGGAACCGTTCAAGGGCCTGCTGCTCGGGCTGTTCTTCATCGCGGTCGGCATGTCGGTCGATTTCGGCGTGCTGCTGGAGCGGCCGCTGACGGTGCTGGCGCTGGTGCTGCTGTTCCTGTTGCTGAAGACCGGCGCGCTGTATCTGCTCGGACGCCGGCTCGGCATCGCCCGCCCGCAATGGGCGCTGTTCGCCTTCCTGCTGTCGCAGGGCGGCGAATTCGCGTTCGTGGTGTTCGGCGCCGCCACCACCGCCGGCATCTTCCCGCCGGCGGTGGCCTCGCTGCTGGTGCTGGTGGTAGCGCTGTCGATGGTGGCGACGCCGTTGCTGCTGCTGGCGCACGACCGCCTGCTGGCGCCGCGCTTCCAGCAGCAGCGGCCGGACGACGCCATCCCGCCGCAGGACAATCAGGTGATCATCGCCGGCTTCGGCCGCTTCGGCCAGATCATCGGCCGTCTGCTGTTCGCCAACCGCATCGGCGTCACGGTGCTGGACCACGACCCGGAACAGATCGAGCTGCTGCGCAAGTTCGGCTTCGAAGTGTTCTACGGCGACGCCACCCGCACCGACCTGCTGCACGCCGCCGGCGCCGCCCGCGCGCGCATCCTGGTGGTGGCGATCGACGACGTCGAGGACAGCCTGGCGCTGGTGGACGCGGCGCGGCGCGAATTTCCGCAGCTGGAAATCCTGGCACGGGCGCGCAACGTCTCGCATTACTACGATCTGCTCGACCGCGGCGTCACCGTGATCGAGCGCGAAACCTTCGAAGCCTCGCTGCTGCTGGGCGGCCAGCTGCTGGAACGGCTCGGCTTCAGCGCGGTGCGCACGCACCAGCTGCTGGGCAAGTTCCGCGCCCACAATCTGCAGACGCTGATGGCGGTCTACCCGTATTACAAGGATCAGGCGCAAACGGTATCGATGATGCGCCAGGGCCGGCAGGAGCTGGAAGACATGTTCGCGCGCGACGCCGAGGAACGCGAGAAAAGCGGAACCGGCGACTGAGGCCGGCGATTTTCAACCTCACAGGAAAAAACCATGTTGACGATCTATCACAACCCGCGCTGCTCCAAGTCGCGTGAAGCGCTGGCGCTGGTGCAGCAGTTCGGCGAACGCCACGGCCAGGCACCGCAGGTGATCGAGTACCTGAAAACCCCGCCGACGCTGGACCAGCTACAGCAACTGCAGCGCCAGCTCGGCGTGCCGGCGGCGGCGATGGTGCGCAGCAACGAGACGGAATATGCCGACCTGCATCTGGCGCAAGCCGGCGACGCGGCGCTGCTGCGGGCGCTGGCCGATTGCCCGAAGCTGCTGCAGCGGCCGATCGTGGTGCAGGATGGCCGCGCGCTGATCGCCCGGCCGCCGGAACTGCTGGACGGCTGGCTGCAGGAAAGCTGAAGCGGCGTCAGGCGGCCGGGCCCGGCTCGGTGGTCGTCGACGGCTCGTCCACCACCACCTGGTTGCGGCCGCTGTTCTTGGCCTGATAGGTGGCGCTGTCGGCGCGCGAAAACAGTTCCAGCACCGATTCACCCGGCTGGTATTGCGTCAGCCCGATCGATACCGTGACCGGACGCGACAGCCGCCGGTTCCAGCGATGGCCAGCGACCTGCGCGCGGATGCGCTCGGCGATGTCAAAAGCGGCGGCCAGCCCGGTGCCCGGCAGGATCAGCAGGAATTCCTCGCCGCCATAGCGGCCGAACACGTCGCCGCGCCGCACGTGGCTCTGCACCACGCTGGCGAAGCCCTGCAGCACCTCGTCGCCGCCGAGATGGCCGAGTTCGTCGTTGACGCGCTTGAAATGATCGAGATCCAGCAGCGCCAGGCACAGCGGCGCGCCGCGCGCATCGGCGGAACGGCGCGCCTGCTCCAGCGCCGCCGTGGTGTAGCGGCGGTTGTAGCAGCCGAGCAGCGGGTCGCGGCGCGCGGTCTGCTTGATCGTGACGATGCGGGCGCCGGCCTTCAGCAGCGCATCGTTCATGTAGCGCACACGCGCTGCCAGCAGCAGAAAACCCGGCAGCGCCAGCATCGTCACCAGCAGATGCAGCGCCTCCGCCTGCAGCAGGCCGGCGTCCTGCCGCTGAAGGTAATGCATGCCGATCAGCGCGGCGAAGCCGGCCAGCGCCAGCGTGGTCAGCGCGAACACTTCGGCGCGCGGCAGCCGCAAGGTGCCGAACGCCACCGCGACGAACAGATAGGGACCGAACATGATGTGGGTGGCCGGCGCCTGATGGATCACCCACAGCAGGATCGCGGTGCCGCACAGCGCCTGCAGCGCGGTCAGGCTGCGGTCGCGCGCGCGCCGGTTCAGGCCGGTGGAAAAGGCGGTGTAGAACAGCGTCAGCGCGGCGGCGCAGGCCAGCGCCGCCTGCGCCAGCGTGGCCGGCGCCAGCAAGCCCTGGAGCTGGAAGATCAGGAGGCCGAACAGGAACAGCGCGACGAAGCCGGTGACGATCAGCAGTTGCTGCATCGGCCGGCGTCTGGCGCGGCGGCGATCGGCCGGACGGCGATCATGTCCCGCCGGCGGCGGCGAAGCGCGCTTGGACAAGACGCTGGCGTCAAGCAGGTTTTCCATACGGCCGCATCCCTGGCGTGAGTGACTGGAATGGTTGGAGTGGGCCGCACGCAAAAAGTTGCGCAGAAGCATTCCAGCGGCCGAGGAACGGCCCATCATGAAACAAAACCGGGAGCACGGCAAGTGCCGCCGGTGCAAGGCCGGGAGCGCTGCTTCAGGTCGGCGCTGCCGCCGGCGCCGGCCGCATGCGCCACGCCGCCACCATCGCCAGCGCGCAGATCACGGTGACCAGCCAGAAGGTTTCGTCGAAGGCGTGGATGCGGGCGGCGGCGTCGGTGCCGGCTTCGGTCAGGCTGGCGTGATGGGCGCCGAGCCGCCATTCCAGCACGATGCCGGCCACCGACACGCCGATCGCCCCGCCCATCTGGCGCACGAAGCTGACGGTGGAGGCGCCCTGCGCGATCAGGCTGGAATCGATGCCGCGCATCGACCCCAGCGTCAGCGACGGCAGCACGAAACCGAGGCCGATGCGGCCGATCACCGCCCACACCGCCAGTGTCAGGAAGGTGGTGGTCAGCGAACCGCTGGTCATCAGGCCGAACGACAGCGTCAGCAGGCCGAGGCCGAAGGTCACCAGCAGATGCGGCGCGATGCTGTCGGCCAGCCGCCCGGCCAGCGGAATCGCCACCGCCAGCACGATGCCGGCCGGCAGCAGCACCAGCCCGGCGTGCGACGGCGAATAGTGCAGCGCCATCTGCATGTAGACCGGCAGCAGATAGGTCGAGCCGAACAGGCCCATGCCGTAGATGAAGGCGACCAGTGCGCCCATCGTGAACTGGCGATAGCGGAACAGGCCGAGATGGATCAGCGGCTGCTCGCTGCGCCGCTCCAGCCACAGGAACGCCACCAGCGCGACGGCGCCGAGCGCCAGCAGCCCCACGCCCTGCAGCGGCGCCGCGCGCAGCTGCGCCAGCCCGTTCAACACGCCCATCGTGCTGATGCCGACCAGCAGCAGGCCCTTCCAGTCGAGCGACTTGGCGTCGCCCAGCATCGAGGAATTGATCGGCAGAAAACGCCGGATCAGCCACAGCGCGGCGATGCAGAACGGCACCACGACGAAGAAGATCGAGCGCCAGCCGAACAGTTCCACCAGAAAGCCGCCGACCGACGGCCCGATCGCCGGCGCCAGCACCACGCCGAAGCCGAACAGCCCCATCGCCCGCCCCTGCTCGTCGGGGTCGAAGGCGCGCAGGATGACGATGTTCGGAATCGGCTGCAGCACGCCGGCCGCCAGCCCCTGCGCCACCCGCATCGCCAGCAGCAGCGAGAAATCGAAGCTGAAACCGCCGATCACGCCGCCGGCCAGCAGCAGCACGATGGCGCCGGTGTAGGTGCGGCGCAGGCCGAAGCGCAGCAGCAGCCACGGCGTGGTCAGCATCGACAGCGTCATCGACAGCATGAAGCCGGCCGCCACCCACTGCGCGCTGCCCTGGCCGATCTGGAAGTGATGGCTCAGGTCGGGAATGGCGACGTTGACGATGGTCGAGGACAGGATCGACGACATCGTCCCCAGCAGCACGGTCAACAGGACCAGCCATTTGTAGCGGCCGCCGTGGCGGGCGCGCAGTTGTTCCAGCGTCGGTTGTTGCGTTGATTGTTGCATCGGTTTCAATCGGTCATCGAGAAGCCGGCGGCGGCTCAGCGCAGCAGCCGCACGGCGAGGAATACCAGCGTCGACAGCAGTATGGTGGAGGCGAACGGCAGCGACCAGACGCGGCCGAACAGGCGAAAACGCAGGTCGCCCGGCAGGCGGCCGATGCCGAGCTTTTCCAACCACGGCAAGGCCGCCGAAAACACCGCCAGCGCGATGAAAACCACCAGCAGCCAGCGGATCATGCCCCTGCCTTCACAGATACTCCCCATAAAATTTCAAAAACATGCCATATTCCGCAGGCGTGATGCGCGGTTCAAAAAATACTCCCGCCAGCATGGAAAAATCACAAGCGATGGCTACGGTCATGGCGCTCGAATTGCGGCCCCAGCCGCACCCCGTTACCGACCGCCAGCACCTTGAACAGTTCGCCCATCTCGGCCGGCGACAGCAGTTGCTGCACCGCGTTGGCCTGCGGCAGATAGCGCAGCGCATCGTCCGGCGACGTGCGCAGCAGCAGCTCGCCGATGCCGGCATCGAGCAGGAACGCCGCCTGGCTGCCGTAGCCGAGCAGTTCCAGCCCGCCCTCCTGCGCGGCGCGCGCCATCGCCGAAAAATCGACGTGCGCGGTGATGTCCTGCAAACCCGGCAGGTAGAACGGATCGTCGTGCGCGTGATGGCGGTAATGGCACATCAGCGTGCCGGCGGCGCGCTGCGGCAGATAGTATTCGTGCGCCGGAAAACCGTAGTCGATCAGCAGCGCCGCGCCGGGCTTGCCGCCGGCTTGCAGCAGCGCCGCCAGCGCCGCCATGAAGCCAGTGGCGGCCGCGTGGACTTCAGTCAGGTAGCCGGGCGGCAGCTGGTCGGCCTGCGGAATCTGCGCGGCGATCTGCGCCAGCAGCGCCGGCGCGCATTCCCGGTCGACGAACGCGAAGCCATCCGGGCCGAGGCCGACGCCGCGTTCGCGCCAGCCGTCCCCGGCCCGGACCACCAGCTGCACCGGCATCGCATCCAGCACCTCGTTGCCGAGCGCGACGCCGGAAAACGCCGACGGCAACTCCGACAGCCAGCGCACCTGCGGAAAGTCGCGCAGCAGCACCTCCTGGCGCGCGCGCAATTCGCCCGACACTTCGACGATGCAGTATTGTTGCGGCACCGCGCCGAGCGCCGCCAGTTCGGTCAGCAGATCACGCGCCAGCCGGCCGCTGCCGGCGCCGAATTCGAGGATGTTTGGCGCGCTTTGCGCCAGCAGCGGCGCGATCGCCTGTGCCAGCGCGGCGCCGAACAGCGGCGTGATTTCGGGGGCGGTTGTAAAATCACCGTCCTTGCCCAGCTTGGCGGCGCCGCCGCCGTAGTAACCGAGGCCGGGCGCGTACAGCGCCAGTTCCATATAGCGGGCAAAGGAAATCCAGCCGCCGGCACGCCCGATTTCGGCGCCGATCAGCTGCCGCAGCGCGTTCGATGCTGCCAGCGCATCGGCGGCGGGTTCTGGCAGTTGCAGTTGCATGGCGCTATTGTATTTGCATTCGATCGACGAAACCCGCGGCCGCCCGGCGTGCCGCGCCGCATCCGCTACCGCTATCCGATGAACACCGATTTCCCGAAAGTCGCGCTGGTGACCGGCGCCGCGCGCCGCATCGGCCGCGGCATCGCGCTGGCATTGGCCGCGCGCGGCTGGGACGTGGCCGTGCATTATCGCGGTTCCGGCGACGACGCGCTGGCCACCGTGGCGGCGATCGAGGCGCTCGGCCGGCGCGCCGCCGCGTTCGCCTGCGACCTCGCCGACGAGGCAGCGGTGCGGCAATTGCTGCCGCGCGTCGCCGCCCGACTGGGGCCGGTTTCCTGCGTGGTCAACAATGCCTCGCTGTTCGACTACGACGACGCCGCCGCCTTCAGCCAGGCGCGGCTGGACGCGCACATGCATGCCAACCTGGCGGCGCCGATCCTGCTGGCGCAGGCGCTGCACGCCGCCACGCCGGACGGCCGCCAGGGCGTGGTGATCAATCTGCTGGATCAGAAACTGTTCAATCCGAACCCGGATTTCCTGTCGTACACGCTGTCCAAGGCGGCGCTGCACAGCGCCACCACGCTGCTGGCGCAGGCGCTGGCGCCGAAACTGCGGGTGGTCGGGGTCGCGCCCGGCATCACGCTGGTGTCCGGCGAGCAGACCGAAGCCGGTTTCGCCGCCGCCCACCAGCGCACGCCGCTGGGCAAATCCAGCACGCCGGAGGATGTCGCCGCCGCCGTCTGTTTTCTCGCCGAAGCGCCGGCCATCACCGGCACCACGCTGCTGGTCGATGGCGGCCAGCACCTGCTGCCGCTGGCGCGCGATGTCATGTTCCTTGCCAAATAACTTGCCGATGCCGACCGATTCCCTGCCCTTTCCGCTGTCCCATCCCGAGCTGGCCGAGTGCCGCCGGCTGTTCCTGCGCAACTATGAAGTGCTGATCAACATCGGCGTGCACGAATTCGAAAAAAAGGGCGAGCAGCGCATCCTGATCAACGTCGACCTGTTCATCCCGCTGGCGCAATCGACGCCGAAGGAAGACCTGCTGCACGAAGTGGTCGATTACGATTTCATCCGCAGCACCATCGCCCGCCGCATGGCGCAGGGCCACATCCACCTGCAGGAAACGCTGTGCGACGACGTGCTGCGGGCGATGCTGGCGCATCCGAAGGTGCGCGCGGTGCGCGTCTCGACCGAAAAGCCGGACGTCTACCCGGATTGCGATTCGGTCGGCGTCGAAGTGTTCCGCATCAAGGAGTAGCGCGTGGAAAACCCGATCATCGACCGCCCCGCCGGGGACGGCGCGGCCAGCCCGAACACCATCAAGCAGGCGGAAAAACTCGCCTTCGAAAACAACAAGCTGAGAAAGCGCCTGCACCGGCTGGTCGGCCAGGCGATCGGCGACTTCAACATGATCGAGGAAGGCGACCGCGTGATGGTCTGCCTGTCCGGCGGCAAGGACAGCTACGGCCTGCTCGACATCCTGATGAACCTGCGCGAGCGGGCGCCGATCCACTTCGACATCGTCGCCGTCAACCTCGACCAGAAGCAGCCGAACTTCCCGGAACACGTGCTGCCGGAATACCTGAAGAAAACCGGCGTGCCGTTCCACATCGAGAACCAGGACACCTACAGCATCGTCAAGCGGCTGATCCCGGAAGGCAAGACCACCTGCTCGCTGTGCTCGCGGCTGCGGCGCGGCATCCTGTACCGCGTCGCCGACGAACTGGGCGCGACCAAGATCGCGCTCGGCCACCACCGCGACGACATCCTGGAAACCTTCTTCCTCAACATGTTCTTCGGCGCCAAGATCAAGAGCATGCCGCCGAAGCTGCAATCCGACGACGGCAAGCACATCGTGATCCGGCCGCTGGCCTACATCCGCGAAGCCGACATGGAACGCTACGCGCAATACCGGCAATTCCCGATCATCCCGTGCGATCTGTGCGGCAGCCAGGAAAACCTGCAGCGCAAGCAGATCAAGGCGATGCTGCGCGAATGGGAACGGAAATATCCGGGCCGGGTCGAGAACATCTTTTCCTCGCTGTCCACCGTGGTGCCGTCGCATCTGATGGACCGCGAACTGTTCGGCTTCGCCGGCCTGCGGGCCACCGGCATCGCCGACCCGAACGGCGACATCGCCTTCGACGAGGAACCCTGCGCCAGCGGCGGCAACGATGACGCCGATTCCCGCATCATCACGCTGAGGCGCGAAGCCTGAGCGCCGGCATGACGCTGGAAAAGCTGCTGCAAAGCCAGGGCTTCGGCAGCCGCCGCGACTGCCGCCACCTGATCCTGGCCGGCCGCGTCGCCATCGACGGCGCCATCCACGCACAGCCGGGCGCCGAAGTCGATCCGCACGGGCTGGTGTTCGCCATCGACGGCACGCCGTGGCGCTACCGGCAATTCGCCTATCTGGCGCTGCACAAGCCGGCCGGCTACGAATGCTCACACAAGCCGCACATGCATCCGAGCGTGTTTTCGCTGCTGCCGCCGCAACTGGTGGCGCGCGGCGTGCAATGCGTCGGCCGGCTGGATTTCGACACCACCGGGTTGTTGCTGCTGTCCGACGACGGCGCTTTCATCCACCGCTGCAGCAGCCCGAAACACCAGCTGCCGAAACGCTACCGCGTCACCGCCAAACACCCGCTGACGGCGGCGCAACTGGCCGCGCTGCAGGACGGCGTGGTGCTGCACGACGCGCCGCAACCGGTGCGCGCGCTGGCCTGCGCACAGGTCGCCGAACACCAGCTCGACCTGACCATCGGCGAAGGCAAATACCACCAGGTCAAGCGCATGCTGGCCGCCGCCGGCAACCGCGTCGAAGCGCTGCACCGCAGCGCGGTCGGCGGTTTCGAACTGGAAGCGGAACTGGCGCCGGGGCAGTGGCGCTGGCTGGAAACGGACGATCTGGCGCGCATCGAGCGCGCGGCGGACCTTGTCAGCGGCGATCGGCGATAAACCGGGCGGAACCCCGCGTCATTCCGGCGCGGAACATCGGGGCGGCGCGCTTGCCCCGGCGCAAATGTCGGGGCCGGCCCGCGTGTTAGAATTTTTTTCCCTTCCCGACTCCCTTTCACTCGAACATGAACGTCGTCATCCTTGCCGCCGGCATGGGCAAGCGGATGCAGTCCGCGTTGCCGAAAGTCCTTCATCCGCTGGCGGGCAAGCCGCTGCTGGCGCACGTGGTCGATACCGGGCGCGCGCTGGGGCCGCAGACACTGACGGTGATCTACGGCCACGGCGGCGAGGCGGTGCCGGCCGCGCTGGCGGCGCCCGACCTGCGCTTCGTGCTGCAGCAGCCACAACTCGGCACTGGCCACGCGGTGCAACAGGCGGTGCCGCAACTGGACGACAGCGTGCCGACGCTGGTGCTGTACGGCGACGTGCCGCTGACGACCGAGGCGACGCTACGGCGCCTGCTGGCGGCGGCCGGACCGGACAAACTGGCGATCCTGACCGTGCGGCTGGCCGACCCGACCGGCTACGGCCGCATCGTCCGTGCCGGCGGCCCGGACGATCGTGACGGCGCCATCCTGCGCATCGTCGAACAGAAGGACGCCAGCGACGCCGAACGGGCGATCAGCGAAATCAATACCGGCATCCTGGTGGCGCCGACCGCGCGCCTGAAAGCCTGGCTGGCGACGCTGTCGAACGACAACGCCCAGGGCGAGTACTACCTGACCGACATCGTCGCGCGCGCGGTGGCCGACGGTGTGCCGGTGGTGGCCGCGCAGCCGGACGCCGCATGGGAAACGCTCGGCGTCAACAGCAAGGTGCAACTGGCCGAACTGGAACGCATCCACCAGCGCAACCTGGCCCAGGCGCTGCTGGAACAGGGCGTGACACTGGCCGACCCGGCGCGCATCGACATTCGCGGCACGCTGACCTGCGGGCGCGACGTGACGATCGACGTCGGCTGCGTGTTCGAAGGCGCGGTGACGCTGGCCGACGGCGCCCGCGTCGGCGCGCATTGCGTGCTGCGCGACGCGCAGATCGGCGCCGCCGCCGAGATCAAGCCGTTCTGCCACATCGAAGGCGCGGTGGTCGGACCACAGGCGCAGATCGGCCCGTATGCGCGGCTGCGCCCCGGCACCGAGCTGGCCGAACAGGTCCACGTCGGCAATTTCGTCGAAATCAAGAACAGCCGCGTCGCCGCCGCCAGCAAGGCCAACCACCTCGCCTATGTCGGCGACGCCGACGTCGGCGCCCGCGTCAACATCGGCGCCGGCACGATCACCTGCAACTACGACGGCGCCAACAAATTCCGCACCGTGATCGAGGACGACGCCTTCATCGGCAGCGACACCCAACTGGTGGCGCCGGTCACGGTCGGGCGCGGCGCCACGCTCGGCGCCGGCACCACACTGACGCGCGACGCTCCCGCCGGCAAGCTGACCGTCTCGCGCGCGAAGCAGGTGACGATCGACGGCTGGCAGCGGCCGGTGAAGGGAAAGAAGCCAGCGTGATTGACGGGGAGTATGTGTAAAAAACACAATCACCATGCCCGTGACAGGGCATGATGTTGGGGAGTATTTGATGTGCGGTGGAAGAAACATGGGGGGTTTCATCCATGCGCAAGCACCGCTGGGAGCGGCAAAAGACACTGGGTTCCGGCTTCCGCCGGAACGACCAAGCCGTGAACCGCAGCCGGAATAGCCCCGACCGCCCCACCCCCTTGTCGTTCCCGCGGTTTTAAGCGGGAACCCAGTGGCGTTCGCCTCCCAAACATGGCCGGCGCTACCGCACCAGAGCTTCCCAATCCACCGAAGGAGAAACGACAAACGGGACGGGACAACACCACAGCCGGCATAACCACCAACACCGCGCCCTGATCCCTACACCCCAACCCGCGTTTCGAATTTCCCCCGCCGGATCGAAAAGAAGCTGCGCACGTTGCGCACGTTGGCGTGGCCGGCGAACAGCCGGTGCGCCAGCGTGTGGTAGGCCGGCATGTCGGCCACCTGCACGATCAGCACGAAATCCGGCCCCGGCGAAACCCGGTAGCACTGCTGCACGGCGGCATCGGCGGCCGCCAGCGCCTCGAATTCGTCCAGCCGCTCGGCACCCTGATGGTCGAGCGTGATTTCGACGATCGCGGTCAGGCTGGCGCCGACCTTGTCCGGCGCCAGCAGCGCCACCTGGCGCTCGATCACGCCGGTTTCCACCAGCCGCCGCACGCGGCGCAGGCAGGTCGGCGCCGACGCATGCACCGCCGCCGCCAGCTCGCTGTTGGTGCGGGCGGCGTCGTCCTGCAGCGCGTTCAGGATGCGGCGGTCCAGATCATCTAAAAACACAGGCTCAGCCATAACGATTCAAGGAAAATTATCAAGATAATTGAAATTATATTTCTCGATACCTGAAACATGAAATATTCGTTCACAAAACATTGATATTAGACAGCATATTTCTCCGGCGCTCTCCTACGATAGCTGGCATTCCCTTTTCCAAGGAGCCAGCATGTGCGGCATCGTCGGCGCGGTAGCGCAGCGCAATATCGTCCCCATCCTGTTGCAGGGCCTGAAACGGCTGGAATATCGCGGCTATGACTCCTGCGGCATCGCGCTGCACGTCGATGGCGCGCTGCGGCGCGCGCGCAGCACCGCGCGCGTGGCCGATCTGGAGCAGCAGGTGGAGCAGGAGCAACTGGCCGGCTTCACCGGCATCGCCCACACCCGCTGGGCCACGCACGGCGCGCCGGCGTCGCACAATGCCCACCCGCATTTTTCGCGCGAGCGGATCGCGCTGGTTCACAACGGCATCATCGAAAACCACGACGAGCTGCGCGCCGAACTGTCTGCTGCCGGCTATGGCTTCGAAAGCCAGACCGACACCGAAGTGATCGCCCACCTGATCGACCACATGTACAGCGGCGACCTGTTCGAGACCGTGCAGCAGGCGGTCAAGCGGCTGCACGGCGCCTACGCGATCGCGGTGTTCTGCCGCGACGAACCGCACCGCGTGGTCGGCGCGCGCCAGGGCTCGCCGCTGATCGTCGGCATCGGCGACGGCGAGAATTTCCTGGCGTCGGACGCGATGGCGCTGGCCGGCACCACCGACCAGATCATCTTTCTGGAAGACGGCGACGTGGTCGATCTGCAATTGCAGCGCACCTGGATCGTCGATGCCGACGGCCGCCCGGCCGAGCGCGAAGTGCGCACCGTCCACGCGCACACCGGCGCCGCCGAACTCGGCCCCTACCGCCACTACATGCAGAAGGAAATCTTCGAACAGCCGCGCGCCATTGGCGACACGCTGGAAGGCGTGGCGGCGGTGATGCCGGAACTGTTCGGCGACGGCGCCTACAAAATTTTTCAGCAGGTCGATTCGGTGCTGATCCTCGCCTGCGGTACCAGCTACTACGCCGGCCTGACCGCCAAATACTGGATCGAATCGGTGGCGAAGATTCCGGTCAACGTCGAAATCGCCAGCGAATACCGCTATCGCGACAGCGTGCCGAACCCGAACGCGCTGGTCGTCACCATCTCGCAAAGCGGCGAAACCGCCGACACGCTGGCGGCGCTGAAGCACGCGCGCGCGCAGGGCATGACGCACACGCTGACCATCTGCAACGTCGCCACCAGCGCGATGGTGCGCGAATGCCAACTGGCCTACATCACGCGCGCCGGCGTCGAGGTCGGTGTCGCCTCCACCAAGGCCTTCACCACCCAGCTGACCGCGCTGTTTCTGCTGACGCTGACACTGGCGCAGGCGCGCGGCCGCCTGAGCGACGAGCAGGAAGCGCAGCACCTGAAAGCGATGCGCCACCTGCCGGTGGCGGTCGGCGCGGTGCTGGCACTGGAGCCGCAGATCATTGCCTGGGCCGAGGAATTCGCCCGCAAGGAAAACGCCCTGTTCCTCGGACGCGGCATGCACTACCCGATCGCCCTGGAAGGCGCGCTGAAGCTGAAGGAAATTTCCTACATCCATGCCGAAGCCTACCCGGCCGGCGAACTGAAGCACGGCCCGCTGGCGCTGGTGACCGAGGAAATGCCGGTGGTGACGATCGCGCCGAAAGACGCGCTGATCGAAAAGCTGAAGTCCAACATGCAGGAAGTGCGCGCGCGCGGTGGCCAGCTGTACGTGTTCGCCGACGTCGATTCGCGCATCTCCTCCGGCGACGGCATTCACGTGATCCGCCTGCCCGAGCACTACGGCATCCTGTCGCCGATCCTGCACGTGGTGCCGCTGCAATTGCTGGCGTATCACACCGCGCTGGCGCGCGGGACGGACGTGGACAAGCCGAGGAATCTGGCGAAGAGTGTGACGGTGGAGTGAGAAAAAACAATCCAGCGTGGTCGTGTCGCCCAATAATAAAATTTGTCGAACGACAATATAGTCTATCGAGGTAGGTCCGTTTCCGCCCCAAAGGAAATGGTCGGCAAATTGGAAAGCGGACGTAATTAGCGTTAAAGCTCACTGGCACTAACCAGCTTTATCGAGCAGCAGTCGAAGTGAGCGAGGTCAACTCCATATTGGATTCTTTAAATGTAGCCACAATCATAGCGTTTGATCCTGCACAGTCCGAGATTAATAGCCAAGACACCGACCATGTTGAGCTCGCTGCTCTTTGGTCCTAGCCATATCTCACGCATAACCAATCCCATAGAGTGAAGGGAGTCATCATCCTTCCAAAAATTTGCTTCAACATAAGGAACGACGACTTGACCAGAAACCCTGGTTAATATTTCTTTGGGTTGAACACAGCGAATAGCTCGAACCTCCTGTTCCTCGATAAATGCGGGATTCTTCAAGGCGATCAGATCTTCGACAAGCGAATAGAAATCCTGTCGTTGTTCCTCAATCCACTCCATGAACTTGTTCTCGCCTCGATATCTTTGTCTTGCTTGGTGAGTTTTCTCAACAAGTCGGAAGTGCTTCTGAACCAAAGTTAGCGCATATGATTCGTGCGACTCGTACTGACAAGGGATTAACTGGATATTTGAGAATTTAAGAAATTCTTCACTGAACCCTAAAGCAAAGCCCGTCGCATCATCAGCATATGACCGCCATTGGCTTAATATTTCAGGAGAGCGTGATAAGCTCAGTACACAATGATGGTTGAACTGACCGTGCCAGTAAAATGCTCTGTCAAATGACGCCCGCAGAGCTTCTGGAAGGGCGGCGATAAAATAGGCATAACCCTGTTTTAATTCGCGTTTATCGTTTAAGAATCGATAGTCTGACAGCCAAATTCGACGGGACCCGATAATCGCATGCCCCCCAGCAACACTCGTGTAGTGGTAGTAAATAGTATCCGACATGTTTAAGTTCCAACACCCAAGTTTAGGGGGATCTTACCGAACACGGAAACGTTCCTCTGGAATCTGTAATTTTGAGGGAACGCGTGCCACTCCCATACATGGAATTTGGCAAGCATCGTATAGGGATGCTCGTGCTGAATGTCTATGGCGTCAGGCCCATCAGTTCCACGACGATCGCAGATAGGGCGACCATTCATCCCGCGTGAGAAGAGACAACTGCCAATGCGGACCATAGAACCACCGCTTGGCCTCTATGGCTGGAACGGATTTGCCTATTGCAAGTTCTTGTCTCGGTTTCCGTAGCTCGCGCCATCCGATGAATATGGGAGATCAGAGAGAATTGCGCTCCACAAGCAGTCAGTTTCGGCTTGGTCGTTGGTCATCACCTGAAACAAAAACGTCTCGTAGTGCTTGAACGCCGGGCCACCCTTCAAACCGAGGCAAGAAATTCCCATCAGCGTAAATTCGACCGTCAGGACATCACCCGACCAGCCGGATAGTCGCTGGGCGTACGATGGACCGCTTATACCGCGCTGTTCTGGAAAATCTCGGCGTAGAACTGCGCGGCTTCCAACGCGGCACCGTCGTATCAGAGACAAATCGTGTTCTTGCTGTTCAGCCCGGCTCTCTTGGGTCTGGGCGAATACGCCAGTTCGAGCCGGGCATGCGCTCGCGTTGTTTTGTTCGGCAGTTCACGCCAAATTGGCCTTGTCCAATCCAAACGCCTTGTCGGAGATACCGGGCTGAGTCCGGAATGCGACATTGATCCGGTTCCACCCGTTGATCGCCATCACCACATAGGTCAGTTCGGACAATTCCTTGTCGTTGAACTCGGCGCTGACCTCGGCGTAGATATCGTCGGAAACGCCGTGCTCGGGGATGTTCGTCAGCACTTCGGTCCAGGCCAGGGCGGCGCGTTCGCGCGGGGTGAACAACGTCGATTCGCGCCAGACCGGCAGATGGTACAGGCGCAGCGGCCGCTCACCCTGAAGGTGCGCTTCCTTGACGTGCATGTCGAGGCAGTAGGCGCAGCCGTTCATCTGCGAGGCGCGGGCCGTCACCAGTGTGCGGATCGATTCCTCGATGCCGCCCTTTCTGGTCATGCCGCTGAATTCGGCGTATTTCTTGAACAGTTCCGGGGCTTGCTGCATGTAGTTGGCGCGCTGGGTCATGATTCCTCCAAGGGGGCAAGGCGGCGAAAGGCCGCGTGTCTGCATGATAAGTCCGCCACCGCGATGCGGCAGGAGCGGCGCCGGGTTCCGGGATAAAATGCCCGCCCCTCCTTCAAGCTCCCTGTCCATGTCCGCATCCCGCCCTGAAGCCGCCCGCGTGCGGCAGGAAATCGCCGCCACCATCAAGCTGGCGCTGCCGCTGATCCTGGCGCAACTGGCGGCGATCGGCGCTAACGTCATCGATGCGGTGCTGGCCGGCCACGTCAGCGCGCACGTGCTGGGCGCGGTGGCGGTCGGCACCAGCATCTGGTCGCTGCCGCTGATGGCCGGCATCGGCATGATGATGGCGGTGCCGCCGTCGGTGGCGCAGCTGGATGGCGCCGGGCGCCGCCACGAAATCGGCGCGGTGCTGCGGCAGGCGTTGTGGCTGGCGCTGATTGCCGGCGTGCTGCTGTGGTTCGCGGTGCGCCATACCGGGCCGCTGATCGATCTGATCGGCGTCGCGCCCGGCCTGCGCGAGGAAGTCGAACGCTTCCTGCAGGCGATCAGCTGGGGCGCGCCGGCGATGACCGCGTATTTCGCGCTGCGCGGCGTTTCCGAGGGGCTGTCGCTGACGCGGCCGTCGATGATGTTCAGCTTCGGCGGGCTGGCCTTGCTGATTCCGCTCGGCTACGTGCTGATGTTCGGCAAGCTCGGCATCCCGCCGCAGGGCGCGCGCGGCTGCGGCATGGCGACGGCGATCATGCTGTGGCTGGAAATGCTCGGTTTCGCGGCTTACATGCTGCGCCATCGCAATTACCACGGATTGGGTCTGCTGGAACGCTTCGAGTGGCCGGACTGGCGCCGCATCGGCGCGCTGCTGCACGTCGGCGGCCCGATGGCGGTGACGCTGCTGGCCGAGGCCGGCCTGTTCGTGGCGGCGGCGCTGGTGATCAGCACGCTCGGCGAGGAAATCGTCGCCAGCCATCAGGTGGCGTTCAACGTCGCGTCGGTGTTTTTCATGGTGCCGCTAGGACTGGCGATGGCCATCACGGTGCGGGTCGGCAACGCGGTCGGCCGCGCCGACGCCACGGCTGTGCGCTATGCCGGTTTCTGCGGCATCGGCCTGACGCTGTTCACGCAACTGGTGTCGGCGGGGCTGATGCTGTCGCTGCCGCATTTCATCGCCGGCCTGTACACCAGCGAACCGGGAGTGCTGACGCTGGCGGTGCAGCTGATCATGCTGGCCGGACTGTTTCAGCTTTCCGACGGCATCCAGGTGGCCTCCAACGGCGCGCTGCGCGGCCTGAAGGATACCCGCGTGCCGATGGTAATGACGCTGTTCGCCTACTGGGTGATCGGCATGCCGCTGGGCTGGTGGCTGTCATTCCGCCACGACCTCGGCGCGCGCGGCATGTGGATCGGCCTGATCGGCGGCCTGTCGGTGGCGGCGCTGCTGCTGTTTTCGCGCTTCTGGCGCAGCGCCTGGCGGGCGCGCTGGACGCCGGTTGCGCCCGTGGCATCCACCGGCGCCTGACACCGGCTACCGCTGCTGCGCCGCGAGTTGCTGGCGCAATTCCGTCTTCAGCACCTTGCCGTAATTGTTCTTCGGCAGCCGCTCCGCCAGCACGTAGCGTTTGGGCCGCTTGAAGCGGGCGATCCGCTCCAGGCAGTGGGTGTCCAGCGCCTGCGGCGTGACGGTGGCGCCGGGCTGTGGCACCACGAAGGCGACCGCGATTTCGCCCCATTCCGGATCGGCTGCGCCGACCACCGCCGCCTCGGCGACGCCGGCGCAGGTCAGCAGCACTTCCTCGATTTCGCGCGGGTAGATGTTGGAGCCGCCGCTGATGATCAGGTCCTTGCTGCGGTCCTTCAAGGTCAGGAAACCGTCGTCGTCGAGCATGCCGACATCGCCGGTGAACAGCCAGCCGTCGCGCAGCGCGGCGGCGCTGGCTTCCGGGTTGCGCCAGTAGCCGGCCATGACGCTGTCGCCCTTGACCAGCACTTCGCCGATGGCGCCGGCCGGCAGCGGCTGGCCGTCGGCATCGGCGACGCGTATCCGCACCGGCGTCTGCGCGACGCCGACCGAAGCGATCCGTTCCAGATAGCGCGGGTGGCCGACATCGCTCAGCAGCCGGCGCGACAGCGCGGTGGCGACCATCGGCGTTTCGCCCTGACCGTAAATCTGCACGAAGCGCGGCCCCATCACGCGCAGCGCGTGCTGAATGTCGGCGACGTACATCGGCGCGCCACCATAGACGATGGTGTTGAACGAAGCGGCGGCGTCGGCCGGCGTCAAACCCTGCTGCTCGGCGTAATCGACCAGCCGCTTGACGATGGTCGGCGCGGCGAAGGTGGAAAGCGGGCCGAGCCGGCGGCCGAGCGCGAACAGTTCGGCCGGATCGACGCCACCGGAAACCGGCACCGTATGGCGCGCGCCAGCCATCAGATACGGAATCGCATACAGCCCGGCGCCGTGCGACATCGGCGCGGCGTAGACGATCGCGTGCTCCGGCGCGACCGCATCGACATCGACGAAATAGGTCAGGCCCATCGTCATCAGGTTGCGGTGGCTCAGCATCACGCCCTTCGGCCGGCCGGTGGTGCCGCTGGTGTAGAACAGCCACGCAAGATCGTCCGGCGTCCGCTCGGCGATCGGTACCTGCCACGGATCGACCGGCGCCAGCAGCGCGTCGGCCTCGGCCGAATCGATCTCGATCTGCCGTTCCAGTCCGGCCAGCGGCTGCGGCGCGACGTCGGCGCTGACGAAACCCCAGCGCGCCCGGGCGTTGTCGATGATCCATTCCGCCTCGCGCGGATGCAGCTTGGCGTTGACCGGCACCAGCACCAGGCCGGCCCACCAGGCGGCCCACATCAGTTCCAGATAGCGCGGGTGGTTGCGCATGAACACCAGCACGCGCTCGCCCGGTTCCAGCCCGGCGGCGCGCAGCCGCTGCGCCAGCCCGGCGCTGCGCGCGGCCCACTGGTGGTAGCTGGCATATACCTCGGCGCCGACGTGGATGGCGGCGGCGTCGGGGTTCTGGCGCGCCTGGCGCGTCAGCAGGTGGGCAAGACTCATGACTGTTCTCCGCAGACTTGGTTGATGCGTTCTCCTGCCGGCAACGATAGCCGGGACGGTGCCGCCTGGCTATACGGCAGGCCGGGCGCGTGTTCAGGCCGGCGCGGCTGGTGGCGGCGGCGGTGTGGCGGCCGCCAGCGCCTGCCGCCGCAGCGCCTCGTTGGTTTCGATGGTCAGGTCGCTCTTGATTTCCAGCCAGGCATCCAGCTCGGCGGTCCAGACGCGCAGCTCGAATTCGAACACATCCATGCCGCGCCGGATGAACAGCGCTTCCGGCGCCGGGATTTTCGCCACGCGCGGATTGCGCGCGGCGATGTCGAGCATCATCCGCGTCAGCTCCGGCACCGACACGTCCGGCTTGGTGGCGAACGGCACGGCGATCTGGCGCAGCTGGTTCGACAGCGTCCAGTTGACCACGTTGTCGGAAATCAGCTTGCCGTTCGGAATGATGACTTCCGAGCCGGCCGTGCTCAGCACCACGCTGGCGCGAATGCCGATGCGCTGCACGCGGCCGGTCATGTCGCCGATCTGGATGATGTCGCCGACCTTGATCGGGCGTTCGAACAGCACGATCAGCCCGGAGACGAAATTGTTGACGATGTTCTGCAGGCCGAAGCCGATGCCGACCGAAAAGGCGCTGACCAGAATCGTCAGCCGCGTCATGTCGACGCCGATCGCGCCGAGCGCCAGCACGAAGCCGGAAAACAGCAGCAGGTAATGCAGCATCGTCGAAATCGCGTAGGGCAGGCCGCGCTCCAGCCGCACCTTCGGGAACACTTCTTCCTCCAGCACGAAGCGCACCAGCCGCGACAGCGTATAGGACGCCCACAGGATGAAGAAGAACAGCACCACGCTGCCAGCCGACAGCGTGAAGCTGCCGAGCGTGGCCGAAGCCTTCCAGAACGTCTGCGCCGCTTCGGCCAGCGTCTGCAGCAGGCCGGGGCCGCGCAGCGTCAGCGCCAGCCACGCCAGCACCGCCAGCCAGCGCAGCCAGCGGTTGATGCGCGCCACCAGCAGATTCTTGTGCCGCCGCACCATGCCGAGCAGCGACAGCGGTACCACCGACAGCAGTCCATGCACCACGCCTTCGCCGACCCGCATCAGCGCATATAGCACCACGGCGGTATAGACGCTGGCCAGCACGTTGCGCACGATCAGGTCGGCCAGCCGCATGTAGCCGTTGAAGTTGGCACCGGCCGCCAGCAGGAACAGCCACAGAATCAGCCAGGCGGCCAGCCGCAGCACACGCCAGACGCTGCGGCTGCCGGCCGGCACCTGACCGGGCGGGCTGGAACGGTGGATGGTCCAGGCGCAGCACAGCAGAAACAGCAGCGCTTCCGCCAGCAGCAGCAGTCGGGAAACGGCCGGCAGCGGCGCGAACATGTCGCGCAGCCGGTCGGCCAGATAGAAGCCGAGCGCCGCGTACAGCACCGGGTGCAGGCTGGCGTCGATCATGCGGCGGGTGAACAGCAGCACCGGTACCGCGCCCAGCACGCTGATGATGATCCACAGCGTGCGTGGCGCGTACGGATAGAACCAGGTGCTGGCCAGCATGCCGAGCAGCAGCGCGCTGACCAGCGGAATCTCGAACACCTTGCTGGCGCGGCGCAGACCGATGTCGGCGGCGGCGAGCGCGCCGATCCGTACCCGTGTCCAGGCCAGCAACACCGCCAGCCCGACCATGAACAGCAGGTGCAGGACGAAATGCCAGCCCTGCAGGTCGAGATACGCCTTCAGGCCCGCCCCCTGCGCCAGCAGGTCGGCGCCGCCGGAGCCGGACAGGCCGGGTGCCGGCGCGCGCCAGAACGCGCTGCTCCACAGCGGCTGGCTGTCACGGTAGAACAGCCGGCCGACCGCCTGTTCGCGCGCGTCGGCCAGCGCCTGCCGGGTCTGCGCCGCGCGGGCGCCGATGTCGGCCGACTTGCCCTGCAGATCGAGCACCCGGGCGCGATCGGCCAGCAGCCGCTGCTTGGCGGCGGCGATGGCGTCGCCGACATCCGACACGCGCTCCAGCACCGTCGGCGGCGCAGCGGTCGCGGCGGCGCCGCCACGGGTCGCCGCCCAGGTCGCTTCCAGCCTTTCCAGTTCCTTCAGGTCGTCGTCGAGCCGGGCGGCGCTGCGGGTCAGGCCCCTGGTGATCGCCGCCGACTGCGATTCAATGTCGCGCCAGCCTTCTTCCAGATTGCTGATCGATTGCAGCGTCGCGCTGCGGGTCAGCAACTGCTGGGTTTCGCGCGCGCGGAACGACACGTCGCGCCCCAGCAACGGCAGTTCGCGTGCCGCCGCCTCGATCTGGTCATCGATGCGGCCGCGGCTTTCCAGCCGTCGCACCTGGGTCAGTGCCGCTTCCGCCTGCTCGGCCACGTCCGCCAGCGGAATCGCCGCCGGCGCGGTGCGGGTGTCGGCAGCGTCGGTGGCCGGCGACGCCGGATCGGCGGCCAACACGCTGGCCGCCGCCAGCAGCACCAGCAGCCCGGCCAGCCATTGCGCCCATACCAGGCGGCAGCCTTGCCTGCGCGCCATCGGCATACCCGGCCGCATCATTCGACCACGCCGGCCAGCACCGTCAGCGGCCAGCCGATCCGCCGGCGCTGCTGCGGATCGCCCCAGGCATCCCGCAGCGGTGCGCGGTAGCCGGCCAGCGGATCGGCACCGGTGCGACGCCGATGCGCCGCCACCGCCGACCAGCTTTCCAGATAGCCGAGCAATTGCGCCAGATCCCAGTCGGCGCTCAGTTGCAGCGGCGGCGCCGTCAGGCGGCGGAACGGAAATGGCAATTCGCGGTAGCTGTTTTCCACATGCTCGCGCCCGGCCGGCCAGTCGGTCGCCAGCGTGTCGTGGTAGAGCCGGCCGATCAGCGCATCCAGCTCTGGCGTCACCGTCAGCATGTTGTAGGTGACCGCGGCGATGCCGGCGGCTGGCGCCGCAACCCGCCGCACTTCGGCGTAGAACGCCTCGTGCCGGAACCAGTGCAAGGCCTGGCCGATGAATATCAGGCTGGCAGACGCCGCCGGCAGCGAGGATTGCTCGGCCGCTTCACAGCGATAGGCGAGGTTGGCGGCCGCCGGAGCCAGTGCCAGCTGGCGCCGGCTGGCATCGGTCGCCACCACGCGCGTGAAGCGCCGCGCCAGTTCGATGCTGGCCTGGCCATTGCCGCAGCCGCAATCCCAGGCCAGCGCGGTATCCGGCGCGATGCCGGCCAGCCAGTCGAACAGCGCGGGCGGATAAGTGGGCCGGAAATCGCGGTAGGCGGCGGCCTGTTCGGAAAAATGGTCAGGGACATTGGTCATCGGCAATCCTGGTGAAAGGCACGGCGGCCCGCAAAATTCGTGGCGGCGCCGGCGCCGTGCATAGGATAATGTCACGGCTTCAAAGCAAGCAGGCGGGCGACGCCGATCTTCAATCGTTTTTACCGGAGGCGCAAATGGGCATGATGAGCGAATTTAAAGAATTTGCCATGAAGGGCAATGTGATGGACCTGGCGGTCGGTGTGATCATCGGCGGCGCCTTCGGCAAGATCGTCGATTCGCTGGTGGGCGATGTCATCATGCCGATCGTCAGCAAGATTTTCGGCGGTCTGGATTTCAGCAATTATTTCATCCCGCTGGCCGGCCAGACCGCCACCACGCTGGCGGAAGCAAAGAAGGACGGCGCCGTGTTCGCCTACGGCAACTTCATCACGATCTCGCTGAATTTCCTGATCCTGGCCTTCATCATCTTCATCATGGTCAAGCAGATGAACCGGCTGAAAAAAGACGTGCCGGCAGAACCGGAAGCGACGCCGGAAGACGTGCTGCTGCTGCGCGAAATCCGCGACAGCCTGCGCCGCTGATCTTCCGTCTTACCGGGTCGATGTCCGTGCCGGACGACACCGCCATCCCGGACGCCGCCGCGCCTTCGGGCCGGCGCCGCTTCCTGCAGGGCGCCGGGGCGCTGGCGCTGCTGTCCGGTTGCGCCGGCACGCCGCCGGCGGCGGATTCGGCCGCTTCCGCCGCCGCGCCGCTCAGCCATCCGGAACAGAGCGCGGTGCCGCCGTTGAAAGCCGGCGGCACGGTGGCGCTGATCGCGCCGGCCTCGCCGGCGCCCGGCAAGGCCGAGGACGCCGCCGCCTGGCTGCGCGCGCGCGGTTTCGTACCGCGCCTGTTTCCCGGCAGCAGCAGCGGCAGCGGCGACTATCTGGCCGCCACCGACGAGCAGCGGCTGGACGATCTGCACGCCGCCTTCCGCGATCCCAAGGTCGACGCCATCTTCTGCCTGCGCGGCGGCTACGGCAGCGAACGGTTGCTGGATCGCATCGACTACGATCTGATCAGCCGCCATCCGAAACCCTTCGTCGGCTACAGCGACATCACCGCGCTGCTATTGGCGCTGGCGCGCTATGCTGGCTTCGTCACGTTCCACGGCCCGATGCTGGTACCGGACCTGCTGGGCGAAAAGCAGGCGCCGACCGAAGACGCGCTGCTGGCGATGCTGCAGGGCAAGCAGCTGGCCGGCAGCTGGCTGCCGCATCCGCCGGCATTTCCGCTGGAAACCATCCGCGCCGGCGTCGCCCAGGGGCGGCTGGTCGGCGGCAATCTGGCGACCATCGGCGCCACGCTCGGCACGCCCTACGAAATCGATCTGGAAAACGCGATCCTGTTCATCGAGGAAGTCGGCGAAACGCCGCGCAAGATCGACCGGCTGCTGACGCAGCTGCGGCTGGCCGGTAAGCTGGAACAGGCGCGCGGCATCCTGATCGGCGATTTCTCGGCGCTCGGCGAACCGGGCACGGCCGGGAACGACGATGACGCCGATCGCCGCCGGCTGCGCCAGCTGTGGAGTGAATTCCTGGAACCGCTGCAGGTGCCGGTGCTGGCCGGCTGGCGCAGCGGCCATTGCGATCCGAACCTGACGCTGCCGATCGGCGCGATCGTCCGGCTGGATGCGGGCCGCCAGAAACTGCGGCTGGAACAGGACGTGGTGCAGCGCGCGGATTTCTGAGCCGGCACCGCATTTCAGTTCCACAGAGCAATATTTTCCCGCTCCCACCGGCCGATTCCGGCCGAACTGTTGTTAAACAATGTTAAATAACTGGCAATCACGGTGCCACACTGTCTTGGCCGGCATTGGCTCGGCTAGAATCACCGACCATAACTAGAACACCTGGGGACACCGCATCGCTGCCGGCGCCAGCCGCCTTCATGCGCATCTTGCGCCGTTTCCGAGTCCCCCCTTCCCGACCGCGCTTTCCAGGTCCGACCGTCCGGCCGGCGCGTTCACTCTTGGAACAGGACACAGGCCACGCCCGATGGACTCGCTGCTGAAACATCTGGTCGAAATCACCGGTCACCGCGACCACACTCTGCTCGATCTGTCGATCGTGACGGCGCTGCACGACCTGATCGGCGCCCGTCAGGCGCGCGTGCTGGACGTCGTCAAGGTACGCCACCAGCTGTACCTGCGCCCGCGCGTCTGGATCGAGAACGGCCGGCCGATCAGCGGCGAGGATGGCGCCGAGCAGGCCGGCGAGCCGCTTTCCACCTACCCGAAGCTGCGCGCCTGCATCGCGCAGCAGGGCGCCAGCGCCGAAGACGTCCGCGCCGACGGCAGCCATGTACTGTGGCTGCCGCTGTGGCTGAACGACAAGCTCAGCGGCTGTCTGGAAATCAGCCGGCCCGACCCGTTCCCGGACGACGCCCTGCACATGATGGAAGGCATCCTGTCGGTCTACCGGAATTTCCAGAACCTGCTCGACTACAGCGAACGCGATTCGCTGACCGGCCTGCTGAACCGCAAGACCTTCGACGAGAATTTCTCGAAAATGGTGAACGCCGCGCTGCCGTCCGAACAGCCGGCGGCGGCCGACGGCACCGAGCGCCGGCTGCACGGCGAGCACAAGGACCAGTGGCTGGCGGTGGTCGACATCGATCATTTCAAGCGCGTCAACGACCGCTTCGGCCATCTGTACGGCGATGAGGTGCTGATCCTGATCGCCAACCTGCTGCGCAGCTCGTTCCGCGCGCAGGACCGCATCTTCCGTTTCGGCGGCGAGGAATTCGTGATCCTGTTGCGCTCGACCACACTGACCGAGGCCCGCAACATCTTCCGGCGCTTCCGCACCAGCGTCGAACACCACGTGTTCCCGCAGGTCGGACAGGTGACGGTCAGCATCGGCTTCGCCAGCATCTCGCAGCAGACGCCGGTGGTGATCCTCGGCCACGCCGACCAGGCGCTGTACTACGCCAAGACCCACGGCCGCAACCAGGTCTGCCATTACGACGAGCTGGTCGCCAGCGGCGAACTGGAATCCCAGCTGAGCAACGACAGCGTCGAGTTTTTCTAGCCGGCCGCCCCGTCCGGCGGCCTGCCAAGCCATATACTCCCCTTTCTACCATGCTGTGGCGGGCATGTATGCTTGGTTTTTTGTACATACTCCCATGTTTTTTGCATGAGCCGGAGCATCGGTGGCGCTGCTGCCGTTGCCAGTCGATTGCTGGGATAATCGCAGGCTTTCCCGCCCGTCGCCGCCAGCGGCCGGCGCCTGTCCCCTAGCCCGCTCCCGCCATCATGCGCATTGGTATGCTCCAAGCCGTCCTCGCCTACATCATGTGGGGCCTGTTTCCGGTCTACTTCAAGGCGCTGATCGACGTGCCGCCGTTCGAGATTCTGGTGCACCGGATGCTGTGGTCGCTGGTGTTCGTGCTGGTGATCCTGGCGGTGCGGCGGCAATGGGCCTGGCTGCGCCCGGCGCTGCGGCAGCCGAAAGTGCTGGCGGCGTTCACCGCCAGCTCGCTGCTGCTGGCCTCCAACTGGCTGCTGTACATCTGGGCGGTCAACAATGACCACGTGGTCGATGCCAGCCTCGGCTACTTCATCAATCCGCTGGTCAGCATCCTGCTCGGCATGCTGGTGCTGAAGGAGCGGCTGCGCGCGCTGCAATGGGCAGCGGTGGCGGTGGCGGCGGCCGGCGTCGCCTGGCTGACCTGGCTGGCCGGCCATCCGCCGTGGATCGGCCTGGTGCTGGCGGCAACCTTCGGCGGCTACGGCCTGATGCGCAAGATCGCCCCGCTCGGCGCGCTGGAAGGGCTGTCGCTGGAAACGCTGCTGCTGTTCCCGGTGGCGGCCGGCTACCTGTGGTACCTGTCGGTCACCGGCCACAACTCCTTCGCCAGCGCCAGCGTGCCGGAACAGTGGCTGCTGGCGGCGGCCGGCCCGGTCACGGCGGTGCCGCTGCTGCTGTTCGCCGCCGGCGCGCGCCGCATTTCGCTGACGCTGCTGGGCCTGCTGCAATACCTGAGCCCGAGCCTGCAACTGCTGCTCGGCGTCTGGTTGTACCACGAGCCGTTCGGCGGCGCCCGGCTGGCCGGCTTCGCGCTGATCTGGGGTGCGCTGGCGCTGTATTCGGCCGAAGGGCTGTGGCGCGGCTGGCGCCAGCGCGGCCGCGCAGTGCCAGCCGGCGGCGCCTAGAACGGCCGCCGGCATCGGCTATCCTTGGGTTTTCCGCTTTCCGTCGTTTGATTTTCTCCACTGCTTTTTCGCCATGGCCAATTACGTCTACACCATGAACCGGGTCGGCAAGATCGTCCCGCCCAAACGCCAGATCCTGAAGGATATTTCACTATCGTTTTTCCCCGGCGCCAAGATCGGCGTGCTGGGCCTGAACGGCTCCGGCAAATCGACGCTGCTGAAGATCATGGCCGGCGTCGATACCGACATCATCGGCGAGGCGCGGCCGATGCCGGGCCTGAACATCGGCTACCTGCCGCAGGAACCGCAGCTCGATCCCGAGCAGACGGTGCGGCAGGCGGTCGAATCCGGCCTCGGTGAAATCTTCGAGGCGCAGGCCAAGCTGGACGCGGTGTACGCCGCCTATGCCGAACCGGACGCCGATTTCGATGCGCTGGCCGCCGAACAGGCGCGGCTGGAAGCGGTCATCGCCGCCTCCGACGGCAACAACGTCAACCTGCAGCTGGAAATGGCCGCCGACGCGCTGCGGCTGCCGCCGTGGGACGCGAAGATCGGCGTGCTGTCCGGCGGCGAAAAGCGCCGCGTCGCGCTGTGCCGGCTGCTGCTGTCCAAGCCCGACATGCTGCTGCTGGACGAACCAACCAACCACCTGGACGCCGAATCGGTGGAATGGCTGGAGCAGTTCCTGCTGCGCTTCCCCGGCACCGTGGTCGGCATCACCCACGACCGCTACTTCCTCGACAACGCCGCCGAATGGATCCTGGAGCTGGATCGCGGCCACGGCATCCCGTGGAAGGGCAATTACAGTTCCTGGCTGGAACAGAAGGAAGCGCGGCTGAAGCAGGAAGAAGCCAGCGAATCGGCGCGCCAGAAAACCATCGCCAAGGAACTGGAATGGGTGCGGCAAAACCCGAAGGGCCGGCAGGCCAAGAGCAAGGCGCGGCTGGCGCGCTTCAACGAGCTGTCCGAGCACGAATACCAGAAGCGCAACGAGACCCAGGAAATCTTCATCCCGGTGGCCGAGCGGCTCGGCAATGAAGTGATCGAATTCAGGAACGTCAGCAAGGCCTTCGGCGAGCGCCTGTTGATCGACGATCTGTCGTTCAGGATTCCGGCCGGCGCCATCGTCGGCATCATCGGCCCGAACGGCGCCGGCAAATCGACGCTGTTCCGCATGATCGCCGGCATCGACCAGCCGGACAGCGGCGAGGTGATCCTCGGCCCGACCGTGAAACTGTCGCTGGTCGATCAGTCGCGCGAACAGCTGGACGGCAAGAAGACGGTCTGGGAAGACGTCTCCAACGGCGCCGACATCCTGACCGTCGGCCGTTTCGAAATGCCGTCGCGTGCCTATCTCGGCCGCTTCAACTTCAAGGGCTCCGACCAGCAGAAGATCGTCGGCAACCTGTCCGGCGGCGAGCGCGGCCGCCTGCATCTGGCCAAGACGCTGCTGATGGGCGGCAACGTGCTGCTGCTGGACGAACCGTCCAACGACCTCGACGTCGAAACCCTGCGCGCGCTGGAAGACGCCTTGCTGGAATTCGCCGGCAGCGTGCTGGTGATCTCGCACGACCGCTGGTTCCTCGACCGCATCGCCACCCACATCCTCGCCTTCGAGGGCGATTCGCAAGTGGTGTTCTTCGACGGCAACTACCAGGAATACGAAGCCGACAAGAAGAAGCGCCTCGGCGAGGAAGGCGCCAAGCCGAAGCGGCTGCGCTACAAGCCGATCTCGCGCTGAGCCGGCGCGGCGGATCAGGAACGGAACGGCGTGCAGCCGTTCCGTTTTTTTTCGGCTTGTTTGAGTCGGCTCAAGTTTCGCCGCATTGCAGCATTCCGGCGCCGTCCGGCGCTATCAATACCGTCTGGCGGCGCGTATATTGGACTGCACGAGGAACGGAGGAGACGTTATCCCTCAACCGTCTTTACCGGAGGTAATCATGCGCAAACACGCAGCCATTCTTTTCGCCGTGCTGGCCTTGCCCGCCTGCTCCACCGTCGATCGCTGGATGGACAGCAGCGGCGGTGGCGGCGTCAGAAGCAGTACCGCGATGCACAACACCAGCATCGATCCGACCGTCACCAACGACGCCTCCAACCCCGCCAACCTGTACTTCGGCGATTGACCTGCCCCCTTCACCCGGGCGCTCGTCACGGGCGCCTGTTCCACCGGCGCGGCGCGCCTACAATAGCGCCAACTTCGCTGCCGGAATCTTTCCTTGAATCCTTCCCCGACCTTCAACCTGATCGGCCCCGGCCGCCTCGGCCAGACGCTGGCGCGGCTGTGGCAGGACGCCGGCCTGCTGCAGACCGTCGGCGTGCTCGGCCGCGACCGCCAGCGCGTGCAGGCCGCCTGCGACTTCATCGGCGCCGGCAGCGGGCGCGACTGGGACACGCTGACGCCGGCCGCGATCACGCTGCTGGCGACGCCCGACGACGCGCTGGCCGCCACGGCGCGGCAACTGGCCGACAGTGCCGCTTTGCCTGCCGGCGCGATCGTGTTCCATTGCAGCGGCGCCCAGTCCAGCGCGCTGCTGGCGCCGCTGCATGCGCGCGGCGCGCTGGTGGCCAGCATCCACCCGCTGAAATCCTTCGCCGCGCCGGAGCGGGCAATCCGCGACTTCGCCGGCACCTGCTGCGCCTGCGAAGGCGATGCCGCCGCGCTGACGGCGCTGGCGCCGCTGTTCGACGCCATCGGCGCGCGCCGCTTCGCGGTGGCGGCCGACGCCAAGCTGCTGTACCACGCCGGCGCGGTGCTGGCCTGCAACCATCTGGTGGCGCTGATGGACGCGGCGCTGCGCTGCCTGGAGCAGGCCGGCCTGCCGCGCAACGAAGCCTGGCCGGCGCTGCGACCGCTGATCGACGGCACGCTGGCCAACATCGACCACGGCGGCACGCAAGCGGCGCTGACCGGCCCGGTGGCGCGCGGCGACATGGCGACGGTGGAGCGCGAAACCGTGGCGACCCGCGCCGCCGGCGCCGAGGTGTCGGACGCCTACCATCTGTTGAGCCGGCTGGCGCTGCAGCTGCGCCAGCGCGCCGGCTGACGCGGCGGTTGCCGGCATCACCCGCTTCGGGTAACGTTCGGCGACGGCGGCCTCGAGCATGCCGGCCATTCCACACAAGACGCTACGACAGGGAGAAAACATGACGTTCACCGATGCGGTCAAGACCTGCTTTTCCAAATACGCCGATTTCAACGGCCGCGCCTCGCGCTCGGAATACTGGTGGTACACGCTGTTCATCGTGCTGGTCAGCGTCGGGCTGTCGATGATCAACGACAAGCTCTCGGGCCTGTTCGGACTGGTGACATTGCTGCCCTCGCTGGCGGTGGCGACGCGCCGGCTGCACGACACCAACCGCAGCGGCTGGCTGCAGCTGATCTGGCTGATTCCGATCGTCGGCTGGCTGGTGCTGCTGTATTTCCTGGTGCAGGAACCGCAGGAACCGAACCGCTTCGGCGAAGCGCCGCGGCTGGAAACCACCGTCTGAGCAAGCCATCCTGATCCCGCCGGCGCGGCGCGCCGGCCAACTGCCCGCCTCCTTCCGGCCGCGCCCCGCGCGGCCCTGATCCTCACCTTCCTCCCTTGATTTCCCCGATGTTTCGCGCCCGCCTGAGCGCCGCCGCGCTGCCGGCGCTGTTTCTGCTGCTGGGACTGGCCTATGCCAGCTGGACCGCGCGCATTCCGGCGCTGCGCGAGGCGCTCGACCTCGGGCCGGCGCGGCTCGGACTGGCGCTGCTGGGCGGCGGCATCGGCGCGGTGGCGTCGTTTCCGCTGGCGGCCTGGCTGATCGGCCGCCACGGCGCCCGCGCTGCCGCCTGGCGCGCCGGACTGGCGCTGCTGGCGGCGTTGCCGTGCCTGGCGCTGGCACCATCGTTCGGCTGGCTGGCGGCGGCGATGCTGCTGGCCGGCGGCGCCACCAGCTGCTTCGATGTTTCCCTGAACGCGCTCGGCGCCGAGGCCGAAAAGGCGGCCGGACGCTCGATCATGTCGCGCCTGCACGCCTGGTTCTGCGTCGGTACGCTGAGCGGCGCGCTCGGCGCGGCGGCGCTGGCGGCGCTCGGGCTGACGCCGCTGGCGCATTTCACGCTGCTGGTGCTGGCGGCGCTGCCGCTGCTGTGGATTGGCTGCCGGGTGCTGCCGAATCCGCCGGCGGCCGAACCGGAACCGTTCTTCGGCCTGCCGCACGGGCCGCTGCTGGCGCTCGGCGTGATCGGCTTTTGCGGCGCGGTGTCGGAAGGCTCGATCGCCGAATGGAGCGGCATCTTCATGAAGGACCGGCTCGGGGTCGGCGACGGCGCGGCGCCGCTGGCGTTCGCCGCCTTCACCGGCGCGATGCTGGTGGCGCGGCTGCTGGCCGACCGCCTGAAGGATCGCCACGGCGCGCGCGCCGTGGTGGTGTACGGCTCGCTGCTGGCGATGGGCGGGTTGCTGGCGGCGGTGCTGTCGCCGTGGCTGGTGCTGACGCTGGCCGGCTTCGCGCTGGCCGGCGCCGGCGTGGCGGCGGTGTTTCCGTTCGTATTCAGCGCCGCCGGCCGTCACGGCCCGCTGGCGCTGGCCGGGGTGGCGACGATGAGCTACAGCGGCGGCCTGCTGGGGCCACCGTGGATCGGCTTCCTGGCGCACAGCTTCGGCATGCAGGCGGCGCTGGCTTTCGTCGCGCTGCTGTCGCTGGCGGTGGCAGTGGCGGCGCAGCGCGCGCGGCTGCTGGAGTAACACCGGCGGCCGTTGCCGCGCGGGTTTATGCTTGATGTTTTCATTTGGAGAGTTGCACCATGGCTGGCGAGCTGAGCAGCACGCAGATCGAACAATTCCACCGCGACGGCTACCTGATCGTGCCCGGCATGGCGCCGGCGGCGCTGTGCGGGGCGATGCGCGCGGTGGCGCGCGACCACCTGCGCGACGCCGTGGCGCCGCTGGAATACGAAGCCGAGGTCGGCTATGCCGGCGCGCCGGCTTCGTTCGAAGCGCCGGGCGGGCGCACCGTGCGGCGGCTGCGCGGCGCCTGGCAGCGTCATCCGGTATTCCAGCAATGGGCCGGCGCTCCGCGAGTGGTTGGCGCGGTGCGCCAGTTGCTGGGCGAGGCGCCATGCCTGACGCTGGCGCACCACAATTGCGTGATGACCAAGCACCCGGATTTCGGCACCGCCACCGGCTGGCACCGCGACATCCGCTACTGGGCCTTCGCCCGTTCCGAACTGGTGTCGCTGTGGCTGGCGCTGGGGCCGGAACACGCCGGCAACGGCGGCCTGCGCTTCATCCCGGCTTCGCACCGGCTGCAGATCGCGCCGGAACGGCTCGATGCGCTGGACTTCCTGCGCCCGGAACTGCCGGAAAATCAGGCGCTGTTCGAGCAGGGCGTGGCGCCGCAACTGCAAGCCGGCGACGCGGTGTTCTTCCACAGCGGCCTGTTCCATGCGGCCGGCCGCAACGACAGTGCCGAGGTCAAGCTGTCGGCGGTGTTCGCCTATCGCGGCGCCAGCAATCCGCCGCGTGCCGGCAGCCGCTCGGCGGCGGCCGGCGAGGTCTGCTTCGACTGATGCCGGAAGCAGATACTCCCCTTGTACCAGGCCTGTGGCGGGCACCAGTTCTGCGAAATTTGCACATACTCCCGCTATTTCGTAGAACGACGGCTGAATGAGCCGGCCGCTCAGGGCTGAAAACGGCGCAAGCCTTCCAGGTCGAGAATCGTGATGCCGCCGTAATCGACCTTTAGCAGTCCGGCCTTTTCCAGCAGTTGCAGCGCCTGGTTGGCACGCTGGCGCGAGGTGCCGCACAGGTAGCCGATTTCTTCCTGGGAAATCTGCAGTTCGCGGCCGGAGGCCGGATTTAGATGCGGATTGAACAGCGCCGCCAGACAGCAGGCGACGCGCGCGTCCGGCTCCAGCATGCGGTCGTAGGCGACCATCGAGATGAAGAACGCCAGCCGCTCGTTCAACTGCTGCAACAGGAAATGGTTGAAGTGGATGCTGCTGTCCATCAGCCACTGGAAGGTGGCGCGCGGCACGTAGCCGACCGAGCTGTCGCGCAGCGCCACCACGTCGTACTTGCGCAGCTCGTTCTTCAGCAGCGAACCTTCGCCGAACCAGCCGCCGGCCAGCAGGCCGGTGAAGGTGACGGTCTTGCCTTCCGGCGACACGCTGCTCATCTTCAGCAGCCCTTCGTTGACGCCGATCCAGTAATCGACCGGCTCGCCCTTGCTGCAGACGTAGCCGCCGGCCGGCACCGATTTCAGCACCACTTCGCGCTCGACCCGCGCGCGCTGGGCGTCGTCCAGCGTACGCGCCCAAACGGTCTTGTCCAGCATCTGGCGGATCGGTGTCATGGGCAGGCTCATGGTGCGATGCAGTATCGAAAGTCGGCGAATTGTCCTTGAAATGACATCCGGCGTGGCGAACACTGATTACTATCATCGCACAAACACGCCCGGCCTCCGCCCGACCGGCGGCCGCATGACCGGCAACGCCGGCGACAGGCGACCACGATATCCGTCACAAGAGGGAAGCGATGGTGGAGACAAACCCGCTGGCGGCGCCGGAGACCTTTCCCCGGCTGCTGCTGCAGCACGCCAGGACACGGCCGCACAAGCCGGCCTTCCGCGAAAAGGACCTCGGCATCTGGCAGACCGCCGACTGGGCCAGGGTCGCCGATGAAGTGCGGGCGCTGGCCTGCGGGCTGGCGGCGCTCGGTTTCAAGCGCGGCATGAATCTGGCGGTGATCGGCGACAACCGCCCGCGCCTGTACTGGGCGATGGCGGCGGCGCAGGCGCTGGGCGGGGTGCCGATTCCGCTGTACCAGGACGCGCCGGCGGCCGACATGGGCTATGTGCTGGCCGACGCCGAAATCGACTTCGCGGTGGTCGAGGATCAGGAGCAGGTCGACAAGCTGCTGGAAATCAAGGACACCATGCCGCAGCTCGGCGCGCGGCTGGCGCACATCGTCTTTGAGGACGGGCGCGGCATGCGCCACTACGCGCAGCCGGAACTGGCCTCCTATGAAAAAGTGCAGGAACTCGGCCGCGCCTTCGACGCCGAACGGCCGGAATTCTTCCTGCGCGAAGTCGAGGCCGGACAGCCGGACGACGTCGCCATCATGCTCTACACCTCCGGCACCACCGGCCGCCCGAAGGGCGTCTGCATGACGCACCGGGCGATGATCGACCGCGCCCGCGCCGGCGCCGACATGGAAGGGCTGAGCGACGCCGACACCATCCTCTCCTACCTGCCGATGGCCTGGGTCGGCGACAACCTGTTTTCCTATGCGCAGAGCTTCGTCACCGGCTTCACGGTGAATTGCCCGGAATCGTCCGACACGGTGATGAACGATCTGCGCGAAATCGGCCCGACCTATTACTTCGCGCCGCCGCGCATCTTCGAAAACATGCTGACCACGGTGATGATCCGCATGGAAGACGCCAGCCGCATCAAGCGGCGGATGTTCCATCACTTCATGGAAGTGGCGCGGCGGGTTGGCCCCGACATTCTGGACGGCCGCCCGGTCGGGCTGTTCGACCGCGCCCGCTACGCGCTCGGCAACCTGCTGGTGTACGGGCCGCTGAGAAACGTGCTCGGCATGAGCCGCATCCGCGTCGGCTACACCGCCGGCGAGGCGATCGGGCCGGACCTGTTTTCGTTCTACCGCTCGATCGGCATCAACCTGAAGCAGCTGTACGGTTCGACTGAAGTCTGCGTGTTTGCCTGCGTGCAGCCGAACGGCCAGGTCAAGGCCGACACGGTCGGGCCGCCGGTGGCCGGCGTCCAGATCAGGATCAGCGACGCCGGCGAAGTGCTGATCAAGTCGCCCGGCATGTTCGCCGGCTACTACAAGCGGCCGGACGCCACCGCCGAAGCCTTCGATGCCGACGGCTGGTATCTGACCGGCGACGCCGGCTACTTCGACACCGACGGCCACCTGAAGATCATCGACCGCGCCAGGGATGTCGGCAAACTGGCGTCGGGCGCGATGTTCGCGCCGAAATACATCGAGAACAAGCTGAAGTTCTTTCCCTTCATCAAGGAAGCGGTGTCGTTCGGCAATGCCCGCGAACAGTGCACCGCCTTCATCAACATCGACATCGAAGCGGTCGGCAACTGGGCCGAACGGCGCGGCATCGCCTATTCCGGCTACACCGATCTGGCGCAGCAGCAGCCGGTGTACGACCTGATCGCCGAATGCGTGGAAAAGGTCAACGCCGATCTGGCCACCGATCCGCTCTTGGCCGGCTCGCAGATTCACCGCTTCCTGATCCTGCACAAGGAACTGGACCCGGACGACGACGAGCTGACACGCACGCGCAAGGTGCGGCGCGGCTTCATCGAACAGAAGTACGCGGTGCTGATCGACGCGCTGTACGGCGGCAAGACTGCGCAGTACATCGAAACCCAGGTCAAGTTCGAGGACGGCCGTCAGGGCATGGTGGCCGCCGAACTGCGGATCCGCGACGTCAAGACCTTTGCCGCGGTGCGTCAGGCCGCCTAGAACCGACCATGACCACGACACGAAAAACCGGCGACGTCATTCTCGACCTGCAAAACATTTCGCTGGCGTTCGGCGGCGTCAAGGCGCTGACCGACATTTCCTTCAACGTCCGCCAGCACGAAATCCGCGCGATCATCGGCCCGAACGGCGCCGGCAAAAGCTCGATGCTGAACGTCATCAACGGCGTCTACCACCCGCAGCAGGGCGGCATCGTCTTCCACGGCCAGCAGCGGCGCCAGATGAACCCGACCAAGGCGGCGCGCCAGGGCATCGCCCGCACCTTCCAGAACATCGCGCTGTTCAAGGGCATGAGCGTGCTGGACAACATCATGACCGGCCGCAACACGCGGATGCGCTCCGGCCTGCTGGCCAACGCGCTGTGGTGGGGGCCGGCGCGCAACGAGGAAATGGCGCACCGCAAGGTGGTCGAGGAAGTGATCGACTTCCTGGAAATCCAGCACATCCGCAAGGTGCCGGTCGGCCGCCTCGCCTACGGCCTGCAGAAGCGCGTCGAACTGGCGCGGGCGCTGGCGGCCGAACCGAGCCTGTTGCTGCTGGACGAACCGATGGCCGGCATGAACGTCGAGGAAAAGCAGGACATGTGCCGCTTCATCTTGGACGTCAACGACCAGTTCGGCACCACCATCGTGCTGATCGAGCACGACATGGGCGTGGTGATGGACATTTCCGACCGCGTGGTGGTGCTCGACTACGGCAGGAAGATCGGCGACGGCACGCCGGCCGAAGTGATGAACAACCCGGAAGTGATCAAGGCGTATCTGGGGACGACGCATTAGCCACCTGTCGTTCCCGCGCAGGCGGGAACCCAGTGACTTTAACGACGCTAGGTTCCCGCCTGCGCGGGAACGACAGGCAAAATTTATTAGGCATCATCGCAACAAGGGAACCGGACGATGCAATTCTTCTTTGAAGTCGCGATCAGCGGCCTGCTGTCGGGCTTGATGTATTCGCTGGTCGCGCTCGGCTTCGTGCTGATCTACAAGGCCTCCGGCGTGTTCAATTTCGCCCAGGGCGCGATGGTGTATTTCGCCGCGCTGGCGGTGGTCGGGCTGATGGACCACGGCCTGCCGATGTGGGCGGCGATCATCGGCTCGTTCGCCGCGATGGTGCTGCTGGGGCTGGCGACCGAGCGGCTGGTGCTGCGCAAGCTGGTCAACCAGCCGGAAATCACGCTGTTCATGGCCACCATCGGCCTGACCTTCTTTCTCGAAGGACTGGGGCCGATGCTGTTCGGCAACGCCAACCGGCCGATCGACCTCGGCATCGTCGATGAACCGATCATGTCGGTGATGGACAGCGTCGGCATCGGCATTTCCAAGTTCGACCTGTTCGCCTCCGGCATGGTGGTGCTGCTGGTGGTGCTGCTGGCGCTGTTCTTCCAGAAAACCAAGGTCGGCCGCGCGCTGCGCGCGGTCGCCGACGACCATCAGGCCGCGCTGTCGCTCGGCATCCCGCTGCAGCACATCTGGGCCATCGTCTGGGGCCTGGCCGGCTTCGTCGCGCTGGTCGCCGGCCTCTTGTGGGGCTCGCGCAACGGCGTGCAGTTCGCGCTGACGATGACCGCGCTGAAGGCGCTGCCGGTACTGATCCTCGGCGGCTTCACCTCGATCCCCGGCGCCATCGCCGGCGGCCTGATCATCGGCGTATCGGAAAAGCTGGCCGAAATCTACATCCCGCCGGTGATGCAGGACTGGTTCGGCGGCAATTTCGGCGGCATCGAAGGCTGGTTCCCGTACGTGTTCGCGCTGCTGTTTTTGCTGGTGCGGCCGGAGGGCTTGTTTGGTGAGAAGCATATTGATCGGGTGTAGCCGTTGCTTCCGTTGTTTTTGACGTTGACGTTGCTTTTGACTTTGACGTACCCCCGCTTTGGACGCTGCCGTTTGCGTCGGCGGAAAAATGGATCAGAAACGAAACATGTCTGAGGTGAAGCAGGGGTTTCGCGGAGCATGCTCCGCGCCTGCGCAACGGTATCCGCTTGCAAGCGGATACGCGCCCTGCAAGGGAAGCGAGTTGGTTTCGTTTCCCATTTTTCCGTCGGCGCAAACGGGAAGCCAAAGGCCAGCGTCCTTGCGGTCGCCTTCTTTTGCTTACTTTTCTTGGCGAGACAAGAAAAGTAAGTGGCCGCCGGGCCACCCCCGGCTTGGCACCACGAAGTAGCAGCCGGATCGGTAAACCACGAACGACACTGGGTTCCCGCCTTCGCGGGAACGACAAGTAGATGCGTTAGCGAATACACCATGACCGGCTGCCCCCCCAGTCGGCCGACAACAAAGCCGCACCAGGAGACCCACGAATGCTCTACCGCGAAGCCGGCCAGTTCAAGACTTCCTACCTCGCCGACAGCCAGATCTTCCCGATCCGCCAGGACCGCATCGGCATGGCGGTCGTGCTGGCGATCGCCTTCCTGCTGATTCCCGGCGTCGCCAGCGAATACTGGTTCTCGGCGATCCTGATCCCGTTCCTGGTGCTGGCGCTGGCCGCACTCGGCCTGAACATCCTGACCGGTTATGCCGGCCAGCTGTCGCTCGGCACCGCCGCCTTCATGGCGGTCGGCGCTTATGCCGCCTACAACTTCCAGTTGCGCATCGACGGCATTCCGATCCTGCTGTCGTTCACGCTCGGCGGGCTGTGCGCGGCCGGAGTCGGCGTGCTGTTCGGGCTGCCGTCGCTGCGCATCAAGGGTTTCTATCTGGCGGTGGCGACGCTGGCCGCGCAATTTTTCGTGGTGTGGGTGCTGACCAAGTTTTCCTGGTTTTCCAACTACAGCTCGTCCGGCGTGATCAGCGCGCAGAAACTGGAAATCCTCGGTTATCCGATCGATACGCCGGTGGCCAAATACCTGTTCGTGCTGACCATCGTCTGCGTGATGGCGCTCTTGGCAAAGAACCTGGTGCGCTCGTCCACCGGACGTGCCTGGATGGCGGTGCGCGACATGGACGTGGCGGCCGAGGTGATCGGCATTCCGCTGATGAAAACCAAGCTGCTGGCGTTCGCGGTGTCGTCGTTCTACTGCGGCGTCGCCGGCGCGCTGTATGCGTTCTGCTACCTCGGCTCGGTCGAGCCGGACGGCTTTTCGCTGGAGCTGTCGTTCCGCATCCTGTTCATGATCATCGTCGGCGGCGTCGGCAGCGTGCTGGGCGCCTTCCTCGGTTCGGCCTTCATCCTGCTGGTGCCGATCCTGCTGGACAACCTGCTGCCGGCGGCGGCGGCGATGCTGAACCTGCCGTTCAACAACGCCGACGTGTCGCACATCCAGATGATGGTGTTCGGCGGCCTGATCATTTTCTTCCTGATCGTCGAACCGCACGGGTTGGCGCGCCTGTGGCAGATCACCAAGGAAAAACTGCGCCTGTGGCCTTTCCCTCATTGATATTGGTCGCATCCGGAAGTCTGTCGTGGCTGTATCCGTTCAACGCATAACAAGGAGACCATCTTGAAACTCATCAAACAACTCACGTTGACCGCGGCCGCCGCCTGCGCGCTGCTGGGGCCGGCCAGCCAGGCGATGGCGGACGACCAGTTCATCGCGCTGCCGAGCTACCGGGTCGGCCCGTACGCGGCCAACGGTACCGCCTGGTATGGCGGCTTCATCGATTACCTGAACTACGTCAACCTGAAGGACGGCGGCATCAACGGCGTCAAGCTGACCTGGGAGGAATGCGAAACCGAGTACAACAACGCCAAGGGCGTCGAGTGCTACGAGCGCCTGAAGGGCAAGGACCCGGTGGCGCACGGCACCGCCTTCAACGTGATGTCGACCGGCATCGCCTACGCGCTGATCGACAAGTCGGTACAGGACAAGGTGCCGCTGATGATGGCCGGCTACGGCCGCACCGACGCGGTCGATGGCTCGGTGTTCCCGTGGGCCTTCCCGCTGGTGACCACCTACCAGATGCAGGTGTCGGCGATCGTCAAGTTCCTGGCATCGAAGAACAACGGTTCGCTGGCCGGCAAGAAGATCGTCTATCTGTACCACGACTCGGCTTACGGCAAGGAGCCGATCGTCGCGCTGGAAGCCGAAGCCAGGCTCGGCAAGTTCGAACTGCTGGAAATTCCGGTCGCCCATCCGGGCAACGAGCAGGGCGCGCAATGGCTGAAGATCCGCCAGGAAAAACCCGACTACGTGATCTTCTGGGGCTGGGGCGTGATGAATCCGACCGCGCTGAAGGCGGCGCAAAAGGTCGGCTACCCGCGCGACAGGATCATCGGTTCCTGGTGGGCCGGCTCGGAAGAAGACACAGTGCCGGCCGGCGCCGCCGCCAAGGGTTACATGAGCGCCACCTGGAACGTCGCCGGCGACGCACCGCCGGCCATCGCCGGCATCAAGAAGGTGGTGTACGGCGCCGGCAAGGGCAACGTGCAGGACCAGAGCAAGGTCGGTTCGGCGCTGTACAACCGCGGCGTGTCGATCGCCATCATCACGGTCGAGGCGATCCGCAACGCCCAGGCGAAATTCGGCAAGGGCAAGGTCATCAATGGCGAGCAGATGCGCTGGGCGCTGGAAAACCTGAACCTCGACGACGCCCGCCTGAAGCAGCTCGGCGCCATCGGCCTGCTGCCGGAAATCAAGACTTCCTGCGCAAACCATGAGGGCTCCGGCAAGGTCAAGATCCAGCAGTGGGACGGCAGCAAGTGGGTGATCATTTCCGACTGGATGGAAGGCAACAAGGCGCTGATCCACCCACTGTTCCAGGCCAACGCCGCCCAGTACGCGAAGGAAAAAGGCATCACGCCGGGCTGCCTGAAGTAAGCCGGCCGCGCAGTTCCGCCCGTGGCTGCGGCCACGGGCGGTCTGTTGCGATAACTGAAATATGTCAGAGTATGTGACGTAGAAGTCCGTTTCATGCTCGATACAAGGCGCAACTGTCAGGAGTATCTGAATGGAAGCAGGACTCGCGCACCTTCCGGCGGCCAACGACGCGGCACCGGGCCGCGCCGCGCTGTGCATCAACAACATCGAGGTGATCTACGACCACGTGATCCTGGTGCTGAAAGGCGTGTCGCTGGAAGTCCCGGACGGCAAGATCGTCGCGCTGCTGGGCGCCAACGGCGCCGGCAAGAGCACGACGTTGAAGGCGGTGTCGAACCTGCTGCGCGCCGAACGCGGCGACGTCAGCAAGGGCAGCATCGAATTCCGCGGCGAACGGGTGGATCGCCTGTCGCCGAACGATCTGGTCCGGCGCGGCGTGATCCAGGTAATGGAAGGACGACACTGCTTCGCCCATCTGAGCATCGAGGACAACCTGCTGACCGGCGCCTACACGCGGCGCCTGTCGCATGCCGAGACGCGCCACGAACTGGAAAAAATCTACGCCTATTTCCCGCGCCTGAAGGTGCGGCGCAAGTCGCAGGCCGGCTACACCTCGGGCGGCGAACAGCAGATGTGCGCGATCGGCCGGGCGCTGATGGCGCGGCCGGCGATGGTGCTGCTGGATGAACCGTCGATGGGGCTGGCGCCGCAACTGGTGGAGGAAATCTTCGAGATCGTCAAGAGCCTGAACCAGAAGGAAAAGGTGTCGTTCCTGCTGGCCGAACAGAACACGATGGTGGCACTGCGCTACGCCGACTTCGGCTACATCCTGGAAAACGGCCGGGTGGTGATGGAAGGCGCCGCCGCCGACCTGGCCGACAACGAGGACGTCAAGGAGTTTTACCTCGGCGTCTCCGGCGGCGACCGCAAGAGCTTCCGCGAGATGAAGTTCTACCGGCGCCGCAAGCGCTGGCTGGCGTGAGCGTCTTGCCGCCTTCCCTTTGTTCCTATTCGCAGCCCGATACGATCATGGCCGACTACCTCGATGCCCTCGAAACCCGCGACCCGGCGCAGCGCGAACGCGATCTGATGGCGCGCCTGCCGCCGCTGCTGGCGCGTGCGCAGCGCACGCCCGGCTGGGGCCGCATCCTGGCCGGCATCGACGCGGCGGCGATCGATACGCGCGCGGCGCTGGCGCGGCTGCCGGTCACGCGCAAGTCCGACCTGAAGGACTTGCAGCATGCCGACATGCCGTTCGGCGGCCTGACCTCGACCGAGCCGCGCCGGCTCGGCCGCTGGTTCATGTCGCCCGGCCCGATCTTCGATCCGGAAGGGCGCGGCGCCGACTGGTGGCGCTATGCGCGGCCGTTCCACGCGGTCGGCCTGCGCGCCGGCCACGTGATCCAGAACTGCTTTTCCTATCACTTCACGCCGGCCGCCTTCATGGTCGAAGGCGGCGCCGCCAGGATAGGCTGCGCGGTGATTCCGGCCGGCAGCGGCCAGACCGAGATGCAGGTGCAGGCGATCGCCGCGCTGCGCCCGGACGCCTACGTCGGCACTCCGTCGTTCCTGAAGATCATCATCGAAAAGGCGCTGGAGATGGGCGCCGACATCGGCAGCCTGCGGCACGCGGTGGTCGGCGCCGAGGCGCTGCCGCCGTCGCTGCGGGCCTGGCTGCGCGAACACGGCGTGCCGCACGTGGTGCAGACCTATGGCTCGGCCGACATCGGCAACATCGCCTATGAAACCGAAACCGGCGGCGAAGTGAATCCCGGCATGGTGCTGGACGAGGAACTGATCCTGGAAATCGTCCGCCCCGGCACCGGCGATCCGGTGGCGCCGGGCGAAGTCGGCGAGGTGGTGATCACCTCGTTCAACCCGGACTATCCGCTGGTGCGCTTCGGCACCGGCGACCTGTCGGCGCTGCTGGACGGCATCTCGCCGTGCGGCCGCAGCAATGTCCGCATCAAGGGCTGGATGGGCCGCGCCGACCAGACCACCAAGGTGCGCGCGATGTTCGTGCATCCATCGCAGGTGGCCGAAATCGTCCGCCGCCACCCGGAAGTGCTGAAGGCGCGGCTGGTGGTCAGCGGCAGCATGGGCAACGACGTGATGACGCTGCACTGCGAAGTAGCCGATCCGGCAGCGACGCCCGGCGCGGCAATCGTCGAGACCATCCGCGACGTCACCAAGCTGCGCGGCGACGTGGAGCTGGTCGCGCGCGGCAGCCTGCCGAACGACGGCAAGGTGATCGAGGACGCGCGCAGCTACCAGTGAGCGGCGGCGTCAGCGCCGTTGCCGCGGCGTTTTGGTTTCCGGCAACGGCCCCGGTGCGTTGGGACGCCGCTCCTTCACCACTTCCTCGACCCCGCGCAGGCCGTGCAGGTCGGTATCGACCTGGCCGTCGGCGAGGTCACGCGCCGCCTGCCGGATGTCCTCGCGCGGGCCGCCGCTCTGCTGGCTGTCGTGCGACTCGTCGTGCTCATGCGGCAGGCGCGGCAGCGTCTCATCCTTGGCCGCCGGCACCGCCTTGGCGGGAAACTGCTTGGAAACATTGGGCATCGCAAGGCTCCTGAGAAAAAGCACGGCCGCCGGCGAAGGCGGCCGCGTTTCCTGTTGGAGCGGTGCAATGCGGATAGATTCCCCGACGGGGTTCAGGCCCCTTCGACGATGAACAGGCGGCCGATCGAATTGGCCTGGCGCAATCCGCGCGCGCGCGCATACTCGACCGAGTCATACCAGGTGCGCGCCTGCTCCAGCGAGGCGAATTCGGTGATCACCGTGCGCCAGTCGGCATTGTGGCTGTCGTCACCGCCTTCCATCTGCAGGCGCTGGCCACCGCGCGCCAGGAAGGTGCCGCCGTATTGCGCCAGGCTGGCGGTGGATAGCGGCACATATTCGGCGTAACCGGCTGGATCAGTGACCTTGACCTCGGCCACCACGTAAGCTTTCTTCATTGCGTCTCCTCGCTGCGAAAGGCGGAAAAAGGGAAATCCATTCTATACGCCGACCGGCGCCACCGCTCACGGCAGCCAGTGCATCTGGCGCGAGCTTCCCATCAGGAACGGCCGGTTCGGCTCGATCGCCTCGCGCAGATAACTCCACAGCGCCGACACGCGGGCGACGTGGCGATGCTCGGCGGCGGCCACCAGCCAGAACGAGCGGCGGATTTCCACCTCGTCCTCCAGCACCGGCACCAGATCGTCGCATTGCTGCGCCAGGAAGCACGGCAGGATCGCCAGCGCCTGGCCGGTGCGCGCCGCCGTGTACTGGGCGATCACGCTGGTGCTGCGCAGGCAGCGGAAGGCGTCCGGCGCGACGTTTTCCTCGTAGCGCAGCTTCGGGCTGAAGATCAGGTCATCGACGTAGCCGATCAGCGGATGGCGCGCCAGATCGGCGCGCTCGCGGATCGGCGCCTGCGCCGCCAGATAGGCCGGGCTGGCGTACAGCTTCAGCACATAGTCGGCCAGCTTGGCGACGACATAGTTACCGGTGGCCGGCCGCTCCAGCGTCACCACCAGATCGGCTTCGCGCTTGGACAGGTTGACGAAGCGCGGCATCGGCAGCAGGTCGACGGTGATGTGCGGATGGCGGCGACAGAAATGCGCCAGATGCGGCGCCAGCACGAAGGTACCGAAGGCTTCGGTGGCGCCCAGCCGCACCTGGCCGGACAGCAGCCGGTTCTGTCCGCTCAATTCCTCGGTGGCGGCGTAGACGGTGCTTTCGACCTTTTCCGCGTAGACCAGCAGGCGGTGCCCTTCCGGCGTCAGCGCATAGCCCTGGTTGCTGCGGTCGAACAGTTCGGTGCCGACCTGCTGCTCGAAGCGGCGCATGCGGCGCGACACGGTGGAATGGTCGATGCCGAGCTTCCTGGCGGCGTCGACCAGCCGTTCGCTGCGCGTCAGTTCAAGAAAAACCCGCAGATTGTCCCAATCCAGCATGGCGCTCCCCGCTGCTGACGTTGTGCATTAATGCAAACGCCGTTGGCATTCTTACCTATTGAGGCGGCAATTATGCGTAACTATACTGGCCCGCACAAGGTTCCGTCCGGTTCCATTACAACAATCACCAAGGAGACAACATGAACACCAAGACCGTGTTGCGCGCCGCCGTGCTGGCGGCGATCACCGCCTGGAGCGCCGGCGCCGCCGCGCAGGTCCCGGACACCGTGAAGATCGGCATCCTGACCGACATGTCCGGCACCTATGCGGCAATGGGCGGGGCCGGCTCGGTGGTGGCCGCCAAAATGGCGGTGGACGACTGCCTGAAGGCCGAGTGCAAGGGCATGAAGATCGAGGTGCTGGCGGCCGATCATCAGAACAAGGCCGACCTCGGCGCTTCCAAGGCGCGCGAATGGATCGACCGCGATGGCGTCACCGCGATCGCCGACATCACCAACTCGTCGGTGGCGCTGGCGGTGCAGAAGCTGGCGCGTGAAAAGAACGTGGTGGCGATGTACAGCGGCCCGGCCACCACCCGTCTGACCACCGAGGATTGCTCGCCGGTCGGCTTCCACTGGATGTTCGATACCTATTCGCAGGCGGTCGGCACTGCCGCCGCGCTGACCAAGCTGGGCAACAAGTCCTGGTATTTCCTGACCGTCGATTACGCGTTCGGCCATTCGCTGGAAAAGGATGCCGGCGCGGTGGTCAAGGAACTTGGCGGCACCGTGGTCGGCGCCACCCGCCATCCGCTCAATGCCAGCGACCAGTCGTCGTTCCTGATCCAGGCGAAAAATTCCAGGGCGCAGGTGCTGGGGCTGGCCAACGGCGGCCAGGACACCGTCAACTCGATCAAGCAGGCGCGCGAATTCGGCATCGGCGGCAAGGACATGAAGATCGCCGCGCTGCTGGTATTCCTGACCGATGTCCACGCGCTCGGACTTGAGGCGGCGCAAGGCCTGATCTACGCCGATGGCTTTTACTGGGATTTCGACGACGGCTCGCGGGCGTTCGCCAAGCGCTTCGAGGCGCAGCACAAGGGCAACAAGCCGACCATGGTGCAGGGCGGCGTCTATTCCAGCGTCTACCACTACCTGAAGTCGGTGGCGGCAGCCAGGTCGGTCGACGGCAAGACGGTGTCGCAAAAGATGCGCGAACTGCCGATCCAGGACCCGATCATGCACAACGCCTCGATCCGCGACGACGGCCGCGTGATCCACGACATGTATCTGTACCAGGTGAAGTCGCCGGCCGAATCGAAGGCGCCGTGGGACTACCTGAAGCTGCTGGCGACGATCCCGGCCCAGCAGGCATTCAAGCCGGTGGACGCCGCCTGCCCGCTGGTCAAGTAAGTTTCAGCGCGGCGACGCGCCGGCCCGGCTGGCGCGCGCCGCTTCATTTCTAGTGTTGGAGAACATCATGGACAAGGCAGTCTCGACCGCGCCCGCGGTTCCTCTTTACATCGGCGGCAAGACCGTGCAGTCGGCCAGCAAGGAATGGCGCGACGTGGTCAACCCGGCCACCCAGGAAGTGGTGGCACGGGTGCCGATGGCGACCCGCGCCGAGGTCGATCAGGCGGTCGCCAACGCCAGGGAAGCCTACGCCAGCTGGCGCAACACGCCGCTGTCGGCGCGCATGCGGATCATGCTGAAGTTCCAGCAGCTGCTGCGCGAGAACGTCACCAGAATCGCCGAACTGGTGACGCTGGAACACGGCAAGACGCTGCCGGACGCCGAAGGCGAAGTGATGCGCGGGCTGGAAGTGGTCGAGCACGCCTGCGCCATCACCTCGCTGCAACTGGGCGAGCTGGCCGAGAACGCCGCCAATGGTGTCGATGTCTACACGCTGCACCAGCCGCTCGGGGTCGGGGCCGGCATCACCGCCTTCAACTTCCCGATCATGCTGCCGTGCTTCATGTTTCCGATCGCGGTGTCGTGCGGCAATACCTTCGTGCTGAAGCCGTCCGAACAGGACCCGTCATCGACGATGCTGCTGGTCGAGCTGGCGCACCAGGCCGGCCTGCCGGATGGCGTCCTGAACGTGGTGCACGGCGCCGCCGAGGTGGTGGACCAGCTGTGCGACCACCCGGACATCAAGGCGGTGTCGTTCATCGGCTCGACCCACGTCGGCACCCACGTCTATCAGCGCGCCTCGAAGGCCGGCAAGCGCGCGCAGTGCATGATGGGCGCCAAGAACCATTGCGTGATCCTGCCGGACGCCAGCAAGAGCCACGCGATCAACAACCTGCTCGGCTCCGCCTTCGGCGCCGCCGGCCAGCGCTGCATGGCCAATTCGATGGTGATTCTGGTCGGCAAGGCGCGCGACTGGCTGCCGGAAATCGTCGAGCGCGCGCGCGCGCTGAAGGTCAACGCCGGCTGCGACCGCGAAGCCGATCTCGGGCCGCTGGTGTCGAAGAATGCGCGTTCACGCGTCGAGCGGCTG
>Ga0222424_100159_pt1 | contig 72729 bp, 63 predicted proteins | sample 2B2ome_FD_182468 | JGI IMG/M metagenome (GOLD analysis project Ga0222424, IMG submission 182468) | Enriched microbial communities from leaf-cutter ant dump, University of Wisconsin, Madison, United States - 2B200A (version 2) | ecosystem: Environmental > Terrestrial > Nest > Insects nest > Nest... | reverse complement strand
CCGCTCAAGTTCCCCGACCTGAACAAGGCCGTCAAGCGCGACCCGTACACCAACCTGCGCAGCCCCGAGAGCAACTGGGACTTCTGGACCGGCCTGCCCGAAGCGCTGCACCAGATCACCATCGTCATGAGCGACCGTGGCATTCCCAAGGGCTACCGCCACATGCACGGTTTCGGCTCGCACACCTACAGCCTCATCAGCCAGTCCGGCGAACGCCACTACGTCAAGTTCCACTGGGTGAGCCAGCAGGGCATCGAGAACCTGAGCGACGCCGAGGCCGCCGCCGTGGTCGCCAATGACCGCGAAAGCAGCCAGCGCGACCTGCTCGAAGCCATCGACCGCGGCGACTTCCCGAAGTGGAAGCTGTGCGTGCAGATCATGACCGAGGCGCAGGCGCAGACCTACCGCTTCCACCCGTTCGATCTGACCAAGGTGTGGAGCAAGAAGGACTTCCCGCTGATCGAGGTGGGCGTGATGGAGCTGAACCGCAACCCCGACAACTACTACGCCGAGGTGGAGCAGGCCTCGTTCGCGCCAAGCAACCTGGTGCCCGGCATCGGCCCCTCGCCCGACCGCATGCTGCAGTCGCGCCTGTTCTCGTACTCCGACGCCGCGCGCTACCGCCTGGGCGTGAACCACCACCAGATCCCGGTGAACGCGCCGCGCTGCCCCGTGGCCCACTACCACCGCGACGGCGCGATGCGCGTGGACGGCAACTTCGGCCGCACCATCGCCTACGAACCCAACACCAAGGGCGAATGGCAAGAGCAGCCGCAGTACGCCGAGCCCGTGGAAAAGCTCTACGGCGACGCCAGCCGCTGGAACTACCGCGAGGACGACAGCGACTACTTCACCCAGCCCGGCGACCTGTTCCGCCTGATGACGCCCGAAAAGCGCCAGCTGCTGTGCGAGAACACCGCGCGCGCCATCGCGGGCGTGTCGCAGCACATCGTGGACAAGCACATCGCGCACTGCACGCAGGCCGACCTGGCCTACGGCGCGGGCGTGGCCGACGCCATTGCACGCCAGAGGGCCGGCACGCTCTGAGCCTCCTGCTACGGCACAAACGAAAAAGCGCCTGCCCCTCGCGCGCAGGCGCTTTTTTTCGTCCCTCGCCGGCTACTGCAGGGCGGCCATGGGCAGTGCCATGGGTTTGCCGTTCAGGGTCATCTGCCCGCCCTCGATCTTCAGCGCACTGGTCAGGTGCTCGCCTTCCAGGCGCGCATAGCCCGAGGCATGGGCCATGCCCACCATGCCTTCCACGTCCTCGGCCGTGGCCTCGGGCTTGCCCGTGGCCTGCAGCAGGGGTGCCAGCCACGCCTTGGGCAGGCGCGCATTGGCATGCAACAGCGTGCCCTGCAGCAAGGCCGGCATCCAGCCGGTCGCGGCGATCTGCTCTGCGGCCGACGCGCTGCGCACCTCGGCGCCATAGTCGAGCTCGCCCGTCTGCCCCTGGAACGTGGCCTGCAGCTTCATCGAGTACGCCGGCAGGGCAGCGACCAGGCGCGGCGCGTTCTGCGCGAGCACGTCCGCGCCCTGCCCGTCCAGGCCCTCCATGGCCTTGGCCAGGCCGTCCTTGCGGTAACCGTCCACCAGCGCGCGCTGGATATTGCGCAGCGCCTCGATGTCCAGGCGCTGAAGCTTCTGCACATAGCCCACCGACGCGAAATCCAGCGGACCGATGCGGCCCGCGCCCTTGAACTCGGTGGTCATGCCCAGCGTGGCCTGGTCAGCTTCCACCACGGAGCTGCCCGCCAGGTCCTTCAGGTCAAGCAGCGTCTGGGCCTCGCCCTCCACGGGCGTGCGGCTCAGCCCCATGCGCGCCACGCGCAGGCTGGCCTTGCCGGGCCCCAGCCCCCACAGGCCGTCGATGGCGGTGCTGTCGAAGCTGCTGTCGATGCCCTGGAACGTGAGGCTGGTGCGCGCCACGGGGCCTGCGGCCACTTCGTCGCCATCGTCCTCGTCCGATTCCTCGGCGTCTTCGTCGTCGCGGCTGGGCAGCCCCAGGAGGGCCAGCTCAGGCCAGCGCCACGTGCCCTGCACGCGGTTGCCGCTCACACTGGTGTCCAGCACCATTTCCTGCCAGCGCAGCGTGACCTCGCCATCGCCGATCTCGCCCGAAGGCAGCAGCAGGCGCAGGTCGTGGCTGCCCGTGAAGTGGTGCACGGTGGTCAGCGTGGGCGCCGTGGCCTTGGCCAGGGCCTGGCGGCTGTTGTCATCCAGTCCTTCCAGCGCAAAGCGCGACTGTGCCGACGCGGCCGCCAGGTGGCTGCCGGCCAGCGGGCCGTGGCGTACCGTGGTGTCCACCACCAGGCGCACGGGCTGCAGCGCCGGCGGCGGTGCGTCGCCAGCCACGGGCTGCAGCCCTTCCTCGGTGGGCGCAGACCACTGCAGCACCAGCTTGGCCTGCGACGAGAAAAACCCCTTGTGGTATTCATCGGCGACGACGGTCTGCTCGCCCAGAAGCGCACGCAATTCCGCCACGGCTTGCGCATAGCTGGCCTGCGCCTTCTGCCCGGCATACCAGGTCGCCCCGCCGTAGGCGGCAATGGCCAGTGCCACGCCGGAGGCCACGGCGATTTTCTTGTTACCCATTCCTGAATCTCCCATGGTGAATCAATCCCGAATCCCGCTCCCTCTCGGGAGGCGCGAGAGCTTATCAGCGGGCGATTGCGCCCTGGGGAATGAAGCGGCGGACAAAATACCGTTCACCGACGCGAAAACATAAAGCGCCCATCCCGGGAAACCCAGAATGGGAGCGGTTTTCACGAGGATTTTCCAGCCGCCGGGCGGAATGCCTGGGCAGGTTCCCGCACCGCGTGTTTTTCAAATACTTACATGCACGGGGGCCGCGCAGGATTCCGCCCGGGTGGCGGCCAGGAACAAGAACGGCGCCCGATGCAACCTGGAGGAACATCCCCGCCATCACGGCATTCTTCGGATAGGCACATGCCCGGGCAAAAGTGAACTATTGATTTGATAGCTGCCAGCGCTTTCCCCACAAGCCCTGGAGCCGTATTTCATTCAAATCTCAATCCACCACCAGGGCCCGCATCCAGTCGGGCAGCGTCTTGGCCTTTTGCTGCGGGAAGTCGACCCAGATCATGGTGGCGCCGCCGGCGGCGCAAATCTCGCCGGGCCGGTCCACCCGCTCCATGGTGCCCCAGGTGTCGAACGTGGCGCGGCCGGGATCGCTCACGTAGAGCTTGAGCAGCACCTCGGCGGGAAACTCCAGCTGGCGGTAGAAATTGCAGAACGCATTCACGATCACCAGCCCCTCGCCGCGCGGATCGGGGTGGCAGCCAATGGCCTCCATCCACGCGATGCGCGCATTTTCCAGATAGCGGAAATACACCGTGTTGTTCACATGGCCCATGGCGTCCATTTCGCCCCAGCGCACGGCAAAACGCATTTCATGCACGAGCTTCTTGCGCTCGGGAATCTCTATCCTCATTCCAAATAACCCCGTTTGTTCCTGCTGAATGCCGCATTCATACGGCAAAGCCGTCGTCCGCGGCGATCACCGCGCCATTGATGAAATGGCTCTGGTCGCTCGCCAGCATGACAATGAGCGCATCCAGGTCCTGCGGCTGCCCCACGCGCTTGCGCGGCAGCATCGAAACGAGTTTCTGCCCCTGCTCGGTCTGCCAGTGGTGGTGGTTGATCTCGGTGTCGATGTAGCCCGGGCACAGCGCGTTCACGTTGATGCCGTAGCGCCCCCACTCCAGCGCCATGGCGCGCGTCATGTGCACCACGGCGGCCTTGCTCATGCAGTAGGCGCCGATCTGCGGCAGCACCTTCAGCCCCGCCATCGAGGCCACGTTGATGATGCGCCCGCCCGTGAAGCTGCCCGGCGCCGCGCCGCGCGAGCGCGCGATCATGCGCCGCGCCACTTCCTGGGCCACGAAGAAGGCGCCCTTGGTGTTGGTGTCGAAGATGAAGTCGTAGTCCTCCTCGCGCACGTCCAGCAGGCGCTGCGTGGTCGATACGCCGGAGTTGTTCACCAGGATGTCGATTGAGCCCATCTCGGTCTCGGCATGGGCCACGGCGGCCTGGATGGAGCCGATGTCGGTCACGTCGAGCTCGACCACGTGGGCGTCGCCGCCCTCGCCTTCGATGCGCGCGCGCAGGTCCTTGAGCCGCTCCATGCGGCGGCTGGCCAGCACCACGGCGGCCCCGGCGCGCGCCAGAGTGCAGGCGAACTGCGCGCCCAGCCCGCCGGACGCGCCGGTGACCAGCGCGATGCGGCCGGAAAGATCAAGGCAGTAGGCCATTTAGGGGCTCCTCACGATAAAATAGAACGGTCGTTCGATTGTTTTTCATCACATGAAAATACAATCGGTCGCGCGCAGGACTGCTGCAGCAGACCCTGCTCCCGGAAAATCATCCAATTATTAATCGCCCGACGAGACGTTCATGACCAACGAAGAAATCCTCAGCACCTACGGCCCGCGCGAGTCCATGGAATACGACGTGGTGGTCGTGGGCGGCGGCCCCGCAGGCCTGGCCACGGCCATCCGCATCAAGCAACTGGCGGCCGAGAAAGGCCAGGATGTCTCGGTCGTGGTGCTGGAGAAAGGCTCCGAGCCCGGCGCCCACATCCTCTCGGGCGCCATCATGGACCCGCAGGCGCTGACCGAGCTGTTCCCCGACTGGAAGGCGCGCGGCGCGCCGCTGCACCAGCCGGTGACGGACGATGCCTATGTCTTCCTGGGCGAGACGTCCTCGTTTCGCGTGCCCAACCTGTTCCTGCCACCGTTCGCGCACAACCATGGCAATTTCATCGTGCGCCTGGGCGATGTGACCAAGTGGCTGGCCGAGCAGGCGGAGGACCTGGGCGTGGAGATTTTCCCGGGCTTCGCCGCCGCCGAGGTGCTCTACAACGACGATGGTTCGGTCAAGGGGGTGGCGACCGGCAACCTGGGCCTGGGCAAGGACGGCGCGCCGACCGGGAATTTCCAGCTCGGCATGGAGCTTTTGGGCAAGTACACCATCTTCGCCGAGGGCGCGCGCGGCCATCTGGGCAAGCAGGTCATCGCCAAATACCGCCTGGACGAAGGCCGCGATCCGCAGAGTTTCGGCCTCGGCATCAAGGAGCTGTGGGAGATCGACCCGGCGCGCCACCAGCCGGGCTTTGTCATGCACACCGCCGGCTGGCCCATGGACAGCAAGACCTATGGCGGTGCTTTCCTGTACCACCTGGAGGGCAACAAGGTCGCGCTGGGCTTCGTCACGGGGCTGGGCTACACCAATCCGTACCTGAGCCCGTTCGAGGAGTTCCAGCGCTGGAAGACGCATCCCAACATCCGCTGGTACTTCGAGAACGAGAAGGGCGAGGTGACGGCCAAGCGCCTGTCCTACGGCGCGCGCGCGATCAATGCCAGCGGCATCAATTCGCTGCCCAGGACGGTGTTCCCGGGCGGCGCGCTGGTGGGCTGCGATGCCGGGTTCCTGAACGTCAGCCGCATCAAGGGCAGCCATGCCGCGATCAAGACCGGCGCCCTGGCGGGCGAGGCGGCGTACCACGCGGTCACCGCGGGGCGCCAGCACGACGAGCTGGCGGACTACCCCAAGGCGTTCGAGGCGAGCTGGCTGCACACCGAGCTGAACAAGGACCGCAACTTCAAGAACTGGTTCAAGCACGGCCTGGCGGTGGGCACGCTGATGAACGGCTTCGAGCAGTTCGTGCTGCGCGGGCACATTCCCTGGACGCTGCACCGCGACAAGCCGGACCATGCGTACCTGAAACCGGCCAGCGAATGCCAGCCCATCGACTACCCCAAGCCTGATGGCAAGCTGACCTTCGACCGCCTCTCCAGCGTGTTCATCAGCAACACCAACCACGAGGAGAACCAGCCGGCGCATCTGACGCTCAAGGACGACGCCGTGCCGGTGCGCATCAACCTGGCGCAGTACGCCGGACCCGAGGCGCGCTACTGCCCGGCCGGGGTGTACGAGTTCGTGAAGAACGACGACCACACCGAGCGGCTGCAGATCAATGCGCAGAACTGCGTGCATTGCAAGACGTGCGATATCAAGGACCCGACGCAGAACATCGTGTGGGTGACGCCCGAGGGCGGGGGCGGGCCTAATTACGCGGGCATGTGAGACTTTGAAGGTTCTCCAAGGTGCTATCCGAAAGATAGCTTGCGGCGCTTGCCTGTAAAGGGCTGGCGCCGTTTTTTATCTATATCTCATCGGCCGCATCGGCCACATCGGCCTCCTGCCCGCCGTTGACCCAGTCGGCATCGATGCGCTGCATGTTCTCCAGGATCTTGAGCAGGTAGTGCAGCGTGTGGGTCACGTCGTTGATCGAGAAGTCGCCCAGGATTTCCTGGTAGTAGGCCAGGATCTTCGGGCGCGCCAGCACATGCCAGACATGCTGGCCCGAGGCCGTCATCGTCACCAGGCGCGAGCGGCGGTCGCGCCCGTCCGGGGCCACGGCGACGTGGCCGTCGCGCTCCATGCGGCCGATCAGGCCCGACAGGTTCTGGCGGCTCACCATCAGGTACTTGGCCAGCTCGCCAATGCCCATGCCGCCCTGCGCCTGCGCGCGCGACAGCGCGCCGAGAACGGCCCACTGCTGCGTCGTCAGCCCCTCCTCCTCCACCGCCCGCGTCCCCGTTTTGTGCAACATATTTGCACACTGATAGAGCCTGAAGAACAACCTGTTGGCCAGCTCCATCTTGGCCGAATTGCCCTCTTCACTCGGGTTAACCATGATTATTCTCTCGTGTTGCAGGCTTGCCATCCGTCCGGGGCGTCCTTAGAATTTTGGTAAACATATTTACTTAATGCGCTGTGAACTACGCAGCATCATCAACCAACCGGGACAACTTCGCAAACCATGGGACATGCCCACAACCCTTACATCACCGAAGACCTGCAGGCACTGGCCGAGACCGTGCGCCGCTTTGCCCAGGAGCGCGTGGCGCCGGGCTTCCTGCAGCGCGACCAGAGCCGCACCTTCGACCGCGCGCTGATGCGCGAGATGGGCGCCCTGGGCTTCATCGTGCCCGAGCTGCCCGAGCAGTTCGGCGGCCTCGGCATGGGCTGCCTGGCAGCGGGCGTGGTGCATGAGGAAATCGCGCGCGCCGACCTGAGCTTTTCCTACGTGAACCTGCTGGCCTCGCTGAACAGCCAGATCCTGTCGCGCTACGGCCAGACGGAAGTCGTCACGCCGTGGCTGCAGAAGATCATCGCGGGCGAGAGCATCTGCGCCATCGCGCTGACCGAGCCGCGCGGCGGTTCGGACGCGGCCAACCTGCGCCTGAAGGTCGAGCGCGTGGGCGACGAATACGTCATCAACGGCGAGAAGACCTCGATCTCCGCCGCCGACCAGGCCGACATCTGCGTGGTGTTCGGCCGCACCGGCACGCCCGAATCGGGCGCGCATGGCGTGACCGCGCTGCTCGTGCCCATGGACACGCCCGGCGTGACCACCAGCCGCTTCGACTGCCACGGCCAGCGCGCCATCGGGCGCGGCTCGATCTTCTTCGAGAACGCGCGCGTGCCCGTGAGCCACCGCCTGGGCGACGAGAACAAGGGCTTCGTGCAGGTGATGCACGGCTTCGACTTCTCGCGCTCGCTCATCGGCCTGCAGTGCCTGGCCGTGGCGCGCGTGGCGCTGGAGGAAACCTGGCAGTACATCACCGAGCGCGAGGCCTTCGGCCAGCCGCTGGCCGCCTTCCAGGGCGTGACGCACCCGCTGGCGAGCTACGACACCGAGGTCGAGGGCGCGCGCCTCTTGTGCCTGCAGGGCCTGTGGCTCAAGGACCAGGGCCTGCCGCACAGCGCCGAGGCCGGCATGGCCAAGTGGTGGGGGCCGAAGCTGGCCTACGACGTGATCCACCAGTGCCTGCTGTGCTTCGGCCACGGCGGCTACGACCGCGGCCCGATGGAGCAGCGCCTGCGCGACGTGCTGGGTTTCCAGATCGGCGACGGCACGGCGCAGATCATGAAAACCATCATCGCGCGCACGCGCGCCGGGCGCCGGTTCGTGCCGGCCTGAAGAAAACCATAGCAGCTTGCGCTTTCCGCACAAGGGTTTGCACATGAAAACAATGCAAAAACCTTGTGCAGCAAGCGCCAGCAGCTCCTCTTTTTGATAACGACCGACGGAGACACACCATGCAATTCGACGCCATCCTGCTGCCGCCGCGCCGCGCGCACCTGATTGCCCAGGGCCTGTGGCACGACCGCACCATCAACGGCGAGCTGGACGCCTGCGCCGCCGCCTGCCCCGACCAGCTGGCGCTGACGGCGGTGCAGGTGGAAACGGGCGACGTGCGCCGCTTCACCTACCGCGAGATGGCGCGCATGGCCGACCGCATTGCCGTGGGCCTGGCGCGCCTGGGCGTGGGCCCGGGCGACGTGGTGGCCTGCCAGCTGCCCAACTGGTGGCAGTTCACGCTGACCTACCTGGCGTGCTCGCGCATCGGCGCGGTGATGAACCCGCTGATGCACATCTTCCGCGAGCGCGAGCTGTCGTTCATGCTCCAGCACGGCGAGGCCAAGGCCATGATCGTGCCCAAGGTCTTCCGCGGCTTCGATTTCGAGCAGATGGTCACCGGCCTGCAGCCCAGCCTGCCCGCGCTGAAGCACGTCATCGCCGTCGGCGGCCAGGGCGCGAACAGCTTCGAGGCGCTGCTGTCCGGCCCCGAATGGGAAAAAGAAGCCGACGCGCAGGACATCCTCACGCGCAGCCGCCCCGGCCCGGACGACGTGACGCAGCTCATCTACACCTCGGGCACCACGGGCGAGCCCAAGGGCGTGATGCACTCGGCCAACACGCTGCTGTCGAACATCATTCCCTACGCCGCGCGCATGGGGCTGGACGCCGGGGACGTGGTGCTCATGGCCTCGCCCATGGCGCACCAGACGGGCTTCATGTACGGGCTGATGATGCCCATCGTGCTCAAGGCCAGCGCGGTGCTGCAGGACGTGTGGGAGCCGAAGAAGGCCACGGCGCTGGTCCAGTCGGAGCAGGTCACGTTCACCATGGCCTCGACCCCCTTCCTCACCGACCTGGCGCGCACCGTGGCCGAGGACGTGCAGGCCGGCGGCCCCGGCGTGCCCACGCTGCGCACCTTCCTGTGCGCGGGCGCGCCCATTCCCGGCGCGCTGGTGGAGCAGGCGCGCGCGGCGCTGGGCGCCAAGGTGGTGTCCGCCTGGGGCATGACGGAGAACGGCGCCGTCACCACCACGCTGCTGGATGACGCCGACGAGCGCTCCGTGAACACCGACGGCCACCCGCTGCCCGGCGTGGAGATCAAGGTGGTGGACGTGGACGGCAAGGCACTGCCCCCGGGCGAATCGGGCAAGCTGCTGCTGCGCGCCTGCTCCAACTTCGGCGGCTACCTCAAGCGCCCGCAGCTCAACGGCACCGATGCCGAGGACTGGTTCGACACCGGCGACCTGGCGCGCATCGACGAACGCGGCTACGTGCGCATCACCGGGCGCAGCAAGGACGTGATCATCCGCGGCGGCGAGAACATCCCGGTGGTGGAGATCGAGTCGCTGCTGTACAAGCACCCGGCCGTCGCCATGGCCGCCGTCGTCTCCTACCCCGACGAGCGCCTGGGCGAGCGCGCCTGCGCCGTGGTGGTGCCCAAGGCGGGCCAGCGCATCGACCTGGCCGAGGTGCAGCGCTTCATGAAGGAGCACAAGGTCGCCATCCAGTACGTGCCCGAGCGCGTCATCGTCCAGGAGGCCATGCCCGCGACCCCCTCGGGCAAGATCCAGAAGTTCAAGCTGCGCGAGTCCATCCGGGAACTGATCCGCAACACGCCGGAGTAAGCGGAGCAAAGCCATGCACAGCGACAACGACACCCCCATCCAGACCCGCGTGCAGGGGCGCGTGGGCTGGATCACTCTGCACCGCCCGCGCCAGCGCAACGCGCTCAACGACGCGCTGATGGACGCCCTGGGCGCGGCCTTGCTGGCCTTCGATGCCGATCAGGCCATCGGCGCCATCGTCATCACCGGCGGCGACAAGGCGTTTGCCGCCGGCGCCGACATCGACGCCATGGCCAACGCCTCGTACATGGACGTGGTGCATGGCAACTTCATCACGCGCAACTGGGAAACCATCCGCCAGGTGCGCAAGCCCGTGCTGGCCGCCGTGGCGGGCCCGGCCATGGGCGGCGGCTGCGAGCTGGCGCTGGCCTGCGACATCGTCGTCGCGGCCGAGTCGGCGCGCTTCGCGCTGCCCGAGGTGAAGCTGGCGCTGCTGCCCGGCGCCGGCGGCACGCAGCGCCTGCCGCGCGCCATCGGCAAGGCCAAGGCCATGGACATGTGCCTGTCGGCGCGCGTGCTCGACGCGCACGAGGCCGACCGCTACGGCCTGGTTTCGCGCGTGGTGCCCGACGCCGAGCTGGCCGAACGCACGCAGGCGCTGGCGGCGCAGATCGCGGGCTGCTCGCTGCCCGCGCTGATGGCCATCAAGGCATCGGTCAACCGCGCCTGGGAGGGCGCGCTCACCGAGGGCATCGCGTTCGAGCGCCAGGCGCTGTACGGGCGCTTCGCCAGCGCCGACGCGCGCGAGGGCATGCGCGCCTTCCTGGAAAAGCGCCCGCCCGAATTCACCCACGGCTGATTCCCGGCCCCGGCGGCCCTGCCTGCACAACGACACACGACAAGGGCCGGCCGCCCGCATCACGAGAAAAGACCGGCGCCCGCCCTGCGGGCGCCCAAGGAGACAACGCAATGTTGACGATCAATCTGTTCAACGGATTGGTGTACGGCGCCCTGCTCATCATCATGAGTTCGGGCCTGGCGCTGATCTACGGCCTGCGGCGGGTGGTGAACTTCGCCCACGGCGCGCTCTACATGCTGGGGGCGTACATCGGCTTCACCGTGGCCATGCACAGCAACTTCTGGGTGGCGCTGCTGGCGGCCCCGCTGGCCATGGCCATGGTGGGCGTGCTGCTGGACCGCTACGGCCTGCGCCTGCTGCAGGACCGCGAGCCGCTCAACGTGATGCTGGTCACCTTCGGCCTGCTGCTCATCCTGGAAGACCTGGTGGCCTTCGTCTGGGGCAAGGGCAACCACTCGCTGTTCACGCCCGAGCTGCTGAACTTCTCCGTCAGCGTGTTCGGCGAAAGCCTGCCGGCCTACCGCATCGGCGTCATCGTAGTCGGCGCGGCCGTGGCGCTGGGGCTGACGCTGTGGCTGCGCTTCTCGCGCATCGGCCTGTTCGTGCGCGCGGCCAGCACCGACCCGGTGACCACCTCGATGCAGGGCGTGAACACCGACACCCTGAGCGCCGGCGTGGTCGGCCTGGGCGCGGCCCTGGCGGGGCTGGCGGGCGTGGTGGCGGCGCCGTTCCTGTCGCTGTCGCCGCACATGAGCTCGGACGTGCTGATCGACTCCTTCGTCGTGGTCGTCATCGGCGGGCTGGGGTCGCTGGCGGGCGCATTCGTCGCCGCGCTGCTGCTGGGGATGATGCAGGCCATCGGCGCCGTCTACCTGCCGCAGGTGTCGGTGCTGCTGCCCTTCCTGTTCATGATCGCCGTGCTGGTCTGGAAGCCCTCGGGGCTGGCCGGCAGCCGCACCTGATGCCGGGAGCCTTGCCATGAGTCTTTCGCGCATCGGTTTCCTCGGGCTGCTCGCCCTCCTCGGCGGCGCGCTGGTCATGGGACTGACCCAGTCCGCCAGCCTGCTGGGCATGTTCACCCAGGCAGTGATCTACGCCATCTTCGCGCTGGGCGTGGGCGTGCTGCTGCGGCAAAACGGCCTGGTCAGCTTCGGCCACGCGCTGTTCTTCGGCGCCGCGGGCTACGGCATAGGCGTGGCCCTCACGCTGCAGTGGATGCCGGCCGAGCTGGCGCTGCTGGCGGTGCTGGCGGCCATCGGCGCCGGGGCCTTCCTCATCGGGCTGGTCATCGTGCGCGTGCCGGGCATCGCCTTCGGCATGCTGACGCTGGCCATCGGCCAGATGGCGTACCTGCTGGCCTCGCGCGCACGCGGCCTCACCGGCGGGGCCGACGGCATGGGCATTCCCTGGCCCGACACGCTGTTCGGCGTGCCCCAGGCCACGCTGCTGCAGCCGGCCACGCTGTTCATGCTGGCGTGGGCGCTGATGGTGGCCGTGACCTGCGCGCTGCTGTGGCTGCTGGGCACGCGCTTCGGCGCGGTGACCGAGGCCATCCGCGACAACGAGGAGCGCGCGCGCTTCATCGGCATCAAGACCACCGTGCCGCGCGCGCTGGTGTATGCGCTGTCGGCCGTGGTCACGGGCATCGCGGGGCTGCTGTCGGCGCTGAACACGGGCTTCGTCTCGCCCGAGAGCCTGCACTGGAGCGCCTCGGCCATCACGCTGCTGATGGTGGTGGTGGGCGGCTTCAAGCGCGCCACCGGGCCCATCGTCGGCGCCATCGTCTATTTCCTGTTCAAGGACCTGCTGGGCGAATGGGCCACGCACTCCATGGCGCTGTTCGGCGCGGCGCTGATCGCGGTGATCGTGTTCTCGCCCGACGGCATCACCGGCGCGCTGGCCAGGCTGCGCCAGCGCCTGCGCCACGGCCCTCTGAAGAAAGGCAGCCAGCCATGACCACCCACTACGTGCTCCAGGCCGAGGACGTGGCCATCCACTACGGCGGCGTGAAGGCGCTCGACGGCGTCTCGCTGACGCTGGAGAAGGGCCAGATCCGCGGCCTCATCGGCCCCAACGGCGCGGGCAAGTCCACCGTGATCGACGCCATCACCGGGCGCCGCCGCCTGACGCGCGGGCGCGTGCTGCTGGACGGCGAGGACGTGACCGCGCTGGGCGCGGTGGAGCGCCGCCGGCGCGGCCTGTCGCGCAGCTTCCAGCGCACCAGCATCTTCGCGGGCATGGCGGTGCGCCGCCAGGTGGAGCTGGCCTCGCACCGCATGGGCGTGGCCGACAGCGGCGCCGATGCCGACGCCGTGCTGGAGGAGCTCGACCTGGCACGCCTCTCCCACATGGTGGCCGAGGACCTGGGCTATGGCGAGCAGCGCCGCCTGGACCTGGCGCTGGCCCTGGTGGGCCGCCCCAAGCTGCTGATGCTGGACGAACCGATGGCGGGCCTGTCGGTGAAGGAGTCGCACGACCTGGCGCGCCACCTGAAGGCGCTGACCTCGCGCTGGGAGGTGTCGGTGCTGCTGGTCGAGCACGACATGGACGTGGTGTTCGGCATCTCCGACGCCGTCACCGTGTTCGAACTGGGCCGCGTGATCGCCAGCGGCGACCCGGCCAGCGTGCGCGCCGATGCGCGCGTGCGCGAAGCCTACCTGGGGAGCGCCGCATGACCGCCCTGCTGACATTGAACGAAGCCGATGCCTTCTACGGCGCAGCCCACATCCTGCACCGCCTGAGCCTGCACGTGGAGGCCGGCGAGCGCGTGGCGCTGATCGGGCGCAACGGCGTGGGCAAGACCACGGTGGTCAACACCATCCTGGGCTTGGCGCAACTGCGCCACGGCACGGTGCGCATCGGCGGCGAGACCATCGCGCGCCCGCGCCCCTACATCGCCGCGCAGCGCGGCGTGGTGGTGGTGCCGCAGGGGCGGCGCATCGTGGCCAACCTGACGGTGGAGGAGAACCTGCTGCTCGGCGGCGCCACCGCCCGCAAGGGGCCGTGGACGGTGCCCGGGATCTACAAGCTGTTCCCCATCCTGCAGGAGCGCGCGCACACCCCCGGCACGGCGCTGTCGGGCGGGCAGCAGCAGATGCTGGCCGTGGGCCGCGCGCTCATGTCCAACCCCAGCCTGATCCTGCTGGACGAGCCGACCGAAGGGCTGGCCCCGGTCATCGTCGACCAGTTGGCCGACATCTTCAACCTGGTCGCCGGCCAGGGCACCGCGCTGCTGCTCATCGAGCAGAACCTGAGCCTGGTGGCCCGCGTGGCGCACCGCTACCTGGCCATGGCCAAGGGCGCAGTGGTGGCCGAGGGCCCCGTCGATGCCTCGCCCGAAGGCATGCGGGCACTGGCCGAGCACGTCGCGGTTTAACGCTTTTTTCACCCCAACCTCAAGGAGACAAACATGAAAAAAACCACCGTTTTTCTGACAGGCGCCGCGCTGGCGGCCGCGCTGCCCCTGGCGGCCCTGGCCCAGGCCAGGGAGCCGGTGAAGATCGCGCTGGTCACGTCCAAGTCCGGTGCCTTCGCCACCATGGGCGCGGACGTGGCCAACGGCATCAAGTTCGCCGTCGATGAAGCCAACGCCAAGGGCGGCGTCGATGGCCGCAAGGTCGTGCTGGCCGAGGGCGACGACGAGAGCACGCCCGACGCCGGCCGCCGCGTGGCCGAGAAGCTCTCGCGCGAGGGCCACAACCTCATCATCGGCCCCATCACCTCGTCCATCTCGCTGGCCATCAGCCAGAACCTGGCGCGCTGGGACGCGGCCTTCATCGGCACCATCAGCAAGGCCGACAAGCTCACGCAGGACGCCTGCAGCCCGCGCTTCGTGCGCACGAACCACTCCGACGCCATGGACCTGGCGATGATCAACGAGTGGGCCAAGACCCTGCCGGGCAACAACTTCGCCATCATGGCCGCCGACTACGTGTGGGGCCAGGACTCGGCCAAGTCCTTCGAGGCCGCCGTCACCGCGCAGGGCAAGAAGGTCGGCACCAAGCTGTTCGTGCCGCTGGGCACCAAGGACTACGCGCCCTACATCCAGCAGCTCAAGAACGCCAACGCCGACGCCGTCTGGGTGGCCGACGTGTCGGGCGCCATCGCCTTCACCAAGCAGGCGGCGGACTTCGGCCTGATCCCGAAGACCCCGCTGATCGGCCACGCGCTGCTGTCCAACTTCATCGTCAACGCCACGGGCAACGCGCTCGCCAACGTGCCCGGCAACGTCGGCTACACGCCCGACATCGACACGCCGCAGAGCAAGGCCTTCGCCGCCGCCTTCAAGGCAAAACACAACCGCCTGCCCTCGGACACCGAAGGCCAGGCCTACAACGGCGCCATGGTGCTGCTGCAGGGCGTGAAGCTGGCCGGCAGCACCAAGCCCCTGGACGTGACCCGCGCCCTGCGCGGCGCCGAGGTGGAGACGCTGTACGGCAAGGCCACGGTGCGCGCGGCGGACAACCAGCTATTGATTCCCAACTACATCGCCCGCGTGAAGGTGGCCGACGGCGTGCTGCGCCCGGTGATCGAGCAGAGCTACCCCGCCACCCTGACGCCGCCCGCCTCGCCGCTGTGCAAGCTCTGAGAACGTGTACACGAACCCGCCAACCACCATCCCCAAAGGAGACCCCATGCAACGCACCCCCCTGTCCCTCGCCAGCGCCCTGGCGCTGTGCGGCGCCCTCGCCGCCCCGGCATATGCCCAGAGCAACGTCACCCTCTACGGGCTGATCGACGCGGGCGTCGAGCGCCTCAACCACACCAGCGCCGGCGGCGGCATCACGCGCATGCCCAGCATCGCCGGCTCGGCCGCCTCGCGCTGGGGCCTGCGCGGCAGCGAAGACCTGGGCGACGGCCTGAAGGCCGTGTTCACGCTCGAATCGGGCTTCGGCTCCGACAACGGCGCCTTCCAGCAAGGCGGCCGCGCCTTCGGCCGCCAGGCCTTCGTCGGCCTGTCCGGCGGCTGGGGCACGGTGTCGCTGGGGCGCCAGTACTCGATGCTGTTCCCCGGCGCGGCGAACACCGACATCTTCCTGGCGCAGATCTACGGCGCCGGCGCGTTCGACACCTACCTGGCCGGCCCGCGCCTGGACAACGCCCTGGCCTACCTGGGCAAGTTCGGCGGCGTGACGCTGGGCGCGCTCTACAGCCTGGGCAAGGACGCGCAGACCTGCCCCGGCGAGCGCGGCAAGGGCAGCGAGTGCCGCGCCTGGTCCGCCGTGCTGAAGTACGACGCGCCCGGCTGGGGCGTGGGCACCTGGATCGATGAACAGCGCGGCCTGGACGGCAGCGGCGACACGCCCGCCACCGCCGACCTGAGCGGCAAGAAGGACCAGCGCCTGGCCCTGAGCGGCTACGCCATGCTCGGCCAGACCAAGCTGGTGGCCAACTACATGCAGCGCAAGAACGACGCGGCGGCCGATGCCTACCGCAAGAGCAGCCTGTGGTCCCTGGGCGTGGCCCACCCGGTGACGCAGGCCATCACGCTGGAGGCGCAGTACTACCACTTCGCCTACAAGGACAGCGACGACGGCGGCAAGATGCTGGCGCTGCGCGGCACCTATGCGTTCTCCAAGCGCACGGCCGCCTACGCCACCGTGGGCATGCTGCGCAACGACGGCAACGCGCGCTTCTCGCCCTCGGTGGGCGTGAGCAACACCGCGCTGGCACCCGTTGCGGGCCAGAACCAGACGGGCATCATGGTCGGGCTGCGCCACGCGTTCTGAGCACGCGCCCCGCTTCCGGCTGTTTTTCATGAAAACAGCCGGAAGCCCTTATCCAGACTGCGCAAGGCGCTATCAGAAAAAGAGAAACCAGGCCAAGGACCCGCATGCAGGCAGCCTTCATCACCGGCCACGGCGGCAACGACATCGTGCAGGTGCGCGCGCACCATCTGCCGGAGCGCATGCCCGGCGAGGTGCGCGTGCGCATGCACGCGGCCACCCTGAACCAGGTGGACCTGTACATGCGCAACAGCGGCGCGGGCATCACGCACCGGCTGCCGCAAATCATGGGCCTGGACGGCGCGGGCACCATCGAGGCCTGCGACGAGGGCGACCCGCTGCTGCGCCCCGGCCAGGAGGTGGTCATCCACCCCGGCGTGGCCTGCGGCCGCTGCGCGTTCTGCCAGCGCGGCGACGGCGTGCTGTGCACGCGCATCCAGTACCTGGGCGAGCACCGCGACGGCACCTTCGCCGAAGCGATACAGGTGCCCGCCACGCAGGTCTTTCCCAAGCCGGCGCACCTGGGCTGGGCCGAGGCTGCGGCCCTGGGCGTGAACCACCTGACGGCCTGGCGCATGCTGTTTTCCAAGGCGCGCCTGCAGCCGTGGGAGACGGTGCTGGTCTTCGGCATCGGCGGCGGCGTGTCGCTGGCCGGGCTGCAGCTGGCCAAGGCCATCGGCGCGCGCGCCATCGTCACCTCGCGCGACGCTGCCAAGCTGGAGCGCGCCCGCGCCCTGGGGGCCGACCACGGCATCAACGGCAAGACCCAGGACGTGGCCAGGGAGGTGCTGGCCCTGACCGGCGGGCGCGGCGTGGACGTGGTGTTCGAGAACGTGGGCGAGGCCGTCTGGCCCTCGGCCATGAAGTCGCTGGTGCGCGGCGGCCGCCTGGTCACCTGCGGCGCCACCAGCGGCGACCAGCCCGCCGCCGACCTGCGCCGCATCTTCATCCGGCAGTTGCAGATCCTGGGCTCCACCCTGGGCACGCTGGGCGAGTTCCGCGACCTGCTCGGCTTCGTCGAGCGCACCGGCCTGCGCCCCGTGATCGACAGCGAATACCCGCTGGACCAGGTGCACGCGGCACTCGACCGCCTGGCATCCGGCGCGCAGTTCGGCAAGGTGGCGCTGCGCATCGGTTGAACGGGGCGCGGGTGCGGCGCTAGCCGCCGCCCTGGCTACGCTCTTCCATCACCGCCAGCAGCGTTTCGCGCAGCCAGCGGTGCGCCGGATCGGCGTCCTGGCGCGGGTGCCAGGCCAGCCGCAGCGGCACGGCGGGCAAGGACAGCGGCAACGCGAAGACGTGCAGCCCCAAGGCAGCGCCCATGGCGCGCGCGATGCGCTCCGGCACGCAGGCCACGAGGTCCAGGCGGGCGCAGGTCAGCAGCGCCGCGACGGCGCTGGGCACCACCAGGGCGACATGGCGGCGCAGGCCGCGCGCCGCCAGCGCCGCATCCACGGCCAGTTCCTCGCCCGGCAGCGTCGCCACTTCCACATGGCGCGCGGCGGCCAGGCGCTGCGCCGTCACCCGCCCGCGTGCCAGCGCATGGCCGGCCGCCACCACGCCCAGCAGGTTGCGGCTGGAGAGCGGGTGCACCACCAGCTCCGGGTCCTGCCGGTGCCCCGTACCCAGATCCAGGTCAATGCGGCCCTCGCGCAGGCCCGTGGGGTCGTGGTGGTTCTCGGGCAGGACCTGCAGGCTGGACAGCGGCATGCGCTGCGCCATTTGCATGGAGAGCCCCACGCCATAGCCCACCAGCACGCCCTCGGTCGCCCGGACCACGAAGCGCCGCTGCACGGCGGAAAAGTCATCGGGGTCGGCGTGCGCGCGCAGCGCATCGGCCTGCGCCAGCAGTTGCCGCACCGGCTCAGCCAGCGCCAGCGCGCGCGGCGTGGCCACCAGCCGGCGGCCGGCACGCACCAGCAGCGGGTCGCCGAACACCTCGCGCAGGCGCGCCAGCGTGTGGCTCATGGCGGGCGTGCTCAGGTGCACGCGCTCGGCCGCCGCCGTCACGCTGCCGGTGGCCAGCAGCGCATCGAGCGCGCGCAGCAGGTTGAGGTCATAATGTTTCATCTGGTGCAAGTATTCATTCCAAACATTGCACTGTACGGACAAATCGGCATCTTCGACACTGCCGGGCATGACCGCCATTCCTCCCGCTCCCCCCTCCTCCCGCCAGCCGCTGCTGGCCTTCGCCATGCTGGCCCTGATGCTGGTGCTGGCCGCGCTGGACCAGACCATCCTGTCCACCGCCCTGCCCGCCATCGCCCACGACCTGCCGGACACGGCATCGGGTGACGTACCGCTGGCCTGGGTGTTCTCGGCCTACCTGCTGGCCGCCACGGTGGTGGTGGCGCTCTACGGCCGCCTGGCCGACGTGTGGGGCCGCAAGCCCATGCTGCTGCTGGCGATCGCGCTGTTCCTGCTCGGCTCGCTGGCCTGCGGCGCCAGCCACAGCCGCGCGCAGCTCGTGCTGGCGCGCGCGCTGCAGGGCGCGGGCGGCGGCGGACTGATGACGCTGACCATGCTGACCGTGGCCACGCTGTTCCCGCTGGCGCAGCGCGGGCGCTTCCAGGCGCTGCTGGGCGCGAGCTACGGCATCGCCACCATGTTCGGCCCGCTGCTGGGCGGCTGGCTGGTGGAATACCTGTCGTGGCACTGGGCGTTCTGGATCAACGCGCCCCTGGCCCTGCTGGCCTGGGGCGTGCTGGCGCGCACGCTGCCGCCGCCCGAGCGCCACCCCGCCCCCATCGACTGGTGGGGCGCCGCCGCCCTGGCCGTGGCGCTGGTGGCCGCGCTGCTGGCCACGCAGCACGGCAAGCTGCAGTTGCCCGCCACGCTCACCCTGGGCGTGCTGCTGCTCATCGCCGCCAAGGCGGCCGCCGCCTTCGTCTGGCGGCAATTGCGCGCCGCGCACCCGCTGGTGCCGCCGCGCCTGTTCAGCCACCCGGCCTACGTGGCCGCCGCCGCCATCGGGCTGTGCTCGGGCGTGGCGATGTATGCGGCCGTGGTGTTCGTGCCGCAGTACCTGCAGACCATGCTGCACCTGTCGCCCACGGCGTCGGCGTGGCGGCTGCTGCCGCTGATGGCGGGCATCACCTGCGCGGCCATCGCCAGCGGCAGGCTGCTGCGTGCGCAGATGCCCGCGCGCCGCCTGGCGGGCGTGGGCAGCGCGCTGCTGGCGCTGTCGTTCGCGGCGCTGGGCGCGGTGCTGGCATGGGCGCCCGATTCGGCCGCGCTGCTCTCGGCCAGCCTGCTGCCGGCGGGCCTGGGGCTGGGGCTGCTGTTCCCCATCGTCACCGTGGTGTCGCAGCGCACCGCGCCGCCGCAGCTCATGGGCATCGCCACGGCCACGCCGGTGATGCTGCGCAGCCTCGGCGGCAGCGCGGGCGTGGCGCTGATGGCCGCGCTGCTGGCGCACCGCATGGCGGATGAGCTGGCCCCGCTGCGGGCACTGGCCGCGGGCGGCGGCGCCGGAGTGCAGGAGGCCGTGCGCACGGCCATGGCGCACGGGCTGCAGGCGGTGTTTGCCTGCGCCGCCGGGGCGGCGCTGCTGGCCCTGCTGGCGAGCCGCTGGCTGGCGCCCCAGCGCACGGACCAGCCGGTTTGATGCCAAAACGGCCTCCAGCGCTTGGCGGCCTCAATTGTGAAGTGCAACACCCCTTCAGAATCGAGGCATCCATGACAGACAGAACATACGAACAACTCAATGAAGCAGAGCGCCATGCGATAGCGCTGGGCCTGCTGCAAAAGCAAAGCATGCGAGCCATCGCCAGGGCACTGGGGCGCAGCCCCAGCACCATCAGCAGGGAGATTGGCCGCAATGCAGGCGGCAATGGTTACACCAGCAAGTACGCCCAGCAGCGCTGCGCCAGCGCTGGTCGCCCCAGCAAATCGCCCAAGAGTTGCGGCGGCTTCACCCTCTCAATCGTCGCATGCAAGCCTCGCACGAAAGCATCTACACCTGCATCTACGCCCAGCCCCGGGGCGAGCTCAAGAAAGAGTTGGTGTCATGCCTGCGCATGGCCCACGCCAAGCGCTGGCCGCGCTCCAAGGGCAAGGATCGACGTGGGGAAATTCAGGATTTGCTGAGCATTCACATTCGCCCTCCCGAGGTCGAGGATCGCCAGCTTCCCGGCCACTGGGAGGGCGATCTCATCAAAGGGGCGAACAACGCCAGCGCCATTGGAACCTTGGTCGAGCGCACCACGCGCTTGGTGTTGCTGGTCAAGCTGCCCCATCCCAATCCAGCCACGGCAGCGCATGTGCTCAAGGCGTTCAGCGACAAGCTCAATGGCATTGCAAGCCCCATGCGCCAGAGCCTGACCTATGACCGGGGCCGGGAGATGGCCGAGCATGCCAAGCTCACTGAGAACACGGGCATGAAGGTGTACTTCTGCGATCCCTATAGCCCTTGGCAGCGAGGCAGCAATGAGAACACCAACGGGTTGCTGCGCCAGTACTTTCCCAAGGGCACCGACTTGAGCGGCTACACACAGGAGCAGCTCGATGCGGTGGCCGATCAACTCAATGGCCGTCCCAGGATGACGTTAGGTTGGCGCAAACCCATTGAGGTCTATGCAGAACATTTGGCTTTGCTTGCTCAACTACCGCTATCCATTCATTGAATCTGTGTTGCGCTTGGACTTGAAACCGCCCTTATCCAGAAATCGCCAAAAGCTATCAAATCAGTAGCTAAACGAACAGGCCCTTGTGCTGCTCGCGCAGCAGGTTCTTCTGCACCTTGCCCATGGTGTTGCGCGGCAGTTCGGGCACCACGTAGCACTGCTTGGGCACCTTGAAGTGGGCGAGCTGGCCCTTGAGCTGGGCGATGATGGCGCTGCCGTCGAGCTGCGCGCCGGGCCTGGCGGTGACCAGGGCCACGCCCACTTCGCCGAAGTCGGGGTGCGGCACGCCGACCACGGCGCTTTCATCGACACCCGGCAGCTCGTTGATGAAACCCTCGACCTCGGCCGGATAGACGTTGTAGCCGCCGCTGATGATGAGGTCCTTGCTGCGCCCGACGATGCTGACGTAGCCGCGCGCGTCCTGCTGGCCGACGTCGCCGGTCTTGAACCACCGATCCCCCTGTTCATCCTGCGTGAACTCCTCGGCGGTTTTCTCCGGCATGTGCCAGTAGCCGTGGAACACGTTGGGGCCGCGCACCTGGATGTTGCCGATGGCGCCCGCCGCCACGGGCTGGCCCTGGTCGTCCACGATGCGCAGGCCCACGCCCGGCAGGGGAAAGCCCACTGTGCCGCCGCGCCGCGCATCCTGCCCGCCGTGGCGCGCGTCGGCGGTGTACGGGTTGGAGGTGAGCATGATGGTCTCGCTCATGCCGTAGCGCTCCAGGATGGTGTGGCCGGTGCGCTCCTGCCAGGCGCGGAAGGTTTCGATAAGCAGCGGCGCCGAGCCCGAGATGAACAGGCGCATGGCGCGCGCCGCCTCGCGCGTGAGCGCGGCCTCGCCGAGCATGCGCACGTACAGCGTGGGCACGCCCATGAACACGGTGGCGCGCGGCATGGCGGCGATCACGGCGCGCGGGTCGAACTTGCCGAGCCAGAGCATCTTGCTGCCGCCGAGCAGCGCCGCGTGGATGGCAACGAACAGCCCGTGCACGTGGAAGATGGGCAGCGCGTGGATGAGCACGTCATCCGCGCGCCAGCCCCAGTAGTCCTTGAGCACCCGCGCGTTGCTCAGCAGGTTGCCGTGCGTGAGCATGGCGCCCTTGCTGCGGCCCGTGGTGCCGCTGGTGTAGAGGATGGCGGCCAGGTCGTCTGCCTGGCGCGGCACGGGCGGGTGCGTGTCGCCATGGTGCGCGGCGCGCTCCAGCAGGCTGCCGCTGCGGTCGTCGCCGAGCGTGAAGACGTGCCGCGTGCCGGCGGTGAAGGCGATTTTCGACACCCAGCCGAAGTTGCCGGGCGTGCACACCACCACGGCGGGCTCGGCGTTGCCGATGAAGTATTCGATCTCGGCGCTCTGGTAGGCGGTGTTCAGCGGCAGGAAGACGTAGCCCGCGCGCAGCGTGGCCAGGTACAGCAGCATGGCCTCGACCGACTTTTCCACCTGCACGGCGATGCGGCTGCCCTCGGGCAGCTGCAGCGACGCGAGCAGGTTGGCGATGCGGGCGCTGGCCTGGTCCAGGTCGCGCCAGGTGTAGTGCAGCGGCTCGCCGCCGGGGCCCGTGGCCTCGACGGCGACCTGGCCGAGGTCGGCGGGAAACGCGGCGCGCAAGGCGCTGAACAGGTTGCAGGACTCCATGCGCATCACTCCAGAAAAAGGTCAGAAAACCGGGGGCCGCTTGGCAAGAAAAGCGCCGATGCCCTCGCGGTGCTCGGCGCTGTCGGCATAGGCGTAGGGGTCGGCGGCGCCATTCACTATGTTTTCGATAGCTGGCAGCGCTTTCCCTGATTGGGCTGCAGGCGTTTTCAATGCGCGAAGCGTCTGCTTGTTCAGGCGCGCCGCGCCGGGCGCCAGGGCGGCGATGCGCTGCGCGCTGGCCTGCGCCTCGGCCTGCAGCGCCTCGGGCGCCACCACGCGGCTGAGAAAGCCCTGCGCCAGCAGGTCGGCCGCGCCGAAAGTGGCGGCCTCCAGCAGCATCTGCCGCGCGATGGTTTCGCCCACGGCACCGGCCACGAGTTGCGCCTCGCGCGGCGCCATGGGAAAGCCGAGCTTGGCGATGGGTGCGCCGAAGCGCGCATTGGCGGCGGCGATGCGGATGTCGCAGCAGCTCGCGATCTCCACCCCCGCGCCCATACAGGCGCCGGCGATGCGCGCGACGATGGGCACGTCGCACGCCAGCATGGCCGCGAGGCCGCCCCACACGTCGTTCTCGTGGAAGTCGCGCAGCAGCGCGGCATCGAAGCGGAACGCCGGGTACTCGGAAATGTCGCCCCCGGCGCAGAAGGCCTCGCCCTCGCCCTCGATGAGCACGCAGCGCGCGCCGGCGCTGCGCTGGATGCCCTCGAACACCGCGCGCAACTGGCGCCACATGGGGCGCGACATGGCGTTGAGCCGCCCCGCGTTGCGCAACACCACGCGCACCACGCCGGGCTGCGCGCCCCCCTCTTCCACCGCGATCACTTCACCTGCCATGGCTTGCCTTCTTGCCTTTTTTGCTTGCCTGCGGCGCCGCTCAGTCGAGCAGCAGCGCGCTGATTTCCTTCGATACCGGAACCTGCCCCTGCGCCAGCTGGGTGCGGTGCTTGTCCAGCCGCTTGAGGTCGTAGAGGTAGTTGACCATGAGGCCGAACGACTGCTTGAGCCCCTTGGAGGACGGGTCGCCCGCCCAGTTGAGCCGCTCCACGCGCGCGCCGTTGCCCAGGTGGAAGCGCGCCACCGGGTCGAGCGGCTTGCCCTCGTGCAGCGCCCGGCCCAGGTAGTGCGCGGCGCAGTGCAGCAGCACCTGGCGCACGGGCGACTTGGCGTCGAGCGCCTGGGCCTTGTCCACGGCATCCACCGCGCTGGCGAGCTGCGCCGCCTGCGGCGCGTCAGACTGCAGCGCCCGGCCCAGCTCGGCGCGCAGCTTGTCCGGGAGCTGCTGCAGCAGCGTGCCAGCGTTTTTGCCCAGCCAGGCGCGAAAGCCCGGAATCGGCGACAGCGTGGCGAAGGTGCGCAGGCGCGGAAACTCGGCCTGCAGCGTCTCCACCACCTGCTTGATGAGCGAGTTGCCGAAGCTCACGCCGCGCAGCCCCGTCTGCGTGTTGCTGATGGAATAGAAGATGGCCGTGGTGGCCTTGCCCAGGTCGGCGGGCGCGGCCTGTTCGTCGAGCAGCGGAGTGATGCTGCCGCAGAGGTGCTCCACCAGCGCCACCTCGACGAAGATCAGTGGCTCGTTCGGCAGACGCGGGTGGAAGAAGCCGTAGCAGCGCCGGTCGCTGTCCAGGCGGTTCTTCAGGTCGGCCCAGGAGCGGATGTCGTGCACCGCTTCGTACTTGATGAGCTTTTCCAGCAGCGAGGCGGGCGAATCCCACGACAGGCGGCGCAGCTCCAGGAAGGCCACGTCGAACCAGGTGGAAAAGAGCTGTTCCAGCTCGGCGTCGAGCGCCAGCAGGCGCTTGTCGCCGCGCAGCAGCGGCAGCAGCTCGGCGCGCAGGTCCACCAGGAAGCGCATGCCACCCGCCGGCACGGCGAAGCGCTGCAGCAGCCGCGTGCGCGGCGACACCAGCGCGCGGCGCAGGCCGATCTCGGCCTGGCCCTCGTCGGCCGTGCCCGCCGCTGCCTCGTAGTGCTGGCGCGCATGCTTCACGCGCTCGGCGTCGGGCGTGAACTGCTCGCACATCAGCAGCCACAGGTCGCGCCGCTGCGCCGGGGTGGCCTGGGCATGCCAGTCGATCACCGTCTGCGCGCTGCGCCCGCCCTCCAGCTCGCTCACCTGGGGCGCAGCCACGGCCTGCAGGTCGGCCAGCAGGCGGCGCAGCTGGCGCGGGGGCAGCGCCTCGTCGGCGCGGCGCAGCGTGGCGGCCAGGCGCTCGTGGGTGCTGCGCGGCGCGGGCGCGGGTTCGGGCGCGGCGGCGCCCTGCTCCTTGGCGGCGGAACGCAGGCGCGACACGTTGCGCGCGATCCAGGCAGAGGGGTTCTTCATGAATGCTTCTATATCAATAGCTGCCCGCGCTTGCTGCAAGCGGGCTGGAGGTGATTTTTGATCAAATCCTGGCCGGCTGGCGCTGCGCCCACAGCCACAGTGCCGCGCCGCTGGCGATCATGGGCAGGCACAGCCACTGGCCCATGCTCATGCCCAGCGACAGCAGGCCCAGGAAGCTGTCGGGCTCACGGAAATACTCGGCCGTGAAGCGCAGCGCGCCATAGCCCACGAGGAACGCCGCCGCCACCTGGCCCGGGCGCCGCTCGCGCCGCGCGTACAGCCACAGCAGCACGAACAGCAAGAGCCCTTCGAGCAGGAACTGGTACACCTGCGAGGGGTGGCGCGGCAGCATCGAGCCGCTTTGCGGAAACACCATGCCCCAGGGCAGGTCGGGCGGCGCGAAACGGCCCCACAGCTCGCCGTTGATGAAGTTGCCCACGCGCCCCGCCGCCAGCCCGGTGGGCACGCAGGGCGCGACGAAATCGGCCACCTGCAGCAACGGGCGCTGGCGCGAGCGCGCGAACCACAACAGCGCGGCCACGACGCCCAGCAGCCCGCCGTGAAAGCTCATGCCGCCCTGCCACACGGCGAACACCTCCAGCGGGTGGGCGAGGTAGTAGCCGGGCTTGTAGAACAGGCAGTAGCCCAGGCGCCCGCCCACGATCACGCCCAGCACGCCGAGGAACAGGATGTCTTCCACGTCGCGGCGCGACCACGCCTGCGGCCCGCGCAGCGAGGCGAACGGTTCGTGCCGCAGCCGCAGCACGCCCAGGAGCATGAACAGGCCGAAGGCCACCAGGTAGGTGATGCCGTACCAGTGCACGGCCAGCGGGCCAATCTGTAGGGCGATGGGGTCGATCTGCGGGTACATCAGCATGGCAGGGATTGTGCCGCAGGGCGCCCACGGCACGGAGCAGCACGGCGCGGCCCGCACCGATGCGAATGCACCTGCGTACAGCCTGCATCCAGAGCGCGTGCGCACGGGTATAGCCCACCCGGCTTTGATCTGCGGCGCCATGCGCGAGATACTCAAGGCTTCGCCACCCTACAGAGAACAACACCATGCAAGGCCATCCCGCTGTCATCGACTGCCTGAAAGACCTGCTGCGCGGCGAGCTGACCGCGCGCGACCAGTACTTCATCCACTCGCGCCAGTACGAGGACCAGGGCCTGACGCGCCTGTACGAGCGCATGGGCCATGAGATGGAGGAAGAGACCCAGCATGCCGACGCCATCCTGCGCCGCATCCTGATGCTGGGCGGCAAGCCCGACATGCGCCCCCAGCCCTTCACCCCGGGCGAAACGGCGCAGGAGATGCTGCAGTTGGACCTGCAGACCGAGTACGGCGTGCGCCAGCACCTGCAGGACGCCATCGCCCTGTGCGAGCGCCACAGCGACTACGTGAGCCGCGACCTGCTGCTGGCCCAGTTGCGCGACACCGAGGAGGATCACGCCTACTGGCTAGAAAAGCAGCTGGGCCTGATCGAGAAAATCGGCCTGCAAAACTACCTGCAGACGCAGGCGGGCGGCACGCCCGGCTGAGCATGAAAAACGGCTCCAGCGCTTTTCCAGAAAGCGCTGGCAGCTCATTTTTCAAGAGCAAACCGCGCCATGGCAACGCGGTTTTTTTCTTTCAGAAGATGCCCATCTCCAGCCCCGTCGCCAGCGCCTCGCCGAGCGCGCGGCAATCCGCCAGCGCTTCCGGCGCCAGGGTCTTGGGCGCGAGGATGGCCTCGGGCGTCTGCGCGCCGGTGCAGACGATGAGCGGCTCGGCCGCCGCCTTGAGGCGCCAGCCGGTGGCGATGCGTTCCATCTGGCGCACGGCGTTGCGGCCGTCGCTGCCGGCGCAGACCAGCAGGGCGAAGGCGCGGCCGTTGATGCGGTCGAGCACGCCGTAGTAGCTGCGGTCGAAGAAGTCCTTCATCACGCCGCTGACGGCGGCCAGGTTCTCGGGGCAGGCGAACACGTAGGCATCGGCGGCCAGCAGGTCGGCCGGCCCGGCATCGGCGGCGGGCAGCAGCCGCACCGCCACCGCCGTGCCGCAGCCCCACGCGCCGGCCTGCAGCGCCTCGGCCATCTGGCGCGCGCCGCCGGTGCGCGAGTGGTAGACGATCAGCAGTGTCTTGGCCATGCAAGCCTCCATGAAAAAAGCCGCCCCGGCCTGGGCGCGGGAGCGGCTCGCGGTGAATGCGCGGCGGATCAGTCCAGCAGCGACAGGTCGCGCACCGCGCCCTTGTCGGCGCTGGTCACCAGCTTGGCATAGGCCTTGAGCGCGGCCGATACCTTGCGCGGGCGCGGCTGGGCGGGCTTCCAGCCCAGGGCGTCCTGCTCGGCGCGGCGCTGGGCGAGTTCTTCGTCGCTCACCAGCACGTTGATGCTGCGGTTCGGGATGTCGATGCGGATGCGGTCGCCGTTGCGCACCAGGCCGATGGCGCCGCCGGCCGCCGCCTCGGGCGAGCAGTGGCCGATGGACAGGCCCGAGGTGCCGCCCGAGAAGCGCCCGTCGGTGAGCATTTCCTGCATGCCGGGGCCGCCCTTGGGGCCTTCGTAGCGCACGATGACCACGTCGCCGGCCTTGACCTTGTCGGCCAGAATGTTGGCCACCGCCTCGTCCTGCGATTCGGTCACGTGGGCCGTGCCCTCGAACACCAGGATGGATTCATCGACCCCGGCGGTCTTGACCACGCAGCCGTCCTGGGCGATGTTGCCCGTGAGCACGGCCAAACCGCCTTCCTTGCTGAAGGCGTGTTCGTAGGAGCGGATGCAGCCGGCCGCGCGGTCCAGGTCGAGGCTGGGCCAGCGGCGGGACTGGCTGAACGCCACCTGCGTGGGAACGCCGCCCGGGCCGGCCATGTAGAAGGTGCGCACGGCTTCGTCCTGCGTGCGCACGATGTCCCACTGGTCCAGCGCTTCGCCCAGGGTCTTGGCGTGCACCGTGGGCACGTCGGTGTGTAGCTTGCCGGCACGGTCGAGCTCGCCCAGGATGGCCATGATGCCGCCGGCGCGGTGCACGTCCTCGATGTGGTACTTGTCGGTGTTCGGCGCCACCTTGCACAGTTGCGGCACGCTGCGCGAGAGGCGGTCGATGTCGGCCATGCCGAAGGCGATGCCCGCCTCCTGCGCGATGGCCAGCAGGTGCAGGATGGTGTTGGTCGAGCCGCCCATGGCGATGTCCAGCGTCATGGCGTTCTCGAAGGCCTTGAAGCCCACGGCGCGCGGCAGGATGGAGGCGTCGTCCTGCTCGTAGTACTGGCGCGCCAGCTCGACGATGCGCTGTCCGGCGCGCTTGAACAGCTGCTCGCGGTCGGCGTGCGTGGCCACCACGGTGCCGTTGCCGGGCAGCGACAGGCCGAGCGCCTCGGTCAGGCAGTTCATGGAGTTGGCGGTAAACATGCCCGAGCAGGAGCCGCAGGTGGGGCAGGCCGAGCGCTCGACCTCGACCATGTCGGCCTCGCTCACCGCGTCGTCCACGGCCATGACCATGGCATCGACCAGGTCGAGCTTCTTGAACTGCAGCGTGGCCTGGCCGGGCACGGCGAGCTGGGCCTTGCCCGCTTCCATGGGGCCGCCCGAGACGAAGATCACCGGGATGTCCAGGCGCATCGCGGCCATGAGCATGCCGGGGGTGATCTTGTCGCAGTTGGAGATGCACACCATGGCGTCGGCGCAGTGCGCGTTGACCATGTATTCCACGCTGTCGGCGATCACGTCGCGGCTGGGCAGCGAGTACAGCATGCCGTCATGGCCCATGGCGATGCCGTCGTCCACGGCAATGGTGTTGAACTCCTTGGCCACGCCGCCCGCGGCCTCGATCTCGCGCGCAACGAGCTGGCCCAGGTCTTTCAAGTGCACGTGGCCAGGCACGAACTGGGTGAAGGAATTGACCACCGCGATGATGGGTTTGCTGAAATCCTGGTCCTTCATGCCGGTGGCACGCCACAGGGCGCGCGCACCAGCCATGTTGCGGCCAGCGGTGGAGGTTTTGGAGCGGTAGGCAGGCATCGTGGATGGAGGGAAAGAATGTCTCGAAGGGTTCCGGCCCTTGCGCTTCGGGGCCGCCGGGCGCCGCGGCGCAGGCTTCTTGGGCCCCGCCTTGCTGGATCGCGCTGTTTTGATTATGTCGCAGCCCCAATGCCCTGGTGGCGCGCAAAAAAACCCGGGAACCACAGGGCCCGGGCTGGCAGGGGGAGAGCGTGCGTCAGCGCGGCCGGCGCGAGCCCATGCCCATGGCTTCCTTGTGCTTGTTCACGCGCGCCTGCTTGCGGCGCTCGATCTTCTCGACTTCCTTGCGCTTGGTGTAGCCGGAGGCGTCGGCCCAAGCCCACCACGCCGCAGTCAGGCCGTAGGGGGCCAATACCCACCACCAGGACCAGTTGGCCACCGGGCCAATTTCGAGATACTTGAGCAGTGTCAGAACAAGCGCCAGCCCTAGCATGTACATATCTGCCTCCGTAGGCGGAAGATGGTAATTCCGTAGCGCCAAGGTCAACCAGGGCCACTACAATTTCGTTCAAACTAATGTACCCCAACCACAGAGAAAGACCACGATGAACCGTACTCTGATCACTCTCGCCATGGCACTGTCGGTGGCCGCTCCGGCGATGGCCGACGAAGCCCTGGCCAAGTCCAAGAACTGCATGGCCTGCCACGCTGTCGACAAAAAGCTGGTCGGCCCCGCCTACAAGGACGTCGCCAAGAAGTACGCCGGCCAGAAGGACGCCGAGGCCACCCTGGTCACCCACGTGATGAAGGGTAGCAAGGACGTGTGGGGCCCGGTTCCCATGCCCCCGAACAACGTGACCGAAGCCGAAGCCAAGAAGCTGGTGGCTTGGGTGCTGTCGCTCAAGTAATTCCGGGCGACTCCACCAGAAACCGCAGCGTGCGAGCGCTGCGGTTTTTTGTTTTCCGCACCGTCTGAAACAGAAAAAGCCCGCATCGCGGGCTTTTCTCATGGTAGCGGCGCCAGGGCTGGCGCGTGCGTCAGTTGGTCTTGGCCAACTGGTCCAGGATGGTCGGGTTTTCCAGCGTGCTGGTGTCCTGGGTGATCGCCTCGCCCTTAGCCAGCGAGCGCAGCAGGCGGCGCATGATCTTGCCGCTGCGCGTCTTGGGCAGGTTCTCGCCGAAGCGGATGTCCTTGGGCTTGGCGATCGGGCCAATTTCCTTGGCGACCCAGTTGCGCAGCTCGTTGGCCAGTTGCTTGGCCTCCTCGCCCGTGGGCACGGGACGCTTGAGCACCACGAAGGCCACGATGGCCTCGCCGGTCAGGTCGTCGGGGCGGCCCACCACGGCGGCCTCGGCCACCAGGTCGGTCTTGGCCACCAGGGCGGACTCGATCTCCATCGTGCCCATGCGGTGGCCCGAGACGTTGAGCACGTCGTCGATGCGGCCGGTGATGCGGAAGTAGCCGCGGTCCTCGCTGCGCACGGCGCCGTCGCCCGCCAGGTAGATGGTGCCGCCCATCTCCTCGGGGAAGTAGCTCTTCTTGAAGCGCTCGGGGTCGCCCCAGATGGTGCGGATCATCGACGGCCAGGGGCGCTTGATGACCAGCATGCCGCCCGCGCCGTTGGGGATGTCCTTGCCCGTTTCATCGACGATGGCCGCCTGGATGCCCGGCAGCGGCAGCGTGCACGAGCCCGGCACCAGCGGCGTGGCACCCGGCAGCGGGGTGATGACGTGGCCGCCGTTCTCGGTCTGCCAGAAGGTGTCCACGATGGGGCAGCGCTCGCCGCCCACGTTGCGGTAGTACCACATCCAGGCTTCGGGGTTGATGGGCTCGCCCACGCTGCCCAGCACGCGCAGGCTGGTCAGGTCCCAGTTCTTCGGGTGCACCTTCTCGTCGGAGTCGGCCGCCTTGATGAGCGAGCGGATGGCCGTGGGCGCGGTGTAGAAGATCGAGACCTTGTGGCGCTCGATCATTTCCCAGAAGCGGCCGGCGTGCGGGAAGGTCGGCACGCCCTCGAATACCACCTGCGTCGCGCCCGCGGCCAGCGGGCCGTAGGCCACGTAGGTGTGGCCGGTGATCCAGCCGATGTCGGCGGTGCACCAGAACACGTCGCTCGGCTGCAGGTCGAAGGTCCACAGCATGGTCTGGCGCGCCCACAGCGTATAGCCGCCGGTGGAGTGCTGCACGCCCTTGGGCTTGCCAGTGGAGCCGCTGGTGTAGAGGATGAACAGCGGGTGCTCGGCGCCCACGGACACGGGGGCGCACTCGGTGGCCTGGCCCGCCAGGGCTTCGGCAAAGCTGATGTCGCGGCCCGCGACGCGGTTCCACGCAGTGGCCGTGCGCTCGTACACCAGCACGGTCTTCACGCTGTCGCAGCCGCCCATGGCCAGGGCTTCGTCGATGATGGACTTGAGCGGCAGCTCCTTGCCGCCGCGCAGTTGGTAATTGGCGGTGACGACGGCGACGGCGCCCGCGTCGATGATGCGCTCGTGCACGGCCTTGGCCGAGAAGCCGCCGAACACCACGCTGTGCGTGGCGCCGATGCGCGCGCACGCCTGCATGGCCACCACGCCCTCGATGGTCATGGGCATGTAGATCAGCACGCGGTCGCCCTTTTGCACGCCGCGCGCCTTGAGCGCGTTGGCGAACTGGCTCACACGGGCGAGCAGCTCCTTGTAGGTGACCTGCGTGACGGCACCGTCGTCGGCCTCGAAGATGATGGCCGTCTTGTTCTCGACCGGCGTGCCGATGTGGCGGTCCAGGCAGTTGGCGCTGGCGTTCAGTTCGCCGTCGGCGAACCATTGGTAGAACGGAGCATTCGATTCATCCAGCGTCTGCGTGAACGGCCGGGTCCACTGCAGGTTCTCGCGCGCCAGGCGCGCCCAGAAGCCCTCGAAGTCTTTCTCGGCTTCGGCGCACAGGGCCTCGTAAGCCTGCATGCCGGCAATGCGGGCATTCTTCACCGTGTCCTCGGACGGCGGGAAGACGCGGTTTTCCACCAGGACGGATTCGATCGCGGATGTGGGCTCACTCATGGTGTTGTCTCCTAGGTTTGATGAAATTCGGCCGTTACTTTGGGCGGCCGCACTTACAAGCCACTGACTGGCGCGAAACTTACGGGGAGCCCGGCAGCCGACTCCCATGCGACAGTCCCTAGCACACCCTGGAAAACCTGTGTTTTGACTCAAAAACACCAAATCCCTATACTTCACTCGTGTTTTACAACCTGCAACGCAGGTAATTTGCCCTCACAGCCAGGGCAAATCGTTCCCGGTGGAGGCGCTCACAGCCACCGTCCACCGGCCGGGCCGCCCCACCGGCCCTGACAGCACCGAACCTTGCGGCGCCTCTCGCGGGCACCGTACGCGCCAGCCGCGGGGCCTTTGCCCTGCCCGGCGCACCCAGGCCCTTGCGCACCGCTGCGGTGCCATCCGGGCCGCTCTTTGCCACGACGCGAACCACCCCGCCCGCGCCCTGCCGCCTGCGGGCGGGCTGCCGCATCCGGTTTTTCCAGCGCATTGGCGCTGCATTCAACCCATTTTTGGAGGGAGGACACCCACATGGCCAAACCCATCGCCATCGAACATGTGTTCAAGGTCTTCGGCGACGCGCCACAAGCCGCGCTGGACCTGGTACGACAGGGCTGCAGCAAGCAGGACATCCTGGAACGCACCGGCCAATCCATCGGCGTTTTCGACGCCCATTTCCGCATCGAGGCCGGCGAGATCTTCGTCGTCATGGGCCTCTCGGGCTCCGGCAAATCGACGCTGGTGCGCATGCTCAACCGCCTGATCGAGCCCACGGCGGGCCGCATCCTGGTCGGTGGCGAGGACATCAACCAGTTGTCCGACCGCGCCCTGCGCGCGCTGCGCCGCAAGGACATCTCCATGGTGTTCCAGTCGTTCGCGCTGCTGCCGCACCTCACGGTGCTGGACAACACCGCCTTCGGCCTGGAGCTGGCGGGCGTGGAGCATGCCGAACGCCAGCGCCTGGCCGCCGCCGCGCTGGAGCAAGTGGGCCTGGCCGGCTGGGGCGCGAGCTACCCCGACGAGCTCTCGGGCGGCATGCAGCAGCGCGTGGGCCTGGCCCGCGCGCTGGCGGCGGACCCGTCGATCCTGCTGATGGACGAGGCCTTTTCCGCGCTCGACCCCATCATCCGCACCGAGATGCAAAGCGAGCTGCTGCGCCTGCAGCAGGAGCGCCGCCGCACCATCGTCTTCATCTCGCACGACCTGGACGAGGCCATGCGCATCGGCGACCGCATCGCCATCATGAAGGACGGCCACGTGGTGCAGGTCGGCACCCCCGACGAGATCCTGCGCAACCCGGTCAACGACTACGTGCGCAGCTTCGTGCGCGGCGTGGACGCCGCCGCCGTCTTCAAGGCCGGCGACATCGCGCGCCAGCGCCTCACGGTGGTGCGCGAGCATTCCGACCGCGGCTGCCGCGCGGCGCTGCAGCTCATCGAGGGGCACGACGACAACTTCGCCTACGTCGTCAGTCCCACGCAGCGCTACCTGGGCACCGTCTCGGCCGACTCGCTGCGCGCGGCGCTGCACGGCCGCCACGGCCCCCTGGGGCTGCAGCACGCCTACCTGGGCGACGTGCCGCCCATTCCCTCCGACGCCGCCGTGGCCAACCTGTTCGGCCAGGTGGCACATGCCCCGTGCGCGCTGCCGGTAGTCGATGGCGACGGGCGCTTTCGCGGCGCCATCAGCAAGACCACGCTGCTGCGCTTTCTCGACCGCGATACGCCGCCCCTCCCCCCCGACGTCTCCCAGGCCGGCCACCAAGACACCCTCACCGGAAGCCCCGCATGAACGACAACGCGCCACTGACTCCAGCCACCGCCCCCGACGCACCGCCCGCCCTGGCCACCGCCACGCCCTGGGACGCGGGCGCCAGCCCCGGGGCCACAGCGCAGCCCATGGAGCAGCCCATGGAAGCCTCGCCTTGGGACGCGCCGGCGGTGCCCGCCACGGCGGCCCCTGCCACCGATCCTTCGGCCGACCCCTGGTCCGCCGCCAGCACCGTGCAGCCTGACGCCGCCTACGGCGCCGCCAGCACCTCCCCCGACTGGCTCGCGGCGCCGGACCACACCGCCAGCGCGGCCCACGCCCTGCAGGACGCCGCCTCGCCCGACGCGCTCGCCAGCGCCGACCCATCGGCGCTGCAGCAGTTGCTGGACGGCACCCTGCCCATCGAGGCCTGGATCAACCAGGGCCTGGGCTGGGTGGTGGAGCACTTCCGCCCGTTCTTCCAGAGCGTGCGCGCGCCCATCGACGGCACGCTCGCCTGGGTCGAGGGCCTGCTGACCAGCCTGCCCGCCGCCGCCCTCATCACCCTGCTGGGCCTGCTGGCATGGCAGTTCGCGGGCCGCGCCCTGGCCCTGGGCACCGTGGCGTCGCTGGCGCTGGTGGCGCTGCTGGGCATCTGGCCCGAGGCCATGGTCACGCTGTCGCTGGTGTTCTGCATCGCCATCGGGCTGCCGCTGGGCATTGCCCTGGCCGCCAGCGACCGCGCCCAGCGCTGGGTGCGCCCGCTGCTCGACGCGATGCAGACCACGCCCGCCTTCGTCTACCTGGTGCCGGTGGTGATGCTGTTCGGCATCGGCAACGTGCCGGGCGTCATCGTCACCATCGTGTTCGCGCTGCCGCCGCTGGTGCGCCTGACCACGCTGGGCATCCGCCAGGTGCGCCCGGACCTGGTGGAAGCGGCGCGCTCCTACGGCGCCTCGCCCTGGCAGCTGCTGACCAAGGTGCAACTGCCGCTGGCCATGCCGTCCATCATGGCCGGCATCAACCAGGCGCTGATGCTGTCGCTGTCGATGGTGGTCATCGCCTCGATGATCGCCGTGGGCGGCCTGGGCCAGATGGTGCTGCGCGGTATCGGCCGCCTCGACATGGGCCTGGCCACCGTGGGCGGCCTGGGCATCGTGCTGCTGGCCATCACGCTCGACCGCCTCACCCAGGCCATGGGCCAGACGCGCCGCGACAGCGCCAAGGGCGTGCGCCACTGGTGGCAGACCGGCCCCGCGGGCCTGCTGCTGCGCCTGCTCACGCCCCTGCTACGCCCCGCCCAGCCTGGCGCCGCCCCGCACGCGGCCCCGCACCACTGATTCCCCCCGCCACCCCACAAGGAGCACACCATGACCGATCTGCGCCACATCCTTCCCCGCCTCCTGCGCCCTGCCGCCGCCACCGCCCTGCTGGCCCTGGGCGCCGCCTTCACCCTGGCCACGCAGGCCAGTGAACTGCCGGGCCAGGGCGTAAAGATCCAGCCGCTGAAAAGCTCGATTGCCGAAGAAACCTTCCAGACCCTGCTGGTCATGCGCGGCCTGCAAAAGCTCGGCTACGACGTGCAGCCCATCAAGGAAATCGAGTACGCCACCGCCCACGTCGCGCTGGCCAACGGCGACGCCACCTTCATGGCCGACCACTGGGACCCGCTGCACGCCGACTTCTACAAGAACGCCGGCGGCGACGCCAAGCTCTGGCGCAAGGGCGCCTACTCCACCAACGCCGCCCAGGGCTACCTGATCGACAAGAAGACCGCCGACGCGCACCAGATCACCAGCATCGCGCAGCTCAAGGACCCGCAGATCGCCAGGCTGTTCGACACCAACGGCGACGGCAAGGCCGACCTCACCGGCTGCACGCCCGGCTGGGGCTGCGAGGCCGCCATCGAGCACCAGCTCACCGCCTACGGCCTGCGCGCCACCGTCACCCACGTGCAGGGCAGCTACCCGGCGCTGATGGCCGACACCATCACCCGCTTCAAGGCCGGCCAGCCGGTGCTGTACTACACCTGGACGCCGTACTGGGTCAGCGCCGAACTGCGCCCGGGCAAGGACGTGGTGTGGCTGCAAGTGCCCTTTACCGCGCTGCCCGGCGACCAGGCCGGGCTGAAAACCGCCCTGCCCGACGGGCGCAACTACGGCTTTCCGCTGAACACGCAGAAAATCGTCGCCAACAAGGCCTTCGCCGAGAAGAACCCGGCCGCCGCCAGGCTGTTCGAGGTGATGCAACTGCCCGTGGCCGACATCAACGCGCAGAACCTGGCCATGAAGAACGGCCAGAACCAGAACGCCGACATCGAACGCCACGTGGACGGCTGGATCCGCGCGCACCAGAAGACCTTCGACGGCTGGGTGGACAGCGCCAAGGCAGCCACGCGGTAAACTTGGAAATTCGGATAAAAATAGCTTCCAGCGCTTGTGCATCAAGCGCTGGAAGCTATTTTTTTGATAGTCCGCCGCACCGTTGCCTCGCGCCATGCCTGCCCATGGCGTGCCTCGCGGGAGCACGGCGCCCGATCACATCGGCAAGGGAACGCCCCATGACCGCCTCCATCCGTCGCCCCTGGTTCGGCCTCAGCGCCACCCTGCTCGGCTGCCTGGCCGTGCTGGCCGCCGTCTTGCCCCTGTGGGTGCTGCCGGTGCTGCTGCCCCCGGAGCCGCTGGACAAGGTGATCGTCAGCACGGCCGAAAAGGTCAAGGCGCGCATCGCCGCCAAGGCCAAGGGCGTGGCGTACCAGGAACCTGCGCCGCGTACCGACTGGTACGGCGTCCTGGCGGCAGCGGCGGCCACGTTCGGCGCCCTGGCCATCGTGCTGGCGGCGGTGTCGGCTGTCGCGCGAGAGCCCCGGCGCTTCGCGGCGGTCGCGGCGGCCCTCGGGGTGGGCGCCCTCCTGTTCCAGCTGAGCGTGGCGGTGGCCACGGCGCTCATCGTCTGCGTGCTGATCCTGGCCGTGCTGTCGGCGCTGGGCATCACGCTGCCGTTCTAGCGGGCGGCTGCCAGTTTGCTGTTCTTTTGCCCCTCAGCCCAAGCGGGGCAAGCGCCAGCAGCTCGCATTTGTGTAGCATGGGCGCCATGCTCCTGCTGAAAACCCTGGGTCTGTTCTTCGTCACCGCGCTCGCCGAGATCGCGGGCTGCTACCTCCCCTACCTGTGGCTCAAGGAGGGCAAGAGCGCCTGGCTGCTCCTGCCCGCCGCCGCCAGCCTGGCGCTGTTCGCCTGGCTGCTGTCGCTGCACCCCACGGCCGCCGGGCGCGTGTACGCGGCCTACGGCGGGGTGTATATCGCCGTGGCGCTGCTGTGGCTGTGGGTGGTCGATGGCATCCGCCCCACGGCCTGGGACGCCGTAGGCTGCGCCGTGGCGCTGGCAGGCATGGGCATCATCATGTTCGCGCCGCGCGGCGGCGCCTGAGCACGGCCGTGGCCCCGCACACGACGCCAGACACGGCCATCGCGCTGCTGCGCGGCGTCAATGTGGGAGGGCGCGGAATCCTGCCCATGCACGCGCTGGCTGCCCTGCTCGAAGCCCTGGGCGCGCGCCAGGTGCGCACCTACATCCAGAGCGGCAATGCCGTGTTCGAGCCGCCCACGAACGCACTCGCGCCGCTGGCATGCGCGCTTTCCGCTGCCATATTGGAGCGCCACAGTTTCGCGCCGCAGGTGCTGCTGCTCCATCGCGCGGCGCTGGACCAGGCCATCGCGGGCAACCCGTTCGCCGCCGCTGCGGCGCAGGCGCCAGGCAGCGTGCACCTGGGTTTTCTCGATGCGCCGCCGCCCCGGCCCGATCTGGCAGGGCTTGCCGCCTTGCGCAAGGACAGCGAGCGCTTCCACCTGGATGCCGCCGTGTTCTACCTGCACGCGCCCGAGGGCATTGGCCGGTCGCGGCTGGCGGCGCAAGCCGAGCGGCTGCTGGGCGTGCCGATGACGATGCGCAACTGGAAAACCACGTGCCAGCTCCAGGCCATGGCACATGGCATGGCTGAAGGCGACGCGGAACAAGTCGCCTGAACGATCACCGCCGCCGCCCCAGCCACAGCACCGCGCCCCACGACGCCAGCGCCATGGCCGCGAGCCAGGCCAGCGGCGCCAGCGCGGCCGCCAGCGGCGCGCCCATCTGGTTCAGGCGCAGGCTGGCCTGGATGCCCGCCGTGCTCGGCGAGAGCCAGCGCAGCCACTGCAGCGGCTCGGGCAGCGCCTCCACCGGCCAGGTGAAGCCGCCCAGGAACGCCAGCGGCAGCGAGGTGAACAGCACCACCTGCATGGCGCGCTCGCGGTCGGCCAGCCACCAGCCCAGCAGGCTGGCGCAGCCCGCCACCGCGGGCACCAGCACGGCCAGCAGCGCCAGCGCCCCGGCCGGGTTGCCGCCGTGCGGGTAGTCCTGCCAGACGAAGATCCAGCCGAAGTAGAACAGCCCGGCCAGCCAGCCCGGCACGCACAGCGCCAGCAGGCGCGCCAGCCAGGTGCGCGCACCGGCCCGCGCCTGGCCCTGCTCGCGCAGCGTGCCGACCCACAGCGCCCCGCCCATCAGCAGCGTCTGCTGCAGGATGAGCAGCGCCACGGCCGACACCACGAAGCTGCCGTAGCCCTCGGTGGGGTTGAACAGCGCCACGGCCTGCAGGCCCACCGGCGCGCGGCTGGCCGCCGCCTGCGGCGCGCTCTGGCCGCCGGCCTGCAGGCGGCGCAGCTCGATACCGGCCGAGACGGTGCCAAACGCCTCGGCAAAGCCGTACTGCACCTGCTTGCTGGCGATGGGGTAGGCGCCGTTGGCGTACACGGGCACGACCACGTTGCGCGCCTGCACCACGTCGCGCTTGAGGTCGCGCGGCAGCAGCGCGTAGCCCATGACCTCGCCGCGCAGCAGCGCGGCCTGGGCCTCGCCCTCATCGCCCGTGACCAGGCGCGGGTCGATGCGCGGACTGGCCTGGGCGAAGCGCAGCATCTGCCGGCCGAGCGACGAACTGTCCTGCACCACCACCGCCACCGGCACGCGCTGCGCCACCTGCGTGGCGTAGAACCAGGGGTAGAAGAAGCCGTAGAGCACCGGCGCGCCCACCACCAGCAGGGCCACGCCCTTGTCGCGCAGCAGCGTGCGCAGTTGCTGCCCCAGCAGGGCCAGGAAGGGGGGCGCCACGTCAGCCGCCCTCCCGTGATTTTTTGAACAAAAAACGGCTCCAGCGCTTATGCAGCAAGCGCTGGCAGCTATCAAAACCGAAGTTCCTGCGCCTCATCGCCCGCCCCACTTGTGCGGCAGGCGCAGCCCGCGCGCCAGGCCTGCCGTGGCCGCCAGCAGCAGCGCCAGCGTGGCCAGCAGCAGGCCGCCGGCCACGGGCAGGCTGTGCGCCACGGGCGCGCCCATCTGCCACTGTTCGAGCTGCAGGCGCGCGTAGTGCGTGTAGGGCATGGCCAGCGCCCAGGTGCGTGCGCCCTCGCCCATGGCCAGCAGCGGGTAGGCCACGCCGCTGAAGGCGAACGCCGGGGCCGAAAGCAGGCCCGCGCCCGACAGCGCCGTGCGCAGCGACAGCGTGACGCCCGCCAGCGCCGCGCCGGCCGCCAGGCTCACGGCCACCAGCGCCGCCAGGCCGGCGCCGATCCAGGCCATGCTGCCCGCCACGGCCCAGCCGCGCAGTTGCGCCAGGTACAGCAGGCAGGCCATGGCGCAGGCCCACAGCGGCACGAAGGCCACGGCCAGCTTGCCCAGCAGCGCGGCCAGCACCTGCACGGGCGCGGCCCGCGCGCCCAGCCAGTCGGCCACGGTGCGGTCGCGCAGCTCGCGCCCCACGCTCCAGGCGCCGGCCGTCATGGCCAGGATGTGCACCAGCGCCGGCACCAGCGCGGCGGCCAGGAACTGCTCGTAGTTGGTCGAGACGTTGAACAGCGCCACCAGTTGCGTCTTCACCGGCTCCATGCGCGCCTGCAGCGCCTGCGCGGGCGTGCCGCGCCTGGCGGCGGCCTGCATCTCGATACCGGCCGAGAGCGTGCCCACCACCTGGCGCAGGTCGCGCTGCAGCAGGCTGGACGCGGTGGCCAGCTGCGCGTTGTGCAGCAGCGTGACGCTGGCGCCGCGCCCCTGCTTCACGTCGCGCGCCATGCCGGGCGGAATGTGCACCACGCCGTACACCGCCATGCGCTGCAGGGCGTCGGCGGCCTCGGCGCGGTTCACGGCCTGCACGCGCAGCGCCAGGCCGGGCGTGGCCTCCAGCATGCGCACGAGCTGGCGCGAGAGGGCCGAATGGTCCTCGTCCCACACGGCGATGGGCAGGCGGTAGGGCTGGCCGGCGGCGAAGATCCAGCACAGCAGCGCCATGGCCAGCAGCGGCACCCAGGTGAGCATGGCGGCGTCCCACGGGCGGGCACGCAGCAGCCGCGCCTCGCGCCGCAGGCTGGCGGCGAACAGGCTCACTGCTGCACCACCACGCTCATGCCGGGGCGCGCGCCGTCAATGGGGGCGGCCGGGCGCGCGCGGACCTCGAAGGTGCGCGCGTCGAACCCCTGGCTGCCGCGCGTGGTGCGCCAGGTGGCGAAGTCGGGCAGCACGCCCAGGTACGTGACCTCGAACTCCGCCTCGCGCCCGCCCAGCCCGGGCAGGCGGCCGGTGAAGCGGCTCTTCAGCGCGAAGCGCTGGAGCTGGTCCTCGCGCACGTTCAGCACCACCCACTGGTCGCGCAGATCGACCACCGTGACCACGGCCACGCCCTGCGGCGAGAGCTCGCCCTCCTTGGCCAGCACCTTGGCCACCTCGCCGCCCACGGGGCTGCGCAGCTGCGTCTCGGCCTCGGCGGCCTGCACTTCGGCGATCACGCCGTCCACCTGGCGCGCCTGGGCGGCGGCGGCGGCCTTGTCCTCGGCGCGCGCGCCGCTGGCGGCCATGTCGTACTGCGCCTGTGCGGCTTCGGCCTGGGCGGCGCTGGCGCGCCAGTTGGTGTGCGCCTCGTCGCGCTTTTGCGCCGACACCAGCCCCTGGTCGTACAGGCTCTGCACGCGCCGGTACGAGGTCTGCGCCAGCTCGGCGGCGGCCTGCGCGCGCTGCCAGGCCAGGCGCGCCATGCGCACCTCCTGCGGGCGCGCGCCCTGCTGCGCCTTGTCGGCCACAGCCTGGGCCGCGTCCTTGGCGGCCTGGGCCTGGGCCAGCTTGGCGCGCACCTCGGGGCTGTCCATTTCCACCAGCAGGTCGCCGGGCTGGATCTGCTGGCCCTCGGTCACTGCCACGCGCGCGATGCGCGCCGTGACCTTGGGCGCGATGTCGGCCTCGCGCGCCTCCATCTGGCCCTGGAAGTACGGCGCTGGCGGCTGCGCGGCGCGCCAGAAGCCCCAGACGACGAAGCCCAGCACGGCCACGCCGATGAGTCCCAGAACCCAGGGCAGGCCCGTGCGCGAAGAAGAGGAGGTAGCGGTCATGGTGCGTCGGAAGGAATCTGGATATCGGCCTCGGCCATGTAGCGGCCGAACGCATCGCTCTGCCCGGTGCTCTGCAGCAGCGCGGCCAGGGCCTGGATGTACTGGTGGGCGGTCTGCGCGCGCTCGGTCTGCACCTTGGCGAGGTTGACGCGCGCGTCCATCCACTCCAGCAGAGTGCCGGTGCCCTCGCGCTGGCTGGCCTCGCGCAGGCGCAGCAGCTCGCGCGCCAGGTCTTCCTGCGCCTGCTGGGCCAGGTACTGGGTGCGCGCGTGCTCCACGGCCAGCCAGTTCTTTTCCACCAGCAGGGCGATGTCGCTGCGCGCCTGCTGCTCGGTCAGCTCGGCCTGCTCGATCTTGCGCTGGCCCGAGGCGGCGAGCTGGTCGCGGTCCACGCTGTCCCACAGCGTCCAGCGCACGGCCACGCCGGCCACCCAGTTCGGCTTGCCGCCGCCGGTGCGGATGTCGCTCAGGCCGAAGCCCAGCACCTGGGGCTTGCGCAGCGCCTCCTGCGCGTCGTGCAGCGCGGCGGCCTCGCGGCGCTTGGCCTGCACCTTGGACAGGCCGGGGTGGCGCTCCAGCGCCGCGTCGATGAAGCCCTGCAGCGCGGGCAGCGGCTGGCTGGCCACGAACAGCGGGCTGGACGGGCGCAGCGGCGCCACCGCCTTGAGCGTGCGCGCCAGCGCCGTGGCGGCCAGTTGGGCCTCGTCGCGCGCCTTGCGCGCCTGCTGCGCGGCGTCGGCCAGCGCGGCCTGGGCCTGCAGCCGCTCCAGGCGCGAGATCACGCCCGTGGCCAGCATGCGCTGGGCGGCGGCGTCGTGTTCGCGCACCGTGGCCAGCGCCGCTTCGCGCAGGCGCGCGGCACGCTCGGCCAGCTGCGCGCCGAAGTAGCGCTGCACCAGCAGGGACTGCAGGCCCTGCGCGTCGGCGCTGGCGTCGGCCTGGGCTTCGTCGGCCTGGGCCGCGAAGCCGCTGCGCACGGCATCGCCCAGCCCGCCGATGTACAGCGGCCACAGCAGCGAGACGCTGCCCGAGGTGCGCGTGTCCTGGCGCTCCAGCGTGTAGTTGGGCGGCAGTTGCGGCAGTTGGGAGATGGCGCCGCCCAGCGGCGGCGGCAGCATGCTGACGATGCCGCCCAGCGCCTGGCGCGCGGGGTCGAGGTCGATGTCGGCGCTGGCGGCGTAGCGGTAGGCCATGCCGGTGACGGCCACCGAGGGCCCGCCCAGCCCCTGCACGCCCTCGCGGCGCAGGCGGGCGCTGTCCACCGCCCTGGCGGCGGCGGCGAGCTGGTCGGAATTGGAAAGCAGGAGCTGCTGCGCCTGCGCGAAGCTCAGGGAAGAGGCCGCTGTGGCCGATGCAGCCGCTGCGGCGGCGGGCACGGCCCCCCCGGCCTGGGCCAGGCCCGTTCCCCACGCCAGCAGGGCGGCGAGGCCCCAGGTTGCATGCACGTTCACGGTATAGGCAGGTTGCAAAGGGGCCCATTGTGCCCAAACCGGCACTCGCCACGCCCTGGCACGCCGCCGGGCGGTAACACTCCCGGCCCCAGGGGCTTGCGCGCCGCAAAAACAATCATTTCAAATGAATCTTAATATTCGCCCCGCCAAGCGCTAGCACAGGGCCACCCGAGCCGCCCTGCGCTGCATCAAACCAGGGCGCCCGCCGCGCCCTGGCCGCAAGAAGAAAGGAAACACCCCATGGACAGTGCCATCCTGAGCCTGCTGGGCGCCTTCCTGCTGTCGATCATGGGGCTGTTCGTCTTCATCTGGTCGATGCGCAAGGGGCTGCTGGTGGAGAACCCCCAGGCCGCGTCGGTGATCTTCGCGCCCGGTGAAATCGGCCGGGTGGACGACCCGGCGCTCCCGGCCCCGGCCCAGGCCGGCCTGCAAGCCGCCGCCGCCGAGCCGGGCGACGCCGCGCATGCGCCCGGCCCGCAGGCGCTGGCCCAGCGCATCGCCGCCGACCGCTCCAGCGCCTTCCCGGTGTTCATGTTCATCGCCTTCGCCTGCCTGTGGCTGCTGCTGGGCTCGGTGGCCGGGCTCACCGCCTCGCTCAAGCTGCACATGCCCGACTGGCTGACGGGCGAGGCCTGGCAGACCTTCGGGCGCGTGCGCACCGTGCACCTGACGGCCGTGCTCTACGGCTGGATCACCAACGCGGCGCTGGGCGTCATCGTCTGGCTGCTGCCGCGCCTGCTGCGCACGCCACTGGCCGGCGCCATGTGGGTGATGCTGGGCGGCGCGCTGCTGAACATCGGCATCGCCAGCGCCATCGGCGCCATCGGCGCGGGCTGGAACGACGGCATGGAGTACCTGGAGATGCCCTGGCAGATCGGCCTGTTCGTGGTCGCGGGCATGGTGTGCATCGTCGGCCCGGCGCTGTACACGCTGGCGCGCCGCCAGGTGGAGTCGCTGTACGTGAGCGTGTGGTACCACGTCGCGGCGCTGCTGTGGATCACGCTGCTGTTCCTCGTGGCCAAGCTGCCGGGCGTGCATTTCGGCGTGCAGCAGGCCACCATGAACTGGTGGTACGGCCACAACGTGCTGGGCCTGTGGTTCACGCCGGTGAGCGTCGGCGCCATCTACTACTTCCTGCCCAAGGTCATCGGGCGGCCGGTGCGCTCGTACAACCTGTCCATCCTCGGGTTCTGGACGCTGGCCTTCTTCTACGGCCAGGTGGGCGGCCACCACCTCGTGGGCGGGCCGGTGCCGGGCTGGCTGGTCACGCTGTCCATCGTGCAGAGCATGATGATGATCATTCCCGTGGCGGCCTTCAGCATCAACATGGCGGGCACCCTGCGCGGGCGCATGCACCTGGCGCGCCAATCGCCCACGCTGCGCTTCATGATGTTCGGCGGGCTGATGTACATGCTCTCGTCGCTGCAGGGCTCGTTCGAGGCGCTGCGCGCCGTCAACCAGGTCACGCACTTCACGCACTTCACGGTGGCGCACGCGCACCTCGGGGCCTACGGCTTCGTCACCATGGTGCTGTTCGGCGCCATCTACTTCATGCTGCCGCGCGTGCTGGGCTGGGAGTGGCCGTACCCGCGCCTGATCGCGCTGCAGTTCTGGCTCGCGGCCACCGGCATCGGCATCTACTTCACGGGGCTGACCATCGGCGGCTGGCTGCAGGGCACCTACATGCTCGACGCCACGCGCCCCTTCATGGATTCGGTCGCCGTCACCCTGCCCTGGCTGCAGTGGCGCAGCGCGGGCGGCGCGCTCATGCTCGCCAGCCACCTGGTCTTCGTGGGCCACGTCCTGGCCATGGCGCTGCGCTTCGGGCCGCAGCGCACGGGCGCAGCCCTGTTCTCGCAGCCCGCGGTGGAGTTCGCCCATGGAAAATGAAGTCAAGCTGGCCGCCGGGGCCATGGTCACCCTGGGCCTGGCCACCGCCGCACTGGTGGTGCTGCCCTACATCCAGGTGCGCGACGTGCAGGCGCCCGAGGGGCTCAAGCCCTACAGCAGCGCCGCGCTGCGCGGGCGCGCCGTGTACATCGCCAACGGCTGCGTCTACTGCCACACGCAGCAGCCGCGCGACAGGGGCTTCGCGCCCGACTTCGAGCGCGGCTGGGGCCGCGCCTCGGTGCCCGGCGACTACGTGTACGACCGCCCGCACCTGCTGGGCAGCATGCGCACCGGGCCGGACCTGCTGAACATCGGCGTGCGCCAGCCTAGCAAGGACTGGCACCTGGGCCACCTGTACCAGCCGCGCGCCTACGTGCCGGGCTCGATCATGCCTGCCTACCCCTACCTGTTCGAGGCCAAGGCCGCCGCCGAGCCGGGCGACGAAGCGCTCAAGCTGCCGCCGGGCTACGGCCCGCCCGGCCAGGTGGTGGTGGCGCGGCCCGAGGCGCTGGACCTCGTGGCCTACCTGCAGGCGCTCAACCGCAGCTACCCGGTGCTGCCGCCCGCGCCGCGATGAGCGCGACCCACCCCACGAAGGCACACGCCATGCCTCCCATCCACGACACCACGTCCCACGACCCCGCCCACCGCGCGCAGGCGCGCGAGAACGCCGACCCGGAAGAAAGCATCCGCCCCGTGCCGCTGGCCGCCGCGCTCATCACGCTGGCGATGGTGCTGTTCGGCGTGTCCTACATCTTCCTGACCGAGCCCCCGGGCCCCGCCGCGCTGGGCGACCGGCGCACGCCGGCCGACCTCGCCGGCCCCGCGCCCGCCGCGGCGGGCGCCACCGCCGACGGCAAGGCCGTGTTCGCCGCGCAGTGCGCCGCCTGCCACCAGGCCGCGGGCCAGGGCCTGCCCGGCGTGTTCCCGCCACTCGACGGCTCGGAATGGGTGCGGGGCGACGCGCGCGTGCTCGCCAACATCCTGCTGCACGGCATCACGGGCGAGATCCACGTCAAGGGCACCGCGTACCAGGGCGCCATGCCCAGCTTCCAGCAGCTCGGCGACGCCGAGCTGGCCGGCGTGGCCAGCTTCATCCGGTCGAGCTGGTCGAACCAGGCCGAGGCCGTGCCCGCCAGCCTGTTCGCCCAGGAGCGCCAGGCCAGGGAACGCACGGTCCCGTTCGAAGGCGAGGCCGCGCTCAAGGCACTGCTGCCCTGAAATGCTGCGCACCGCCCTGCTCAGCACCGTGCTGCTGCTGTGCGGCTGGGCGGCGGCGGCCTGGCTGACGCACGGTTTCCAGGCCTGGACCGACGAAAGCGCGCGCCGCCGCGCGGTGGCGCTGCACCCCGTGGCCGCGCCCGCCGTGCCCGTGCAGGGCCCCGGCGTGGCCGCCGCCACGCTGCCCGCGCTGCTGGCCGAGGGCGGCGGCGTGACCATCGCCGACTTCATCTACACCCGCTGCGAGACGGTGTGCCTGTCGCTGGGCGGCAGCTTCCAGCAGTTGCAGGCGGCGCTGCGGGCCGACGCCCAGGCGGGCGCGGCGCCGGGGGTGCGCCTGCTGTCGATCAGCTTTGACGGCGCGCGCGACGACCCCGCCGCGCTGCGCGCCTACGCCCGCTCGCTGGGCGCCGACCCGGCGCTGTGGCGTTTCGTGCGCGTGCCCGGCGCCGGGCCGCAGCAGGCCCTGCTGCGCCGCCTGGGCGTGGTGGTCGTGCCCAACGGGCGCGGCGACTTCGAGCACAACGCCGCGCTGCTGGTGTTCGACGCGCGCGGGCGCATGGTGCGCGTGTTCGACCTGGCCGAGCAGCAGCTGGCGCTGGACTACGCGCGCCACCTGGCGCGGGGGCCCCGGTGAAGCCGGGCCTGGCCGGCCTGGCCCTGCTCGCGCTGCTGGCCCTGCCCGGGCCGCGCCAGGCGCTGGAGGCCAGCATGTGGCGCCACATGGTGCTGCAGTTTCCGCTGCTGCTGCTGGCGGGCGCGCTGCTGGCCGCCGCCCTGCCAGCCCGCGCGCGCGGCGCCGTGGCGCGCTGGAACGCCCACGGCATCAGCGGCCTGGTGCTGGCGGGCGTGGTGCTGGCGGTGCTGATGGTGCCGCGCGCGCTCGACCTGGCGCTGCGCGACGCGGGCGTGGAGCTGGCCAAGCACGCCGCGCTGCTGCTCGCGGGCGCGGCGCTGCGGCTGTCGTGGCGCCCGGCGGGGCGGGTGGTGCAGGGCTTCTTCCTGGGCAACGTGCTGCCGATGACGGCGGTGGCCGGCCAGCTCTACCGCGACGCCCCGCTGCGCCTGTGCAACGCCTACCTGCTGGACGATCAGGCGCGCCTGGGCGGCTGGCTCACCGGCCTGGCCGCGCTGGCGGCGCTGGGCTGGCTCGGGCGCGTGGCGTGGCAGCTCACGCGGCCGGAGCCCGGCGGCCCCTGAGCGCCCGCACCCTCACAGGCTTCCTGCTTCTCTTTCAGTAGCTGCTCGCGCTTTTCTGGAAAGGGCTGGCGCCTGATTCGGCATGTTCACTCCCGGGCCTGCCCGGAAGCATGCGCAGCACCACACTCACCGCCGTGCCCCCCGCGCTGGACGCCACCTGGAACACCGCGCCCATGCGCTCGGCGCGCGCCGCCATGCTGCGCATGCCCACCGACAGGCCCGCGCGCTGCACGGCGGCCACGTCGAAGCCCCGGCCGTCATCCTCGACGCGCACCACGAACACCCCGGGCAGCGGCAACGCACACTCCACGCACACGCGCCGCGCCTGGCTGTGCTTGATGACGTTGGACAACGCCTCCTCCACCAGCCGCGTCAGCAGCAGGCACTGCAGCGCGCTCGGACAGCCGCCCTCCTCCACCGGGCCCCGCCACTGCGCGGCGATGCGCCATTCGCTGGCCACGCCCATCTCGTCAAGGATGCGCGTGACGCGGTGGCGCAGCGGCGCGGCCCACTGCACCGGCGTCGCGGGCACGGTGGCGCCCGCGCTCGATCCGTGGTCGATCACCTGGCGCAGGTCGTCGCGCAGCGTCTTGAGCAGCGACAGCACGCGCTCGCCGGGCAACTGCCCGCCCGCCTGCTCCAGCAGCGCCATGCCGCGCACCAGGCTGCCGCCCAGGCCGTCGTGCAGATCGTGCGCGATCTGCATGCGCTCCTGCAGCTTGGCGTTGTCCAGCGCCTGCGCATGCTCGCGCGCCACGGCGTGGGCCAGTTCGGCGCGCGCCTCGGCCACGCGCGCCTCCAGTTCGCGCTGGAAGCGCTCGGCGCTGCGCATCTGCTGCGCCAGTTGGCCGCCCAGCAGCAGCATGACCAGCACGATGGTGGCGATGCCGCTGAGCGCCGCCCAGTTGCGCGCCACATGCCACACGTCCGGCACCAGGCCCAGCGTGAACAGCGCCACCGCCACGAGCACCAGCCAGCACAGCGCCAGCAGCCGCTGCGCCACGCCGCGCCCCGGCCGCCACGCATGCCACTGGAATTGCAGCCCGTTGAGCAGGAACACCGCCATGGCTCCGCGCCAGATGGCGGCGAACCAGGCACTCTCGGCGCCCTGCGGCGCCCACCACGCCGCCGCCGCGCCCAGGGCCGCCAGCAGCCACAGCGCGCGCTCGGCCCACGGCAGGCGCTGCGCGCCGAAGCGGAAGGTGAACAGGCAGGCGCACAGCACGTAGCCCACCAGCGCCACCAGGCTGGCGCGCGCGCGGTCCAGCGAATCGGCGAAAGGCCAGGGCGTGTCGGCCAGGTAGGTGCTCAGGTAGGCCAGCCAGCACAGCGACATGAGGGCGAACCAGCCATAGGCCCGCTCCTGCCGCCGCAGGCCCCACACCAGCAGGAACAGCGCCGCCGCCATGCCGGCGAGCACGGCGTTGACGAAGTACACCGTGCGCTGGCGCCACTGGGCCTGCTCCTGCGCGCGCGCCACGTCCGCCGCATCGCCCAGGCGCAGTGTGCCCACCAGGCCGGACGACAGCGCGGCCACGCTCACCACGCGCACCCACACGGTGTTGGTGCCCGCGCGCAGGGTGGACGCCGGCAGCAGCCACCAGCGCGGCACGTTCCAGCTGCGCGAGAGCGGCTCGGCGAGCGAGGCGTCGCGCCACAGCAGGTCCTCGTTGATGAACACCTCGCCCGCGCTGCCGATGCCGTCGATGCCCAGGCCCAGGGCGGCAGGCGCGCAGTCCGCGCGCTCCCAATCGATGCGGTACCAGACCGTTCCGCTGTAGCCGGGCCAGCGCCCCCCCCACCTGTCCGGCAGCGTGACGCGCTCCCACCCTTGCACCGGCCGGGTGCCATCGGCCGAGCGCGCGGCCTGCGCCGACACGATGCGCGGCGCGCAGGCCACGGCCTCCATCCCGTCGGCCCATGCCGCGGGCCACGCCAGCAGCCACAGCGCCAGCCACAGCGCCAGCCACAACCCCAGCCGCCGCATCAGCCCAGCCACCCGCGCGTGCGCGCCGCGCTCACCGCGCCCATGCGCGACGATACGGCCAGCTTGCGGTAGATGCGCTTGACGTGGCTTTCCACCGTGTAGCGCGACAGGAAAAGCTGCTCGGCGATCTCGCGGTTCGAGAGGCCATCGGCCACCAGCCGCAGGATCTCGCCCTCGCGCTCGCTCAGCGCCTCGGCCGGGGCTGCACCCGCCGCCGCGGGCGCAGGCGCAGGCAGCAGTTGCAGAATGCGCCGCGCAATGAACGGGTCGATCGGCGCACCGCCGCGCAGCACGCTGCGGATGGAGAGCTGTACCTCCACGTCATCGCGCTCCTTGAGCACGTAGCCCGTGGCCCCGGCGCGCAGCGCGCCCAGAATCGCGTCCTCCGAACTCCAGGCCGACACCACCAGGATGCCCAGGCCAGGGTCGTCGGCGCGCAACTGCGCGATCAGATCGCACCCATTGCCGTCGGGCAGTTGCAAATCCACCAGCGCCAGCGCCACGGGTTGCTGCGCCAGGCCGGCGCGCGCCTCTGCCAGCGTGGCCGCGAACAGCAGCGCGTCCGGTGCATAGCCCAGCGCCAGCAGCACGCCGCGCAAACGCTGCTGCAGCAGCGGCTCGTCTTCCACCACCAGCACGGGCGCGGGCAGCACGGATTCGGGGGCGGGAAGGCAAGCGGTCATGGCGTGGCGGCGTCGGCAACGGGGAGTGCAAGGCAGGCGCCATCCTAGGCCACCCCGGCCCGGCGGCATATCCCTGAAATTGGGTAATTTGCGCCGGCCCGCGCCGTGGTGGCGGCGCTGGCGCAGGCGCGCCGCCTTGCGCCCTACCCCCCTCAAATTACCCAATTTCAGGGATACCACAACACGCCACGAATCCCTACGATGCCTCCCCACACGCACCTCCTTCAACGGTGTTTCCGGCCTCCAGCGCCCACCAGAAAAGCGCCAGCAGCTATCAAAAAAAGAGTAATCCATGCAGCCCACCACGCCCCTCGCCTTGACCCTGGCCCTGGCCGCGCCGCTGCTGGCGCAGGCCCAGCCCTTCATGCCCGTGGCGGGCGACGGCAGCATCCTCGTCAACGGCAACCCCAGCCCCCAGGCCACGCACGAGATGTGGCAGCGCTGCGCCGAAGGCCAGCAGTGGAGCGGCGGCACCTGCACCGGCACGGCCACGCTCTATACCGCCAGCCAGCTTGCCGCCGCCATCGCCGCCGCCAATGCCGAGAACGGCGGCGCCGGGCGCAACGGCTACAACGACTGGCGCAGGCCCGGCTACAGCGAACTGGCCGCCCTGCACAACCCCGGCGCCGGCGGCGCGCCCTACACCTACGCGACGGATTTCCCCAACACCCCTGCCAGCGTGTTCTGGGCGGTGGACCTGGTCCCGGGGCTGGTGAGTTTTGCCGTGGACTTCGGCAGCAGCAATGCCAGCGCCACCATCGCTGCCCCCGGCGGCAACCCACTGCGGCTGGTGCGCGGCGGCAGCGGCTACCACGCCACCGCCACGGCGCAGCCGCCCCAGGCCTTTTCCGCCCTGGCGCCCGCCGAGCGGCGCCACCTGCCCCAGGCCACCGGCACCACCTTCACCGTCACGCCCCGCCCCGGCTGGCAGGTGGACAGCGCCAGCACCAGCACGACCGACGGCAGTTGCCAACCCATCGTGGACAAGAGCGGGCTGACCAACCGCAACACCATCACCGTCCTCAACATGCAAAGCGACTGCGCCGTCGCCATCACGCTGGCGCGCATCCCCGGCGTATGGCAGGTGGGCGTGCAGCAGCCGCCCGCCATGCAAGGCCGCATCGACTGCCCGGCCACCGTCAGCAGCGCCGCGCCCGCCACCTGCACGGCCCAGCCGGAGCCCGGCTACGTGCTGGCGGCCTGGGGCGACGACTGCGCCGGCGCCAGCGGCAGCACCTGCACGCTGGCCAGCCCCGGGCGCGACGCCATGGTGTCGGCCCGCTTCATGGCCAGCACCGCGCTGGCGCTGGCCGCCAGCCCCGCCAGCCCAAGCGCGGCGGGCGTGCCCGTGACCTTCACCGCCACGCTCTCCGGCGCGGCCAGCCCCACGGGCGCCGTCACCTTCAAGGACGGCACCGCCACCCTGTGCACCGTGCCCGCCGCGCCATACACCTGCACCGCCACGCCGCTGACGGGGGCGCACGGCGTTACCGCCAGCTACGCGGGCGACGCCGGCCACGCCGCCGCCTCGGCCGCGCTGGCGCACCAGGTGGACGCCGCCGCCTTCCCCGTCTCCGGCGGCACGGCCACGGTCAGCGTCGCCGGCCCGGCGGGCTGCACGTTCGCCCGCCTGGCGCTGGACGGTGCCACCCCGGCCGACGGCCTGCCGGCCCGCGCCACCGCCCCGCTGGGCGTGCTGCGCTTTGCCGCCACCGGCTGCACGGGCGCCACGCTGCAAGTGCAGGTGCGCTACCCCACGGGCAGCCTGGCGGGCCTGGCGCCGTACAAGCACGGCCCGCACGGCGGGCAAACGGGCTGGTTCGCCCACGGCGCGGCCAGCGGCGACACCGTGGCCTACGCCGTGGCCGACAACGGCGACGGCGACAACGACCCCGCCCCCGGCGTGATCGCCGACCCCTTCGCCCCGCTGCTGCTGGGCGCCGCGCCCCCCGCCGGGGCACAGGCCATTCCCACGCTGTCGCAGTGGGGCGTGCTGCTGCTGTCGCTGCCCATGGGGCTGCTGGGCTGGCGGCGATCACGTGCAAAAACGGCCCACAACGCTTGATGGACAAGCGCCAGCAGCTATCAAAACAGGAGTTTTTTCATGCACCACGCCACCGGAGAACGCACCATGCCCACATCCACCGCCCCCGCCAACCGCCGCGCCGCCCGGCTGGCCGCCGCCGTGGCCCTGGCGGCCAGCCTGGCCGCCTGCGGCGGCAGCGGCAACGGCAGCCCGCCCGACCCGCTGCAGAAGTACCGCACGCAGGCCGTGCAATGGGCGGAATGCGACGCCACCATCATCGGCCCGCGCAGCCCCAAGCTCGACGCACTGTGGGCGCTGGCGGGCGAGCGGCTGCGCTGCGCCCAGGTGAGCGCGCCGCTCGACTGGGCCGACCCCGGACGCGGCGACATCACCCTGGCGGTGATGCGCCTGGCGGCGGGCACGCCGCCCAAGCGGCGCGGCGCCCTGCTGTTCAACCCCGGCGGGCCGGGCGGCGACGGGCTGGGCAATGCCCTCACACTGCTGGGCGCCTTCGCCCTGAGCGACCCTGACAGCCCGCAGGGCGCGCAGCAACTGCGCCTGCTCGCCGAGTACGACATGGTGGGCTTCTCGCCGCGCGGCTTGGGCGCCAGCACGCGGCTGCACTGCGCCACCAACGAGCTGGAGCGCTTCGTGGACTACAGCCCGGCGGGGTGGGACACGCCCGCGAACCTCGCCAACGCCCACTACAACGGCCGCAAGACGGCCGAGGCGTGCGGGAAAAACCCCCTCACCCCCTACATCAACACCGACGCCACGGCGCGCGACCTGGACTTGCTGCGCGGCCTGCTCGGCGACGACAAGCTCAACTACCTGGGCTACTCCTACGGCACCTGGCTGGGCGCCTGGTACGCCAGCCTGTTCCCCGAGAAAGTCGGGCGCATGGTGCTCGACAGCGCGCTGGACTTCGGCACCACCATCGAAAAATCGCTGCTGCACTCGCAACCCCCCGCGCGCCAGCGCCTGTTCGACGAGGTCATGGTGCCCTACGCCGTGCGGCACCCAAACTTCTTCCGCCTGGGCGCGACCGGGGACGAAGTGCGCGCCGTGATGCCGCGCCTGCACCCGCGCGTGCAGGCCGTGCTGGCCGAATCCCTGAGCGGCCTGGGCTACAACCGCACGGACGCCATGGCCTACCTCGGCCACATCGCGGCGGCCCGGGGGCTGGATGCGGCGCTGCAAAGCGTGCCCGATGCGGCCGACGCCAGCGCGGTCCGCAACGCGCTGGCGCAGCAGGTCTTCGACCCCGACAGCAGCCAGCACGACGCGCTGCTGCACGAGGCCGCATGGACACTCTACGGCAGGTACCGCACAACCTGGCTGGCGCCCGGGGCGCACAGCATCCAGGTGGACGGCGCGGCCGGCGTCGCCATCCGCTGCAACGACACGCCCGCCATCACCGACCTGGCGCAATGGACCGCCACGGTGCGCGGCGCGGCGCAGCAGGCGCCCATGTACTTCGGCGGCCTGCTGGCGCTGAACGCCTGCGCCTTCTGGGGCGGCCCCTCGGTCCACAAGCCCAGCCCGGCGGCCATGCAACAGCTGCCCGTGCTGTTCGTGCAGACGCAGTACGACGCGGCCACCAACACCGACGGCGCCAACGCCTTCTTCGCCCAGTTGCCCGGCGCCCGCCGCGTGTACGTCACGGGCGATTTCCAGCACGGCGTCTATCCCTACGCCGATAGCTGCGTCGATCCGCAGGTGACGGCCTACCTGCTCGGCGAGGCGCCCGCGCAGCGCGAGACCGTGTGCCCCGGCAAGCCGCTGGAAGGAGAAGACCAGGCCGCTGCGCAGAAGGCGCAGCCAGCGGACGGCACGGCGCCGGTCTACACCGACCCCGAAAAGGCGCGCGCGCTGATCGACGAGTTCAAGCGCAGCCTGGTGCCCCCCAGCCTGCGGCCCTGAGCCGCATGGATTCTTTCCTTCACGCGCCCATCCACCCCACCACTGAGAGGACTGTCATGCCCCCCATTTCACGCCGCCACATGCTCGGCACCGCCGCCGCCCTGCTCGCCGGAGGGCTCGCCGCCTGCGGCGGCAGCGGCGACGGCGCCAGCCCGGCCCGCACCACGCTGCTCGTCTACCTGCTGGGCTCCAACCTGGAGAGCATGGGCAACGCGGGCACCGGCAACCTGCTGGAAATGCTGGCCGCGCAAGGCTCGGCGTACACCCGCGTCATCATCACCACGGGCGGCGCCGACAAGCGCGACCCGGGCGGCCTGGTGCCGAGCTGGAAGACGGTCAAGCGCTTCGAGCTGGCCAATGGCACGTTGAAAGAACTGGCGGACCTGGGCGCACAGGACATGGATTCCGGCGACACGCTGCAGGACTTCCTGATCTGGGGCGCGCGCGCCTACCCCGCCGAGCGCACCATGCTGGCGCTGTGGGACCACGGCAGCGGCTACTACGGCTATGGCGGCGACGAGAACCATCCGGGCGAAGGCAAGATGATGTCGCTGCCCGCCATGGCAGGGGCCCTGCAGGGCTTCAAGGCCGCCACGGGCATCACGCTGGACTACATCGGCTTCGACGCCTGCCTGATGGCCACGCTGGAAGTGGCCCAAGCGGTCCAGCCCTATGCCCGCTACCTGGGCGCATCGCAGGAGCTGGAGCCGGGCTCGGGCTGGGACTGGAAGAGCGTGATCGAAACCGCGGCGCGCCAGCCCGCACCGGGCCTGCCGGAATTCGGCCAGATCGTGGCCACGGCCTTCCACGACAAGCAGTTGCGCGAGCGCCCCGAGGACAGCCCGATCCCGCCGCTGTCGGACTACGTGACCTTCAGCATCATCGACCTCGCGCGCATCGGGCCGCTGCTGGAGCGGCTGGAGCAGTGGGCGCGCGCCGTGCACGCCCACTACGACAGCGGCGCCAAGCGCGCGCACGCGGGCGGCGGCGTGTTCTGGCCGCCCACGTTCGCCGCGGCGCTGCCGCGGGCCAAGGCCCTGCCCGGCACCCTGCTCGCCGAGGGCGATGCCGGCATCGAGCGCTGGAAGCAGGTCGCCATGGCGCGCGTGCGCACCACCACCTTCGGCTACGAGCCGGATGCCAAGGACGCCCTCGACCTGGTGGACCTGCGCCAGTTCGCCGCGCTGCTCGGCGCCGAAGGCATCGCCACCGCCCCCCAGGCGGCACTGAACCAGGCCTTGCAGGACGCCATCGTCTTCAACACCACCGGCCCCCAGGCACGCAACGCCAGCGGCCTGAGCATCTACTTCCCCCTGCGCACGCGCAGCGCGCGCCAGCGCAGCGTGTACCAGGCGCTGGGCATGCCCGCCGGGTACATGGGCCTGGTCGAGCGCCACACGCGCCAGGCGGAGCAAGCGCCCTCGGCCATCCACGTCGCGCCGCTGCAAGTCCGGGGCGACACCATCTTCGGCGACATCACCTCCCTGTATGGCGTGCAGCTTGCCGACCTGCTGCAGGTGCAGCCGGCGGGCGCCGGCGTGGTCAAGATCACCGGCAGCACGCCCTTCGCCTCGGCCGAGATCGTCGAAGGCTACGGCCAGTTGCTGTACGACACGCAGCGCTGGCTGCAGCTCGGCGGCCAGCCCCTGCTGCTCCATACCCTGTCGATCGAAATCAGCGAGGGCGGCAGCCTCAACGCGGCCCTGTACGGCGCGCCGGTGCGCCTGAAAAGTGCCCGAACCGCTGAAACGCGCATCGTGCTGCTGTTGCTGAACTACAAGCTGGACCCGGCGACCCTGCGCATGGCCGGTGAAATCATCGGCGCACGGGACATCGACTTCGCCGACCCCAGCGCCCCGCCCGACCGCGTGGACCGCGACATCTACGCGGGCGACACCGTGGAGCCCCTCCATATCCTCTACGACGTGGAGAAAAACGCCCCCGTGGAAGCCCCGGGCGGCGGCATCGCCCACGCATTCGGCCCGCCCGTGACCATGGCGCTCGACTCCGCCCTGCGCCCCGCGCCGCTGGCCGCCGGCGCCCACACGCTGATGCTGTCGGTCACCGACCTGGCTGGCGCTGTCGGGCTCTCGCTGCCGCTGGCTTTCACCAAGCGCTAACGCCGCACGGAGCGACTGGATCGCTCCTCTTTCAATAGCTTCCAGCGCTTGCTGCACAAGCGCTGGAGCCATTTTTTATTGAAAATCCGGTGTCAGCCGAACAGGCGCGGCACGTTGCCCGGCGCAATGGCCAGGCCGAAGAAGCGGGCGATTTCCACCATCTGCCCGTACAGCATGCCGTGCCCCGGGTGGGCCGTGGCGCCGCGTGCGCGCGCGGCGGCGAGCAAGGCGGTGTCGCGCATCACGGCCTCGCACACCAGGGTGCCGGGCTGCAGGGTCTCGGTGGGCAGCGGCGCCGGGTCGCCGTCGTGCAGGCCCAGGGCGGTGGCGTTGATGACCACGTCGAAGCCCGTGGCGTCGGCCGTGCCGGTGCGCACGTCCACGCCCGGCAGCGCCGGGGCCAGGCGCTGCACGGCCTCCTCGGCGCGCGCCATGGAGCGGTTGCTCAGCACCAGCGCGGCCGGCCGCTCGCGCCCCACGGCGTAGGCGATGGCCTTGCCCGCGCCGCCCGCGCCCAGCAGCAGCACGCGCTTGCCCGCCAGGGTGTGCCCGCGCTCCTTCAGCCCGGCGACGAAGCCGTCGCCGTCGAGGTTGCCGCCCACCCAGTGGCCCCGCGCCGCGTCCCAGCGCAGCACGTTGGCGGCGCCCACCAGGCGCGCCGCCGGGGTCAGCTCACCGCAATGCGCGGTCACGGCCTCCTTGTGCGGGATGGTGACGACCAGCCCGGCCAGGTTCTGGCAGCCGGCCAGCCCCGCCAGCAGCTGCGGCAGGTGCGCGGGCGCCGCGTGCAGCGGCACGCACACGGCGTTCAGCCCCTGCTGGGCGGCGGCGGCGTTGAAGAGCTGCGGCGTGCGCACGTGGGCGATGGGGTCGGCCACGATGCCGACGAGCCGGGTCTTGCCATCGATCTGCATCGCTCAGATCCCCGCCATGTTGATGTACTTGACGACCAGGTAGTCCTCGATGCCGTAGTGCGAGCCCTCGCGCCCCACGCCCGACTGCTTGACGCCGCCGAACGGCGCCACCTCGTTGGAGATGAGGCCGGTGTTCACGCCCACCATGCCGTACTCCAGCCGCTCGGCCACGCGCCAGACGCGGCCCAGGTCGCGCGCGTAGAAGTAGCTGGCCAGGCCGAACTCGGTGTCGTTGGCCATGGCCACGACTTCGTCCTCGGTCTCGAAACGGAACAGCGGGGCCAGCGGGCCGAAGGTTTCCTCCCGCGCCACGGCCATGTCCTGCGTCACGCCGGCGAGCACGGTGGGCTCGAAGAACGACTGCCCCAGCGCATGCGGCTTGCCGCCCGCGAGCACGCGCGCGCCCTTGGCCACGGCGTCGGCAATGTGCTCCTGCACCTTGGCCACGGCCTTGGCGTCGATCAGCGGGCCGATGCGGATGCCGTCCTGCAGGCCGTCGCCCACGGGCATGGCCTGCACCGCGGCCACCAGCTTCTGCGCGAACGCGTCGTACACCTTGGCGTGCACGTACAGGCGGTTGGCGCACACGCAGGTCTGGCCCGCGTTGCGGTACTTGGAGACCAGCGCGCCTTCCACGGCGGCGTCCAGGTCCGCGTCCTCGAACACGATGAAGGGCGCGTTGCCGCCCAGCTCCATCGACACCTTCTTGATGGTGGCGGCGCTTTGCTGCATCAGCGTGCGGCCGACCTCGGTGGAGCCCGTGAAGGTGAGCTTGCGCACCAGCGGGTTCGTGGCCAGCTCGGTGCCGATCTCGCCGGCCGCGCCCGTCACCACCGACAGCACGCCCGCCGGAATGCCCGCGCGCTCGGCCAGCACGGCCAGCGCCAGCGCGGTGAGCGGCGTCTGCGAGGCCGGCTTGACCACCATGGTGCAGCCCGCCGCCAGCGCCGGGCCGGCCTTGCGCGTGATCATCGCGGCCGGGAAATTCCACGGCGTGATGGCGGCGCACACGCCGATCGGCTCCTTGGTGACGACGATGCGCTGGCTGCCCAAGGGCGCCGGAATGGTGTCGCCATAGACGCGCTTGCCTTCCTCGGAGAACCATTCGATGAACGAGGCGGCGTAGGCGATCTCGCCGCGCGCCTCGGCCAGGGGCTTGCCCTGCTCGGTGGTCATGATGCGCGCCAGGTCTTCCTGGTTCGCCAGGATCAGCTCGTACCAGCGGCGCAGCAGCGCCGCGCGCTCCTTGGCGGTGCGCGCGCGCCAGGCGGGCCAGGCGCGGTTCGCCGCCTCGATGGCCTGGCGCGCCTGCGCGGCGCCGAAGCGTGGCACGGTGGCGATATGCGCGCCGGTGGCCGGGTTGGTGACGGCGATGGTCTGCCCGGAATCCACCGCGCCCACCCATTGGCCGTCGATCAGGCACTGCGTGCGCAGCAGCGAAGCATCTTGCAAATTCAGCATGTCGTTGACTCCTTCAGCCTGCGATGTAGAGGCCGCCGTTGACGTGGATGACCTCGCCCGTGATGAAGCTGGCCGCGCTGCTGCACAGGAAGCCGATCACGCTGGCGATCTCGCCGGGCTGGCCCAGGCGCTTGAGCGGCGTCTGCTCCACCGACTCCTGGCCGCGCCGCGCGATGAGGTCATTGGTCATGGGCGTGGCGATGACGCCGGGCGACACGGCGTTGACCCGCGTCTTCGGGCCCAGCTCGCGCGCCAGCGAGCGGGTCAGGCTCATGAGCCCGCCCTTGGAGGCGCTGTAGTGCGCGTTGTAGAACGCGCCGCGGTGGCCCGCCATCGAGGTCAGGTTGACGATGGCGCTGCCGTCGCGCAGGTGCGGGATGGCGCGGCGCGTGAGGTAGAACACGCCGTCGAGGTTGATGGCAATCGTCTGGCGCCACTGCACGTCGGTCATCTCCTGCACCGGCTGCGCCAGGTACAGCCCGGCCGAGGGCACCAGATGGTCGATGCCGCCGAAGCGCGCCTGCGCCACGTCCACGGCCTTTTGCGCATCGTCGGGGTTGGCGGCGTCCATGCGCAGCACGGCCACGCGCCGGGCCGCGTCGCCACCCAGCCCGTGGGCGAAGGCCTCCAGGCCCGCGTGGTCCAGGTCGGCCAGCACCAGGTTGGCGCCGTGGGCATGGAAAAGCTGGGCCACGGCGCGGCCGATGCCGCCGTTGGCGCCGGTGAGCAGCAGCGTCTTGTCCTGAAAGTCGTACATCAAAAGTCTCCTGGTCAGATATGCAGGGCCCGGCCGTAGGCCGCCAGCACGGCCTCGTGCATGGATTCGGACACCGTGGGGTGCGGCACGATGGTGGCCATGAGCTCGGCCTCGGTGGTCTCCAGGCTCTGCGCGATGGCGAAGCCCTGGATCATCTCGGTCACCTCCTCGCCCACCATGTGCGCGCCCAGCAGCTCGCCGCTGGCGGCATCGAACACCACCTTGGCGAAGCCTTTGGTCTCGCCCATCGCGATGGCCTTGCCGTTGGCGGAGAAGGGGAACTTGCCCACCTTGACGGCGCGCCCCGCCGCCCGGGCCTGCGCCTCGGTCCAGCCCACGCTGGCCACCTGCGGGTGGCTGTAGGTGCAGGCCGGCACACGGCGCGGGTCCAGCGCATGCGGGTGCAGGCCGGCGATGTGCTCCACGCACAGCACGCCCTCGTGACTGGCCTTGTGCGCCAGCCAGGGCGGCCCGGCCACGTCGCCGATGGCGTACACGCCGGGCTCGGCCGTGCGGCACTGCGCATCGGTGACGATGTGGGTCTTCTCCACCTGCACGCGGGTCTTGTCCAGGCCCAGGTCTTCCACGTTGCCGACGATGCCGGCGGCCACCAGCACCACGTTGGCCTGCGCCTGCAGCGCGCTGCCGCCCCCCTGCGGGCGCAGCGTGAGCTGCCAGGCACCGCCCACGCGCGTGGCCTGCTCCAGCGCCACCTGGGTGTGCACCTGGATACCGTCTTTCTGCAGGCTGGCGGCCACCTGGGCGGAAATTTCTTCGTCCTCCAGCGGCAGCACGCGCGGCGCCATCTCGACCACCGTGACCTCGGCCCCCACGGCGCGGTAGAAGCTGGCGAACTCGATGCCGATGGCCCCGGCGCCCACGATCAGCAGGCGCTTGGGGCAGGCGGGCGGCGTGAGCGCCTCGCGGTAGGTCCACACGCTCTGGCCGTCGGCCGGCAGCTGCGGCAGCTGGCGCGCCCGCGCGCCCGTGGCCAGTACGATGTGGGCAGCGCGCAGCACCTGGGTTGCGCCACCCTCGCCTGTGACTGCGACCGTGCCCCCTCCCTGCAGGCGCGCGTGGCCGGTGAAAACCTGCACGCCGTTCTTCTTCAACAAGCCGGTGACGCCCTTGTTGAGCTGTGCCGCCACAGCGCGCGAACGCGCCACCATGGCAGGCAGGTCAGCCTCGGGCGGCTGCGCCTTGACGCCGAACTGTGCCGCGCCGCGCACCATGCGCAAGACGTCGGCCGAGCGCAGCAGCGCCTTGGTGGGGATGCAGCCCCAGTTCAGGCAGACGCCACCCAGCTGGGCTTTCTCCACCAGCGCGGTTTTCATGCCCAGTTGCGCAGCGCGGATGGCAGCCACGTAGCCGCCCGGCCCGCCGCCGATGACCAGCAGATCGAAAGTGTGCTCAGACATCGCAGGCCTTTCAGATCAGCATGGACAGGGGCGCCTCGATGGCGCGCTGGAACGCAGCCAGCCACTGCGCGGCCAGGGCGCCGTCGATGGCGCGGTGGTCTACCGACAGCGTGCAGGCCATTACCGTGCCCACCTGGAGTTCGCCGTTCTCGACCACCGGCTTCTGCTGCGACGCACCCACCGCCAGAATGGCGGCCTGCGGCGGGTTGATGATGGCCGAGAACGCGCCCACGCCGTGCATGCCCAGGTTGCTCACGCTGAACGAGCCGCCCTGGTATTCCTCGGGGCGCAGTTGGCCGGCGCGGGCGCGCGCGGCCAGGTCGGCGATCTCGGCGCTGATCTGCGACAGCGTCTTGCGGTCGGCCGCGCGCACGATGGGCGTGATCAGCCCGGTGTCGGTGGACACGGCCACGGCCACGTCGGCCTGCGCGTACTGGCGCATGGCGGTATCGGTCCAGCCCACGTTGGCCTGCGGCACCTCGCGCAGGGCCACGGCCACGGCGCGCACGATGAAGTCGTTGACCGAGATCTTGCGGCTCGCGGCCGCGTTGATCTCGGCGCGCAGCGCCAGCAGGCGCTCCATACGGCACTCCACCGTCAGGTAGAAGTGCGGAATGGTGGACTTGCTCTCCGCCAGGCGCCGGGCGATGGTGCGGCGCATGCTGGAGTGCGGCACCTCGGTGAAGGCGCTGGCGCCGGAGCCCGCCGGCGCGGCGGCCGGGGGCGCGGCCACCGGCGCGGGCGCCGGTGCCACGGCCTGGGCGCGCTCCACGTCGATCCTGACGATGCGCCCCCCGGGGCCGCTGCCCTGCAGCCGGGACAGGTCCACGCCGCGCTGCGCCGCCAGGCGGCGCGCCAGCGGGCTGGCGCGCAGGCGGTCGCCGCTGGCCGATGCCGCCGCAGCGGCAGGCGTGCTGGAGACGGCGGGCGCCGCCTCGGCAGCGGGCGCGGTGGCCACGGCCCCGGCGGCCTGCAGCAAGGCCTGCACATCGGCAGCCACCTCGCCCGCAGCCAGCAGCACGGCAATGGGCGCGCCCACTTCCACCTCCTGGCCTGCGGGCACCAGCCACTGGCCCATCACGCCCGCGCCGTCGGCGCTGATCTCGACGATGGCCTTGTCGGTCTCCACCTCGGCCAGGCAGTCGCCCACGGCGATCGGCTCGCCCTCCTTCTTCGACCACGCGGCCAGGGTGGCGTGGGTGGCGTTGGCCGCCACCTCGGGCATTCGCAGCAAAGTCGCCATGTCACACGCTCCCGTTCTTCAGGTCAGGCCGGTAGCCGTGGATGTCGGCGTACTGCACCAGCTCCAGCACGTTGCCCTCGGGGTCGCGGCAGAACGACAGGAAGGTGCCGGGGCGCACTTCCACGCGCGCGGGGCCGGTGAGGAACTCGGCACCCTGCGCCTGCAGGCGCGCGATGGCGGCGTCGATGTCATCGACGATGAACGTCAGGTAGCAGGCGTTGGGCTGGTCCAGGATGGGGCCGCCATGCGTGGCGGCGGCGGGCGGATTGACCGGCGCCAGCAGCTTGATGCGCTCGCCGTAGCTGGTCTGCAGGCGCACCACGATGTAGCCGCCGTCGGACAGCGCCGCCTGGCGCGCCTTGTCGGCCGGCACGGCCACTTCGCTCACGAACTGGCAGCCCAGCGCGTTTTCGTAGAAGTGGCGCATGCGCTGCAGGTCGCGCACGCCCAGGCCCACTTCGAGGGGGGAAATCATCTTCATCGACATGGTGTGTCTCCTTGGCTCAGGCGCGGCCTTGGTCGCGCATTACTTGTTGCAGGCCCTGCACCACTTCCTCGGTGCGCGCGGCGGCGGCGCGCTCCAGCACCTTGGAGATGCTGGGCGAGGCCTCGGCGCCGGTCACGCGCTGCACGGGCTGGTCCAGCCAGTCGAAGCAGCGGCGCTGGATCTCATCGGCCAGCCAGCCGCCGTAGGAGGTGCCGCGCGCGCCCTGCTCGACGATGAGCACGTTGTTGGTCTTGCGGATGCTGGCCTCGATGGTGTCCCAGTCCAGGCTGGCGCGGTCGAGCCAGCGCAGGTCCACCACCTCGGCGTCGATGCCGGTCTGCTCCACGGCTTCCAGCGTGTGCTGCACCATCGACAGGTAGGTCAGCACCGTCACGGCCTGGCCGCTGCGGCGCACCGCGGCCTTGCCCACGGGGATGATGTAGTCCAGGTCGTCCACGGGCGCGGGGCCGGTGCCGTTGTAGAGGTCCACGTGCTCGATCACCAGCACCGGGTCCTTGCAGGCCAGCGCGGCGTTCATCAGGCCCACGTAGTCGAACGGCGTGGATGCCGCGACGATGCGCCAGCCCGGGCTGGTGGCGAAGATGCCCGCCGGGTCCATGGAGTGCTGCGAGCCGTAGCCCGTGCCCATGGCCACCTTGGTGCGCAGCACCAGCGGCACCTCGAAGCCGCCGCCGAACATGTGGCGCGCCTTGCCGATCTGGTTGAACACCTGGTCGGCCGCGACCCACATGAAGTCGGGGTACATGAACTCCACCACGGGCTTGTAGCGCCCGTCCATGGCCAGGCCGCCGCCCAGGCCGGCGAAGGCGTTCTCGCTGATGGGCGTGCCCAGCACGCGGTCGGGGAAGCGGTCGCGCAGGCCGCGCGTGGCGCCGTTGGTGCCACCCTTGAGGCGGTGCACGTCCTCGCCCATGACGACGATGCCGGCATCGGTCTCCATGCGGCGGGCCATCACGTCGGCCACCACGTCGACGAACTTGCGCGACTCGGTCTTGCCGGTGAACGTGGCGGCTTCCTCGGCGCGCAGCCCTTGCAGCTCGCTCAGATCGCCGCGCACACCCACGTCGCGGAAGTCGGGGCTGGGCCAGAGTTCGGGGCGGATGCGGCGCTTGCCCGGCTTGCCCGAGGGGTCGGCCTCCAGCAGCTGCGCGCAGGCCTGGGCCATGGCGTCCTTGACGCGCTGGCGCAGCGCCTCGGCATCGTCGGCGGTGAGCAGGCCGCGCGCCTGCATCCTGCCGGCCAGCAGCGCCAGCGGGTCGCGCGCGCGCCACGCCTGCTCCTCGGCCTTGGTGCGGTAGCCGAAGGCGCTGCCGGGGAAGGGGCCGTTCTGGTGGAAGAAGCGGTACACGTCGGCCTCGACCACGGCCGGGCCCTTGCCCGCGCGCATCCAGGCCAGCGCCTCCTGCATGGCCAGGTGCACGGCCAGCGGGTCCATGCCGTCCACCTTCCAGCTCGGGATGTTGAAGGCCAGGCCGCGCGCCGACAGGCGCGTCTCGGCCGTGGACTCCTCCACCGTGGTGGAGACGGCGTAGCGGTTGTTCTCGATGAAGAAGCACAGCGGCAGCTTCCAGGCGGCCGCCAGGTTCATGGTCTCCAGCACCGAACCGATGTTGACCGCGCCGTCGCCGAAGTAGGTCACGGCCACGGCGTCGGTGCCCGCGTGCTTGTGCGCCCAGGCGGCGCCAGCCGCCAGCGGCACGCCGCCGCCGACGATGGCGTTGGTGCCTAAAGCGCCGGCCTCGACCCACTGCAGGTGCATGGAGCCGCCCCGGCCGTGGCAGAAGCCCTGGTCCAGCCCCAGGATCTCGGCCAGCGTGCGCTGCAGCAACTGCTGCACCGCGCCCTCCAGCGGCGCCTTGGGGTCGATGCCCTGCGGGGCGATGTGGCCCAGCGCCTTGGAGAGGAACTGGTGGTGCCCGCGGTGCGAGCCGTTGATCTGGTCGGCCGTGGTCAGGCCGACGATGGAGCCGGCGGCGCCGCCCTCCTGGCCGATGCTGGAGTGCGCGGGGCCGTGCACCAGGCCTTCGCCGGCCAGTTCCAGCACGCATTCCTCGAAGCCGCGAATGATGTGCATGTGGGCCAGCAGCGCGCCCAGCAGCGCCGGGTCGGCCTGCGCCCAGTCCGCATCGGTGGTGGAGAGCTGGACCCAGTCGCTCGCGGGGGCCAGGGGGGTATGCAATGGCATGGGGTGTTCCTGTCAGGTTCTGTGCACAGTGGAAATTTCAAGCAAAAATGGCCTCCAGCGCCTATGCAGCAAGCGCTGGCAGCTATTTTTTCAATAGCATCTTTCTCAATAACCGTTGGCCAGCCAGCCGCCGTCCGACACCAGGGCATGGCCGGTGATGAAAGCCGCGGCGTCGGACGCCAGGTAGAGCGCGGCCTCGGCCATTTCCTCGGGGCGGCCCAGGCGGTTCATGGGGGTCTTGCCGCACAGTTCGGCGCCGTCGATGACACCCTTGCCCATCAGGTCGTCCATGAGGGCGGTGTGCGTGTAGCCGGGGCAGATGGCGTTGACGCGGATGCGGTGCCGCGCCCACTCGGCCGCCAGGCATTTGGTGAGCGACACCACGCCGGCCTTGGCCGCGCAGTACGCCAGGCGGTTGGCCGAGGTGGACAGCCCCCAGATCGAGGCGGTGCTCAGGATCACCCCGCCGCCCTGCCCGGCCATGCGCCGGCCGGCGGCCTGCGCGCAGTAGAAAACGCCCGAGAGGTCGATGTCGATGGCGCGGCGCCACTCGGCGGGCGTGAGCTCCAGCGAGGGCTTGTTCATCGAGATGCCGGCGTTGTTCAGCAGGATGTCGATGCGGCCGAAGCGCGCCTCGGTGGCGGCGCAGGCCTGCTCCACGGCCACGTCGTCGGCGATCGAGGCCTGCACGATGTGCACTTCCACGCCCGGGAAGGCCTCGCGCAGTTGGGCGCGCGTCTGCTCCAGTCCGGCGGTGTCGATATCGAGCAGCATCAGCTTCGCGCCGTGGCGCGCGAAGGCGTGGGCCATGGCGCGGCCGATGCCGCTGCCCGCGCCGGTGTTCAGCACCACCTTGCCCGACAGGCCGGGGTAGCTGGCAGGGGTGAAGGGCTGGGCCGCGGGGTAGCCCTGGGGAATGGGTGCGGTCGTCATACAGCGAGCCAATCTTTCATGAGTTGGGGGTTGGAAGTGAGGTCGTGCGGCGTGCCCTCGAAGACGATGCGGCCATGGCCCATGACGCACACGCGGCTCGACACCTTGAGCGCGATGGCCAGCTTCTGCTCCACCAGCACCACCGACACGCCCTTGCCGTGGATGTCGCGGATGGCCTCGCCGACCACCTGCACGATCTTGGGCGCCAGGCCCTCGGTGGGCTCGTCGATGAGCATCACCAGCGGGTTGCCCAGCAGCGAGCGGCACATGGTCAGCATCTGCTGCTCGCCGCCCGAGAGGCTGCCGGCCTTGGTGTTGCGCCGCTCCTTGAGGCGCGGGAAGTAGTCGAACATCTGCTCCACCGACCACTGCACGCGGCCGGCGCGCGCGGCCTGCTCGCCCATGCGCAGGTTCTCGTCCACCGTGAGGTTGGCGAACACCTCGCGCTCCTCGGGCACGAAGGCCACGCCGGCGCGGCAGATCTCGAACGAGCGCGCGCCGCTGATGCGCCTGCCCTGCAGCAGGATCTCGCCGCCGGTGGCGGGCACCAGGCCCATGATGGTCTTCATGGTGGTGGAGCGGCCCGAGCCGTTGCGCCCCAGCAGGCTCACCACCTCGCCGGGGGCGACGTGGAAATCCACGCCGTGCAGGATGTGGCTCTTGCCGTAGTGGGCGTGCACGCCCTTCAATGCCAACAGGGCGCTCATGCTGCGGCCTCCTCGCCCAGATAGGCTTCCTTGACCTTTTGGTTGTTGCGGATCTCCTCGGGCGTGCCTGTGGCGATGACCTGGCCGTACACCAGCACGCTGATGCGGTCGCACAGCGAGAACACCACGTCCATGTCGTGCTCCACGATGAGCAGCGAGCGGCCCCGGGTCACAGTCTTGATGAGCTCGACCGCGTAGTCGGTCTCCTCGTGCGACATGCCGGCCATGGGCTCGTCGAGCAGGATCACCTTGGGGTCCGAGGCCAGCGCCATGCCGATCTCCATCGAGCGCTGCTCGGAGTACGACAGCTCGCCGGCGCTGGCGTCGCGCCGCCCGGCCAGGCGCACCAGCTCCATGAGCTGCTCGGTCTCCTCGCGCACTTTGGCATAGCCGCCGATGAAGCGCCACAGCGTGTGCTGCACGCCGTGGCGGCGCATCACGGCGATGCGCAGGTTCTCGTACACCGACAGCTTGGGGAACAGGTTGGTGATCTGGAACGAGCGCGCCAGCCCCAGGCGGTTGATGTGCTGCGGGCTCGCGCCCTGGATGTCGTGGCCGTCGAAATGGATGCGCCCGCCCGTGGGCGCGTAGTGGCCCGAGATCAGGTGGAACACCGTGGACTTGCCCGCCCCGTTGGGGCCGATCACGGCATGGCGCTCGCCGGCGCGCAGCTCCAGCTCCACGCCGCGGATGATCTCGGCGTCGCCAAAGGACTTGCGCACGCCGCTCAAGGCCAGGATGGGTTGCATGGGGTTTTGGCTCACAGTGCGCTCCCTTGCTGGGCGGTGGGGGTTTCGGCGGGCTCGGCGCGTTCCTGCAGCGCGTGCCACAGGCGCGCCGTGGCGCGCACCAGCGCCGCGCCCACGGCCCACAGGCCCAGCGGCACGGCCCAGGTGGCCACGGCCGTGGGCAGCCAGTCGCGCCCGAACAGGGCGATGGGCGCCCAGCCCGCGCCGGCGTTCAGCGCCGCCATGGCGCGGTAGTCCTGCGAGAAGAAGCGCTGCAGCAGCTCGACGGTGAACACCGTGCCCGCCGTGAGCAGCAGCCCGGCGAGCAGGCCCGCGCACAGCATGGGCAGCAGCGCCACGGTGCCATGGGCGCGCCGCGCCGTGCCGACCCAGCGGATGAACCCGGCCAACCCGGTGGGCATGAACATCATCACCAGCACGAACAGCACGCCCTGGTAGAGCAGCCACGAGCGCGTCAGGTCCGACACGGCGTAGCCGAAGAAGGTCATCAGGGCCGCGCCCAGCGCCGGGCCGAGGAAGACCGTGACGCCGCCGATGTAGCTGTTGAGCACCACGGCTGCCGAGACGTGGCTCTCCAGCAGCACGTAGTTGGCCGACTCGGTGTTGAGCGCCTGCAGCCCGCCCGCGATGCCCGCGAACATGGCCGAGATGGCGAACACCGTGACGTTGAGGCGGTGCACGTCGTAGCCCAGGAACCTGAGGCGCTGGCTGTTCTCGCGCAGCCCCAGCGTCAGCCGCCCCACCGGGGTGAGCGTGAACAGGTACAGCAGCGCCAGCGACAGCAGCACCCAGGCCAGCACGAGGTAGTACACCTCGGTGGATGAGCCAAAACCCAGGCCCCAGGCCGGCATGCGCATGGCGGAGATGCCCGCCTCGCCGCCGAACACGCCCTTGAGGTGCGGCGCCAGCGCGTGCATCAGCTCGGCCAGGGCCAGCGTGATCATGGCGAAGTAGGTGCCCGTGCGCTGCGTGGCGAACCAGCCCGCGGCGATGCCGGTGAGCAGCCCCACCACGGCGCCGGCCAGCGGCATCAGCGGCGTGGGCAGCAGGCCCGCGCCGTTGAAGGCGTTCATGGCGTGCACGGTGGCGAAGGTGCCCACGCCGAAGTACGCGGCGTGGCCGAACGAGAGCATGCCGGCCTGGCCGCACACCAGGTTGAAGGCGCAGGCGAACAGCGCGGCGATCAGCATCTGGATGGCGGCGTTAACCAGCGACTGCGACAGCAGCGCCGGCAGCGCCACGAGCAGCGCCACGCCGACGGCCAGGGGAATCCACAGTTTCGATTGCATGGTTGGCACTCCTGGCGGGGGTCAGCTCTTCTCGCCCATGAGGCCCGAGGGGCGCACCATGAGGATCAGCAGCATCAGGGCGAAGGGAATCGTGGCGGAGATGCTCGACAGCTTGAGCGTGAGCAGCCCGCCCACCTGCTCGGCCCAGGCGCGCGCGCCGAACCAGGCCAGGATGTCGGCCAGGCTGTAGTCCACGCCCACCGACAGCGAGGTGATGACGCCGATCAGCAGCGAGGCCAGCATGGCCCCGCCCATGGAGCCCAGCCCGCCCACGACGACGACCACGAACACCATGACGCCCAGCTCCAGCGCCATGTTCGGGTTGGTGGTGTAGAAGGCCCCGGCCACCGCGCCGGCCAGCCCGGCCAGGGCCGCGCCCACGCCGAACACGCCCATGAACACCAGCGGCACGTTGTGGCCCAGGGCCTCGGCCATGCGCGGCTTGTAGATGGCCGAGCGCACCACGATGCCCACGCGGGTGCGCGTCAGCAGCAGGTAGACCAGGATGAACATGACCACCGCCACCGAGCCCATCAGGATGCGGTACGCGGGGTAGTTGGCATCGCCCAGGCGGAACAGCGCGAAGTCCATGCTGGCCGGGATGCGGTAGTCCACCGGGAAGTTGCCGAAGAACAGCTTGATGAGCTCGGCGATGATGAACGACAGCCCGAAGGTGAGCAGCAGCTCGTGCGCGTGCCCGTGGTGGTGCACGCGGCGCAGGAAGTACTTTTCCACCACCACGCCGACCAGGCCCACCAGGATGGGCGACGCCAGCAGCGCGCCCCAGAAGCCCAGGCTGCCCTGCAGCGCGTAGGCGAAATAGGCGCCCAGCATATAGAACGACGCGTGGGCGAAGTTGAGCACGCCCATCATCCCGAAGATGAGCGTGAGGCCGGCCGAGACCATGAACAGCAGCAAACCGTAGATCACGCCGTTGAGCAGCGAAACGATCAGGTTCTCCATGAGGGTTTTCCTTTTTTCAAGCGCGCATGCAGCGGCCGAGCCCGGTGGCTCCAAGGGGAGAAGAAAAGGGGAAGGAGGGCCAGGGCGCCCGCCGCGCGGCGGCGCGGGCGCCCCGTGGCCGAGCGATCAGCCCGGGCGCTGCATCCTGCAGTTGCCCTGCACCGGGGCCGCGGCCTCCTGGGCGCTGAACAGCTTCACCGTCTGGAAGCCCATGGGCGTGTTGTCGGCCTTGAACTTCGCGTCCTTGCTGACCTTGGACACCGCGATGGGCAGCAGGATCTGGTGGTCGTCGGCGCGCATGGCCGACTCGCCCAGCGGCGTCTTGAACCGGGCCGACTCCAGCGCCTTGGCGAAGGCGTTGACGTTGAGCTTGCCGTCCTGCGCCTTCACGCCCTTGAGCACGGCGCCCACCATCTGCAGGCCGAACACGGTCTGGCCCTCGGTGTAGACCGGGTAGTGGCCGGTCTTGGCCTTGTAGTCCTCGGCGAACACCTCGCTGTCCTTGCCGTTGGCGTCGGCGTTGAAGGCGTGCGCCACGTAGTGGCCCAGCGCGGCGTCGCCGGCGTTGGCGATGTTGCCCGGCTGGTCGAGGAAGGCGGTGCCGAAGCGCGCCGTCAGGCCGGCGGCCTTGGAGGCCTTCATCATCAGCAGCAGGTCGTTGGACCAGTTGCCGGTGATCACCGTGTCAGCCTTCGAGGCGGCGATCTTGTTCACGTAGGGCGCGAAGTCCTGGATCTTGTTGGTGTCGTGCAGCGTCTTCTCGACCACCTGGTAGCCGCCCGCCGTGGCGTTGGCCACGATGGCGGCCTCCATGTCCTGGCCCCAGGAGTAGTTCTGGTTGATGGAGTACACCTTGGTGCCCAGCGCGTTGTCCTGCTTCATGGCGGACACCAGCGCCTTCACGCGCACCTGGGCGTTGGGGTTGAAGCGGAAGTGGTGGAAGTGGCACTTCTCGCCCGTCAGCTCCAGCGCCTCGCCGCCGACGTTGAGGAACACCACCTCCTTGCCCGGGTTGCGCAGGTTGAACTTGCGCACGTCCTCGGTGATCTGGCCGCTCACGGCCGACGAGGAGCCCTGCACGATGAGCTGCACGCCATCGGCCAGCGCCGCCTTGACCTTGTCCGACGCGCCGGCCGGGCCGCCCTGGTTGTCGTACTCGACGAGCTGCACCGGCTCGCCGTTCCAGCCCCCGCCAGCGTTGATCTGGTCGATCACGTAGCGCGTGGCGGCCTTGAACATCAGGCCGGTGGAGGCCTGCGGGCCCGACAGGGTCTCCACGAGGCCGATCTTCAGGGGAGCGGCCTGGGCACTGGCACCCATCGCCACGAGGGAGGCGAGCACGATGTTTTTTGCACTGGACATTGCGGACATTCAGGTCTCCATGTTTCGTATTCCCACGGGCTGGACGCCGGCCTATCCGCCGCCTGCCCCGCAGAGGTGTCTGACATTGATTTGCACTGGTCAGACCACAAAGTCTAATGGTCTGGCAGGATGAAATCAAAGGAAATCCGCTGAACCCAGGGTAAACACCAGTGCCGTGCGCCACCGCTTTAGGGGGCCGCCATCAGATTCATGCAAGTGAATCCACGGAAAATGGCGGAACCGGTTTAACATGTCTGACAACTTTTCCCGCAGCGGAGACATCACCCCCATGGCCCTTAATTCCATTGCCGCCTCAGACGACAACAGGCCTGCCGCCGCGCCGGAGGGCGGACGGCATCTCCCCGACGAAATCGCCGCCACCATCAACACGCGGGTGCAGCGCGGCGAGTTGCTGCCCGGCGAGCGCCTGCCCAGCGAGCGCGAGCTGTGCGAGCTGTTCGGCGTGAGCCGCTCGGTGGTGCGCGAGGCGCTGTCGCAGCTCAAGTCGGACGGGGTCATCGAAACCCGGCGCGGCAGCGGCGCCTATGTGCTGGAGCGCGACCAGCGCCAGTCCTTCCGCATGCAGGACGTGGCCATCGACGAGCGCGACAGCCTGGCGCTGGTGATGGAGCTGATCGTCACCGTCGAGGTGGCGGCCACGCGGCTGGCGGCCACGCGCCGCACGCCCGAGGACCTGAAGATGATTCGGCGTGCGCTCATCGGCATGGAGTACGAGATCGCCAACGACCGGCTGGGCGACGAGCAGGACTTCGCCTTCCACCAGGCCATCGTCGAGGCCACGCACAACCCCCACTTCATCGCCCTGAGCTCGCACCTGGAGCAAGGCGCGCGCCGCGTGATCCGCCAGGCCCGCACCAACACGCGCACGCGCCACACCGACCTGATCGAGGCCGTGCAAGAGGAGCACCAGGCGATCTTCGACGCCATCAAGGCCAGCGACGCCGACGCCGCCGCGCGCGCCGCCGAGGACCACCTGAAGAACGCCGCCGGGCGCCTGGACATGTACCTCAAGCGCTGAACCGCACGCCCCCCGGCCTCAAGCCCAAACACGGCAACGCCCCGGCAACCCCGGGGCGTTGTGTTTTGGCGCGTGGCCAGGACAGCGCCAAAAATTCACACAAGGTAAATTCATTACGGATAGTACAATTTCAGCTCCACTCCAGGAGACAGCCATGGCCCTGCCCGCACCCGCAGCCATCGAGCAACTGCACCACTTCGCCTACCGCTGCCGCGACGCCGAGGAGACGCGCCACTTCTACGAAGACCTGCTGGGCCTGCCGCTGTACCACATCATCCAGAGCGACTACGTGCCCAGCACGGGCGAGTACTGCCCGTACACGCACTTCTTCTTCCGCCTGCGCGACGGCTCGTTCATCGCCTTCTTCGACCTGGGCGACGACGTGAAGCCCGCGCCCTCGCCCAACACGCCGGCCTGGGTCAACCACATCGCGTTCCGCGTGGACAGCGTGCAGGCGCTGGAGGACACCAAGGCGCGGCTGCAGGCGCACGGCGTCGAGGTGCTGGGCGTAACCGACCACCACATCTTCAAGAGCATCTACTTCTTCGACCCCAACGGCATCCGCCTGGAGCTGGCGGCCCAGGTGGCTGGCGCCGACCAGATGGCGCGCGAGAGCCAGACCGCCCACGCGCGCCTGGCCGCCTGGACGCAGCGCAAGGCGCAGTGGCGCGCGGAGCGCGCGCAAGGCCAGCCCAGCGCGCCCCTGAAGCCGCAGCAGAACGACCGGCCCGAGTACGTGCCCGGCACCAGGGTTTGAGCCCAATCGGCCTCCAGCCCTTGCCAGGAAAGCGCTGGTAGCTATTGAATGATGAGCGGCACAGGGGCGATAAAATCGCCCCTCCTCCACACCACTGCCTCAGCGGCATCCTGCGGGATGCCGTTTTTCATTGCCATGAGCGACACGATCGAACAACCCGGCCTGAACAGCCTGTCCAAATCCTTCGAGCCTGCGGCCCTGGAGGCCCACTGGGGCCCCGAGTGGGAGCGGCGCGGCTACGGCGCCGCCGGCGTGCGCGGCACGGGCCAGGCGGACGCCGGCCAGCCGTCGTTCTGCATCCAGCTGCCGCCGCCCAACGTCACGGGCACGCTGCACATGGGCCATGCGTTCAACCAGACCATCATGGACAGCCTCACGCGCTACCACCGCATGCTGGGGCAGAACACGGTCTGGGTGCCGGGCACCGACCACGCCGGCATCGCCACGCAGATCGTGGTGGAGCGCCAGTTGCAGGAGCAGGGCGTGAGCCGCCACGACCTGGGCCGCCCCGATTTCGTGAAAAAAGTGTGGGAGTGGAAGGAGCAATCGGGCAACACCATCACCACGCAGATGCGCCGCCTGGGCGACAGCGTGGACTGGCGCCGCGAGTACTTCACCATGGACGACAAGCTCTCCAAGGTGGTGACCGAGACCTTCGTGAAGCTGTACCAGCAGGGCCTGATCTACCGCGGCAAGCGCCTGGTGAACTGGGACCCGAAGCTGCAGTCCGCCGTGTCGGACCTGGAAGTGGAGAACGAGGAAAAGGACGGCTCGCTGTGGCACATCGCCTACCCGCTGGCCGACGGCTCGGGCCAGCTGGTGGTGGCCACCACGCGCCCCGAAACCATGCTGGGCGACGTGGCGGTGATGGTGCACCCCGAGGATGCGCGCTACGCGCACCTGATC
>Ga0222424_100158_pt1 | contig 73417 bp, 71 predicted proteins | sample 2B2ome_FD_182468 | JGI IMG/M metagenome (GOLD analysis project Ga0222424, IMG submission 182468) | Enriched microbial communities from leaf-cutter ant dump, University of Wisconsin, Madison, United States - 2B200A (version 2) | ecosystem: Environmental > Terrestrial > Nest > Insects nest > Nest... | reverse complement strand
AGCTTCTCAAGGAAACCCTAGAGCGAGTTCGTCGGCCGCCAGAAGCGCCGCCGCTCTCGTTCGATGAGCGGCGTTATAGGCCCAACGTTTCAGGCCGTCAACAGCGGGGATGAAGATTTTTGGAAAAACTTATAACAGACTGATTTTAAAATGAAATTACTGAAACCTCCTCTTCAGGCGTCCCCGTTTCGGCATTTTCGCTCCCGGAAACCATGCCCCGACGGCCGAAAGCGGTCCGGGAAAGCCGAATTGGTGACGCATTGTCCGAAACCGGCCGGTGCATAAGATGAATTTCGGGGATGAAGCGCTCCTTTCGCTTGACTTCCGGGCAAAAGAAAAGGCGCCGGCGGATATCCCCGCGGCGCCCCTCCCCTGCCCCTCTCGGCACGGCATCAGCCCTTCAGCTTGCCCATGATCTGCTCGAGAAAACCGAGCAGCACGGCGGAGACCACGAAGGCGAGATGCATGAAGGTCAGCCACATCAGCTGGCTCTCGGTATATTGCTGCGCATTGAGGAAGATCTGCAGCAGATGGATCGACGAGATCGCGACGATCGACGAGGCGACCTTGATCTTGAGGCTGCCGGCATCGAGCTTGCCGAGGAAGGAGACGTCCTTCTCCGCCTCATCGAAGCGGCTGACGAAATTCTCGTAGCCGGCGATCATCACCATGAGGATGAGGCTGGCGACCAGCGCCGCGTCGATCAGGCCGAGCATGGCAAGGATCATCTGCGCATCGTCATAGACGAAGACGTTCTTGGCGACCTTGACGAACTTGTAGAGGAAGGAGACGGCATAGACCGCGAGCGCCGCCACGAGGCCGAGATAGAAGACCACGAGGATCCAGCGGCTCGACAGGATGATGCGTTCGACCAGGAGTTCGAGGGATTTCATCGCGCGGGCTCCATCGGGAATCAGTCAGGTTCACCGTTGATTAACCAATGGCCCGAAGGGCCGCAAGACGTCTTCGCGCATGCAAAAGGGCGGCGTCCTCTGACGCCGCCCTTACCGGAATGCGCCTTCCTCACGCCCTTCGGAAGAGACCTGCGATCAGGGACAGGACCAGAAGGGCCAGGAAGACGAAGAACAGAATCTGCGCAATGCCGGCGGATGCACCGGCAAGACCACCGAAGCCGAGCAGGCCGGCTACGAGGGCGATCACGAGAAAGACGACAGCATAGTACAGCATTTTCAATCTCCTTGTTCTATCGCAGAAGAAACGGGAGGCTTTGGAAAAGGTTCCGCGGTAGACGCGTGCCAGCATTGATTTGCAATTCTTCCCCATCCTCTCGAAACGATGCCGCCGCAGCCTTTGGGCCACGGCGGCATGAACGGTAATCGGGGCCCAACGGGCCGAAGGCACTTCCGCGCCGGAATCGCTCTAGTGGCGGCGCGCCCAGTCGTCGATCTGCCGCTCCGCCTCGTCCTTGGCGAGACCGTAACGCTGCTGGATCTTGCCGGACAACTCGACGCGGCGGCCCTTGATGACGTCGAGGTCGTCGTCCGTGAGCTTGCCCCACTGGGCCTGCGCCTTGCCCTTGTATTCGTTCCACTTGCCTTCGATGATATCCCAGTTCATCTCGCTGTCCTTTCGGTTGAGTGCGTTGGACTTATGAGGAAGCGGCGGGAGCCGGAAAAGTTCCTCAATGCAGGCCGATGCCGGCAGGCCGGGCGTTCTCGGCGACGACAATGCCGGCGGCCGGCGGCTCCACGTTGCGCACATGGACCTCCAGCCGGTTCTGCGCCGTTATGCGCCAGCCGATCTCGACATTCTCTTCCTCCCAGGCGGGATCGAAGGGCGCGCAGCGGCCATGCACGACGCGCTTTCCAAGGCCCGCATCGCCAAGGGCGGACGGCAGGGCGCCGACGCAGTCTTCCATCGTCTCGAACGCCACCTGCGGCGCCTGCAGCTCCTCGCAGGAAAGGCTACCGGGCGTGCAGCCGACCAGAAGCATGATTGCGGCGATGTGCTCCATCTCACTCTCCATCTCCTGCCGGATCGGGCTCCCCCGAAAAACTGGCGAGGCAACGAGGCGGTGCACGGAAAGGTTCCGATCACACCCTGTCACAATTTCGGGAACAAAATTCCGACCGGCACGTTGTCGGCGCATCGCTCAATGGCGAACCGGACGAGAAAGGAAGCGCAGATGCTCGGCACCATTCTTCTTATCATCCTCATCCTTCTCCTGATCGGCGCGCTGCCGAACTGGGGATACAGCCGCAGCTGGGGCTACGGCCCGTCGGGCGGTCTCGGTCTCATCGTCGTCATCCTTCTCATCCTCGTCCTCATGGGACGCATCTGACCCCGACCAACCAGCCAGGAACCGGAACCATGAAGAATACCATCATCGCGCTTTGCCTCGTCGCCTCCACCGTGACGCTCTCCGCCTGCACCCAGACCGAACGCGGCACCGCCATCGGCGCGGCCTCGGGCGCCATCATCGGCGGGGCGGTGACCGGGCGGGCGGGCGGCGCCCTTGTCGGTGCTGCGATCGGCGGCGCTGCCGGCTATCTCATCGCCCGCGCGGATCGCCCAGGCTACTGCATCTACCGCAACAGGCATACCGGCCGCACATACGAAGCCCGCTGCCGCTAAGCGGCACGGCGAGCAGAAACGCGAAACGGGCCCCCGGGGGCCCGTTTCTTGATGTCTTGAACAGGGAAAACGAATGACGTCAGGAACCGCCCTTGGCTCTGCGCTCGGCCTCGTCGAGCTTTTCCAGAAGGTCGAGCAGGCGATCGGGCACGGGCTCGGTCTCGATGACGTCGTAGAAGGATTTCAGCTTGCGGCCGACGGGGCCATTGGGATCGAAGGCGGCCCTGGAGGGGCCAGCGCCGCGTCTCTTGTCTTTACCGGGCTCTATCATGGTCTTGTTTCCATCGCTTGCCGCCCGCTATCTTCCTTTTGCCCAAGATTCCCAATAGCAAGTCAGACTTAGCATGCTACCAATAGGTTTCCGCAAGATGAACTCTAGCGGAAACGGTTCCGATACGGAACATAGCCAGGGAGAACGAAATGTCACTTTCCACCCGTATCGCACCGCATCTCGCCTATCTGAGGCGGTTTTCCCGTGCCGTGACGGGTTCGCAGACATCCGGCGACGCCTATGTCGCCGCCATGCTCGAAGCACTCGTCAGCGACATCTCGCTCTATCCGGAAGGGCGCAGCGACCGCATCGCGCTCTATCGGCTCTACTGCACGCTCTTCGACAATCTCGACATCACCCTGCCGGAAAACACCTCGCCCTTCGGCTGGGAACGGCAGGCGGCGGCGAACCTTTCCAACCTGCCGCCGGCGGAACGCAAGGCCTTCCTGCTGGTCGCCGTCGAGGGCTTCGACATCGCCGAAGGCGCCGACATCATGAACGTGGCGGAGGATCGCTTCAGCGCATTGCTGGACGAGGCCTCGCGCGACATCTCCCAGCAGGTGGCGACCGATATCATGATCATCGAGGACGAACCCCTCATCGCCATGGACATCGAGGACATGGTGAAGGGCCTCGGCCATCGGGTGACCGGCATCGCGCGTACCCATTCGGAGGCCGTCGAGCTCTATCACCGCACCTCGCCGCGCATGGTGCTGGCGGATATCCAGCTCGCCGACGGGAGCTCGGGCATCGATGCGGTCAACGACATCCTGAAGAACAGCACGATCCCGGTGATCTTCATCACCGCCTTCCCGGAACGGCTCCTGACCGGCGAGAAGCCGGAACCGGCCTTCCTCGTCACCAAGCCGTTCAATCCGGACATGGTGAAGGCGCTGATCAGCCAGGCGCTGTTCTTCGACGAGCAGGCGCGGCTCGCCAAATCCGCATGATGCAAAAAGGCCCGCGCGAGCGGGCCTTTTCATTCCGGTCTGCCGTGCCTGTCAGAGCGCGGCGACGACGATGACTTCGACGAGATAGTCGGGGGTCGCCAGCTTGGATTCGCCGGTGGCGCGGGCGGGCGTGTGGCCCTGCGGCGCCCAGGCGTCCCAGACGGCGTTCATCTTGGAAAAATCGGCCATGTCGGCAAGCCAGATCTGGGCGGAGAGGATGCGCGTCTTGTCCGTGCCTGCCAGCGCCAGGAGGCGGTCGACCTCGGCCAGCGCCTGCTTCGTCTGCTCGGTGACGTCCGAACCCGCCTCGCCGACCTGACCGGCCAGATAGACGGTGCCGTTGTGCACGACGGCCTGGCTCATGCGCGGGCCGGTTTCAAAGCGTTTGATATCCATGTCTCGTTCCTGTCAGGTCGCGGAAATATCGGAAACCCGCCGCCACGCGATGGCCGGCAGGCCCGCCGTCTATAGGCGGAGGGCCGGCGGGGCGCCAGAGGCGGCCCCGCAAATTCTCTCTCAGGACGCCAATCCCCGGAGGGCGGCGGCGACGATGGCCTCGACGGGTGCATCGATATCGACCGTCACGACGCCCTGCTCGCCCGACGGGTCCTCCAGCGTGGCGAGCTGACTGTCGAGCAGGCTGGCGGGCATGAAGTGCCCTTCCCGCGCGGCCATGCGCGTCATCAGAAGGTCGCGGCTGCCCTTGAGGAAGACGAAGGAAAGCATGCCGCCGGCGGCACTGCGCAGGCGCTCGCGATAGACCTTCCTGAGGGCGGAGCAGGAGACGACGACGTCATTGCCCGCGGCGAGCGCATCGGCCAGCGCCCGGCCGATCATGTCGAGCCAGGGCCAGCGGTCCCCGTCCGTCAGGGGAATGCCGCGGGACATCTTCTCGACATTGGCGACGGGATGCAGGCTGTCGCCCTCGATGAAGGCGGCGCCGAGGCTTGCGGCAAGACCCTCGGCGACCGAGGTCTTGCCGCAACCGGAAACGCCCATGACGACGATGGCGCGGGCGTCGGTCACGCGCCGCTCGCCTCAGGCGACGCGCTTGCGTCGCTCGACGCGGGCGCGGATGGCGTCGATATCGACACGCGGCGTCGCGGCGAAGAGCGTCTTGGTATAGCTGTGCTGCGGGTCGTCGAAGACCTGATCGCGGCTGCCATATTCCACGGCCCCACCGAAATACATCACCATCACGTCGTCCGCGATGTGGCGCACGACCGAAAGGTCGTGGCTGATGAAGACATAGGTGAGGTGGAACTCGTCCTGAAGGTCGGCGAGCAGGTTGAGAACCTGGGCCTGCACCGAGAGGTCGAGCGCCGAGACGGGCTCGTCGAGCACGAGCAGGCGCGGATTGAGCATCAGCGCGCGGGCGATCGCCACGCGCTGGCGCTGGCCGCCGGAGAACATGTGCGGGTAGCGCCCGTAATGCTTCTCCTCCAGCCCCACCTTCTTCAGCATGGCCATGGCGCGGTCGCGCCGCTCGTCCGCCGGAACCTTCGTGTTGATGATCAGCGGCTCCGTCAGGATGTCGCCGATCTTCTTGCGCGGGTTCAGCGAGCCATAGGGGTTCTGGAAGACGATCTGCACCTTGCTACGCATTTCCGGCGTCAGCGGCTCGCTGGCGATGTCGACCTTGCGGCCGTCGATCAGCATTTCGCCCGCGGTGATCGGGTCGATCATCGTGACCATGCGGGCAAGAGTGGACTTGCCGCAACCGCTTTCGCCGACGATGGCAAGCGTCTTGCCCTCCTCGACCTTGAAGCTCACGCCCTTGACGGCGTGAACGGTCTTGGACGGCTTCATGAAGCTGCCGGGGATGTGATAGTCGCGCTTGAGGTCGCGCGCTTCGAGAACCGGGGTCATCGGACGGCTCCTGCGAAAATCTCGGCGTCGGTCAGCTTTTCCGTGATCGTCGGCAGGCGCCCACCCGTGGCGTTCTCCGGCAGGGCCGCGAGAAGAGCCTTGGTGTAGACGCTTTTCGGGGCCGAGAAGAGCGAGAGCACGTCGGCCTCCTCGATCTGGCGGCCCTTGTACTGCACGATGACGCGGTCGGCGGTTTCGGCGACGACGCCCATGTCATGGGTGATGATGATGAGGCCCATGCCGTGTTCGGCCTGCAGCTTCATCAGGAGGTCGAGGATCTGCTTCTGGATCGTCACGTCGAGCGCGGTGGTCGGCTCGTCGGCGATGAGAAGCTTCGGATTGCAGGCGAGTGCCGTGGCGATCATCACGCGCTGGCACTGGCCGCCCGACATCTGGTGCGGATAATGGCCGAGACGCTCTTCCGGGTTCGGAATGCCGACCGAGCGGAACAGCTCGATCGCCCGGTCGCGGCGCGCCTTGCGATTGAGATCCGTGTGGATGCGCAGCACCTCCTCGATCTGGAAGCCGACCGTGAAGCACGGATTGAGGCTGGCGATCGGCTCCTGGAAGATCATGGCGATGTCCTTGCCGATGATCTTGCGCCGCTCGGCATCGGACATCGCCTTCATGTCGCGGCCGTTGAAGGTGAGCACGTCCGCCGTCACCTTCGCCGTCCAGGGCAGGAGGCCCATGGCGGCGAGCATGGAGACGGACTTGCCCGAGCCGGATTCGCCGACGATGGCGAGCACCTCGCCCTCATCGACCTTGAGCGATACGCCGTCCACGGCGCGGAAGGGACCGGAGGCCGTCTGGAACTCGACGGTAAGGTTCTTGATTTCGAGAAGCGACATCACGACCTCTTCAGCTTGGGATCGAGGGCGTCGCGCAGGCCGTCACCCATCAGGTTTATGGCGAGCACGGTGACGAGGATGGCAAGGCCGGGGAAGGTGACGACCCACCAGGCGCGCTGGATGAATTCGCGCGCCTCGGCGAGCATCGTGCCCCATTCCGGCGTCGGCGGCTGGGCGCCCATGCCAAGGAAGCCGAGGGCGGCCGCATCGAGGATCGCCGCCGAGAAGGCGAGCGTCGCCTGCACGATGAGCGGCGCGAGGCAGTTCGGCAGGATCGTCAGGAACATCAAGCGCAGCGTGCCGGCACCCGCGACCTGCGAGCCGACGACGTAATCCTTGGACTTCTCCGTCATGACCGCCGCGCGCGTCAGGCGCACGAAATGCGGCTGGTTGACGAGCGAGATGGCGATCATGGCGTTGAGCAGGCCCGGACCGAGAACCGCCACCAGCACGAGGGCGAGCAGCAGCGAGGGAAAGGCCAGGATGATATCCATAATGCGCATGATGAAGGTATCGACACGCCCACGGAAATAGCCCGCGACGAGACCGATCAGCACGCCCGAGACCACCGACAGCGTCACGACGACGAGACCGATGAAGAGCGAGAAGCGCGCGCCGTAGATGAGGCGAGAGAGGATGTCCCGGCCGACGGCGTCGGTGCCGAGGATGTGCCCCCAGGTCCCGCCCTGCTGGAAGACCGGCGGCAGGAGGAGAAGTTCGCGGTTCTGGATGCTCGGATTGTGCGGCGCGACGAAGGGCGCGAAGACCGCGACGAACAGGATCACCAGGAAGATGACGAGGCCGATGACCGCGCCCTTGTTGCGCGAGAAATAGAACCAGAATTCGGAAAGGCCCGACGGCGGCGCGCCGCCCGTCTTGGCCTCGGACGTTGTCTGTACTGAGCTCATGGGATCGCCCTCCTAGTGCCGGATGCGCGGATTGACCCAGCCGTAAAGCAGGTCGACCACGAGGTTGACGATCATGATGACGGCGGCGATCAGCATCAGCCCGCCCTGCACCACGGCATAGTCGCGCTTGAAGACGCTGTCGACCATCCACTTGCCGATGCCCGGCCAGGAGAAGATCGTCTCGGTCAGGATGGCGCCCGCCAGCAGCACGCCGACCTGCAGGCCGATCGTGGTGATGACGGGGATCATGGCATTGCGCAGCGCGTGGATGCCGATGACGCGGAAGGGCGAAAGGCCCTTGGCGCGGGCGGTGCGGACATAGTCGTCGCCGAGCACTTCGAGCATGGCCGAGCGGGTCTGGCGCGCGATGACCGCGAGCGGGATCGTCGCCAGCACCACGGTCGGCAGGATCAGATAGGTCAGCGCCGATTTGAACGCCCCCGCCTGCCCCGAGATCAGGCTGTCGATCAGCATGAAGCCGGTGACCTGCGGGAAGAAGTACATCAGCGAGATGCGTCCCGAGACCGGCGTCCAGCCGAGATAGCCGGAGAAGAAGATGATGAGCAGCAGCCCCCACCAGAAGATCGGCATCGAATAGCCGACGAGGGCGACGCCCATGATCGACTGGTCGAGCCAGGTGCCGCGCTTGACCGCCGCGAGCACGCCGGCCGGAATGCCGAGCGCGACGGCGACGATGATGGCGCAGAGCGAAAGCTCCAGCGTGGCGGGGAAGAGGTTTATGAAATCCTCAAGCACCGGCCGCTTGGTGACGATCGACGAGCCGAAATCGCCCGAGAGCAGGCCGGTCAGATAGTCGAAATACTGGATGTACATCGGCCGGTCGAGGCCGAGCTGGTGCATCAGCTCGGCATGGTGTTCCGGCGACATGACGCGTTCGCCCGACATCAGCATGACCGGATCACCCGGCAGAAGTCGAATGAAGGAGAACGCGATGATCGATACCCCGATGAACGTGGGTATCAGGACGGCGAGCCGTCCGAAGATAAAGCGCAACATGGGAGCCAATCCCTTCTTTTTTTGAAAAACCGGCGGCCCGAATGCCTTCGGACCGCCGGCCATTGCACGCTCTTTGCGGCGTGCCTTTCTTTTGCCCGATATTACTCGGCGATGTCTACACCGTCAAAGCGGTGAATCCCCAGCGGGTCCATCTTGAAGCCCGAAACCTTCTTGCTCATGGGAACGACGACCAGCGAATGGTCGAGGGTGTTCCACGGCGCCTCGCGCTTGAAGATGACCTGGGCCTCTTCATAGAGCTTGGTGCGCTCGCCGACGTCGGCGGTTTCCTTCGCCTTCGTCATCAGGTCGTCGAACTCCTTGTTGCACCACTGCGCGCGGTTGTTGCCGCCGACGGCATCGCAGCCGAGCAGGGTGTCGAGGAAGTTGTCCGGGTCACCGTTGTCGCCCGTCCAGCCGAGGATGGCCGCACCGTCGCGGTCCTTGGCGGAGGAGAGCTTGAGGTATTCGGCCCATTCGTAGGAGACGATCTCGGCGGTGACGCCCACCTTGGCAAGGTCGGCCTGCATCAGCTCGGCCGCACGGCGCGCGTTCAGCATGTAGGGACGCGCGACGGGCATGGCCCAGATCTTCATCTTGAGATCCTTGACGCCGGCTTCCTCGAGCATCTTCTTGGCCGCTTCCGGATCGTACTTGTCGTCCTCGACGGCGTCGTTATACGACCACATGGTCGGCGGGATCGGGTTCTTGGCGACGGTCGCCGCGCCCTGGAAGACGGCGTCGACGATGGCCTGCTTGTTGACGGCCATGTTGAGGGCCTTGCGGACCTCGACCTTGTCGAACGGCGGAACCAGCGTGTTGTAGGCGAGGTAGGCGACGTTCAGGCCTTCCTGCTCCAGAACCTGGAGGTTCTCGTCCTTCTTCAACTCAGCGACGTCGGCGGCGTTCGGATAGGCCATGATGTGGCACTCGCCGGCCTTCAGCTTCTGCGCGCGGACGGCAGCGTCCGTGGTGATGGCGAAGACGAGGTCGTCGACCGGCTGCTTGCCATTCCAGTAATCGGGGTTGGCCTTGTAGCGGATCGCCGCATCCGTCTGGTAGGCGACGAAGGCGAACGGGCCGGTGCCGAGCGGCTGCTGGTTCAGCAGCTCCATCTTGCCGTCGGCCTGCAGCTTGTCGGCATATTCCTTGGAGAGGATCGAGGCGAAGTCCATGCCGAGATTGGCGATGAACGGCGCTTCCGGACGCTTCAGCACGAACTTGACCGTCAGGTCGTCGACCTTCTCGATCTTTTCAATGAGGTCCGGGAAGCCCATGCCGGCGAAATATTCCCAGGACGCGCCCGCGACATACTTGTTCCACGGATTGTCCGCCTTGTACTGGCGCTCGAACGAGAAGATGACGTCGTCGGCGTTCAGTTCGCGGGTCGGGGTGAAGTATTCGGTCGTCTGGAACTTCACGCCCTTGCGAAGCTTGAAGGTGTATTCCTTGCCGTCGGCCGAGACGTCCCAGCTCTCGGCGAGGCCCGGTTCCAGCTCCGTGCTGCCGTGCTTGAACTCGACGAGGCGGTTATAGGCGGTGCGCGACGCGGCGTCGAAGGTCTGGCCGCCGGTGTAGAGGCCGGGGTCGAAGCCTTCCGGCGAGGCTTCCGAGCAATAGACCAGCGTCTTCGACCAGGCAGCGCCTGCCATCATCGAGGCAAGCGCCGTCGCTGCGAGGAGAGTAGTCAGCTTTTTCATAGTGAGCTTCCCAGGTTTGCTTTTTCTTCGTTGTATGCGGACGCGGGTGCAGGTCCAGCCCCGGCCTTGCGCGGATGGAACGACATTTGCCGCAGGATTGCAATAAGTCCGCGGACAAATTTGTCCAAACGGAAAAATTCCCGGAAATTTATTCTCCACAGCATTCGAAATACCTGAAAAACCGGGATTTGCACCATTCGTGCCGCCGCCGAGCTCCACCTTTCCGCCACCATGTTGCCTCGCGCTGCGGGGAGAAAATGAGCGACCTTCGCGAAATTGTCCGGCAGAAGCCTTTGCCGCCACAGATTGCGGCGCTAGATTGCATTGCGTGGAATCCGGCGTGGAGGCCGCGTGGCCGTATTGAACAGACACTACAGGCGATACGATTTCGAAGGCGATCTGGAGAAGGCTCTCAATCGCGTCGATTTCTTTCGTATCTTCCATACGCTGGCCCTGCGCCACGGCTTCGAGCATTTCGGCGTCCTCCAGCTCGCCAACGAGCACGAGACCAGCCTGCTCGCCGGCCGGCTGGTGCTGCACGACCTGCCCGCAGGGCTTGCCGAGGCCTATGACAAGCGCCACCGCCTCAACGATTCCGCCCTCTTCAGGAGTTTCTACAAGTCGACGATCCCGACGGTGTGGCGCGCCTCGGACGTGGCGGAGAACGGCTCGGCCGAGGGCGCCGATTTCCTTGACCAGATCGGCTTCGACATGGCGCTCGCGATTCCCGTCCATTCCGTCGCGGGCACGCGCTATGTCGTCCTCTTCCTCGGCGACGGTGAGGATATCGGCCGGCGCGAGCATTTCGAGATCTGCTACGAGGCGAATTGCGCCTTCGACTATTTCTACCGGCAGGTGCTCGCCAACAAGGCCGGCATGGGGCTCACGCCGCGCGAGACGGAAATCCTGCGCTGGATTTCCTACGGCAAGACAGCAAGCGAGATCGCCCTCATCGTCTCCGTCTCGGAGCATACGGTGAACTCGCACACGGCGACGATCCTGAAGAAGCTCGACGTCGTCAACCGCACCCAGATGGTCGCCAAGGCGATCCGCGAACAGATCATCCAGTAAAGCGGGAAAACAGAGCCGGGCGTGCGACCCAGTAAAGTTAGGGACTTGTTAATATTCACGGCCTGGACGAAAGTAGCCGCGACTTTTACGGGGCCAGCGCCATAGTACCAATCGGGTCATCTACAGCCATGACAGCACAAGTGCATATTCTGCTCGTTGACGACGACCCGGCGGAGAACGTCATTCTCCGTGCGCTGATGCGCAAGGTGACGAGCTATGCCATTTGCCTGCATTATGTGGAGACGGTGGAGGGAGCGCTCGACTTCATCCGCTCGTCCGGCGTGGCGCTCGACATGATCCTGATGGACAACCGGCTGCAGCCGCAGGCGGATTTCCGCGAAACGGTGCCGGGGCTGCGCCATGCCGGCTATATCGGCCCGGTCGGCGTCATCTCCTCGTCGATCAGCGATGCCTATTTCCAGAAGATCGAGGATTACGGCGTCGATTTCCGCATCGACAAGGCCGAGCTCGATCCGACGGCCATCGAATTCATTCTGCGGGAATATGTGAGAAACGAGGCGGGCGCCGGCATCTGACGATCCGGCGCGCGGTGCGTCAGGCCGCCGGCTGCTGGGCCTGGGCCGCGCGGGTGTGGTCGAGGCCGAGCAGCATGCCGATCTGCGGGCGCGCCTTGACGAGATCGTCGATCGTATACTGCTGCAGCACTTCGAAGAAGGCGTTCAGCGCCTTGCGCAGCGCCGCGTTGAGGCCGCAACTGTCGACGAGCGGACACTCGATCTCGCCCGCCTCGAAACATTCGGCCATGGCGAAGGAATCCTCGGTCACGCGTACCACGTCGAACAGTGTGATCTCGCTCGCCGGCTTGGGCAGGCGCACGCCGCCGTTGCGGCCGCGCACCGTCTCGATGATACCCGCCCGCGTCAGCGGCTGGAGGATCTTGAACAGGAAGAGTTCGGAAACGCCGTAGGCTCTCGCGATTTCCGGAATGCGGCTGAGCTTGTCCCCGTTCGCCGCGCAGTACATCAACATGCGCACGGCATAGTTGGTTTGCTTCGTCAGGCGCATGGGGAAACTCCGAATTCGGTTTTGAAGTGGGATCACATATAGGACAGATCGCGGTTTAGAACAATTCCAAAAAGCGGAAAAACACAGTCATGTTATGCGGAGCCGCGGAACCGCCCCCGTTAAAGACGGTTCCTGCGGCAGTTTGAAGGCCGGCCGGATCCCGGAACCCGGCCGTCATCCGCTTACCGGCCGTCCGGTGCCGGCTGGCCGGACACAATCCTTGCGTAATCGAGGATATCCTTCCTGCGCTGCGGCGTGCCCGGATGGGTGGAAAGGATATTGGTGTCGGACTTGTCGCCGAGCTTTTCCTCGATGAGCGTGAAGAAGCGGGCGATGGCCGCGGGGTCGTAGCCGGCCTTCGCCATCAGTTCGACCGAACGCCGGTCGGCCTCGGCTTCCGCCGCGCGCGAATAGGAAAGCGCCAGCAGGCCGCCGCCCTGAACGAGGACGTCCTCGACCGCCGAGCCGACGTCGCCGGCGATCAGCATGATGAGGCCGGTCATGCCGGCGGCCCGGTAGAACTGGCGAAGGCTGTGCTTCAACTCGACATGGCCGATCTCGTGCGCCAGCACGCCGATGATCATCTCCGTATCGCCACCCGCCATCTCAACGAGCTGGTCGGTGACGACGAGCGTGCCGTCCGGCAGGGCAAAGGCGTTGGGGCCGATGATGCCGCCATCGCGGAAATTGAGGTCGTAGACGCCCGCCCCGCCCGGCGACTGCGCCGCGATGCGGGCGAAGCCGTCAGCGATCTCCCTGCGGCGCTCCTCGGAAAGCTTTGTCGGCGAGAACGTCGTCCTGTCGAGTGCCTCCAGCGTGCCCTTGCCCATCAGCTGCGGCACGATGGGCGGCGTCGTGACGACGGCGACCTCGACGAGCGCCGGCACGCCCCAGCGATAGACGGCACCGCCGAGCGCGAAGGCGACCAGCACGATGACGATGAGGCGCAGGCGGAACTGCTCCAGCCAATGCACCATGCCGGCCCCGCCCCTGCCCCGCGCGGCGAGATAGCGGTCGATGCCCTCGTTGTCCCAGGTCTCGAAGATCGAGCCGTCCGGGAAGGTCACGCGGCGGGGGATCGAGCCGACCCGGCTGGAAATCTCCAGCCAGGAGAGGCCGGCGCCGGCCAGCGGCGTTTCGCCCCCGACCGGAACGGCGGCGATCTCGCCGCCCTTTTCCACGAGATGCGCCTCGACGGATCGGCTGGAGCCGGCGGGGTGCCATTCCCCGCCGGCGATGGCGGCATTGTCAGAAGCCAAAGTCGAACCCTTCGAAGTCCATGAACTCGGCGCCGACGGCCGAACCCTGTTCCTCGATCCTGCTGAACAGCTCGCCGACATCGCCCGAGAAGGTAACGCCGGTATGCTCCCACATATAGCGGGCGAGGCGAACCGCCGCCCAGGGCCGCATCAGCCCGAAGGTGAAGATCGTCACGATCACGTTGGAGATGGCGATCCAGGTGTAGCGACTGCGCGAGACGTCGCTCATCAGCCGGTGCCTGCCGTCGAAGGTCGTGGAGGACCAGGCGACATTGCGCACGCCCGCCCGGTAGAAGAGCCCGGCGATGCCCATGGTCGCGAAGATGACGATATAGCCGATGACGGCGCTGACAATCAGCGGGATCTGCTGCTCGGGCGCCAGCGAGCCGGGCATCTGGATCGTCGCGGCGATCAACGCGAAATTGGCGGCAACGATGACCGCGATGATGCCGAGGCCGATCAGCGCGATGAGGAAGGACAGCAGCCAGGACCTATAGAGCGGCCCGAGCGGCGGATCGGTATCGAAGGCCTTGCCGCCATAGCGCAGGTTCGTACCGAGATAGCGTGACACCCAGCGGCTGGCGAGCGGCGTGAGGATGCCGAGCGTGATGACGGAAAGCAGGCCGCCGAGGATGAAGGCCTTGAACGCGCCGCCCGCGCCGCCGACGAAGTCGAAGCGCACGTTGCGATAGCTCGTGACGCGCGCGCTGAAGCGAAGGCCCCTTGCGACGAGCCACGGCAGGGCGACCAGCAGCACGACGGTCGGCAGCAGCACGAGGAACGGCACGACCATGGCGAGGACGTTCAGCACCACGAACGCGCCGAGGACGATGAGGCGGCCGACGAGGATCTGCACGCCGCGCGCATGATATTCGAAGGACCGGCCGAGCAGGACGGTATTGCCGTAGAAATAGCGGTTGCGCCGGACCTTGGCCCAGGCGGAATAGATGCCGAGCGTGACGATCGTCAAAAGCACGTTGACGATCCAGATGCCGAAATATTCGGATGCCTTGCCGGTAAAGGAAAGACGATGAAAGCCGCCCGCCTGCCCCGCGGCCTGCGGCGATCCTGCCAATGCCATGTTTGCCCCCTTCAGTGCATGAACAGGGAGGTAACGGACCGCATGGCCGGCCTATTCTTCGCAAGGCACAAATAATGTGCGAATGCAAAAAGGGCTCCCGACGGGAGCCCTTTCCTTTTCTTGATCGTTACGGATCACTTCATCGTCGGCATGACGAATTCGGCGCCGTCCTTGATGCCGGAGGGCCAGCGGCTCGTCACGGTCTTGGTGCGGGTCCAGAACTTGATGGAGTCCGTGCCGTGCTGGTTGAGGTCGCCGAAGGCGGAAGCCTTCCAGCCGCCGAAGGAGTGGTAGGCCAGCGGAACCGGGATCGGCACGTTGATGCCGACCATGCCGATATTGATGCGGCTGGCGAAGTCGCGGGCGGCATCGCCGTCGCGGGTATAGATGGCGACGCCGTTGCCGTATTCATGCTTCATCGGCAGGTCGAGGGCTTCCTCGTAGTTCTTGGCGCGCACGACGGAGAGAACCGGGCCGAAGATTTCGGTCTTGTAGATCTCCATGTCCGGCGTGACGTTGTCGAAGAGGCAGCCGCCGACGAAATAGCCGTTCTCATAGCCCTGCAGCTTGAAATCGCGACCGTCGACGACGAGCTTGGCGCCTTCTTCAACGCCCTTGTCGATGAGGCTGCGGATGCGGGCCTGGGCTTCCTTGGTGACGACCGGGCCCATGTCGGCCTTGTCGTCGGTATAGGGGCCGATGCGCAGGCTTTCGATCTTCGGCGTCAGCTTCTCGATCAGGCGATTGGCGGTTTCCTCGCCGACCGGAACGGCGACGGAGACGGCCATGCAGCGCTCGCCGGCCGAGCCGTAGCCGGCGCCCATCAGGGCGTTGACGGCCTGGTCGAGGTCGGCGTCGGGCATGATGATCATGTGGTTCTTCGCGCCGCCGAAGCACTGGGCGCGCTTGCCGTTGGCGGTGGCGGCACCATAGACGTAGCGGGCGATCGGCGTGGAGCCAACGAAGGAGACGGCGCCGATATCCGGATGGGAGACGATGCCGTCGACCGCAGCCTTGTCACCGTTGACGACATTGAGGATGCCCGCCGGCAGGCCGGCCTCGATCATCAGTTCGGCAAGGCGGATCGGCAGGGACGGATCGCGCTCGGAGGGCTTGAGGATGAAGGCGTTGCCGCAGGCAATGGCCGGGGCGAACATCCACATCGGGATCATGCCCGGGAAGTTGAACGGCGTGATGCCCGCGCCGATGCCGACCGGCTGGCGGATCGAATACATGTCGATGCCGGGGCCGGCGCCTTCGGTGAACTCGCTCTTGGCGAGGTGCGGGATGCCGATGACGAATTCGCAGACTTCGAGGCCGCGGATGACGTCGCCCTTGGAGTCCTCGACCGTCTTGCCGTGCTCGCGCGAAACCATCACGGCCAGCTCGTCCATGTTCTGGTTGAGCAGGTCGACGAACTTCATGAAGACGCGGGCGCGGCGCTGCGGGTTGGTGGCGGCCCACTTCGGCTGCGCGGCCTTGGCGGCATCGACGGCGGCCTGCAGCTCGGCGTCGCTCGCCAGCGCGACCTTGGCCTGAACCTCGCCCGTGGCGGGATTGTAGACGTCCGCGGTGCGGCCGCTCGTGCCCGGGACGTGCTTGCCGTTGATGAAGTGTCCGATCTCGTACATGGGGAGTCCTCCGTGGTTATGAGGGGATGATCGCACTTCAATTTGCACAACTCAAGCGCCTGAGATAAGGAACCGTTGTGCAGAAATTAATGTCGGAGGCTACAATGAACTGGGACGATGCCCGCATGTTCCTGGCGGTGGCCCGCACCGGGCAGCTCCTTGCCGCCTCCCGCCGGCTCGGCGTCAACCACGCCACGCTCAGCCGCCGCGTCAGCGCGCTGGAGGAGGCGCTGAAGACGCGCCTTCTCATCCGCCGCACCAATGGCTGCGACCTCACCGCCGAGGGCGAGGCCTTTTTGCGCGCGGCGGAGAGGATGGAGACGGAGATGCTGGCGGTGCAGGCCAGCATCGGGCGCATCGACACGGCGGTCGCCGGCACCGTGCGCGTCGGGGCGCCGGACGGTTTCGGCGTCTCCTTCCTCGCCCCCCGGCTCGGCCGGCTGACGGCGCGGCATCCGGAACTGAAGATCCAGCTCGTTCCGGTTCCCCGCTCCTTCTCGCTATCACAGCGCGAGGCGGATATCGCGATCACGCTGGAGCGGCCGGAACAGGGCCGGCTCGTCTCCTCCAAGCTCACGGATTACACGCTCGGCCTTTATGCCTCGCGGGCCTATCTGGCGGAGAACGGCACGCCGGAGAGCGTCGAGGACCTCAAGGCGCACCGGCGCATCGGCTATGTGGAGGACCTCATCTTCACGGCCTCGCTCAACTTCACCGGCGAGATCATGCGCAGCTGGGATGCCGGCTTCGAGATTTCGAGCGCCACCGGCCAGACGGAGGCCGTGCGCTCGGGCGCGGGCGTCGGCATCCTGCACGACTATATCGCCCGGCAATATCCCGAGCTCGTCCGGCTGCTGCCCGCCACCGCGATCCGCCGCGCCTACTGGACGACCTGGCACGAAAGCGCGCGCGACCTCGTGCGCGTGCGCACCGTCGCCGAATTCGTGCAGGAACTCGTGCGCAAGGAACACGCGATGTTCCTGTGAAGCCCGGCAGAGGCCTCGATCAGCAGAAATTCAAATATGGGGGGAGAAGAGTGGTACGGTTGGTGGGAATCGAACCTACGACCTCAGGTGCCACAAACCTGCGCTCTAACCAACTGAGCTACAACCGCACAACAAGGCGCGTCCAGCGCGCTTGGTGGGTCACATACGGGCAGCCGCACCTTTTTTCAAGCGTTTTCTGCACGCTCCACAAACGAAAATGGCCGGGCAATCGCCCGGCCATCCCATCACAGGGTCGGAACCCGCCTCACGCGGCGCTTCAGACCGACTTGAAGGACTTCATGGCCTTTTCGGCGGCCGACTTGCCGGGAGCGGCGACCTTCTCGGCAACCTTCTTGGAGGTTTCCTGGAGCGACTTGGCCTGCTCGACGACGACTTCGGCCTGCTTGCGCAGGAAGGCTGTCTGCAGCTCGAAGAGTTCGGAAACGGACTTCACGCCGAGCAGGGCTTCCATGTGGGAAAGCGAGTTTTCGGCATTGGTGCGAAGCGCTTCGATGGCCTTGAGGCCGAGTTCGACGGAGCCGGCCTGCGCACTTTCGAGCGTCGCTTCGACGGTCTTCGTCGCGTCCTCGGCGGCTTCCTTCATCTTGGCATAGGCTTCCTTGGTCTGCGAGGCGCCCTTCTCGGCGAACTCGCGGAAGCTCTCGGAAAGCTTGGCCGGGTCGATGGAAGCGATGGAGAATACGTCGTCGGTCTTCTTGGTAGCCATTGTCTGCGCTCCTTGGTTGGGCCCTCTCTAGAGGCGCCGTGTTCTTCGATGGCCTCCATATAGGCGATTTCTTTTCGCATTGCAACATTTTTGTGCGATGCACAATAAATCGGACACGCCGTTAACCTTTCCGCCCGAAAGCCCGGGGCTCAGCGGGTCCGGCGCTGGACCCCCCGCCTGTGCGCCGCTATTAATAAAGCGTTAATCGAAGACCGGGGTGCCGGAGCAAGATGCAGGCCTGAACATGTCCGCGAAACAGTATCCCTTTATCGACGTCGCCGTCCATGAACGGGTGCGCCTGCCCTTTGCCCGGGGCGAGGCGGTCGTGCTGTTTTCCAAGGACATGGCGCGGGTGCTGTGGTCGAACGGGCGGGGCGCGACCCTCTTCGGCCAGGACAATATCTACGATTTCCTCGATGCCGGCCCGGACCGCACCGACGTCGCCTTCCGCCAGCTCGCCGCGACCGCGCGGCAGGTCGGTGCGCCGGGCGAGCGGCGCAGCTTCCTGATGCGCATCGGCAGCGGCTTCCGCAGCGTGCCGGTCCAGGCGACGGTCGAGGCGATCAGCATCCGACGCGGCGACGATGCCATCCTGTTCAGCGCGCCCGTCGCCGGCGACCAGAGCGGCGCGGACGCGGCCGCCGCGATGCTCGCCGGCTTCGACGATCCCGACACGCACATGGCCGTGCTCGACGGCGAGGGCGCGGTCGTCGCCGCCTCGGACGGCTTCGAGCGGCTGGCCATCAGCCAGCAGACCCGTCTTGCCCTCGTGGAGGCCGCCGGCCACAGCGCTGAGCGCCTCGTCAAGCGTCCCGTCGCCACCGGCCGCGGGCATCTGCCCGCCGCCATCGGCAAGATTTCCAACGACCCCGCCCTGCACCTGCTTTTCGCCGTCGAGACCATTCTGGGCCATCTCGACCCGGAGGAGGACGAGCCTGTCCAGCAGGCCAAAGCGGAGGCAGCCGTCGAGGAGATTCCCGCCGCTCCCGAGGAGACCGCTGCGGCGGTATCGGAAACTCCCGAGCCGGTTTTGAACGACGAAGAGGCCCCCATCGAGGTTGCCCCGGCGGAAGAGGCGGAAGAGATTGCCGCCGAAGAAGCCGACGACGATAACGTCGAGGCCCCCACCGAGATTACCGATGCCGTCGAATCCCCTGCCCCCGTGAGCGAGACGGCGGAGAAGACCGGTTTCGTCTTCAATCCGCAGGGCCGTCCGATCCGCTTCGTCTGGAAGATCGATGCCGAGGGCCGGTTCAGCGAGATTTCGGAGGAGTTCGCCGCCGCCGTCGGGCCGCATGCCGCCGCGATTTCCGGCGAGCGCTTCAGCGATGTCGCCGGCCGCTTCGATCTCGACCCGGATGGAAAGATCGGCGATCTCCTGCGCCGCCGCGACACCTGGTCGGGCAAGACGATCCAGTGGCCGGTCGAAGGCACGAGCCTCGTCGTTCCCGTCGACCTCGCCGCCCTGCCCACCTATTCCCGCAACCGCGAATTCGACGGCTTCCGCGGCTTCGGCATCGTGCGCATCGCCGATGCCGCCGAGGACCCGCATGCCCGCGGCCTGACGCTGGGCGATGCCGCGCCGGCCGGAGAAGCGCTGGTGGAAGAGGCCTTCGCCGAGGAGACCGGCACCCTGCTGGAAACTGCGGCACAGGACGCGGACGAGATGCTGCCGGAAACGGCGGAGGCGCGCAGCGACGATGCTATTCTGCCGGAGGAAGCAGCCTCCGCGGATCACGAGGACGCGACGACCGTCGAGACGGACCAGTCCGAAGCCGAAGGCGTGGATGCGGAGACAGCCCCCGCGCCCGACGGCGACGAGGAAGACGCATTCCGGGGCGAGCGGCCTGCGCTGCGCCTCGTCGAGACGCCCGCCCGCCGGCATTCCGACAAGGTCGTGCAGCTTGAGACCCGGCGCAATCGCGGCGGGCTGTTCGACGGCCTTTCCACCGGCGAACAGGCGGCATTCCGCGAGATCGCCCGCCAGCTCGGTGAGACCTTCGGCAAGCGCAAGCCCGAAGACCGCCCGGCGGAGGAAACGACGGACATCACCGACGAGACCGCCAGCGATGACGTGAACGATCCGTCCGCCGCCGGCGAATCAGCGACGGAAATGCCCGGCCTCGAAGTCGGGCCCCATGCCGACGACATGCTGCATGAAGAGCCCGCCAGCGAGCGCACCGGCTTTGCCCCCTCGCGCCGCCAAATGGACTATGGGCTGACCGGCCCCGTCGTCGATGCGCTGCCGGTGGCGCTGCTCGTTCATGTCGGCGACCGGCTCATCCATGCCAATCCGGAATTCTTCCGCCTGACGGGCTATTCGGACCTCAAGGACCTGGAAGCCTCCGGCGGGCTCGACATCCTGTTGGCCGGTCCCGACGAGGAAGCCGAAGAGAGCGGCGGCACCATGGCGCTCCGCCATGCCGACGGCGAGAGCTCCAGCGCGGTGCGCGCCCGGCTCCAGTCGATCCGCTGGGAAGACGGCACGGCGCTCATGCTGGCGCTGACGCCGGTGCAGGAAAAGCCGGCCCTCAAGCTGGTCGACACCGTCCCCGCCCCGGCCGAATCCGAGGAACGCTCCGCCGACCAGGCCGCCGCAGCGGCCCTGCGCATCGAGGTCGGCGAGCTGCGCTCCATTCTCGAAACCGCCACCGACGGCGTCGTCGTCGTCGGCCAGGACGGCGACATCCGTTCCATGAACCGTTCCGCGAGCGCCCTCTTCAACTATGACGAGGACGAGACGCGCGGCCGTCCCTTCGCCATGCTCTTCGCCCATGAGAGCCAGAAGGCGGTGCTGGACTATCTCGCCGGCCTTTCCGGCCACGGCGTCGCGAGCGTCCTCAACGACGGGCGCGAGGTCATCGGCCGCGAGGCGGGCGGCGGCTTCATTCCCCTCTTCATGACCATGGGGCGCCTTTCCTCTTCCGCCGGCTATTGCGCGGTCATCCGCGACATCACCCAGTGGAAGCGCACGGAGGAAGAGCTGCGCAACGCCAAGCGCGCGGCCGAGACGGCGAACGCCCACAAGAGCGATTTCCTCGCCCGCGTCAGCCACGAAATCCGCACGCCGCTCAATGCCATCATCGGCTTTTCCGACATGATGGCGACGGAGCGTTTCGGGCCGATCGGCCATCCGCGCTACATCGAATATGCCAACGACATCGGCCGGTCCGGCCGCCATGTCCTCGACATTGTCAACGACCTCCTCGACATCTCCAAGATCGAGGCGGGCGAGATGGAGCTGGAATTCACCGCCGTAGGCCTCAACGAGACGATCTCGGAAGCCGTTTCGCTGGTGCAGCCGCAGGCGAACGCCCAGCGCGTCATCATCCGCACCTCGCTTTCGACCAATGTGCCGCAAATCGTGGCGGACCTGCGCTCGATCAAGCAGATCGCGCTCAACATTCTGTCGAACGCCATCCGCTTCACGCCGCCCGGCGGGCAGATCGTCGTTTCCACCGCCTACGAGGCGAATGGCAGCGTGGTGCTGCGCATCCGCGATACCGGCGTCGGCATGACGCGCAGCGAGCTGGAGGAGGCGATGAAGCCCTTCCGCCAGGTGACGACGGGCGCGCGCAAGCGCGGCGACGGCACCGGCCTCGGCCTGCCGCTGACCAAGGCGATGGTCGATGCCAACCGGGCGAATTTCGCGATCAGCTCCACGCCGAACGAGGGCACGCTGGTCGAGGTGATCTTCCCCTCTCCGCGCGTGCTGGCCGACTGAGACGGCCGGCGAAAGGCAAAAAAGAGGGCGGCACAAGCCGCCCCGATAGTTTGAATGCTGTCCAACAAAAGCCAGGGTGAACGGCTTCATGCCACCGGGGTCGGATGCGACCGGAATGCCCTTCATCGGGCATGCTCAAGTTGGCACGACCTTGCGTCATCCCGGCTTAACAAATGCTTACCTGGCCGGTTCCGGCACAAGGATTTCGTTCACCTGTCCGAAAACTTGGTTAACGCGGCGGCCGGCAAGCCGTTAAACCGCGGCTCTCAGGTCTTGAGCGCCGGCAGGTCGGCGAAAAGCGCCAGCGCTTCGGGATTGGCGAGCGCCTCCTTGTTCTTGACCGGGCGGCCGTGCACCACCTCGCGCACGGCAAGCTCGACGATCTTGCCCGACTTGGTGCGGGGAATGTCGGCGACCGCGACGATCTTCGCCGGCACATGGCGGGGCGACGCGCCGGTCCGGATCTTCGTCCTGATCTTCTTTTCCAGCGCCTCGTCCAGCACGACGCCGGGCGCAAGGCGCACGAAGAGCACGACACGCACGTCGTCGTCGAAGTCCTGTCCGATGCAGAGGGCTTCAACGATCTCCTCGAGCTGTTCGACCTGGTTGTAGATCTCCGCCGTGCCGATGCGCACGCCGCCGGGATTGAGCGTGGCGTCGGAGCGGCCGTGGATGACGATGCCGCCATGGCTCGTCCATTCGGCGAAGTCGCCGTGGCACCAGACATTGTCGAAACGCTCGAAATAAGCGGCGCGGTATTTCGCGCCGTCCGGATCGTTCCAGAACATCACGGGCATGGAGGGGAAGGCCCTGGTGCAGACAAGCTCGCCCTTCTCCTGGCGCACCGGATGGCCGTCCTCGTTCCAGACGTCCATGGCAAGGCCGAGGCCGGGGCCCTGGATCTCGCCGCGCCACACCGGCTTCAGGGGAATGCCGAGCACGAAGCAGGAAACTATATCCGTGCCGCCGGAAATCGAGGCGAGCTGCACGTCCGGCTTGATGCCCTCATAGACGAAGGAAAAACCTTCCGGCGACAACGGCGAGCCGGTGGAGGTAAGAAGGCGCAGGCTCGAAAGATCGTGCGTCGCCACTGGCGTGAAGCCGCCCTTGCGCACGGCGTCGATATATTTGGCGGAGGTGCCGAAGACGGCGAACCGTTCCGCCTCGGCATAGTCGAACAGCACGTTGCCGTCCGGATGGAAGGGCGAGCCGTCGAAGAGGCAAAGCGTCGCGCCGACCGCAAGGCCGGAGACCAGCCAGTTCCACATCATCCAGCCGCAGGTGGTGAAATAGAACAGCCGGTCATCCTCGACGAGCCCGCAATGCAGGCTGTGCTCCTTCAGGTGCTGCAACAGCGTGCCGCCGGCCGAATGCACGATGCATTTCGGCACGCCCGTCGTGCCGGAGGAAAAGAGGATATAGAGCGGATGGCGGAACGGAAGCTCAGCGAAGGCAAGGGGCTTTGCCTCGTAGGCCGCCATCAGCGCATCGAGCGTGCGGCCGTCCGGCAGCGCGGCGGCGAGCGCCTTGGCATCGCCGGCATAATGCACCACGAGAACGGGCGTCTCCAGCCTGGCCGCGACGGCCTTCACCTTCCCGGACACGTCCTGCAGCTTGCCGGCATACCAGTAGGCATCGCAGGCGATGAAGAGCTTCGGCTCGATCTGGCCGAAGCGGTCGAGCACGCCCTGCTCGCCGAAATCGGGCGAACAGGAGGACCAGATCGCACCGAGCGAGGCGGCGGCGAGCATCAGCGCGATGGTTTCCGGCATGTTCGGCATCATGGCCGCGACACGGTCGCCTTCACCGATGCCCATGGCGGCGAAGGCCTGCTGGAGCTTCGAGACGCGGGCGCGAAGCTCGTCCCATGACCAGCGATAGGAAACCTTGTCTTCGCCGCGGAAGATGATGGCATCGCCCGCGCCGGTCTTCTTCAAAAGGTTTTCGGCGAAGTTCAGCCGCCCCTCCGGGAAGAAGCGGGCCCCCAGCATGCGCTCGCCGTTTTCGAGCGCCGTCCCGCCCTTTTCGCCGATGACGCCGCATTCGTCCCAGATGGCGGTCCAGAAGCCGGCCCGGTCCGCGACGGACCAGTCGTGGAGTTCGTCGTAGGAGGCGAAGGCGCGCCCGGCCCTCCGGCCGGCGGTCTTCATGAAGAGCGCCATCGGGCTCTTTGCCAGGATTTCTGCCGAAGGTTCCCACAGGGGCATTTCTGACGTCATGCTGTCCTCCACTCCATGGCATTCGTATAGCATGTTGCGTCGCACTATAAAGCGGGGAACGCCCGTCCGCGCCGTCGGCGAACGCAATTCCGCCATGGCGGCATTTGATTTCTTCCGCACGAGCGCCTATCCCCGTTTTGCTTGAGATGAGATTGCCGGCAGAGGAGCCGCGCCTCGCATGACCCTATCCCGTTTCCTCCGTTCGAAGCTTCTGATGCGGGGCATCCTTGCGGTTCTCCTCGTCGTCGCGGCGGGGCGCATCGCCTTCCCCTTCCTCGTGCAGACGGCGACGGTGGAACGCGGCATCGAACAGGCACTGAAGAATTGGACCGGCGCCACCGTGCATGTCGGCCGGAAAGCGGAATTTTCCTTCTGGCCCTATCCGCGCGTGACGCTCGGCAATGTGCGCATCGTCGGCACGAAGGCGGACGGCGCAGAGCTCGCCACCGTCGAGAAGGTCTCGGCGACCTTCGATCTCCTCGGCGCCGTGCGCGGCCAGCCGGGTTTCAGCGATTTCGAGCTCGTGCGCCCCGTCGTCCATGCCGGATGGAACGCCGACGGCGTCTTCAACTGGCGCCACAGCGGCTGGCTGATCCAGGCGATCGACGCGACCGCCAAGGCCCCGGAGGGCCAGCCCGCCGACATCAGGGACGAACGCATCGGCACGATCTCCATCCGCGACGGCGTGCTCGACATCGCGCGGGGCGAGAAGCCCTACCGCATCACCGACATCAACGGCAGCATCGACTGGCCCGCGCTCCGCCGGTCACTCGAGCTTTCTCTTTCCGGCGTCGTCAACGGCGAGATGGCCCATTGGTCCTTCACCACCGGCCATCCGCTCGCACTGCTCGCCGGGCGGGACGCCGCGATCCAGACCAGCCTTTCCGCCGACCCGGCGACGCTCGGCTTCGACGGCACCGCCAATCTTTCCGGCAATGCCTATATCTCCGGCGCCATGCAGCTTTCGACGCCGTCGCTCAGCCGCCTGCTCGCCTGGCAGGGCAAGGATATTCCGGCGGTCGGCAATATCGGCCAGCTGAGCGCCGAGGCGAATGTCACCGGCTCGGGTGCGTCCGCGCGGCTCGAGAGCGTCAAGCTGGTGCTCGATCATGCGGAGGCGACGGGCGCTCTCGACATCGCCATGCCGCCGGACGGCCTGCCGAAGGTGGACGGCACGCTCGCCTTCGACAAGATCGACTTGCGCGCCTTCCTCACCGCCTTCTCGCCGCTTCCCGGCACCGATCCGAATGCGCCGGGCATCGATACCGCCTTCATCCGCCAGTTCGCCATGGACCTGCGGCTTTCCGCGAAGAGCGCGGACTTCGCACCGTTCTCGCTGCAGGATCTTGCCGCCGGGATGCGGGTGGAGAACGGCCGCGCCTCCTTCGATGTCGGCGACAGCGCGTTTCTCGGCGGGCGCATGACGGGCCGCATCGTGCTGGCCGAAAGCGGCTTCCGCGGCGGCGGCCAGTTGCAGATGTCGCTCGGCAATGTCGATATCGGCGCCATCGTCAGCACGCTCGCGCTGCCCGGCCCGCTGCCGGCCGGCATCGGCTCGGCGGATTTCGAGCTCTCGACGGACCTGCCGCTCTGGGCGACGACGGCGTCCGACATGTCGGGCCGCTTCCGGCTGCGCATGGGGCCGGGCACCCTCAGCCATTTCAACCGCCCGGCCTTCGAGCAGCGGGCAGCACAGAACACGTTCTTCAGCGCCTCGGAAGTCGCCGACGGCTCGTTCGATTTCACGCGCGCGGACATGGATGCGAAGCTCAATCGCGGGCTTGCCGAACTCACCAAGGCGGAAATCGAAGGCACCGACAGGCTGCTGACGCTTTCGGGCCTGATTCCCTACCGTACCGGCAGCCTCGCGCTGGCCGGCAGCCTTGCGGGGCGCCCGCAGGAGGGCGTCGCCCCGACCAGTCCGGCGATCAGCTTCTTCGTCGGCGGCTCCTGGCCGGAGCCGGTGATCTCGCCCATCGCGATCCTGACGGGGCAAGAGCCCCGTCCCTGATCCGGCCGCATCAGCGACCGGCGAAGGCCGCCTGCTCGTCGCGCACCCGCTGCACCTCGCGCCGCTTCGTCATGACCGACGCGATGATGACGCCGATGGCGACGAGGCCGATGAGCAATGTGCATGCCGCGTTGATTTCCGGCGTCACGCCGAGGCGCACCTGACTGTAGATCTTCATCGGCAGGGTCGTCGCGCCCGGACCGGAGGTGAAGCTCGCGATGACGAGGTCGTCGAGCGAGAGCGTCAGCGCCAACATCCAGCCGGACAGCACGGCCGGCGCGATCACCGGCAGCGTCACCTCGAAGAAGGTCCTGACGGGGGTGGCCCCGAGGTCGAGCGCGGCCTCCTCGATCGAGCGGTCGAAGGAGAGGAGGCGCGACTGCACCACCACCGTCACGAAGCACATGGAGAAGGTGATGTGCGCCAGCGTCACCGTCCAGAAGCCGCGGTCGAAGCCGATGGCGACGAAGAGCAGGAGCAGCGACAGGCCGGTGATGACTTCCGGCATGACGAGCGGCGCATAGACCATGCCCGAGAAGAGAAGACGGCCGCGGAAGCGCGTGTAGCGCGTCAGCGCCAGCGCCGCCATGGTGCCGAGGACGGTCGCAACGCTCGCCGCCAGCAGGCCCACGCGGACCGTCACCCAGGCCGCATCCATCAGGCCCTGGTTATGGAAGAGCGAGACGTACCATTTCGTCGAGAAGCCCGCCCAGACCGTCACGAGCTTGGACTCGTTGAAGGAGAAGATGACCAGGAGCACGATCGGCAGGTAAAGGAAGGTAAAGCCGAGAACGACCGAGACGATGTTGAAACGGGACCAGGAGTTGTTCATGGGCTTATCTCCCCTGCTCTTCGGCCTTGGCCTGCGCATTCTGGAAGAACACGATGGGCACGACCAGGATGAGGAGCAGGATGGTCGCGACGGCGGCGGAAACCGGCCAGTCGCGGTTCGCGTTGAATTCGTTCCACAGCGTCTTGCCGATCATCAACGTCTGCGACCCCCCGAGAAGGTCGGGAATGACGAACTCACCGACGGCCGGGATGAAGACGAGCATGCAGCCCGCGACGATGCCGGGAATGGAGAGCGGGAACGTCACCTTCCAGAAGGCGGATATCTGCGAGCAGCCGAGATCCTGCGCGGCCTCGATCAGCGTGTTGTCCATCTTCTCGAGCGCCGAATAGAGGGGCAGCACCATGAAGGGCAGATAGGAATAGACGATACCGATATAGATCGCCCAGTTGGTGTTCATGATGACCAGCGGCTGGTCGATGATGCCCGTGCCAATGAGGAACTGGTTGAGCAGTCCCTCCGGCTTGAGGATCGCGATCCAGGCATAGACGCGGATCAGGAAGCTCGTCCAGAAGGGCAGGATCACCAGCATGAGCAGCGTCGGGCGCAGCGAGCGCGGCGCCTGCGCCATGCCGTAGGCGATGGGATAGCCGATCAGCAGCGTAATGGCGGTCGAGAGCGCGGCGATCCACAGGCTCGACAGATAGGCGTTGAAATAGAGCGCATCCTCCGTCAGCCAGACGAAATTGTCGAAATGCAGTTCGCCGAGCTTTGTCCAAAGACCGGAAAGGCCGTCCGACAGCGCGAAGACCGGCACGTAGGGCGGCTGGGCGATCGCCGTGGTGGAGAGCGAGATGCGGAAAACGATGAAGAACGGAATGAGGAAGAAGAACAGCAGCCAGGCATAGGGAACAATGATGACAAGGCGGCTGAAGATGGCGGAGCCGAGCTTGTTCATCGCCTCAATCCTTCAATACGACGCCGGCCGTCTCGCCGAAGGAGACCCAGACCTTCTCGTCATAGGCGATGGGGTTCTCCACCTCGCGCTGGGCGTTCAGCATGGAGGCCTTCACGACCTTGCCGCTGTCCAGCTTGACGTAGAAGACGGTCATGTCGCCGAGATAGCCGATATCCCAGATCTCGCCCTGCGCCGCGTTGAACGTGGCGTCCGTGGGCGCATTGCGCGACACTTTCAGCTTTTCCGGACGGATCGCGAAGCCGGCGGCGCTGCCGGGCGCGGGCGCATTGGCGGCGGCGGTGCGGATGGTGAACCCCTCGTTGGCGGCCAGCTCGATCTTGCCGTTGCCGCTGGCAGCGACCTTGCCGTCGAGGATGTTCACGTCGCCGATGAAGTCGGCCACGAAGCGGGAATTCGGCGCCTCGTAGATTTCCGCCGGCGTTGCCACCTGGATGACCTTGCCGTGGCTCATGACCGCGATGCGGTCGGCCATGGTCATCGCCTCCTCCTGGTCGTGCGTCACGACGACGAAGGTGAGGCCGAGTTCCTGCTGCAGGTCCATCAACTCGAACTGGGTTTCCTCGCGCAGCTTCTTGTCGAGCGCGCCGAGCGGCTCGTCGAGCAGCAGCACTTTCGGGCGCTTGGCGAGCGAGCGGGCGAGCGCCACGCGCTGGCGCTGGCCGCCGGAAAGCTGGTGCGGCTTGCGCTTGGCGAATTTCTCGAGCTTCACGAGCTTCAGCATCTGGGCGACGCGCTCGGCGATCTCGTTCTTCGGCATGCCGTCCTGCCTAAGGCCGAAGCCGATATTGCTCTCCACCGTCATGTGCGGGAAGAGCGCGTAGGACTGGAACATCATGTTGACCGGCCGCTTGTAGGGCGGGATGCCAGCGATGTCCTGCCCGTCCAGGATGATCTCGCCGGAGGTCGGCCGCTCGAAGCCGGCCAGCATGCGCAGGAGCGTGGACTTGCCGCAGCCGGACGCGCCGAGCAGGGCGAAGAATTCGCGATGGTAGATATCGAGGGTGAGATCGTCGACGGCGGTGAAATCGCCGAACCTCTTGGTCACATTGCGGAAGCTGATGAACGGTTTTGCATCCGGATCCGTCCAAGGCGCGAAGGAACGACGGATATTGCCGAGAGATTTCATTGCCTGTCCCCAACTCTCTTTTTCTGGCAGTCAAATTGAAATTGCCCGGAAGAGGCTTCCGGGCAATTCAGCTTGGACCGGTTACTGGCCGGTCACGATCTTGGTCCAGGTGCGCGTGAACAGGCGCTGCGTTTTCGCGTCCAGCGTCGTGTTGGTGAAGAGCTTCTTCAGCGTCTCGTCATCCGGATAGATCGTCGGGTCCTTGATGATCTCCTCGGGCAGCAGCGCCTGCGAAGCCTTGTTGCCGTTGGCGTAGTGGATATAGGTCGACGCCTTGGCGATCACTTCCGGGCGCATGATGTAGTCGAGGAAGGCGTGCGCCTCTTCGACATGCGGCGCGTCGGCGGGGATCGCCATCTGGTCGAACCACATCTGCGTGCCTTCCTTCGGGATCGCATAGCCGACCTCGACGCCGTTGCCGGCCTCTTCCGCGCGGTCGCGGCCCTGGAAGATATCGCCCGACCAGCCGATGGCGATGCAGATGTCGCCGTTGGCAAGGCCGTTGATGAACTCGGACGAATGGAACTTGCGCACGAAGGGCCGGACCTTCAGCAGCGCCTCCTCGGCCTTGGCAATGTCGGCCGGGTCATGGCTGTCGGGATTGAGGCCGAGATAGGCGAGCGTGACCGGGATGATGTCGGTCGGCGAATCCAGCATGTTGATGCCGCAATCCTTGAGCTTCTCGGCATTGGCCGGATCGAAGATCACGCTCCAGCTGTCGATCTTGTCCGTGCCGAGCGCTTCCTTGATCTTGGCCTTGTTGTAGCCGATGCCGATCGTGCCCCACATGTAGTTGATGGAATATTCGTTGCCCGGGTCGAACGGCTGCATGCGCTCGGACACCATGTCCCACATGTTCTTGAGGTTGGGCAGCTTGGACTTGTCGAGCTTCTGGTAGACGCCCGCGGCGATCTGGCGCTGGAGGAAGGTGTTGGTCGGAACGACCACGTCATAGCCCGTGCCGCCGGCCAGGAGCTTCGTCTCGAGGATCTCGTTCGAGTCATAGACGTCGTAGACGACCTTGATGCCGGTTTCCTTGGTGAAATCGTCGATGATCGAGCTATCGATATAGTCCGACCAATTGTAGACATTGACCACTTTTTCCTGTGCGAGGGCACCGCCGGCGACAAAAAGCGCCGCCGCTGCGGCCGTCGCCCAAAGAGTATGCCTTATCATTGATTTATCTCCCAGTTTCTTTCACGGGCCTATGAGTTCGTAGAAGAACAGCCGCCGATTATGGTTGTTTTTCGAGAGGCGACAAGCCGCATTCCTGCAAACTCCGAGCGAATTTTTGTATCACATTGTTCCCATTCGTATCATATTTCAAGCCGTATCCCGGGCGGAAATCAAGCGGAAATTCACTGGAAGTCGAAAAGGCTGAGACCGGCGACCATTTCATCGAGCCCCAGCGGGCGCGTGACCGGCGGTTCGGCACGGGCAAGACAGCCCTGCCGCTCGCACAGCCGGCAGGCGGCGCCGACGGCAATGGCGTCCCCGCGCCCCGCTGCCTCGCCGTAGACGGTCTCCTCCGCATGGGCGGCATCGCAGCCGACCAGCAGCGCCGTGCGGCGCACCCGCTCGGCGAAGGCGGCCTGCGGCCCTTCCAGCGTCCGCGAGACCGTCAGGAACGCGCCGCCGTCCGGCATCTCCACCCGGTCGACGAGAATCTGCCCTGGCTGGGAAAAGGCGGCATGGACGCCGAGCTTGGGACAGCCGCCACCGAAGCGCGCCTGCGGAAAGCCCTGGGCGCCTGCGCGCCGGAAGCGATGGCCGGCATTGTCTATCTCCAGCATGAAGAATGGCACGCCCGTCTTGCCGGGGCGCTGGAGCATGGTGAGCCGGTTCGCCGCCTGCTCGTAGGAAACGGAAAAGCGCGAGCGCAGCACATCGATGTCGTAGCGCACACGCTGCGCCGTGGAATGGAAGGCCTCGTAGGGCATCATCAGCGCATGGGCGGCGTAGCGCGCCAGCTCGAAGCGGGCGATGCGCCTCGCCTCTGCCGTCGTGAAGGCGAGAAGGTCGAGCTCGGCGAAGATCTCCTCCTGCAGGGCGAGCTGCACCGTCTCCATGGCGATCTCGCGGAGCTGGTCGAAGGGCGAGAGGCGCTCGGAGAGGAAGAGGCGCATGGAATGCCGGTCGAAGCGGCGGCGCAGGTTCGGCATGGTGTGGACCGGCAGGAGGCGCACGACGACGCCATGCTCCTTGCGCAGCCAGCCCTTGAGCGCCGATGCCAGATCGTCGCCCGGCGCCAGCGCCGCATGGAAGCGCTCGGCTGCCTCGTCTATGGCGCCGAAATAGTTGGGGCGGCTTTCCAGCTTGTCGCGCACCTCGTCCATCGGCAGCAGCGTGCCGGACAGCGTGGTGGCATGGCCCTCCCGCGCAAGGACATCGGCAAGGTCGGTCAGCCGCGCGGCCTGCTCGCGATAGGCGCGGTAGAGCTTCATTATGCCGCTCGCCACGTTCGGCGCGGCATCGGCGATCTCCACCAGCTCGTGATCGCCCGGCAGCTCGCCGGCCAATAGCGGATCGGCGAAGACCTCGCGGAGCTGGCGCGCATTGCCGGCGCTCTCGCCCTGCAGCTCGTCGAGGTCCACCTTGTAGACGGAGGCGAGGCGCAGGAGGAGCTGCACGGTCAGCGGCCGCTGGTTGCGCTCGATGAGGTTGAGATAGGACGGCGAGATCGACAGGCCCTCCGCCATCGCCGTCTGGGTGAGGCCGAGGGCGTTGCGGATGCGCCGGACCTTCGGACCGGCAAAGATCTTGTTCTCCGCCATATGTCAAATCCTTTACACGATCGGCCGCGCTGTCAATTTTACAGATTTTACTTTTTTACAGAGCCGCCTTGTCAAAGACAAGACATCATTACCCGATTATCCTGCTGATTTTCCGGTTTTCTCTCGCCGTATTGTGCGGTGCGATGTAAATACTGTCACATGAATCGGGACAGCAAGACAGCGACATCCCGATCCCGAGACATCATACCGGAGGATATCATGACCGATTTTTACAACCTCGTTCCGAGCGCGCCGAAGGGCCGGTTCGACGGCATCGAGCGCCCCTACACCGCAGAGACGGTCGAGAAGCTGCGCGGCTCGGTCCAGATCCGGCATACGCTCGCCGAGAACGGTGCGAACCGCCTGTGGAAGCTCATCCACGAGGAGGACTTCGTCAATGCGCTCGGCGCGCTCTCGGGCAACCAGGCCATGCAGATGGTCCGCGCCGGCCTGAAGGCTATCTATCTTTCCGGCTGGCAGGTCGCCGCCGACGCCAACACGGCCTCGGCCATGTATCCCGACCAGTCGCTCTATCCGGCAAACGCCGCGCCGGAGCTGGCCAAGCGCATCAACCGCACCCTCCAGCGCGCCGACCAGATCGAGACGGCGGAAGGCAATGGCCTTTCGGTCGACACCTGGTTCGCGCCCATCGTCGCCGACGCGGAGGCCGGCTTCGGCGGCCCGCTCAACGCCTTCGAGATCATGAAGGCCTTCATCGAGGCAGGCGCCGCCGGTGTCCACTTCGAGGACCAGCTCGCCTCCGAAAAGAAGTGCGGCCATCTCGGCGGCAAGGTTCTCATTCCGACCGCCGCCCATATCCGCAATCTCGACGCCGCCCGCCTTGCCGCCGACGTCATGGGTGTGCCGACGCTCATCGTCGCCCGCACGGATGCCGAGGCCGCAAAGCTCCTAACCTCTGACATCGACGAGCGCGACCAGCCCTTCGTCGACAAGGACAAGGGCCGCACGGTCGAGGGCTTCTACCAGGTCAGGAACGGCATCGAGCCGTGCATCGCCCGCGCCATCTCCTATGCGCCGCATTGCGACCTGATCTGGATGGAGACCGGCAAGCCGGACCTCGAACAGGCCCGCAGGTTCGCGGAAGCCGTGCACAAGGCCCATCCCGGCAAGCTGCTCGCCTACAATTGCTCCCCGTCGTTCAACTGGAAGAAGAACCTCGACGATGCGACCATCGCGAAGTTCCAGCGCGAGCTCGGCGCGATGGGCTACAAGTTCCAGTTCATCACGCTCGCCGGCTTCCACCAGCTCAACTACGGCATGTTCGAGCTCGCCCGCGGCTACAAGGATCGCCAGATGGCCGCCTATTCGGAATTGCAGGAAGCGGAATTCGCCGCCGAGATCAACGGCTACACCGCGACCAAGCACCAGCGCGAAGTCGGCACCGGCTATTTCGACGCCGTCTCCATGGCGATTACCGGCGGCCGGTCCTCGACGACCGCCATGCATGAATCGACCGAGCACGAACAGTTCCGCCCGGCCGCCGAGTAATACCCCAGCACTTTCAAGAACCCCGTTACAAGAGGAGAAATGCCATGACAGTCCAGACCCGCGTCAAGGAACGAGCCGAAGAACAAGCTTCCGCCATGACCCCCGACCAGCAGGCCATGATCCGCATGGTCGCCAACGACCTGCACCGCCTCAACCAGTCCGTCATGAAGGCGGTCGAGGCCGGCGTCTCGGTGGAACTCGTCCGCTCCGCCCGCCATCATGGCGGAGAGGGCAACTGGGGCGACCTGCTGATCCCGGTCATCGTGACGCAGGGCCGCGGCTGACAGGCAGACATCCGGTCGAAAGGAAATCCCCGGCGTTCCCTGCGCCGGGGATTTGTCGTCGAGGCGTACTCCCCTCAACCTTCCGCCCGGATAGGGTTCCTCCGGAACATCCGCGTGAAGAATGTCCTGTCGGAAAGATTGCTCAGCAGGGCGGCGATCACGGCTGTCGCGACCACGGCGAAGACGACGCGTCCGGCAAGGACGCTGTAGACATCCGCCCCGAGCGCAAGAACGATGAGCGTATCCTCGATCACGCTATGGGCAAAGCCCATGAAAACGCAGGACAGGAAGATCTGGCGCGGCGACACCGCGCCGGACTGCGCCTCGCGGATCAAGAGGCCCGCACCGTAGGAAATGCCGAGAAACAGGCCGACGGCGGTGAGATGCTCGGCCTCGCCCCGGATGCCGGCAAGCCGCAGGACCGGCGACAGGGCCTTCATCAGGAGCCCCAGGATGCCGGTCGCCTTGAGGATATCCAGCCCCCAGGAAAGGGTAACGAGGATGATGAACATCCAGACCATCGTCTCCGCGAGACCCCAGAGATATTCGATCCAGTCGGGCGTGGCGCTGATCGGGATCCAGGTGGGATCGACCGGCTCGGAAAGCCAGCCCGTGGCCGAAAAGATCCGGTGCAGCAGGAAGCCATAGAGCAACCCGCCGGCGAGGCGCAGGATCGTCGTGACGATCATGCCTGGGCCGGCCTGCTGGATGATCTTCTGCTCGATGGGAAGGGCATGCGCGAACAGGATGAGCGCGGAGAAGATCGTCACATCCGCCACGGAGAGCGAGGAAAGGGGCACAAGGGTGAAGATGAGCGGAACGGCGCCCCATATGCCGATGAGCACGCCGGTCAGCCACGCAAGGCCCAGTTCCGGAGGCAGCCCGACGAGATTCATGACGGGCGCGAAGGCGGGCGTGATGGCCTCGATCACCCCCATCCGCGACAGAAGCTCCGTCAGGAGCGCGATGGGAACGGTGATGCGGACGAGCACCCAATAGATATCGAGGGTTTCCCTGGTCTTTCGCAGGGCCGAGGTCAAGAACGGCATACAGGCTCCTTCGGATTGCCTCGCCTCAGTAACCCGGACCGTTTCGCACTTTCGGTCAAAGATTGCAAAGCTGTGCAATTTTATTGCAAATATGAGGCCGCCTACTATGCTCCAGGCATGGATAGGATCGACCGCAAGCTCTTGAACCTCATGCAGCACGATGCCTCGCGCACCAATGTCGACATGGCGGACGAAGTGGGCCTGTCGCCGTCGAGCTGCCTGCGCCGCACGCAGCGGCTGCGCAAATCGGGCATAATCGAGCGCGTCGTCGCGATCTTGAACCCGGCCAAGGCCGGGCGCATGATCAAGGCCCTCGTCACGGTGGAACTGAAGCTGCACGGCGAACAGCACATGCGCCGCTTCCTTGACGTCGCCGTCGCGGAGGACGCCGTCTCGCACGCCTATGCCGTCACCGGCGAGACTGACGTCGTCCTCATGCTGCGCCTACGCGACATGGAGGAATATGTCGCCGTCTGCGACCGCCTCTTCAGCGACCAGCACAACGTCGCCCGCTTCTTCACCATGGTGATCATGCGCACCGCGAAGGAGGAAACCGCGATCCGGCTTTGACCGGAGCGATCCCGCCGCAAGAGAAACCCCGGCGCGTTTCCGCACCGGGGCTCCGTTGGATGAAGCGGGGCGGCGATCAGGCCGCGCGGTACAGCACCTCGTCGTCCGCCTCCAGGCGGAACTGCTCGACCAGCATCATCAGCGTGTCGGCGTCGCCTGCCAGCTTGCGGCTGGCGGCGGTCGTCAGGTCGACCATCGAGGCGTTCTGCTGGGTCATCTGGTCCATCTGGTTGACGGAGCCGTTGACCTCCTGCAGCGCCGCCGCCTGGTCGCGGCTTGCCGTCGCCATCATGTCCACATGCTGGCTGACGGTGACGATCTGCTGGCTGATCGAGGCGAGCACGGCGCCGGTCTCCTGCACCAGATGCGCGCCGGCGCTGACCTCGCTCGTCGACTTCTCGATGAGGCCCTTGATCTCGCGGGCGGCGCTGGCCGAACGCTGTGCCAGCTCGCGCACTTCCTGCGCGACGACGGCAAAGCCCTTGCCCGCCTCGCCCGCGCGGGCGGCCTCGATGCCGGCATTGAGCGCCAGGAGGTTGGTCTGGAAGGCGATGTCGTCGATCACCTCGATGATCTGCTCGATCTGGCGCGAGGCGCCCTCGATGCGGCCCATGGCGGCGATCGCGTTGCTGACGACCTCGGCGGAACTGTCGGCGCTGCGCTTCGTCGTGCCGACGACGAGGTTCGCCTCATGCGCCCGCTCAGCGGAGGAACGCACGGTGGCGGTGATCTGCTCCACGGCGGCCGCCGTCTCCTCCAGCGAGGAGGCTTGCGCTTCCGTACGCTTGGAGAGCGCATCCGCCGATTGCAGCATGTCCGAGCCGCTGCGCTGGATCGACAGTGCATTGGTGCGGATCTGGCCGAGCGTATCCTGAAGACGCACGAGCGAGACGTTGAAGTCCTGGCGGAGTTGCTCGAGGCGGCCGTTGAAGGGTGTTTCGATCTGGCGCGACAGGTCGCCCTGCGCAAGACGGCCGAGGCCGGCGGCAAGGGCATTGACGGCGAAGTCGATCTCGCGGTCGAGCAACTGCTTTTCGGCATCGTTGCGGGCGCGCTCGGCTTCCGCCGCGGCGCGCTGCTGCTCGCTCTCCTCCTCGATGCGGATCTTCGACAGGGCGTTCTCCTTGAAGACGCCGAGCGCACGGGCCATGTCGCCGATCTCGTCGGCGCGGCCTTCGCCGGAAATGCCCGTGTCGAGGAAGCCGTCGGCAAGCCGGCGCATCGCGCCGGTGATCTGGCCGATCGGCCCCTTCAGCGTCAGCACCAGCGCAATGCCAGCGAGGATGGCGATGGCCGCACCCGCGACGGTCGCGAGCACCGACACCTGGTTGGCCTTCTCGCGCTCGGTGCCGGCGCTGGTCTTCTGCTCCTCGGCGAACTGGCTGAGAAGGTTCCAGATCGTGTCGATCGACTGCCCGGCGGCGTCGAAATCGGCGGCGCGCTCGGTGCTGATCTTCACGAGGGCGGCGCTGTCGGCCTCCATTCGCTCCAGCATCGGCGACAGGCTCTCGTCGACCGTGTCGAAGAATTCAAGGCCGCTCGCGCTGCCGCGCAGGCCCTTCATGTCGATGCGCAGGATGGCGAGATGGCCGAGCAGCTTGACGCGGTTGGCGTCCGACGTCTGGCCGAGGAAGCGCGCGGCCCCCACCTTGATGTCGTCGATGGTGGAGACGAGCTTGCGCGTGGCGGCGAGGATCGCCTCGGACTTGATGATCGGCTCGTCCAGCTCGGTGAAGAGACGGGTCGCCTCGCGCATCTTCTCGCCAGCCGCGCCCTGGAGCTGGATGGCGACCTGGCGGAAGCGGCTGACGCGCCGCCCGATGTCCGGAATGGTGACGGCCGCCGGATCGGAGGACGACAGGAAGCCGCCGAGCTCGTCGATCGTGTTGCGGATGGTGATGGAAACGACCTTCTGGCTCTTCGGCAGGATCGTCGCGATCGAGCGCTCGGTCCGGGAGACGAGCGGGTAGCGTTCCTTGACGAGCTTGAGCTGTTCCTCAGGGGTTGCGCCCTTGCCGAAATCGGCGAGGAAATCGGCGAAGAACTTGCTGGCATTGGTCAGGCGCTCGGCCTCGCGCAGCATGCTCTTGGCGGCGTTCTCGTTCTGGCGCACGGAGCGCTGGAGCTTGGTGGCCTCGTCGAGGATCTTCACCTGCTCGGCGCCAAGGGCATTGAGGGTCTTGCCCATCGCATCGTGAAGGTCGTTTTCCTGCACATAGAGCGCCCAGAGGCCGTCCATGCGGGCCTCGATATCCTTCGTCTGGGCCTGCGCATCGACAAGGCGCGACTTGTCGGCGTCCGGCGCCAGCGCATCCATCGTCGCCTGCAGGACGGCGCCCTGCGCGCTCAGCCGCTCGTGCACGGCGTCGCGGCTTTCCTCGGAGGTCTCGCGCAGGAACCGGTTCATGCCGGCATAGACATCCTTGAAGCCGCTCAGCGACTGGAGGACGCTGTTGGAAATCTCCATGCGGCCCTGCAGGAGGCCCGAGGCGTAAAGGCCGGTGAAGCCGACCGCGCAGATGCTGAGAACGAATGGCAGGATGAAGACAAGAACCTTGGTCTGGATCTTGAAACGGGCGAGAATCTTATCAATGAACATGGCGGAACATCCGTTGTCGGCGTGCTCCACCCCTGCCCTTGTCGGGCCTCCCCAGGATTCGGACGCCGGATTACCGACTTTCATGCGGCCGCAATGCCGCGCATCCGGGGGAGCAGTCATTGCCAGCCGCGCGGCAGCCCTCACGGCGACGCGGCATCCGGAACCCTATCCGGCGATATTCGGCGGCAATCTTTAAAATTCTCTCACTTTTTAAACCGATTTATGACAACCGGCAGCCCTCAGAACGCCAGCATGGCGAGCAGCGCGACGAGGCTGGCGGCAAGAGCGCAGTTGATGCCGATGGCGGCAAGCCGGCGGCGGCTCTCCCCGGCATTGGCGGCGATGGCGACGGCGCGGGCTTGGCGGTTTCTGGCGGGCATGCGGCGACACTCCGTTACGAGACACAGGCAATCCGGATCAACCGGCCAGCCGGCCCACATCATGTTGTCCCAGCTTCCCGCCCGTCAGGCTGGAAGCCCGGAAACGCCGACCTCGGACAGCATCCGCCGCAAGGCCTTAAAGGATGGTAAACGCCTGTCAGACCGCCTGTCCCGCGGCAAAGCCCGAGGCCCAGGCCCATTGGAAATTGTAGCCGCCGAGCCAGCCGGTGACGTCCACCGCCTCGCCGATGAAATGGAGCCCCAGCACCGCCTTCGCCGCCATGCTGCGCGAATCGAGTGCGGCGGTATCGACGCCACCGAGGGTGACTTCCGCCGTGCGGTAGCCTTCCGAGGCCGGCGGGCGCAGGCGCCAGTCGCGAAGGCGCTGGACGAGCGCCTCGATACGCTTTCCCGACTGCTCGGCGAGCGGGCCGTCGATGCCGAGTTCGGTGACGAGGAGCTGCGCCAGCTTCTTCGGCATATGCTCGGCGAGCACGGTCTGCAGCGCCTGGCGGCCATTCTGCCGCCGCGCGGCGGCGATGATGGCGGCAAAATCCACGTCCGGACGGATCGACAGGGCAATCTCCTCGCCCTCCCGCCAGTAGGACGAGATCTGCAGGATGGCAGGGCCGCTGAGGCCGCGATGGGTGAAGAGCGCCGCCTCGCGGAATTCTGTCCGCCCGTGGCGGGCGACGACCTCCACCGACACGCCGGGCAGGCCCTCATGGGCGGCAAGTGTCGCAGGGTCGAGCATCAGGGGAACGAGCCCTGCCCGTGTCTCCACGACCGGCAGGCGGAACTGCTCGGCGATGCGATAGGCGAAACCGGTCGCGCCCATCTTGGGAATCGACTTGCCGCCGGTTGCGATCACCAGCGATGCCGCGTCCACCGTTCCGTTTTCAGTGACGACCCGGAAGGATGCACCGTCATGCTCGACGGCACCGATCGACGTGGAAAGACGCAGGTCCGCGCCGACGGCCTTCATCTCCGCCAGCAGCATGGCGACGATGTCCTTCGCCGAATTGTCGCAGAAGAGCTGGCCGAGCGTCTTCTCGTGCCAGGGAATGCGGTGGCGCTCGACGAGGTCGAGGAAATCGCGCGGGGTGTAGCGGGCGAGCGCCGACTTGCAGAAATGCGGATTGGCCGAGAGGAAGTTCTTCGGCCCGGCATGGATATTGGTGAAGTTGCAGCGCCCGCCGCCGGAAATGCGGATCTTCTCGCCCGGCGCGCGGGCATGGTCGAGCACCAGCACGCGGCGGCCGCGCCGGCCCGCCTCGATGGCGCACATCATGCCCGCCGCGCCCGCTCCGATGATGACGACGTCCCGCCGTTCCGCCACGTATCCGATCCCCGTTTCGCCTTCCTTTCGGCCATCGCGGACGAAAGTCAACCGGCGAAAAGCGCGCAAATTCCTGAAAAATCGTCTTTTCTACCCCCCGGGGGGAGCTAGCCAAGGGTCAAAGTCCGGCTATGATGGCGCATCGTCAACCAAACCCGGTGTCTCATGCCGTCCAAAAAGAAAGTCGTTACCCCCACCATCGAAAAGGCCGCACGCTCCTCTAAAATCCCTCCCGCCATCAGCGTGCCGCGCGGGGTAAAGACCTGGAAGGACGCCGCAGACTGGCTTCGCGCCCGCGGCATCGAAGACATCGAATGCATCACGCCCGACCTCGCCGGAGTGCCGCGCGGGAAAATGATGCCGTCGTCGAAATTCACCTCGAACACCTCGCTCGCCCTGCCCTCCGCGCTCTATCGCCACACGATTTCCGGCGACTATCCCGAGGAGACCGGCAATTTCCGCTACGAGCCGCGCGACAGCGACCTGAAGCTCGTGCCGGATCTTTCGACGCTTTCCGTCGTGCCGTGGGAAAGCGACCCGACCGCGCAGGTCATCTGCGACATCGTCGGCTCGACCGGCGAGAGCGTGCCCTATACGCCCCGCAACGTCCTGAAGAACGTCGTGAGCATGTATCGCGACCGCGGCTGGAAGCCGGTCGTGGCGCCGGAGATCGAGTTCTACCTCGTCGCCGTCAATGACGACCCGGACTATCCGCTGCATCCGCCGAAGGGCCGCTCCGGCCGCGCCATCCAGGGCGGCCAGGGCTATTCCATCGCCGGCATCAACGAGTTCGACGAGCTGATCGACGACATCTACCACTTCTCGGAAAAGCAGGGGCTCGAGATCGATACCCTGATCCACGAGGAAGGCCCGGCGCAGCTCGAAATCAACCTGCGCCACGGCGATCCCGTCGAGCTTGCCGACCAGGTGTTCCTGTTCAAGCGCACGATCCGCGAAGCGGCGATGAAGCACGGCATCTACGCCACCTTCATGGCCAAGCCCATGCAGGGACAGGCGGGCTCGGCCATGCATATCCACCAGTCGGTGGTGGAGATCGAGACCGGCAGGAACGTCTTCTCCAATCCCGACGGATCGGCCTCGCAGGAGTTCTTCCACTTCATCGGCGGCATGCAGGCCTATGTGCCGAAGACGCTGGTCATGATGGCGCCCTATGTGAATTCCTACCGGCGCCTGACGCCTGACATGTCGGCGCCCGTCAACAATGCCTGGGGCTACGACAACCGCACGACGGCCTTCCGCGTGCCGGTATCGGACGCGGCGGCGCGGCGCATCGAGAACCGGCTGCCGGGCTCGGACGCCAACCCCTATCTCGCGCTCGCGGCCTCGCTCGGCTGCGGCCTGCTCGGCATCATGAACAAGCTCGAGCCGACCGCGCCGACGGAGGACACCGCCAACGAGGGCTCTATCGACCTGCCGCGCGGCCTGCTTGAGGCCGTGTCGCTGCTCGAATCCGATCCGGCTCTGGCCGAGGTGCTGAGCGCCGAGTTCATCGGCCTCTATGCCGGCGTCAAGCGGGGCGAGTTCGAGACCTTCATGCAGGTGATCAGCCCCTGGGAACGCGAGTTCCTGCTGCTCAACGTCTGAGCGGCCGGCGGTCCGGGCCGCTGCAAGAGATCCGATCCTGAGAGCGGCGGCGCCCCGGCGCGCCGCCGCAACCTCTCGAACACGAGTGTGCGCAATGCCCTGGCAAAGCCCGATTTCCCCCGGCATCTCCTGGTATGAGGCGAGTGTCGGAGAGCGCCCCGAATATGCCCCCCTCGACGGCTCGGTGGAAACCGATGTCGCCATCGTCGGCGGCGGCTTCACCGGCCTGCAGGCCGCCTACAACCTCGCGCGGAAGGGCGTCCGCGTCACGCTCATCGAGGCGCATCGCTTCGGCGACGGCGCGTCCGGCCGCAACGGCGGCCAGCTCGGCACCGGCCAGCGCGCCGAGGCGGAGGAGCTGGAGGCCGAACTCGGCTACGAACGCGCAAAGGCCCTCTTCGACATGGCCGAGGACGCCAAGCGCCATATCCACGATTTCGCCGCCTCGCAGAACCTCGACATCGACTATGTGCCCGGCCAGCTCAATGTCAGCCACAAGGCGAGCTTCGAGAAGGATTTCCGCGATCACGTCGAAATCGCCGCGACGCGCTACGACTATCCGCACATGACCTACATGGACCGGGCGGAGACGGAGGAGCGCGTCGGCTCGAAGCGTTTCTTCTTCGGCATCCGCGACACCGGCACCGGCCATATCCACCCGATGAAGCTGCTGGTCGGCGTCGCCCGCGCTGCGCAGGCCGCCGGCGCCAGCCTGCACGAGAAGACCCCTGCCCTGAAGATCGAGCGGGCCGGCGGCAAGGCGGTGATCACCACCGCGAAGGGCACGATCCGCGCCGACAAGGCGCTGATCGCCTGCAATGCCTATATCGGCGACCTGGAGCCGAAGACGGCGGCGCATGTCATGCCGATCCGCTCCTTCATCGGCGCGACGGTGCCGCTCGACAGGTTCCCCTCGGTCATTCCCGGCGGCGAGGCCATCGCCGACACGCGGTTCGTCGTGCGCTATTTCCGCAAGACCCGCGACGGCCGGCTGCTGTTCGGCGGGCGCGAGGCCTATTCGGAAAACCTCGACGACATGACGCCGCCGATCCGCCGGCAGATCGAGGAGGTCTATCCGGAGCTGAAGGGCATCGAGCTCACCCATGCCTGGGGCGGCTCCGTCGGCATCACCATGCCGCGCAAGCCCTATGTGCGCGAGGTCATGCCGGGCATCACCACCATCGGCGGCTATTCCGGCCATGGCGTCATGCTGTCAAACTATTGCGGCAAGCTCTATGCCGACGAGGTAACGGGCGGCAGCAGCGATCTCGACCTGATGAAGGCCCTGAAGATTCCGGCCTTTCCGGGCGGTCCGCGCTTCCGTTCGCCGCTTCTGTTCCTCGCCATGACGTGGTACGCGCTGCGCGACAGGCTCTGATCGAATGTAAACACCGATTTTGTTGCATTGCACGCTGGCGTTTTTAAATCGATTAGATTATAACACAAGCCAACAGAACGAGATCGAGATATCCGATGAGCAGCCAGATCATTCCCGTTGAACCCTTCGACTATGTCGTCTTCGGCGGAACCGGCGACCTTGCGGAACGCAAGCTCCTTCCGGCCCTTTATCACCGGCAGCTCGCCGGCCAGCTTTCGGACCCGACGCGCATCATCGGCGCGTCGCGTACCGCCTTCACGGATGCGGAGTACCGCAAATTCGCCGTCGATGCGCTGAAGGAGCACCTGAAGGCCGAGGAATTCGACGAGGCGCAGGTCAAGACCTTCTGCGACCGTCTGTTCTACGTCGCGGTCGACGCCAAATCGGACCAGGGCTGGGACAAGCTGAAGGCCCTGCTCGACGAGGGCAAGGACCGCGTGCGCGCCTTCTACCTCGCCGTGGCGCCCGCCATCTTCGGCGACATCTCGGAGAAGATCCGCGACCACAAGCTGATCACCAAGCAGACGCGCATCGTCGTCGAAAAGCCGATCGGCCGCGACCTTGCCTCCGCCAACGAGCTGAACAACACCATCGGCAAGGTCTTCCACGAAGAGCAGATCTTCCGCATCGACCACTATCTCGGCAAGGAGACGGTCCAGAACCTGATGGCGCTGCGCTTCGCCAACGCGCTCTACGAGCCGTTGTGGAACTCCGCCCATATCGACCATGTGCAGATCACGGTGGCCGAATCGGTCGGCCTCGAAAGCCGCGCCGGCTACTACGACAAGGCGGGCGCGCTGCGCGACATGGTGCAGAACCATATCCTCCAGCTTCTCTGCCTCGTGGCGATGGAAGTGCCCTCCTCGATGGACGCCGAGGCCGTTCGCGACGAGAAGCTCAAGGTGCTGCGCGCGCTGAAGCCCATCGATCAGTACAATGTCGAGCGCCTCACCGTGCGCGGCCAGTACCGCGCCGGCGCTTCCGCGGGCGGCCCGGTCAAGGGCTATCTCGAAGAGCTGGAAGGCGGCGTCTCCAACACGGAGACCTTCGTCGCCATCAAGGCCGAGATCGGCAACTGGCGCTGGGCGGGCGTGCCCTTCTACATCCGCACCGGCAAGCGCCTTGCCACGCGCATGTCGGAGATCGTCATCACCTTCAAGCCGATCCCGCATTCGATCTTCGATCCTTCGGCCGGCCGCATCGAGGCCAACCAGCTCATCATCCGCCTGCAGCCGGACGAGGGCGTCAAGCAGTCGCTGATGATCAAGGATCCCGGCCCGGGCGGCATGCGCCTGCGCAACGTCTCGCTCGACATGAGCTTCGCCGAGGCCTTCGACGCGCGCAATGCCGACGCCTACGAGCGCCTGCTGCTCGACGTCATCCGCAACAACCAGACGCTCTTCATGCGCCGCGACGAGGTGGAAGCCGCATGGCGCTGGGTCGACCCGATCCTGAAGGCCTGGGAAGCGACCGGCCAGCAGGTGCAGGGCTACACCGCCGGCACCTGGGGCCCGAGCCAGGCCATCGCCCTCATCGAGCGCGACGGCCGTACCTGGCACGAAACGTAAGGAAGCCCGATGAGCGCTGAAATGCATGAATTCAAGGATGGCGCGGCATTGGCCGAGGGGCTGGCGGACCGGGTTTCCGCCGCGCTCGCGGGCGGCATCGCCGCGCGCGGCCGCGCGAGCCTCGCGGTGTCGGGCGGCTCGACGCCCAAGGCCTTCTTCAAGGCGCTTTCCACCCGCGACATCGACTGGAGCAAGGTGACGGTCACGCTCGTCGACGAGCGCTTCGTGCCGGCGGACAATCCGCGCTCGAACCACCTGCTCGTCGCCGAGAACCTGCTGCAGGGCAAGGCGAAGGCCGCAGGCTTCCTGCCGCTCTACCGGGACGCCGGCAGCGCGGAGGAGGCGGCGAAGATCGCCTCCACCGATGCCACAAGCCTCGGCCATCCCTTCGACGTCGCCATTCTCGGCATGGGAACGGACGGCCATACGGCCTCGTTCTTCCCGGGCGGCAGCAACCTTGCCGAGGCGATCTCGCCCGAGACGCCGCGCGGCGTGATCACCATGGAGGCGGAGGGCGCGGGCGAAACCCGCCTCACCTTCACCTTCACCAGCCTTCAGGATGCCCGCCTTCTGGTGCTGCATATCGAGGGCCAGGGCAAAATGGACGTTCTTTCCGCCGCTCAGGGGAACGGACCGGAAGAAGACATGCCGATCCGCGCCATTCTCCGGCGCGCGGCAACGCCGCTCGATATCTACTGGGCGCCCTAGCGCGCCCAGCCGGCTGAAGCCGAACATGACCGGCGTCGAGGGACGCCGTTGCCCCCGCGGATGGCGCAGCTTTCCCGCTCGCCTTGCCGTGCAAGAATGCAATCGAGAAAGTCAGGATAGACCCCATGTCCGCCGACAAACGCATCGAAGCCATTACTGCCCGCATCGTCGAACGTTCCAAGCCGCACCGTCTGCCCTATCTGGAGCGCGTGCAGGCGGCCGCCTCCAAGGGCGTGCACCGCGCCGTGCTCTCCTGCGGCAACCTTGCGCACGGCTTTGCGGTCTGTTCCCCCGCCGAGAAGGACGCGCTCGCCGGCGACCGCGTCCCGAACCTCGGCATCATCACCGCCTATAACGACATGCTTTCGGCCCACCAGCCGTTCGAGACCTACCCTGCCCTGATCCGCGAGGCCGCGCGGGAAGCCGGCGGCGTGGCGCAGGTCGCCGGCGGCGTGCCGGCCATGTGCGACGGCGTCACCCAGGGCCAGCCGGGCATGGAGCTCTCGCTCTTCTCGCGCGACCTGATCGCTATGGCGGCGGGCGTCGGCCTGTCGCACAACATGTTCGATTCGGTCGTCTATCTCGGCGTCTGCGACAAGATCGTGCCGGGCCTTACCATCGCGGCGTTGACCTTCGGCCACCTGCCGGCCGTCTTCATCCCCGCCGGGCCCATGACATCCGGCCTGCCGAACGACGAGAAGGCCCGCGTGCGCCAGCTTTATGCGGAAGGCAAGGCCGGTCGCGCCGAGCTGCTGGAGGCCGAATCCAAGTCCTATCACGGGCCTGGCACCTGCACCTTCTACGGCACCGCCAATTCCAACCAGATGCTGATGGAGATCATGGGCTTCCACATGCCCGGCGCCTCCTTCATCAATCCCGGCACGCCGCTGCGCGACGCGCTGACCAAGGAAGCCGCCAAGCGCGCGCTCGCCATCACCGCGCAGGGCAACGAATTCACCCCGGCCGGCGAGATGATCGACGAGCGCTCCATCGTCAACGGCGTCGTGGGCCTCCACGCCACGGGCGGCTCGACCAACCACACGCTGCACCTCATCGCCATGGCGCGCGCCGCTGGCATCGTTCTGACCTGGAAGGACATTTCCGACCTTTCCGACGTCGTGCCGCTGCTCGCCCGCGTCTATCCGAACGGGCTTGCCGACGTGAACCATTTCCACGCGGCGGGCGGCATGGGCTTCCTTATCCAGGAATTGCTGAAAACCGGCATGCTGCATGACGACGTGCGCACGGTCTACGGCCAGGGCCTCCAGGCCTATACGATCGATCCGAGGCTCGGCGAAAACGGCAGCGTGCGCCGCGAGCCGGCACCGAAGGTCAGCCACGACCCGAAGATCCTCGCCAGCATCGAGACGCCCTTCCAGCCGACCGGCGGCCTCAAGATGCTGACGGGCAATATCGGCAAGGCGGTGATCAAGATCTCCGCCGTCAAGCCGGAGCGCCATGTCATCGAGGCGCCAGCCAAGGTCTTCCACGACCAGCAGGAACTCAATGTTGCCTTCAAGAACGGCGAGCTGACGGGCGACTTCATCGCGGTCGTCCGCTTCCAGGGTCCCCGGGCCAACGGCATGCCCGAATTGCACAAGCTGACCACCGTGCTCGGCATCCTGCAGGATCGGGGCCAGCGCGTGGCGCTGCTGACCGACGGCCGCATGTCCGGCGCCTCGGGCAAGGTGCCGGCCGCCATCCATGTGACGCCCGAGGCGGTCGACAACGGACCCATCGGCCGCATCCGCAACGGCGACACGATCCGGCTCGACGCCGCGCACGGCACCATCGAGGTCCTGGTGGACGCGGCCGAATTCGAGGCGCGCCCGCAGGCGACGGCCGACCTGTCCGGCAACGAATTCGGCATGGGCCGCGAACTGTTCGCACCCTTCCGCGTGATTGCGGGGCCGGCGGATCATGGGGCGAGCGTGCTGTTCGCGTAATCGGGCGGGCGGCCCCTCATCCGGCCTGCCGGGCACCTTCTCCCCGCAGACGGGGAGAAGGGACATTGCCGCCCGGTTTTCTTCAATTCATGGGAAAGCATCGCCCCGGTTTCCTTCTCCTCGCTTGCGGGGAAAAGATCGCGGCAGCGGGATGAGGGCAGCGCCTCCCAAGCCCTCAGCTATAGATGTCCAGTGTCCGGCCCTGATGGTTCCGGTGCGTCGAATAGACGAAGATGCGCTGCAGGTCCTTGTCGGACAGAAGCCGCAGGAAACGGGCCTCCACCACGTCGTTCGGATAGACGCGCTGCGTCAGGCAGCCGATCATCGGGATACGGGCGCTGACGATGTCGAGGTAGAAATTGCGCGGGAGCTGGAACTTCGTCGTCATGGTGATGACGGCGCCGCTGCGCGAGAGCTTGGTGATGATGCCGCGGCGGGAGACGAGGTTGACGAGCCCGCCGCTCTCGGTGAACTCGATGCGGGCCTCGTTGCAGGTATCCTCCATCGGGAAGAACTTTTCCCGATCGTACATGAAGGATTCTTCCTTGTTCAGGTAGCTGCCTCGCTGCCCTTGTCCGTAGATGCTCATTCGCCCGCTGCCCCGGCCCTTTCGATCTGCGAAAAGCTAGACCGGCAAGGCTTAATAACGGGTTGAGCGGCAAGGCGAAATCCTGCCGCCCGCCCTGTCGTCCCGGCAGGCCTCAGGCGGCGCGGTAGCTGTTCCCGGCGGCATCGAAGAGATGCAGCCTTGCCTTGTCGGCGGTGAAGCGGACCTTGTCGCCGCGCCTGACGGCGAGGATGCCGGGAATCTTCGCGATGATCGGCTCACCCGGCACGAGGCCCTCGATATAGAGCAGCGTCACCTCGCCCAGCGCCTCGACGATGGAGACCGTGCCCTCGAAGAGGAAATCCTCGCCGGTGGTGATCTGCAGGTCCTCCGGCCGCACGCCGAAGCTCGCCGTCTTGCCGACCTCGGAGGCCGCGGTCGGGATATCGACGCCGCAGGTGCGACCGCCGGTCAGTTCCAGCGCGGTCGTCCCGCCAGCCGCGGTGATCTTGGCCGGAATGATGTTCATGGCCGGCGAGCCGATGAAGCGGGCGACGAAGAGGTTCGCCGGGCGCTCGTAGAGCTCCAGCGGCGGGCCGACCTGCTCGATATGGCCGGCGGAGAGCACGACGATGCGGTCGGCAAGCGTCATCGCCTCCACCTGGTCGTGGGTGACGTAGATCATCGTCGTATCGGCCATCTGCTCGTTGAGCTTGGCGATCTCGATGCGGGTGGCGACGCGCAGCGCCGCGTCGAGATTCGACAGCGGCTCGTCGAAGAGGAAGACCTTGGGATTGCGGCAGATGGCGCGGCCGATGGCGACGCGCTGGCGCTGGCCGCCCGAAAGCGCCTTGGGCAGGCGGTCGAGATATTTGGTGAGCTGGAGGATATCGGCGGCCGAGCGCACGCGCCGGTCGATCTCCTCCTTGCTTTCCCCGGCGATCCGCATGCCGAAGGCCATGTTGTCGTAGACGGTCATGTGCGGATAGAGCGCGTAGGACTGGAAGACCATGGCGATGCCGCGCTTGGAAGGCGGCACGTCGTTGACGCGCTCGCCGTCGATGGTCATGTCGCCGCCGGTGATCTCCTCCAGGCCCGCGATCATGCGCAGGAGGGTCGACTTGCCGCATCCGGACGGGCCGACGAAGACGATGAACTCGCCCTGCTTGATATCGAGATCGATGCCATGGATCACGTCCACGGCGCCGTAGGACTTGCGGATATCCTTGAGAACCAGCCCCGTCATGTCTCTCTCCCCTTTACGTTCTGGCGCTATCGTCACACGAAGCGGGCGAAGAACCCGCTCCAGGCCGGAAGTTCTATATTTTCCTCATGCATCAGGCTACCGAAACCGTGGCCTTCCAGCACCTCCAGCGTGCCGGACGGCAGGTCGGCAAGACGCGGCACCGGGCTCATGTTGAAGGCGCAGAAGACCTTCTCGTTGCCGTGGCTGCGCACGAAGGAGAGGATCGCCCCTTCGGCCGAAAGGAACTCGATCTCGCCCTTGACCAGCGCCACATGCTCCTTGCGGAAGGCGAGGAAGCGGCGGTAGTGCGACAGGACCGACGCCTCGTCGCCCTCCTGCACATCGACCGCGCGCTCCAGATGGGCGGCCGGCACCGGCAGCCAGGGCCTCGCCTGGCTGAAGCCGCCGGACGGCTCGCCGGCGCTCCAGACCATCGGCGTGCGGCAGCCGTCGCGGCCCTTGAAATCCGGCCAGAACTGGATGCCGTAGGGGTCCTGAAGGTCCTCATAGGCAAGCTCCGCCTCCGGCAAAGCCAGTTCCTCGCCCTGGTAGATGCAGACGGAGCCGCGCAGAGACATCAGCAGGCTCGCCAGCAGCTTGGCATGCGCTTCGTGATCGGTCACGCCGAAGCCCCAGCGGCTGACATGGCGCATGACGTCGTGGTTAGAGAAGGCCCAGCAGACCCAGCCTTCCGGCGCCGCCTTTTCCAGCGCATGCTGCGTTTCAGCGACGAAGGCCGGCGTCAGCGGATCGGGCGCCAGGAACTCGAAGGCGTAGCACATGTGCATCTTGTCGCCGCCGGAAGTGTATTGCCCGGCGATCTCGAGGCCGCGCTGGCTGTCGCCCACCTCGCCGACCGCCGCGATGGCCGGGAACTCCTCCATGAGCGCGCGGAAGCGCTTCAGGAATTCGAGGTTCTCCGGCTGGTTCTTGTCGTAGAGATGTTCCTGGTAGTTGTAGGGGTTCACGGCAGGCGCCGTCTGCGCATTGCGGCGCTCGGGGGGAAGCGACGGGTTGTCGCGTAATTCCTTGTCGTGGAAGTAGAAATTGATCGTGTCGAGGCGGAAGCCGTCAACGCCGCGCTCCAGCCAGAAGCGGGCGACGGAGAGCAGCGCGTCCTGAACTTCCGGATTGTGGAGGTTCAGGTCCGGCTGCGAGGTCAGGAAGTTGTGCATGTAATATTGCAGGCGCGTCGGATCCCACTGCCAGGCCGAGCCGCCGAAGATCGACAGCCAGTTGTTCGGGGGCGTGCCGTCGGGCCGGGAATCGGCCCAGACATACCAGTCGGCCTTGGGATTTGTCCGGCGCGAGCGGCTTTCGACGAACCAGGGGTGCTTGTCAGACGTGTGCGACAGCACGAGGTCGATCATGACGCGGATGTCGAGGCGGTGGGCCTCGGCGATCAGCGCGTCGAAATCGGCGAGCTCCCCGAAGATCGGATCGACGTCCAGATAATCCGAGACGTCGTAGCCGAAATCCTTCATCGGCGAGGTGAAGAAGGGCGAGATCCAGATCGCATCGGCCCCGAGGGACGCGACATGGGCCAGGCGCTCGGTGATGCCCTTGAGGTCGCCGATCCCGTCGCCGTTGGTGTCCTGGAAGGAGCGCGGATAGATCTGGTAGATCACCGCGCCGCGCCACCAGTCCTTGTCCGGCGTGAGAAGGGTGGAATCCGACGTCGTCATTCTGCTTGTCCTATGGGTATGCGTCAGCCGCCCTTGACCGAACCCGCCAGCAGGCCGCGCACAAGGTAGCGCTGCAGGCTGAAGAAGACGATGAGGGGGACGACGATTGTGATGAAGGCGGAGGCCGTGAGGATTTCCCAGTTGCCGCCGCGCGAGCCGAGCAGGTTCACGAGGCGCCCGGTCAGCACAAGCTCGTCATTGCCCGTGCCGAGGAAGACCATGGCGACGAGCAGGTCGTTCCATGTCCACAGGAACTGGAAGATGGCGAAGGAGGCGAGCGCCGGGAAGGAGAGCGGCAGGATGATCTTCACGAAGATATCGAAGTCGGACGCGCCGTCGACGCGGGCCGATTCCATGATCTCGCGCGGCAGGCCGGCCATGTAGTTGCGCAGCAGATAGACCGCGAGCGGCAGGCCGAAGCCCATATGGGCGAGCCAGATGCCGACATAGGTCTTGGCCGGCACGCCGAAGAAGGCGCCGACGCCGTTATAGAGCCGGAGCAGCGGGATCAGCGACATCTGCAACGGCACGACGAGCAGGCCGACGACGACGGCGATGAGGATCGCCCGGCCGGGAAACGGCATCCAGGCCAGCGCATAGGCGCAGAAGGCGGCCACGAGGATCGGGATGATGGTGGAGGGGATCGCCACCGTCAGCGAATTGATGAAGGACGAGCCGATGCCGGCGGCGCTCAGCACCTCGCGATAATTGTCGAGCGTGAAGCGCGGCGGCACGGAGGCGGTGTAGAAGATGCGCTGGCCGCGGGTGCCCTCCATCTTCGCCGGCGAGACGATCTCGTAGCTGCCGTCCGCGTTGACGGTCAGCGTCTGACCGTCGCCGATATCGGCGGCCGTGCCCGGCTCGAAGGCGGCGGGCTGCATGGGACGGACGCCGAAGGCCGAGATTTTCGCCGAGCCGCCATCCATCAAGTTGCCGGCGATGACGAACTTGCCGTCACGCTCGACCTGGGTCTCCGGCGTGGCCGCGCGGCCGGTGAGGTTCTGCGAGGAGGTGGAAAGCGCCGTCCACCAGCCGGAGACGGCGAGCTGGTCCTTGTCGCGCAGCGAGGAGATCAGGAGGCCGGCGGTCGGCAGCGTCCAGAGCGCAACGAGCAGCAGGACCGAAAGGTGGACGAGGATGATGAGCGGCGAACGGGACGATGCGATCATCTCAATGGCCTTCCATTTCCCGGGTGGCGTTGCGGATGTTCCAGATCATGATCGGAACGACGAGGATCATGATGACAACGGCGATGGCCGCGCCGCGCCCGAAGTCGCCGCCGCCGCGGAACATCCAGTCGAACATCAGGTTGGCCAGAACCTGCGTCTGCCACTGGCCGTTGGTCATGGCGAGCACGATGTCGAAGACCTTGAGGACGAGGATGGTGATCGTCGTCCAGACGACGGCGATCGTGCCCCAGATCTGCGGCACCATGATCTTGAAGAAGATCTGGAAGCCGTTCGCCCCGTCGATGACGGCCGCCTCGATGGTCTCTTCCGGGATGCCGCGCAGGGCCGCGGAGAGGATGACCATGGCAAAGCCGGTCTGGATCCAGATCAGGATGACCATGAGGAAGAAGTTGTTCCAGAAGGGGATGGTCATCCACGCCTCGGGCGTGCCGCCGAGGGCGACGACGACGGCATTGAGGATGCCGATCTGCTCGGAGCCCTCCGAGCGGTAGTCGTAGACGAATTTCCAGATGACGGCGGCACCGACGAAGGAGATCGCCATCGGCATGAAGATCAGGGTTTTCGCGATGTTGCCCCACCAGATGCGGTCGGTGAGCGCGGCGATGACCAGGCCGAAGAAGGTGGAAAGCGCCGGCACCACGAGGAGCCAGAGGAAATTGTTGAAGATCGACTGGCGGAACTCGCCGTCATTGATCATCCAGGCGAAGTTGCTGAAGCCGACGAAGCGGGTGCCGGAGCGATCATGGAAGGAGAGACGCACCGATTCGAAGACCGGATAGACGAGATAGATGGCGAGCGCGAAAAGCGCCGGCGCCATGAAGAGCCACGGCCGGATGGCATTGGTGATCCTGAGGTTGCGGGACGCCTCGGCCCCCGTCCGCCCCTTGGAGGGGAACATCCTGTCGAGAAGCCAGTTGGTCCCGAAGAAATAGGCGGCGCAGGCGAGCACGCCCCCCACCATCGTGAAGACGGCGAATAACAGTTGCGACATGGCAGTTCCTCCCCAGGAATGCTCCCCTCAAGACCCCTCGAAGGCGCATCGATCGTTCACGCGGCCCTGCCGCATGTCCGGTGCACTTAGCATGCGTGGGAAACCGGCCGGCGGATGCCGGCCGGTTCGCCGGATTACTTGATGGCATCCCAGGCCTTCTGGATGTCGGCCGCCACGTCGTTGGCCGACTTGCCGCCGACGAAGTCGACCATGCCCGTCCAGAACGCGCCCGCGCCGATCTTGCCCGGCATCAGGTCGGAACCGTCGAAGCGGAAGGTGGTCGAATTGAGCAGGATCTCGCCCTGCTTCTTCATCGGGGCGTTCGCATAGGCTTCCTTGTTGGCGCTCTTGAAGGGCGTCAGGAAGCTCGACTGCGCCATCCAGACCTCATGGGCGATCGGGGTCTTGAGGAACTCGATGAAGGCGCGCGAGGCGGGCGTGTCCTTGGTGATCATGGCGAGCGTGCCGGCACCGAGGACCGGATTGCCGAGCTCCGGCTTGCTGGCATAGGGCGGCATGTAGAAGAAGTCCGCGTCCTGGCCGACCACCGTGCCCTCCGGGAAGAAGGACGGGATGAAGGATGCCTGGTGATGCAGGTAGCACTTGGGCGGCGAGGCGAAGAGGCCCTTCGGGCTGTCGCGGAAGTCGGTGGAGGCGACCGCCGCCGCGCCGCCGTCGACGAACTTGTCGTTCTTGGCGAACCAGCCGAATTCGTCGAGCGCGCCGACCACAGCGGCATCGGTGAAGGGGATGCCATTCGTCACCCACTTGTCGTAGGTTTCCGGCGATGCCGTGCGCAGCATCAGGTCCTCGACCCAATCGGTCGCCGGCCAGCCGGTGGCACCGCCCGAACCGAGGCCGATGCACCAGGGCGTGCCGCCGTCGGCGACGATCTTCTCGGTCAGCGCCTTCAGATCCTCCATGGTCTTCGGCACTTCGTAGCCGGCGTCCTCGAAGTTCTCCGGCACGTACCAGACGAGCGACTTCACGTCGATCTTGTAGGGGAAGGCGAAGAGCGCGGCGTTGCCGTCCTTGTCCTTGTAGGTCGAAAGATCGACCCAGGACTGGCCGGCGGCATAATTGTCGAGCAGCCACTTCTTGGTCTCGTCGCCGAGCGGCGTCAGGTATCCCTTGGAGGCAAGGTCGGCGATCAGGCCGGGCTGCGGCAGGATGGCGACGTCCGGCGGGCTGCCCGCCTGCGTGTCGATGACGATCTGCTGCTCGTAGTTCTCGGAGGAGGAGTATTTCAGGTCGACACCCGTCGCCTCGACGAAATAGGCATAGACATTCTTGAAGAGCGCTTCGTCCTCGCCGCGCCACGGGCCGAAGATGGTGAGCGTCTGGCCCTTGAGGTCATGGCCCTTCTTGAAATCCTCGAAACTCTGCCAGTTGAACCGGGCATCCTCGCCCGGCTTGAACTTCAGATCAGCCGAAACGGCGCCGCCCGCCATAAAAAGCGCGAGGGCAGCGGTCATCAACAATGTCTTTTTCACCTGATTTGCCTCCCATAGCAAAACCGCCCTCTCCCGGGGCAGGTAGTTCCTGAACGCTCCAAAATTCAAAGCGCTTTGGATTTGCTTTCATCCCACTTCCCCCGCGCCCTCGTCAAGTACCCCTGCCCGATTTGAGCGAAAGACATGGCGACTGATGCAATGCAGCGTAGTTTTGCGTCGCAAAAAGACCAAATCCGCTTTCACTCGCGGATGGGCTGATGTTAGATGCCGCGGGTGTACGGGCGTGAAAATCCAAAGCGCTTTGAGTGATTCGAGAAAGCTAAGCATGTGAATCTCAAGCAGTTATCGCAATTGCTGGGCCTCTCCCAGACAACCGTGAGCAGAGCTTTGAACGGTTATCCGGAGGTCAATGCGGAAACGCGCCAGCGCGTGCTCGATGCCGTCCGGGAGACAGGCTATCGCCCCAACCGCGCGGCCCAGCGGCTTGCGACCGGCCGGGCCGGCTCCATCGGCCTCGTCATGCCGACGGCCGACGGCATCGAGTCCGACGTGCATTTCGGCGAATTCCTTGCCGGGCTCGGCGACGAGGCCGTCAAGCACGATTTCCACTTCGTCATCAATCCGAGCCATCCCGAGGACGAGGTCGCCACCTGCCGGCGGCTGGTGGCCAGCGGCAATGTGGATGCGCTGTTCTTCGCCTATATGCGCGAGAAGGACCCGCGCATCGCCATGATGAAGTCGCTCAAGACGCCCTTCATCGTGCACGGGCGCTCCATCGGCATTCCGACCGACTATCCCTTCCTCGACATCGACAATACCGGCCTCTTCTACGATGCGGCGCGGCTGCTCGCCCAGCTCGGCCACCGGCACTTCGCCCTCATCAACGGGCCGGACTACCTCACCTTCGCGATGCGCCGCCGGAAGGGCACCGAGCGGGCGCTGGGCGAATACGGGCTCGTGCTGCGCGAGGACTGCGTGCAGCATTCGCAGATGACGGACGAATACGGCTTCCGCGCCATGGAGCGCTTCCTCCGGCTGGAGACGCCGCCGACGGCCGTGCTCTGCTCCAGCACCGTGCTGGCGCTCGGGGCCGTGCGGGCGATCAGCCAGGCCGGGTTGAAACTGGGCACGGATATATCGCTCATCGCCCATGACGACGTGCTGCCGATGCTGAAGCCGGAGAATTTCATGGTGCCGCTGACGACGACACGCTCGTCGCTACGCGCCGCCGGCCAGCGCATCGCCCGCCGCCTCATCGCGGAGATCCTGCAACTCGAAACCGTGCCGCAGCAGGAATTGTGGAAGGCGGACCTCATCGTGCGCGCCTCGACAGGGCCGGCGCCCGCCAGATGAAAAGGCGCCCGAGGGCGCCTTTTGCGGGAACGCTGTTCAGAACTTCGGCGGTGTCCTGCCAGCCTTGCGATAGGCGGCGATCACCGTGTTGGCCATCAGCATGGCGATGGTCATGGGGCCGACGCCGCCGGGAACCGGGGTGATGACGCCCGCGACCTTGGCAACCTCGTCATAGGCGACGTCGCCGACGAGGCGGGACTTGCCCTCGCCCTTTTCCGGCGCTGGAACGCGGTTGATGCCGACATCGATGACGGTCGCGCCGGGCTTGACCCAATCGGCCTTGACCATTTCCGGCCGGCCGACGGCGGCAACGAGGATATCGGCGTTGCGGCAGACGGCGGCAAGGTCCTTGGTGCGCGAATGGGCCGTCGTCACCGTCGCATTGGCGGCGAGCAGCAGGGCCGACATCGGCTTGCCGAAGAGGTTGGAGCGGCCGATCACCACGGCGTTGAGGCCGGAGAGATCGTTGCCGTGGATGCGGCGCACGAAGACCATGGCGCCGGCCGGCGTGCAGGAGACGAGGCCGCCGTCGAGATCGCCCGTCGCCACCTTGCCGGCATTGACGACATGCAGGCCGTCGACGTCCTTCTCGGGCCGGATCGACTGGATGATCGCATCGGAATCGAGGTGCTTCGGCAGCGGAAGCTGCACGAGGATGCCGTGGACGGTCTCGTCGGCATTCAGCGTTTCCACCAGACGGGCGAGCTCTTCCTGCGTCGTCTCCTCCGGCAGCGTGTGCTGGATGGAGTTGAAGCCGCATTCCTTGGCCATGCGGCCCTTGGCGCCGACATAGGCGTGGCTGGCCGGATCGTCGCCGACGATGACGACGGCAAGACCGGGCTTGAAGCCGGCGTCCTTTTCGAGCGCGACGGTCGCGGCTTTCACGGCGTCAATCACGGAAGCGGCAACCTGCTTCCCATCGATAATGGTGGTCACATTTCTCTCCCTGAATGAATTGCGCTACCCTAGCGGGGCGGCCGTTCGGCGGGATGGCCTGCCAACGCCCTATGCTGTCCAAAACACATAAATTCAAGCGCCATCGACGGGAAGAGTACACGAAATCGACCGGAGGCCGGTTTTCCTGTCAGCGATGAGGGAAGCCGCAATGCGGCATGACGAAACCAATCAGGCCACCGGCTTTCGATCTCCGCTGCCCGGGGGATTCTTATGGCCTCGGCCGCCATTTTCAAAGCAAAATCCCGCAATATCAATGCCTTGTCAGGATGGTTAATGAAGAACGAACACCTTTCCTCGCCTTTTCCGGAATTCCTTAAACGGCCTTTCAGCCAGACTTGCTAGACCGGCCGGGGAGCAATCCGTTTCGAAGCGGAGTGCCGAAATGGCGGCGCGCGGACCATGCGGTGCGCGGACGAGCCGAAAGTCGCATGGAGGGAACCGGGCCATGGCCTTCGCATCGGGCAACATCGTCGCCTCCCAGCGGGAGATACTCGGCCTCGGGGTCTGCGACCTCGGCTGGGCGGAGAGCTTCTCGCTTGCCGAGGAAGTGGCGACCATGCCCTTCGGCCAGAACGTCATCGCCTTCCTCGATGCAAGAAACGCCAACCGGCTGACCTGGGATGCGGAATACCGCGCCGTGCTGGAGCGGCAGATCGTCATGCCCGAGGGAAGCGGCCTCGACATGGCCTCGCGGATGCTGCACGGCAAGCGCTTTCCGGCGCGCTTCACTGGAACGGCCTTCGTTCCGGCGCTCCTGACCTATCTTGCCAGGCCGATGCGCGTCGCCCTGATCGGCGGCACCTCGCAGACCCTGAAGCAGGCGGCGGCGGAGTTGCAGCGCCACACGCCCTGGCACGACATCCTGCCGATCGCCGACGGCGCGTTCGACCGGGGAGAATCCGCTGCGGTCATGGACCGCGTTCGCGCCGCGCGCGCGGATATCCTCGTCGTATCGATGGCAAGCCCCGCGCAGGAAAAGTGGATCGACCGCCATGCCGGCGCTGGCGATGCGCGGCTCGTCCTCAGCGTGCGCGGACTGTTCGATGTGCTGGCCGGCGGTTCCCGGCATCCCGAGGCCGCCGGCCGCAAAGGTATCGCCGCCCGCCTTGCCCGAAAGGCCGATCTCGCGGCCCCTCTCCTCCTCTGCCACGCGCTGCGCCACAAGCTGGCGCGGCCGAAACCGGTGCGCGGCCCGGCGGCAACGGCAAAGGCCGGCTCGATCTGACGAACCGGCCTTCCTGCATGCCTAGAGCGTTTCCGCTTTTCTCCGAATCGCGAAAACGCTCTATCTCCTTGTTTCTACGCAACTCCGGACGCAAAACCGCTGCGCACTTTTGCTGGAATTGCTATATGGCGGGGATCAGTGCCCGCTTTTCTGCGTCTGCTCGACGGTCGGGACCTCGCCCTTCAAAAGGGTCACGCCCTTCTTCTGCGGCGGGTCCTCCACCGAGGCGGTGGTGAGATAGTCGATCTGCTCGACATAGACCTCGGCGATAACCTCCGCGCCGAAGCGGCGGTTCAGCCCCTCCTTCACCACGCCGCGGAAGGCGTCGAGATCGAAATTGCCGGTCGCCCCCACGTCGATCATCTTCTTGCCGACGAGCAGGGTATAGAGTTCGTCGGTGATCATCTCGGGCAACGGCACGACCTGCTTGGCGGCCAGCTCCTTGTTCGCCTTGTAGGCGAGCTTGGTCAGGAGGTAGCCGTTGACGCCGCCCTCGCCGATCACCGGCACGGTGGTCGTGTAGCCGCTGACGAATTCCATCGCGGCCTCGCGTGCGGCGGCGGCCGCGTCGACCTTCGGGGCCGAGGCCATCTTCAGCGAGAAATAGACCGAGGCGAGCGTGATCGCGAGAATCCAGACGCCGGTGCCGACGAGCTTGATCATGTGCCGTAACCCAGGCGGAACTGTTCCTGCGAATAGGTGCCGTCAGCCTCGAGGTCCTGCACGGCGTTCTTCAGGATGGTAACGACCTCGCGCACGGCTTCCAGATGGGCCGAGACGCGCTGGGCGTTGGTGGCCAGCTTCTCGCGCAAGCGCCCGAGCTGCGTGGAGAAGGTCGACGGCACCTCGTCCAGCGGCACGTCGCGCGTCAGCATGGCAAGTTCATAGAGGCAGCGGCTCTTGTGGGCGTTCGACGTCGGCAGATCGAAATCCGGGTCGCTGCCGATGCTGTCGTTCTCGTTGTCGATGATCGTCTCGAGTCGGCCGAGAACGGTGCGGATCCGGAGTTCGTTGTTCGCCTGTTCCATTTTGTTATGCTCCGCTTAAACCTTATGCGATTTCTTGTGATCGTCCTTGATGCCGGGCGTCAGGTCGGCAAAGGCCTCGCGCTGCATGGTCTGCACCATGCCGGCGGCAACGCGGTCGACATCCTTGTCCCGCGGATGGGTGGTGATGCCGCTCTTCCTGGCGAGGCTTTCGGCAATGCCGATGCCGCCGCCCTTGGCGATCGCATCGCCGAGCTGGTCGGCCATCATGCCGCGCCACATCTCGCCGGCGGTGCCCTTGCCGTAAAGCTCCTCGCTCTCGGCGGGCATCATCGACTTCACGAAATTCTGCAGCACCATGGATTCGAACTTGCGCAGATGCTCCGGGATGTTCTTCCCGCCGACGGCCTGAACGCCCGCGCTCGCCGCGTGGCTGGCGGTGGTCGTATCCCGGTTGAGAATGCCGACGGCGGCCTGGAAGCCGGCGCCCGCCTCGGCGAGGCTGGTCGCCTCGAAGGCGGCCCTGTTCGATTTCAGCTTGGCCTGCGCTTCCTGAACCTGTGCCGGATCGGCGGCGCGCACAACGTCGAGCACCAGATCGCTGGGGGGAGTTATTGCCACGTCTCAAAGCCTTTCAGGTGATTCCCGCGTGCCGGACCCGTCCTCATGGCGGTCCGCCGGCCTCATGACCCTCGTGGACATCCGGTCCGCCCGCGCCGTTGCGACGGCTGCGTGGGCAAACCTCATCATCGTCCTGATGCGACTATCGCTGCTCAACCTTACGGGAGGCTGGTGGCGGATGACGAAGCCGTGACGCCACCGGCCGCCAAATCCATTTTCACGCAAGCTTGATGAGAGGACGGTAAATCGCCTGTCCTTCCAGGCAGTTGGAAAGAGCCCTACGTCTCGTCCGCCCTGTAGGCGAGGTGCTGGTCGATGAGATCGTAGATCGCGTCGTCCGCAGCCGCGCGGTCCTCGGCCTCGCGCGCCTCCTTCATGCGGTCCTCCATCCGGTCGCCCTTGGTCCGCTCGCGCACCACGCGCATCTCGTGCATTTCCTGCACGTTCGCCAGCATCTGCTCCTGCTGCTGGAGCCTGCTGTATTGCCCGGAATAGTGCCGCGAGAGGCTGCGGTGCACCGGATCGAGCGAGTTGATCGCATCGACCACCACAGTCATCGTCTCCGCCACTTCCTGCCGCTGGCGGGTGGTGCCGGCAAGGTCGATCTCCGCCATCTTTTCCAGATGGCGCTGCACCGTCACCAGTCGCTTGAGCTTGTCCGAGCGGTTCTGCGCCATGTCAGCCTCCCCGGAAGACCGGCAGGAAGCCGGCGGTGAAAATTTCCAGAAGCGAGGACACGCCGAAATACAGCAGCAGCATGCCGCCCATGATGATGAAGGGCAGCGAGATGAAGTAGATCGGAATCTGCGGCGCCAGCTTGTTGACGAGGCCGACGGAGACGTTGAACACCAGACCGTAGAGAATGAACGGGCTGGCAAGCCGCAGCATGATCATGAAGGTCTGGCTCAGCGTGTCGGTGAGCGTGATCAGCGCGCTCTGCGGGTTGAAGCCGCCGCCGAGCGGCATGACATTGTAGGAATCGATCAGTGCCTTGAGGATGATATGGTGGAAGTCCAGCAGGAAGAGCACCAGCAGCCCGGCGAAGGAGAGAAGGTTCGTCAGCTGGTTCTCGGCCGCGTCTTCCAGCACGTCCGGCGTCGGCGGCGCGTTGAAGCCCATCATCATGGTCAGCACCGTGCCGGCGAATTGCAGGCCGAGCACGTAGTAGCGGGCGATCAGGCCGATCACCGCGCCGGTCAGCGTCTCGAAGGTGATCATCGTCAGGTAGCCGTCGAGCGGGCCGGAGGCGCGCGGATAGATCGTGTCCCACATCAGCGGCAGCACCGCCATGGACACGGCGACCGCCAGGAACAGGCGGATCTGCATCGACATGCGCGCGGAGGAAAAGCCCGGCAGGAGCATGAAGCACCCGCCGACACGGCAGAACGCGGCGAACAGCGCCAGCACCGTGCCCTGCGGGTCGGAGATCATGAAATGGAGCCGAGAATCTTGATCTCGATGCCCTTGGCAAGCTCGACATGCGAGAGAACCGGCAATGTGGCGAAGAGGCGCTCGATGATCATGCGCACATAAGAGCGGGATTCGGGCGACGTGACCAGTACGAAGGGCGTGCCGCGGTCGAGAAACTCGCGGATAACCCGGGTCGCCTGCTCGGAAAACTCCTCGAGCTGGCGCGGATCGATGTCGAACTCGACGATCTCGCCCTTCGAATCGCGCTTGAGCGCCTGGTGGAAGACCATGTCCCATTTGTTGCCGAGGCGCAGCACCGGCAGCACGCCGTTGTCCGTGAGGTCGCCGCAGATCTGCTGCGCCATGCGGATGCGCACATGCTCGACGATCTGCTCTGTCTTGCGCACATGCGGGGCGAGCTCGGCGACCGCTTCGAGGATGAGATGCAGGTTGCGGATGGAGACGCGCTCGGCGAGCAGCAGCTTCAGCACCGCCTGTAGGCCCGAATAGGACATGTGCGAGGAGCAGATCTCGTCGGCGAGCTTGCGGTATTCCGGATCGAGGCGCTCGATCAGGATCTTCACGTCCTTGTAGGAGAGAAGCTGCGGCAGGTTATTGCGGATGACCTCGGAAAGGTGCGTCAGCACCACCGAGACGTTGTCGATCGGGTGGAAGCCCTCGCGGCGCAGGTCGTCGGCGAAGGTCTCCAGGATCGAGACGGCCGGCATGCCGAAGGCGGGCTCGCGGATGTCGTCGCCCGGCACGCTCGGCTTGCGCCCTCCGCCGGTGACGACGAGCACTTCGCCGACGCGCACGATGTTGGAGGCGATCGTCGTGCCGTGGATGCGGATCTGGTAGGACTTGTCCGGGATGGTGATGTCGTCGGAGACCTTGATCTCCGGCACGACGAAACCGTATTGCGCGGCGAACTTCTTGCGCATCTTGCCGACGCGGAAGGCCAGCTCCTGATGCGCGCCGAGAAGGCGCGTGGAGACCTGCTTGCCGAGCAGCAGCTCGATCTCGGCGGTCTTCAGCACCGACTTGACGGAATCCTTCTCCTGTTCGCGCGTCGCCTGGACCTGCTGGGCCTCCGCTTCGCGCTTGAGGCGGTTCTCCTCCTCGATGCGGCGCGGGATGATCCAGGCACCGAAGGCCATGACGCCGCCGAGGACCATGAAGGGGAAGAAGGGCAGGCCCGGCATGACGGCGAGCAGCATCATCAGGCCCGAGGCGACGAAGAGCGCGCGCGGATAGCCGGAGAGCTGGTTGACGACCGCCTGGTCGGTGGAACCGGCCGTGCCGCCGCGCGAGACGATGAGACCGGCGGCGAGCGAGACGATGAGGGCGGGAATCTGCGAGACGAGACCATCGCCGACCGACAGTTTCACGAAGACGTCGGCGGCTTCGCCGAGCTCCATGCCGTGGCGGAAATAGCCGATGACGATGCCGCCGAAGACATTGATGGCGGTGATGAGAAGGCCTGCGATGGCATCGCCGCGCACGAATTTCGAGGCACCGTCCATCGAGCCGAAGAAGGAGCTTTCCTCTTCCAGTTCGCGGCGGCGGAGCTGCGCCTGCTTCTCGTCGATGAGACCGGCGGAAAGGTCGGCGTCGATCGACATCTGCTTGCCGGGGATCGCATCGAGGGTGAAGCGCGCGCCCACTTCAGCGATACGCGTCGCGCCCTTGGTGATGACGATGAAGTTCACCACGATCAGGATCATGAAGACGATGATACCGATGACGAAGTCACCGGACATGACGAGGCTGGCGAAGCCCGCGATCACGCCGCCCGCCGCATCGTGCCCCTCGTTGCCGTGGGAAAGGATGACGCGGGTGGTTGCGATGTTGAGCGCGAGGCGCACCATGGTCGCGATGAGGAGGACCGTCGGGAAGGACGAGAAGTCGAGCGGCCGCTGGATCCACAGCGCCACCATGAGGATGAGCACGGAAAAGGCGATCGAGAAGGCAAGGCCGATGTCGATCATGAAAGCCGGGATCGGCAGGAAGAGGATCGACAGGATCGTCAGGATGCCCACGGCGAATGCGACATCGCGCCCGCTGGGGCTTACCTTCGGAAGATTGATTGCCGGTACTTGCGCCATCTGAATGCGTCCCGTCTCGTCATGAGAGGCCGCGACGCATCACATGCGCCGCCCATTTCACCCGATGGCATAGAGGGCGAAGCTTGCGCGAGGGTGGGCTAGAACCCGCTTTGTATTCGCGAGAAGACGAGATCGGTGAAGATGGAGATCTGGGCGCCGATGAAGGGCGCGGAGATGGCGATGGTGACGAAGATCGCGAGGATCTTCGGGACGAAGGTGAGGGTCATTTCCTGCACCTGCGTCAGCGCCTGGATGAAGGCGATGACGACGCCCACGACCATGGCCGCGAGCACGGCCGGTCCGGAGGACACGATGACAGTCCAGATGGCTGCCTGCGATATGTCGAGGGCGTCTGCCTCATTCACGGGATAGGGTCACTTCACGGTTACGCCCGGGCCGACGATGATCTTCTCGCCCGACTCAAGCGTTGCTACGATACCGTCGTTGTATAGCGTGACTTCCTTGACGACGCCAGAAACCTTGCCGTCGTCGCTGGTGACCGTGCGGCCGATGACGGAGTTCGCTTCCTGCAGCGAGGTGCGCTGGAGCAGGCTTTCCAGGTTCTTGTTCGTCTTGATGGTCTGCTCGACCTGCGAGAAGGTCGCAAGCTGTGCCATCTGCTGGGTGGCATCCATCGGCTCGGTCGGATCCTGGTTCTTCATCTGCGCCACGAGAAGCTTGAGGAAGCTCTCGTAGTTCAGAGTCGCGGTCTTGGAGTCGCCGCCGGATTCCGCGCCGGTGACGCCGGGAATGTAGCCGGAAGAGGTCGCGGTGCCGACTGCGTCTACCATGGTGCGATCTCCCTGCGGATCTGTTCGATGGTGGCCGGAGCCATCTCGTGGTTGTTGAGGATGCGATCCTCGATCGGGTAGAGGGCGCGGATGGCCTTCAGCGCCTCGAAGGCGCGGCCCTGCGTGACGAGCGCGTCGACGCGCTTCAGCTCAGCCAGCACTTCCTCGTTCTTGAAGCAGGAGAGCAGCATGATGACCGACTTGCGGAACATGGCGATCGACTGCTCGGCGCCTTCCGGGTTGATCAGCGCCATCTGCGCGATGAAATAGAGCTGGCGGAGCGGCGTCGTGGCCTGTTCCGGCTGCAGGACGTGGTTTTCCAGAAGGAAGGTCACGTCGTTGAGGAATTCGACGGCGACCTTGCGGTCGACCCTCAGGACTGCGCCGTTGACGAAAATGCGCTCACCGGACTTCAGCGATATACGCAGCGTACTTTTCATTTGATGCCATCCTTGATGATGGTGGTAATGTCGATGATGCCCTGGAAATTCGTGGATTCGCGTTTGCGTATCCTTTCGATCTCCTTGAGAATCCAGATGGCGATCGAGATGAGATTGGCCCTGATCTCGTCCTCGAGCTGGTTTTCGGGATTGCCGAGATCCTCGATGAAGCGGATCCAGACCCGACGGGTGTAATAGACGGCTTCCACCGCCTCCTTGCCGTAACCGCCCCCGGCAGCCACCGCCGCCTGCAACAGCGCGATGGACCTTTCGAGGACCTGCCGTTCCCGATCCTTCGAGACGGCAACGCCCTCCTCCATGATCTCGGCATAGGAAAACTGGTACATTCAGACATCCTTCATGTGTGTCCGTACCCTCTGGTTCATCAGAGGTAGTTCAGCAGACTGAGATTCTGGATCCTCGACGTCAGCGTGTAGGCGAGCGAAAGCTGCGACTCGAGCGTGGTCACGCGCGTCGCGGCCTCGTAGGTATCGATACCCTCCATGTCCTTGATGCTGGTGTTCAGGATGGTGATCTGGGCGTCCAGCGAGGTATTGGCCTGCTTGACGCGGGATTCGGAGATGCCGAGCCTGGAGCGCTCGCCGTCGATGCCCGAGATCGCCTTGCCCATATAGTCGATCGCCGAATCGCTGACAGCCTTGCGGGTCTGCTCCGAAATGCCGAGCGACAGAAGCTCCTGGCCGAGCACCAGGCCGAGCGCCATATAGCGCATGCCGGGCGCGTTGGTATTGGTCGAGCTCTGGACGGTCTCCGCCGCGCTGACGCGGCTCTGCATGTTCTCGTCCGAGGCGTTCGACCAGTCCGCCTCCCAGTCCGATCCCATGAAGCTGGTTTCGAGATCGCCGATGAAGGCCTGCATGTCGGCCGGCGTGATATTGGCGACGGCCGGGTCGGTTTGGGTGAAGCCGAAATGGGCGAAGAAGGCGTTGTCGAACGTCGTCTTGGCGGCCGAAGGCGGCGTTTCCTGGAAATAGTCGTTGAACGGGACCACATCCGAATTGATGCCGGCGAAGAGATATTCGCCGCTGAAGGACGTGTTGGCCGCGGAGGTGAAGGTCGACAGCGCGTTGCCGATATTCTGCTTGGCAAGCTCGAGCTGGTCGGCCGAGGTGATGCCGGAAAGCGCGATCAGCACCTCCATCGCATCGTTCGCGGCAGACGACATCTGGCCGAGGGCTTCCTGCGAGGCCGCGAGCCGCTGGGTGGTGAGCGCATTGGTGCTCTTCAGCGATTCCATGCGCTGGAGATCGCGATGCAGGTTGAGCGTGCGCGCCGTCTTGGCGCCCAGCGCCGTGCCGACATCGGCGTGGCGGCCGGTGACCGTCTCTTCCTGAAGCTGCTGCATCTCCTTCTGCGCCTTTGCGACCGTGAGCCGCATGGTGTTCTGGAGGGACAGGTTGGAAACGAAAGAAGCCTTCATGACTAGCCCGCCGCCTGGAGGAGCGCGGTGATCATCTCATCCACCGCCGAAACCAGTTTTGCCGACGCCTTGTAGGACTGCTCCAGATCGAGAAGCAGCGCCAGTTCCTCGTCGAGGCTGACCGATGTCACGTTCTGCAGCGCGTCCTGGGTGCGGCCGAGCAGCGCGTTCTTGTCGTCGCTCGCCGTGGTCGCGGCGCTGCGGATCTGTTCGAGCCAGCCGACCGAGCCGGTCGAGAAGGCGAGGATCGTGCCGGTCGTGTCGATCGCCGCGTCGGGGTCGTAGGTCTGCGGCGTCTCGAACGCGGCCGCATAGGCGTTGAGGAGCCCCGAGAAGCTCGCGTTGTTGTCGACGTTGAAGGTCTCGTTGATGCCGTCCCTGAGCAGCATCGAATTGCCGCCCTGGCTGGTGATCACCGCCGGGTTGACCTTGATGACGCCGGCAAGGCCCGGCGAATTGACCGTCGGCACGCCGCTCCAGGTGAAGAGGCCGTCCGTCGGCACGAAGGTGCCGGAGCCGGGCGGCGTCTCGACATTCTCGGAGAACATGGAGACGAGCGTGCGCGACATCTCGTCGAGCTGCTTCTGGAAGGTCGGGGCAGCGTGGTCGCGAAGCTGGAGGAGCGCGGCGAGCGAACCCTGCGCGCTGGTGTTGCCCCCGGCGCCGGCCTGGACGGGCACGCCGTCGATCAGGATCTGGTTGCCGTCGACGGCCGCCGTATAGGTGGTGGTCGGCTCGAAGCTCACGGTGCGCGGCACCGTCTCGAACAGCACCGTGCCGTCGCTGGTATAGAGCGCGAGGTCGTTGTTGGCGCGGGTGACGGTGGTGACGCCGACGATCCCGGAGATCTGGGTCAGGAGCTTGTCGCGCTGGTCGAGCGCGTCGTTGTCCTGCGTGCCCGCGGCCGTGCTCTGCTTGACCTTGTCGTTATAGGTCTTGAATTCCTTGAGGAGCCGGTTGAGCTCCGTCACCGCCGTGGCGATATCCGCATCCGCCTCGGCACGCAGCTTCTGGAGCGCGGCGGAGGTGCTGTTCAGCGAATTGGCGACGTCGGTCGCGTCGGCCACCACGGTCTCGGCGAGCGAGACCTCGTTGGGCTTGTCGGCGAAGGCCTGGAGATTGTCGCGCAGCTTCGCGAGATAGGTGGACGGGGCGAGTTCGTAGCCCTCGCCGCCGAGCATCGTCTTCATCCGCGTGAGGCCGGCGAGCAGCGTGTCCTGCCCGGCGGTCTTGGAGATGCTGAGGAGGTTCTGCTTGAGCAGCGCCTCGTTCTGGGCACGCTGGGTCTCGACCACCGTCGCGCCCGAGGCGGCCGTGGCGAGAACCGCCGCACGCCGCGCGTAGGCCGGGTTGCTTGCATTGGCAATGTTCTTCGAAACGACGGCCGATTGCAGGCCTACGTTGGAAAAACTGGACTGAGCAGTCTTCATTGCTGCTGAAAGCGACATCGGATCTACCTAATTCTCGAACGCGTGCGGGCCGGACCGGCTTATCTCTTGAGGTTGACGAGGACTTCCATCAGTTCCGAACCGGTCTGGAAGACCTTGGAGTTCGCCGTGTAGTTTCGCTGCGACTCGATCATGGCCGTCAGCTCCTCGCCGATATCGACGTTGGAATCCTCCAGCGCGCCGGAAAGGATGGTGCCGAAGCCGCCATTGCCGGCATAGCCCATGACGATGACGCCCGAATCGCTGCTCTGCGAATAGACGTTGCCGGGGAGTGGCTTGAGGTTGTCCGGGCTCTGCACGTTCGCCATGGCGATACGATACTTCGGCGCCATGTCGCCGTTCTCGTACTTGAGGTAGACGATGCCGTCGTCGCTGATCTCGTAGCCGGAAACGCCGCTCGGGCCGATGCCGTCGATGTCGCCGCTGGCGGCGAAGGCAGCGGCAAGCTGCGTCGTGCCCTTGGCGTTGCCGCCGATGGAGATTTCGAGAGCGTTGAGTTCCGCGCCGCCGATGGTCATGGCGTCCGTGGTGATGCTTTCCGGCGTCTGGAGCTTGCCGTCCGAACCGAAGGTCAGCGTCGTCGGTGCGAGAAGTTCGGTTTCGGTGCCGGTTTCCGGATCGGTGTAGCTGACCCGCAGGTCCCACTGCGTCGTCGGCGGCGGGCCCGCCGTCACACCCACTTTCGTGTAGGTGAAGTCGAGCTTGCGGGTGTTGCCGAGGCTGTCATAGGCGACGAGCGAGGTGGCCTTGGAATAGCCGTCCGCCTCGTTCGCCGGCAGGTTCACATTGAGATAGCCGCTTTCCGACGCCTTAACGCTGAGATCGCCCGAAGCGAGATTGATCTCGGAGAGGCCGGCAAAGCCGTTGATGACGATGGTCGGGTCCTCGGTCGAGGAATATTCATAACCCATCAGGGTGAAGCCGGCCGCGTTGCGCAGTGTGCCGTCGCTCATGACGGTGAAGGCGCCGGCGCGCGTCAGGTATTCCACGCCGTCCGAACCCGTGACGATGAAGAAGCCCTTGCCGTTGATGGCAAGGTCCGTCGGCGAGGTCGTGTAGGTGAAGGTGCCTTGCGCGGAAATCGAATAGCGCACGTCCGTCGTCACGCCGCCCGAATTGTAGGCGCCGCCGGTGGTGGGCAGGATCAGCGAGGAGAACTGGGTCGAGGCTTTCTTGTAGCCCGTCGTGTTCGCGTTGGCGATGTTGTCGGCAACCGTGCTCAGGCGGTTCGCCTGTGCATTCATGCCGGAAACACCCGTTCTCATCGTACCGTAGAGGCTCATGTGGTTTCCCCGTTCATCTCGTCACCGCGACCCTATGGGACGGGCCTTGCGTGAAGCTGGCTGCCGGGGTCCGCCTTCCCCGTCAGCCGGCGGCTCGTTTCAGCTCTGCCAGTCGATGCAGTAGCCAAGGAAGCGCTTGGAATCGATCGGATCGAAGCCGAGCTTCTTGCGCAGCTTCTTGCGCAGCTTGCTGATATGGCTTTCGACGACGTTCTCCTCGACGTCCTCGTCGAAGATCCCGTAGATCGCGTTGAAGATCTGGGTCTTGGAAAGCCGGCGGCCACGGTTGGCGACCAGATATTCCAGAATGCGGCGCTCGCGGCGCGGCAGGGGGAAGACATCGCCGGAGATTTCCGGGTCGCGGCCGTCCGAGAAGACGCGGATCGGGCCGATGTCGGTATGGTTGGCGAGCGCCTTGAGGCGACGCCGGATGGCCGCCGCACGGGCCAGGATTTCCCGGGGGTGGACCGGCTTGCGCACCACGTCGTCGACGCCGCTGTCGAAGAGGGCGAGCGTAGTTTCAAGCGAGGGCGTATCGCTGACCGCGATGACCGGCGCCTGCGACCGGTCGCGGATCGCGCGCGGCAGCTCCATGGAGAGCTGGCCCTGGCCGATCAGGAACGCCTCGACCGCATCGATGTCCGAATCGGCGGCGGTGTTCACCCACTCGCCGAATTCACGGGGATCGAACCCCGTCGAGGGCACGCCCTCGCGCCCGAAAAGAGAAGTATAGCCGTCTTTAACGAGCTCGCGCTCATCAACCACTACGATCATTCGTCCGCCTCCGAATCAGTGTGGTGCCTCGTTCAGGCAGTGGTACGAATCGGGCGAATCACCGGCAACTAGAGGAATTAATTGGCAGATTTTAACAGTTGATTAAGGATTGCCTGCCGATTTGATCTATATCTAGTAGCTCAATCCAAGAAGCGGCACAAATTTCTCGTGGAAAAGTTAACAAAGGTTAACAGCCACCCTTGCCGTTCCAAAACAGGGCGTATTCCTGCCACATTGTGGCGCAGGCCGAACTTTCAATTTTTGATTGAATTACTGACAGAACGCTTTCGCATTCGGCGTCCAGCTTCCGTAGCCGGTCGCGACCAGATTCGCGATCACCCGGCAGACATAGCGCTTCTGCGCGGGGTCGTTGTTCGGGCCGGCATGATAGCGCGCCACGGCCATGGTCCAGGTCTCGTGCCGGGCATGCAGGCGCGCGAGGAAGGCGGCTGCATATTCCACGTTCTTGTGCGGGTCAAACATTTCCGCCGCCGAGGCGAAATGCTCGCCGTGGAAGTGGTGGTTGATCTGCATGCAGCCGAGGTCGATCAGCCTGGCGCCGCGGGCGCGCGCCGCCTCGAAGGTGCGCAGCGCCTCTTCCCGGCTCGCGCCGAAATAGGCCTTGCCCTCGATGTTGAGGGCGAAGGGCTGGAGGGATCCCTTCCGCCCGGTCTCCGTGAGACCGACGGAATAGAGGATGCCGGCCGGGATGTCGTACTTGGCGGCGGCGGCGAGGATTTCCCGTTCGCAGGAGCCCGTCGACGCCGCGGCGTCAGAGATAGACGCCGCCAGAGCGCACAGACTGCCCGCCAGCAAGGCCAGAAGCGGCTTCCGCGATGTTGCCCTCATGAGACGTTCCTTCCTGTCCGAACGAGCCTGCGCGCTCGCCGCCGTGCTCACGACCGCCGCCGCCTTCGCGGGCCTGCGGCTGGCTGGAGAATTGCTGCTGCTGCGCCTGCTGGCCCTGGCTGTCGCCCTGTTGGGTGCCGGCACCGCGATCGGCCGGCGCGAGCTGGACGCTGACCTGGTCGACGGCGAAGCCCTGGCTGCGCAGCGCCCGCACGATGGTGTCCTTGTCGTCGAGGAGCTGGCGATAGGCCTCGCCCGTCTCCACCTGCAGCGAGACGACGAGCTCCTCGCCATGCAGGCGCAGCGTCGCCGTCACGAGGCCGAGCTCGATCGGGTGCATCTGGATCTTCAGCGTATTGACGACCTTGCCGGTCGCCGCCGCTTCCGAGGGCGCAAGGCCGCCCGTGGCGCTCAGCGAGGCCGCCCATTCGGGATCCTGCGTGATCGCGCCCGTCACGGCGGCGGCGTTGCCCGCCTGCGCGAGGCCGATATAGCGCCGCGCATCGACCACCGTCACCGTCTCGCCCCGTGCGGCGTTGATATCGGCATCCTTGAAGGTCGCACGATCGCCGACGCCCGAAAGGCTCATATCCAGGCCGCGGCCCTTGCCGTCGGCGCGCATCAGGCGGAAGAGCTTGTCCGTATCCGACTGCGGCACATCGACGCCCTCGGCGCCGGCAAGCTCGGAGGCTTCCCCCGCCGTGCCCGCTCGGTCGGACACGAGGTCCGCCTTGCCCGCGATCTTGCCACCGGCCTGTGCCTTGCCGTCCGTGGCGGCGACCTTCGCCGCGCCATGGCCCGCCGGCGCGTGGGAAGCGGCGTTCGCCGCATTAAGGAGCTGGAGGAGGTTGCCCATATCCATCTTCGCGGCTCCCGCCTCCTCCGCGCCTTCGGCGACGGGCACGGCAACCTTCTCCGCATCGGCATCGACACCCTCGGCCGTCTCGGCATGGCCTCTCTTGCCGGTGCGGCCAGTGCCCTCAGCGTGGGAAACCTTCCCCTCGCCGGCCTTGCCGGCCTTCGCACCCGCTTTCTCAAGCGCATCGGCCAGCGCGGAAATGTCACCATGCGCGGCATGCGTCCGCGTGCCGTTGATCTCCTCGCCTTCCTGCCCGCCATGGCCTGAGATCGAGGTGCGGCCGCCCTTGTGGCCACTCTCGCCGTCCTTGGCCTGGAGGCCGGCGATGGTCTTTTCGAAATCCCCGTTATCGGAGGCACCGGCGGCCTTGCCCTTGGCCGGCGCCGGGCCCTGCACGATGCCCAAAACCCCGCTAGCAATGGTGCTCAACTGCCTTCTCCTTTCAAGATCGCGTCGATCTCGTCGAGCTTGGACCGGCCGGTCGACACGAAATCGTCGAATGCCGGGTCGATGCCCGCCTTTTCCTGCTGCCCTGTCGTTTCCTTCTCCGGCCTTGCCGCCGCGACCGGCTTTTCCCCGCTGCCCGCCTGCGGGTCCATCGACCGGTCCGCCGCTTCCGCCGCGCTCAGCCCTTCGTAGGAGGCGCTGCCGGCCTCGGCGGGCACGCCCTCTTCCTTCGCCACCGTCCGCACGCCCTCGCCCTCCGGCAGGCGCAGCACCTCTTCGGCGACCGCCCGGGCGGCCGCCTTCAGCGCCCGATCCTTGGCCGAGAGCTTGTCGTCGGGGATCGCCGCGATGGATTCCATCGCCGAGGCGACATCGCCCGACGGCACCGAGGCGAGGCCCGAATAGAGATCCGCCAGCACCTTCGGAACGCTCTCGCCGTCCCCCGTCAGGGCCTGGGCGCGCTCAGCGGCAAGCGAGGCAAGTTTGTTCTTGCCGGAGATCGCCGCCAGCCGCGCCATGCGCAGATAGACCTCGCGCTGGCGGGGCACATCCATGAAGGACAGGACCTCGAGGATATCCTCCTGCCTCAGCGCATCGAAATGATCGACGGCAAGCCTCACGAAGAGGTCGGCGAACTGGCTGGCATAGGGCGAGCGCAGGAAGCGGCGGGCATAGCGGTTGGCATAGGCCATGCTCTTGTCGGTCCAGCCGGCTTCGCTGGCGATGTAGATGGAGCGGCGCAACGCCGCCTCCTCGACGATCGTGCCGGGCGCGACGAGGCGCGCCCAGTCGAAATAGCTGAGCGCCAGCTTCGGGTCCTTGCGGATGACCGAATTGGCCGAGACGAGCGCCAGATAGGGGCCGACCCGCGAGCGCCTGTATTCGGGGAAGATTTCCGCGAGCGACCTGACGCTCTGGCTGCCCCGGCCGCCGAGATAGCTGCGCAGCGCATCCGTCAGGCGGGAATCGAAATGGCCGGCGATATCCTTGCGGATCAGCAGCTCCAGCGTGTCGGGATTGCCACCACTCATGGCATAGACGAGCGCGGCATCGACATTGCGCGGATCGTCGAAGATCGCGGAATCGGCGGTGCGGAGCCGCTCGTCGATGGTGCCGAGCAGGAAGCGCTGCATCTCCATGGCGGAATGGTCGCCCAGCACCACCGTATCCTGCACATATTGCAGCGAGCGGATCATCTTGTAGGGCGCAAGATCGTCCGGACCGTCGGCGCGCACGGGCGCGGCCGCGGCGAGCGCCGCGCCGAACACCGTTCCCGTCAGAAGAATGCGCCGGAGAAAGCCCATCGTATCAGCCACCCTCGGCCTGGATGAGGATTTCGATGCGGCGGTTGGCGTCCGCCATCGGATCGCCCGGCACCTTGAGGCGGCGGTCGGCGAAGCCGGACACCTGGCTCACACGCTTTTCCTCCAGCCCGCCGCGCACCAGCATGTAATAGGCGCTCTGCGCGCGGTCCATCGAAAGGCGCCAGTTGTCGTTCTTGCCGCCGGCGAAGGGGCGGCCGTCGGTATGGCCACGAATGGCGATCGCGCCCGCCCGGCCTTCGAGGATCTTGCCGATCTTCTCCATGGCCAGCACCATCTCCTGCCGCGGAACGGCCGAGCCGATATTGAACATGGGCGTATCGAGCTGGTCGGTCAGGCTGACGAGAAGACCACCTTCGGAGGGGGTGACGCTGAGGCCTTCGGCAAGCTTGCCGAGCGTGCCGATCTCCCTGGAAATCTGCTGTTTCAGCTCGTCCGCCTTCTTCTGGTCCTCGACCTTTTCGGCATCGGCCTTGGCCTGCATTTCTGCGGCAGCCGCCTTGTCGGCCTCGGTCTTGGCTTCCTGCGCCTGCTGCGCGGCCGCATCGGCGTCGGCCTTGGCAAGCGCCTCCTCTACCGTGCGGTCGGTGTCCACCGCGGCCATCTGCTGCTGGCCTGCCTCGGCATCCTTGGCCTTGCTCTCGCTGCCGGCGCTCGTCGCCTGCGAGATCTCGACCTGCTGCGTCCAGAAATCGGGATCGAACGGGTCGCGGTAGGCTTCGCCGCCATCGGCGCCCGTGGCCGGGCCGGAATTGGCCGCGCCGCCCTCGCCCTTGGCGCTGACATTGGCCTGCTGGCCGACTTCCTGCGCGATCTCGGACAGGACGGAATATGGATTGCTGAAGAAATCGGCCTCGGAATATTTCGTTTCCTCGCCGGCGGTCGTGTTCTCGTCGCGGCCTTTTTCCGCGCCGTTGCCGCTCGCCTGCTGCTGGCCCTGCTCCTTCGACTTGTCCTGCGTCGCCTCGCCGTCCTTGCTGTTGGCGGGCTTCTTGACGGATTTCTCCGCCGGCTTGTCGTCGGTCAGCTTGATCGGGTTGAAATAGGAGGCGACCGAGGCCTTCGTTTCCTCGTTCGCGGCATTGACGAGCCACATCACGAGGAAGAAGGCCATCATCGCGGTCATGAAGTCGGCATAGGCGATCTTCCAGGCCGCCGCATGGTGGTCGCCGTCGTGATCGCCATGGCGCTTGACGATGATGATCTCGTTCTTGCCGTGGTGGTGATTTTCGCCTTCGCTCATGCAAGCACCTTGCGCACGGTGTCAGCCCAGGCCGCCATCCGCGTTACCAGGACGGCGTCGCCGAATTCCACCGTCAGATCGACATCCTGCATCTCGACATGCCGGAAGACCGGCGCGGGCTCCTCGAAATGCGACTGTTGATTGCCACTGAGAAGTGACCCGGTAGCACAGGATATTTCCATCGAGAATTGACCCATGTTTGAACTTTGCCCTGCGTGTTTTCAGCGAGGGCTATGGAGTGATCGACATGGCG
>Ga0222424_100151_pt1 | contig 78481 bp, 64 predicted proteins | sample 2B2ome_FD_182468 | JGI IMG/M metagenome (GOLD analysis project Ga0222424, IMG submission 182468) | Enriched microbial communities from leaf-cutter ant dump, University of Wisconsin, Madison, United States - 2B200A (version 2) | ecosystem: Environmental > Terrestrial > Nest > Insects nest > Nest... | reverse complement strand
CCAGCATCGAATGGTTCAAGCAGATCGGTCAGTCGGTGACGATGGTGATCGGGGCGATCTTCATCCTGTGCGTGCTGGCGTTTCGCAGGGGGATCGTGGGGGAGATTGTGGCCAAGTGGGGCGGGGGCGGGAAGAGGGCTGGGTAGCCGATCTCATCCGACTCTGTAAATCAAATGGGCCGAAGACAATCCTCTTCGGCCCATTTTGTTTTGCCGCCGCAGAATGACGATCCAGCGACGGAGAACGGAGAGGGACGACGGCGTTAGAACCCGGCTTCCGCCCGCATCGAGACGCCGCCATCCGGCAAACCGACCCACAGCAGCAATCCATCGCCGGCGGCGGCAGCGTTGATGGTCAGTTCGCTGCCGAGCAGGCTGGGGCGCAGGCCGCGATAGGCAAAACGCTTCAGCGGCCGGCCGGCGACGCGCTCGGCGCAGGCGGCCAACAGCGTGGCGTTCAGCGGGCCGTGGATCACCAGATTCGGATAGCCTTCGACGTTGCGGCAATAGTCGGCGTCGTAGTGGATGCGATGGCCGTTGAAGGTCAGCGCCGAATAGCGGAACAGCATCGTCGAATCGGGCGTGATGCTCTCGCTGTGGGTGGCTGGCGGCAGTGCCGGCGATGCCGGCGGGCGGGCGCCGGCAGGCGTCGGCTCCTTGTAGACGATGTCGTGGACTTCGGTCACCGCGACCACGCCGTCATGGACCATCTGGTGCTGCACGGCGACGAATACCAGTTCGCCGCTGCGGCCCGATTTATGTTCGACCGACAGGATGCGCGAACGCTTCTCGACTTCGGCGCCGAGCGGCAGCGGCGCATGGAATTCCAGCTGACCGCCGGCCCACATGCGATTCGCCAATGGCACCGGCGGCAGGAAGCCGCCGCGCGCCGGATGGCCGTCGCGCCCCAGTTCGGCCGGCGGCAAACCCTCCAGGAAATAGATCCAGTGCCACAGCGGCGGCAGCGCCGCCCCGGCCGGCAGCGGCGCGCGGCCCAGCGTGGCGGCCATCAGGCCGGCGTGGCGTGGTGCCAGGATGTCGCGTTCGGCGCGGGTCTTGCCGACCCATTGGCGCAGGTGTTCGATGTCGATGTCGCTCATGCCGTTTCCTTGTTGTCACGGGTTGCAAATTCGGCGCGCAGGCTGGCGCTGTGCTGGCCCAAGGCCGGCGCCGGCTCGAAGCGGCCCTGATCCCACGGCGCCCGCACCGGCGGCGCCACCATGTCCAGCTCACGGTCGCCGACTGCCATCGGCCAGGTACGCAGCGCCGGATGCTCGGCCAGCCCGGCGACGGTGCGCACCTGACCGTAGGCGGTATTGGCGGCATCCAGCCGCGCCAGCGCCTGTTGTGTATCCAGACTGGCGAAGACCGTGCCGATCATCCGGTCCAGCGCCTGCCGGTTGCGCACCCGCTCGTTGTTCGAGGCGAAGCGCGGGTCGGCGGCGGCGGCCGGATTTTCCAGGAAAGTGTCGCAGAAGCTGCGCCATTCGCGCTCGTTCTGGATACTGATGACGATGTCGTGGCCATCGCGCGTGGCGTAAGCGCCATACGGCGCGATCGACGGATGCTTCAATCCCTGGCGGGTCGGCGCGCCATTGCCATAGACCTGATGCAGATACGGAATCGTCATCCAGTCGGCGGCGCCGTCGAACAGCGACACCGCGATGCCGGAACCCTGGCCGGTGCGCGCGCGCAAGGCCAGCGCCGACAGCACGCCGATCGCCGCATTCATGCCGGCGCCGATGTCGCAGATCGACACGCCGATGCGGCCGCAGGCTTCCGGCGCGCCACTGATGCCGGCCAGTCCGCTTTCGCATTGCACCAGCAGGTCGTAGGCTTTCAGCGTGCTGGCCGGGCCTTCGCTGCCGTAGCCGCTGATGTCGCAAGTGATCAGGCGCGGATAGCGCTGGCGCAGCGCGGCGCTGTCGAAGCCGGCGCGCGCCAGCGCGCCCGGCGCCAGGTTCTGCACGAACACGTCGGCCTGCGCCAGAATCCGTTCCAGCAGCGCCGCGTCCTCCGGCTGCTTGAAGTCCAGCACCAGCGATTCCTTGCCGCGATTGGTCCAGACGAAATACGAGGCGTCGCCGTTGGCGGCCTTGTCGTAACCGCGCGCGAAGTCGCCCTCGGCGCGCTCGACCTTGATCACGCGCGCGCCCATTTCGGCCAGCCGGCCGGTGCATAACGGCGCCGCCAGCGCCTGCTCGATCGACACCACCAGCACGCCTTCCAGCGGCCGTGCCGCCGGCGAAAGCCCGGATTCGGCCATTCCTTCCTCCTTGTTGACGATTGAATCGGCCATTATCGCGAGCGCTGCGGCGCCTCCCAAGCGAGCTTTTGCAAAGCCATGCTTCGTCTTTTCCGAACGCTGCCGAACGCCGGCACCGGACTTTCGGTACCATGGCCGTGCTCCGATCATCCACCGCCTCCGCCCGCCATGCCCTACGACATCACCGATCTGAAAGTCTTCCTCGCGGTGGCCGACGCCGGCAACCTGTCGCGCGGCGCCGAACGCTGCCATCTGGCGCCGTCGTCGGTCAGCCTGCGCATCAAGGGGCTGGAGGCGGCGGTCGGCACGCCGCTGCTGACGCGTCAGGCGCGCGGGGTGGCGCCAACCGCCGCCGGCCGCGTGCTGGCCGACCATGCGCGGCGCTGCCTGGCGCAGCTGGAGCAGATGCACAGCGACCTGCTGCCGTTCTCGCAAAAGCTGACGCGCCACCTGACCTTCTTCGCCAACAACAACGCCATCAGTTCCTACCTGCCGGACGATCTGGCGCGCTTCTTCGCCCTCTATCCGGCGGTGCGCATCACGCTGGAGGAGCATCCGAGTCATGACATCGTCAGCGCGGTGGCGGCCGAACGCGCCGACATCGGCGTGGTGGCGGTCGAGCGCGAGCACCCGGATCTGGAATTCCTGCCATACCGCGAGGACGAACTGGTGCTGCTGCTGCCGCCCGGCAGCACGCTCGGCCGCAACGGCAGCGCGCGCTTCGCCGACTGCATCACGCAGCCGTTCATCAGCCTGCAGCGCGGCACCGCGCTGCATACCTTCCTGGTCGGCCAGGCGGCGGCGCTCGGCGGCCAGCTCGACGTGCGCGTGCAGGTCTCCGGCTACCGCGCGATCGCCCGGCTGGTGGCGTCCGGCGCCGGTGTCGGCGTCGTGCCGCGCTCGGCGCTGGAGCCGGCCGACCGCGACCGCCTGCTGACGCTGCGGCTGGACGAGCCGTGGGCGCGGCGCGACCTGCGCGTCTGCGTGCGGCGGCAGCCGCACGAACGCAACGAATTCCAGCAGATGCTGATCGACATCCTGTGCCGGCGGCCATGATCCGGCCGCCGCCAATATTCGGAATCGGCAAACGCTGGTTTCGGAAATCCTCGCTTCCGGTTTGCCCGGCGGCTGGCGATACTTGCCGATGATCGCCATTTTTTTCCCAATGCAGGCCGCGCCGCGCGCGCACGGCCGCTCACTGAAAGCCCCATCATGACCACCACCCCGAGCGCCGCGCTGGCCGGCTTCGTCGCCACGCTGCAATTCGACCAACTGCCGCCCGCCGTGGTGCGGCAAAGCAAGCTGTTCCTGCTGGACGCACTCGGCTGCGCGCTCGGCGCCTACAAGGAAGACGCCCGCAAGGCCGGCATCGCCGGCGCGCTAGCACGCCAGTTCGGCGGCGGTGACGCCAGCGTGATCGGCGGCGGCCGCGCCCATCCAGCGGCGGCGGCGCTGGCCAACGGCATGCTGATCAACGCCGCCGACAACGACGACACCCACAAGCGCGCGCTGCTGCACATCGGTTCGGTGGTGGTGCCGGCGGCGCTGGCGGCGACCGAGGCGCGCGGCGGCAACGGCCGCGACCTGATCGCCGCGCTGGTGGCCGGCTATGAAGTAGCGGCGCGGGTCGGCATGGCGGTGATGCCGAGCCACTACCGCTTCTGGCATTCGACCGCGACCAACGGCACCTTCGGCGCCGCCGCCGCCGCCGCCCGCGCCTACGGGCTGGACGCCGACGGCGCCTGCACCGCGCTCGGCTTCGCCGGCACCCAGGCGGCCGGACTGAACACCTTCTTCGAATCCGGCGACGACTCCAAGAGCGTGCATCCGGGCAAGGCAGCGATGAACGGCATCCTCGGCGCGACGCTGGCCGAACTCGGCGCCAGCAGCCCGCCGGACGTGCTCGGCCACCCGAAGGGCTATCTGGCCGCCTACAGCCTGGAGCCGAAGCCGGAGGCGTTGACCGCCGGCCTCGGACGCGACTGGGAAATCCTGCAGAACGGTTTCAAGTTCTATCCGTCTATCCTGGCCAGCCATTCGCCGATCGGCGCCACGCTGGAAATCGTCGGCCGCCAGCCGCTCGACCCGGCACGCATCACCGCCGTCGAAGTGCGCACCTATGCCACCGTGAAGTCGCATTTCTCCAGCAAGGACGTGCAAAAGAGCATGGCGGCACGGCTGTCGGTGCCGTATTGCGTGGCCGCCGCGCTGGTGGACCGCGAGATCACCCAGAAGCAGTTCGCGCCGGAGCGCTACAACGATCCGGCGATCCGCGCGCTGCTACAAAAGGTCGAGATCGTCGTCGACCCGGAACTGTCGCGGCTGTATCCGGAAAAATTCCCGGCGCGGGTGATCGTCACGATGGACGACGGCGCCCGCCACGAAGCCACCTTCCTGTATCCGAAGGGCGATCCGAACAATCCGCTGTCGGAGCAAGAACTGCTGGCGAAATTCCACGGCAACCTGCGCGGCGTGTTCGACGAGGCCCGCACCACCCGGCTGGCGGCGCTGGTCGGCGATCTGGAAAACATCCAGCTGGCCGAGCTGTCGGCCTGCCTGGTCAAGGAGAACTGAGATGTGCGATTGCGTTCCCGCCCGCGCCAACGGCTGGCAGGGCTGGCGGCCGCTGCCGCCGGCACGGCCGCTGCGCGCCGCCGGCCCGTGGATTGATCTGTCGCATCCGCTCGGGCCGAACATGCCGCGCCAGCCGTTCTTCCCGGTGCCGAGCTTCGAACGCTTCATGTCGGTGCCGGAAGCGCCGCTGAACGTCACCCGGATCGACATGATCGCCCACCTCGGCACCCACGTCGATTCGCCGCGCCACTGCTACGACGACGCTCCGGCCTTCGAGGACGTGCCGCTGGAACGGCTGCACGGCGCCGGCGTGGTCTGGCCGCTGCGCGTGGCGCCGGAACAGGAAATCGGCCCGGCCGAACTGGAACCGGTGGCGGCGCTGCTGCGGCCGGGCGACATGCTGCTGCTGAACACCGGCCTGCACCACGCCGCCGCCAGCGATGCCTATCAGGATCACCCGTCGCTCGGCCTGGACGGCGCGCAATGGCTGATCGAGCACGACGTCAAGCTGGTCGGCGTCGACATGCCGACGCCGGATGCGGCGCACCACCGGCGCGCGCCCGGCTTCGACTTTCCGGTACACCGGCTGCTGCTGGCGCACGGCGTGCTGATCGCCGAGCACCTGACCAACCTCGACCCATTGAACGGCCGCCGCGTCGAAGTGCTGTGCAACGCGCTCAACATCGCCGGCGGCGACGGCGCGCCGACGCGCATCCTGGCGCGCGCGCTGGAGGACGGCCATGACTGAAGTCAGCATGATGCTGGCGCGCTTCGCCAGCGAACTGGAACTGGCGGCAATTCCGCCCGAGGTGGTCGAACGCGCCAAGCTGCTGATCGCCGATTCGGTCGGCGTCGCCGTGCGCGGCTATCACGACGTACCGTCCAGCGCCGTGCATGCGCGGGCGCTGATGGCGCTGGAGCAGGGCGGCTCCTGCCCGGTGTTCGGCGCCACCGAGCGCTTCACGCCGCCGGCGGCGGCCGAACTGAACGCCGCGCTGATCCATTCGCTCGATTTCGACGACACCTACGCGCCGGGCGCGCTGCATCCGAGCGCGCCGGTGCTGGCGGCGGCGCTGGCGGCGGCGGTGCCGCAGCGCGCCTCCGGCGCCGAACTGCTGGCGGCGGTGATCGCCGGCTACGAAGCAGTGTGCCGGCTGGCGGTGGCGCTCGGCGCCGCCGACCACTACGACCGCGGTTTCCATCCGAGCGCCACCTGCGGCGCCTTCGGCGCGGCGCTGGCAGCAGCGCGCGTGCTGCGGCTGGACGCGGCGCAGACCGCGTCAGCGCTCGGCATCGCGTTGTCGCAGACCGCCGGCTCGCTGCAGTTCCTGGAAAACGGCGCCTGGACCAAGCGCTTCCAGGTCGGCAACGCTGCCCGCGCCGGGCTGGTATCGGCGCAACTGGCGCGCGCCGGCTACGTCGGCGCCGCGCAGCCGCTGGAAGGCCGGCACGGCTTCCTGCAAGCCTACGCGCCGCATCCCGATGCCGACGCCGCGGTGGCCGGCCTCGGGCGCGACTGGCGCACGCTGGAAATCGCCGTCAAGCCGTACCCGGCCTGCCGTTTCGCGCACGCGGCGATCGACGCCATCGTCGCGCTGCGGCGCGAGCATGCGCTGGCGCCGGAACAGGTGGAACGGGTGATCTGCGGCCTGCCGCGCAAGGGCATCCTGCTGGTCGGCGAGCCGATCGCGCAGAAACGGCTGGCCGCCAGCGTCGTCGAAGGACAGTTCTCGATGCCGTTCGCGGCGGCGGTGGCTCTGCTGGACGGCGGCCTGGTGTGGGACAGCTACGCGCGCCACATCGGCCAGCCGGCCACCGCCGCGCTGATGCAACGAGTCGAGGTGGAAAACGATGCCGAGGTCGAGGCGCTGTTCCCCGACCGCTTCGGCGCCCGCGTGCGCCTGCATCTGAGCGACGGCCGCGTGCTGGAACGACTGGTGCCAAGCCCGAAGGGCGAAGCCGACAATTTCGTCAGCGCCGAGGAGCTGGAGCAGAAATTCCAGGGATTGGTGGCCCCGTATCTCGGCACCGAACGCGGTGCGGCGCTGCTGCGGGCGCTGCTCGGGCTGGAAGAACTGGAGCAGGCCGGAAAGATTTTCGCGCTGGCGGGGACGGATGGGAATTGAGTGAGTGTGTGGGGGAAGCAGATACTCCCTTTATGCGCGCCATGTGCTGGGCATGCATAAAGAGAAGTTGAGGCATACTCCCGCTGTTACACCACCTGATTCCGTACCCTGTCGTTCCGGCATGCCTTTAGCCGGAACCCAGTGGCGTTTTGAATCTGCCGCACCAAGAGCCGCTATACGCCGATCGACGAACGACGCTGGGTTCCGGCCTGCGCCGGAACGACCGGTTGGGGGGGTGAGCGGCTGGCGGTCTGGCTGGCGCTTGCCCTGAGAAAAATAATTTGACTCCGACCCTATTTTTCTCATCCCCGCCACCCCGCCTGCCTCTCTCCCTGTCGTTCCGGCATGCTTTTAGCCGGAACCCAGTGGCGTTTTGAATCTGCCGCGCCAAGAGCCGCTATACGCCGATCGACGAACGACGCTGGGTTCCGGCCTGCGCCGGAACGACCGGTTGGGGGGGTGAGCGGCTGGCGGTCTGGCTGGCGCTTGCCCTGAGAAAAATAATTTGACTCTGACCCTATTTTTCTCATCCCCGCCACCCCGCCTGCCTCTCTCTCCCTGTCGTTCCGGCATGCTTTTGGCCGGAACCCAGCGGCGTTGAATCTGCCGCGCCAAGAGCCGCTATACGCCGATCGACGAAAGACGCCGGGTTTCGACCTACATCAAGACGACACCCGAATATCAGGCTTGCTCCGACGGCGCCTTCGTCTGGCGCGGCTTGTGCGGCGCGCGCGCGAACGCCTGGTCGTACAGCCAGTTCGGCAGCAGCCGCAGCAGTTTGGCGACCACGCCCATCTGCCACGGAATCACGCGGTAGCTGACGCCGGCGGCGATCGCCGCCGCCGCGCGCCGGGCGAATGTTCCGGCCGGCATCAGGAACGGCATCGGATAGGGATTGCCCCGCGTCATCGGCGTGTCGATGTAGCCGGGCGCGATCGTCACCACCCGGATGCCGGAACCGCGCAGTTCGACCCGCAGCGATTCGCAATAGGCGATCACCGCCGCCTTCGACGCGCTGTAGGCGCCGGCGCCCGGCAGGCCGCGGATGCCGGCGACGCTGCCGATGCCGACCAGCCGGCAGTCGCGCGCACCAGCCGCCGCCTGCGTCCGCATCGCCGCGATGAACGGCGCGAAGGTGGCGACGGTGGCGCAGACGTTGGTGGCGACGATGCGCTCGAACACCGGCAGGTCGGCCGCTTCCGCCGTCAGCGTGCCGTGCGAGATGCCGGCGTTGGCGATCACCACGTCGATGCCGCCATGAGCCGCGATGAAGTCGGCGGCGGCTGCCGCCAGCGCCGCGTGGTCGGTGACGTCGAGCGCATAGACGCGGTGCCGTTGCGCCTGCGGCAGCGCCGCCGCCAGTTCTTCCAGCGCCGGCCGGCGCCGCGCCACCAGCCCGAGCAGCGCCCCCTGCGCCGCGTACTGCCGCGCCAGCGCGGCGCCGATGCCGCTGGACGCGCCGGTGATGAAAACCCGCTGCATCGCCTCTCCCCGAAAAATCCCGCGCAAATGAAAACGTCCGCCCTCTTGCGAGCGGCGGACGCGCTTTGAAACGAAAGACCGGCGCTTACTTCTTTTCCTGCGCCGCCTTCGATACCAGGAAATCCATCACCTGCAGCGTCGATGCCTGCAGGATCGGTTCCGGCTTGTTGCCGAGGCTGGCGCCGACGATCGACGGCGAGGTCAGCCAGCGGCCATCGATGGCGACCAGCGGCACGCCATCGACCTTGTAGGCGTTCTGCGTCTGCGCCGCCTGGCGCACCTTGGTCTGCACCGCGAACGAGTTGTACATGTCGGTGAACTTCTTCTTGTCGACGCCCTGCTTGGCGATGAAATCGGCGATCTCGGCATCGGTATCGAGGCGCAGGCGATCGACGTGGATGGCGTGGAACACCTTGCCGTGCAGCTGGTCGATCATGCCGAGCGCGTCCAGCGTGTAGTACAGCTTCTGCTGCGGAATGAAGGTATCGCGGAAGGCGATCGGCACGCGCTTGAAGACGATCTTGTCGCCCTGCTTCTTGATCCACGACTGCAGTTCCGGCTCGAACGCGAAGCAGTGCGGGCAGCTGTACCAGAAGAATTCGGTGACTTCGACCTTGTTGCCGGCAGCGGTCTGCTGCGGCACGTCGATGGTGCGGTAATCGACGCCATCCTTCGGGCTGGCGGGGGAAGCGGCGGCGGACAGGGCCAGCAGGCCGAAGCTGGCGGCGGCCAGCAGCTTGGACAGGATACGCATGGGACTCCTTTTCAGAAAGATCGGATCAATCGGTGACAGTTATTTGGCGGTGCGCACCACGGCGGCATCGACGCCGTTGTCGGACAGCCTGGCGCGGATGCTGTTGGCCGCATCCACCTGCGTGTACGGCCCCAGCCGCACGCGGTACAGCGTGCCCTGGTCGGATGGCCGCTCGCTGACCTGCGCCTCGAAGCCGAGCAGCGCCAGCTTGGCGCGGGTGCTTTCGGCATCGGCGCGGGAGCGGAAGGCGCCGGCCTGCAGATAGTAGATCCACTGGCCGCTGTCGGCGGCCGGCTTGTCGCCCTTCGGTTTTTCCAGCAGCGAATTCTCGACGATCGGCGCGCGGCTTTCCGGCGGCTGCGCGGTGTTCGGCGGCACCGGCACCGGCGCCGCCGGCGCGGCGACTTCCGGCGCGACCGGGCGCGGTTCGCGCTTGCCATACAGCGGCTGGTTCGGATCGCTGATGGCGCCGGCAGCTTCGGCCGGCTTGTCCGGACGCGCCATCTTGTTGGTGAACGGGATCGGCGTCTTCATGATCATCACCGCCACCACCACGGCGATCGACAGCCCGATGATCAGGCCGAGGATCAACCCGAGAAAGGTGCCGCCGGCCTGCTTGCGTTTGTAGTCGAACATGGGTTCCTGTTTCCGCGACGAAGCGCCGCTCACATCCTGGCCGGTGCCGAGACGCCGAGCAGCGCCAGGCCGTTGCGCAGCACCTGGCGGGTCGCCCACAGCAGGGCCAGCCGCGCCATTTTAATCGAAGCATCGTCCACCAGGACGCGCTCGGCGTTGTAGTAGCCGTGCAACTCGCCGGCCAGATCACGCAGGTAGAACGCCACCTGATGCGGCCCCAGTTCGGCCAGCGCCTTCTGCAGCATTTCCGGGTATTCGGCCAGCTTGGCCAACAGCGCCGCCTCACGCGGCGCGGTCAGCGGCGCCACGTCCACCTCGGCCAGCGCCGCCTCGTCGCCGCCCCATTGCGCCATCACCGAGCAGATGCGCGCATGCGCGTACTGCACGTAATAGACCGGGTTTTCGTCGGACTGCGCGCGCGCCAGATCGACGTCGAACACGAACTCGGTATCGGCCTTGCGCGAAATCAGGAAGAAGCGCACCGCATCGCGGCCACGGGTCAGGTCGGCGGCATCGTCGCCGGCCGACCATTCGATCAGGTCGCGCAGCGTGACGTAGGAGCCGGCGCGCTTGGAAATCTTCACTTCCTCGCCATTACGCATCACCGTGACCATCTTGTGCAGCACGTAGTCCGGATAGCCCTGCGGAATGCCGATGTCGAGCGCCTGCAGGCCGGCGCGCACGCGCGCGATGGTGCCGTGGTGATCGCTGCCCTGGATGTTGATGGCCTGGCCGAAGCCGCGCTGCCATTTGCTGACGTGATAGGCGACATCCGGCACGAAATAGGTATAGGTGCCGTCGGACTTCTTCATCACCCGGTCCTTGTCGTCGCCGTACTCGGTGCTGCGCAGCCACAGCGCGCCCTCGGCCTCGTAGGTCTTGCCGGCGGCGGTCAGCGCCGCCACCGTGTCGGCGACGCGGCCGTCGGCATACAGCGACGATTCCAGATAGTAGTGATCGAACTTGACGCCGAACGCCTGCAAATCCAGATCCTGCTCGTGGCGCAGATAGGCGACGGCGAAGCGGCGGATCGAATCGAGATCGTCGGCATCGCCGCTGGCGGTGACCGGCGCGCCATCGCTGGCGGACACCGTCTTGCCGGCCAGGAAATCGGCGGCGATGTCGGCGATGTAATCGCCGTTGTAGGCGGCCTGCGGCCAGTCGGCGTCGCCGGGCTTGTGGCCTTTGGCGCGCGCCTGCACCGACAGCGCCAGGTTGGCGATCTGCACGCCGGCATCGTTGTAATAGAACTCGCGCGTGACCTCGTAACCCTGCGACTGCAGCAGCGCCGCCATCGCATCGCCGAGCGCGCCCTGGCGGCCGTGGCCGACGTGCAGCGGCCCGGTCGGATTGGCCGAGACGAATTCCACCAGCACCCGGCGCCCGGCGCCGGCCGTACCCTGGCCGAATGCCGCACCCTGCTGGCGCACCGCCGCCACCACCGCCTGCCGCGCCGCCGGCGCCAGCCGCAGATTGATGAAGCCGGGGCCGGCCACGTCGGCGCTGTCGATCAGGCCGGCCCGCGCCGGATCGGCCAGCACAGCCGCCACCAGCGCCTGCGCCAGTTCGCGCGGATTCTTCTTCAGCGGCTTGGCCAGCTGCATCGCGATGTTGCAGGCGACATCGCCATGCGCCGGATCGCGCGGGCGCTCCAGCGTGACGGCCGGCGCCGCGCCGGCGTTGTCAGTCAGCAGCGACTGGACCGCGCGCTGGAACAGGGCGGCGATGAGTTGTTTCTGTTGGGGAAGCATGGTCGGGAAATGGGCGGGCGGCGCCGGCAAGCGGCGGCCGATAGCTGGACGGAATGAAAAACAGCCCCGATTATACCGGCTCGCCAGTCCGCCACATGCCCGCGCGGCGCGCTCGCCGCATGGCGCCGGAAAACCTCGCGGCACGGGCCGGAACCGCCTGCCTGAGAGCCAATAATTTATATACTAGCAATAGTATTTTTGAAGCCGGGCGCCCCGCGCCCGGCACAGGCCGAAAAAACGGCATACTCCCCCTGTTTTGTAAACAGGCCAGTTTTGCGCGGTTTTTTTCGGCGGCAGCCGACCGGCCATTTTCCGCCATCCGGCCGGCTGCCGTCGCCGCCAACGTGCTGCGCGCCGCTTCCGCATCGCGTTAAGCTGGCAAATGTTTGCCACCACGCCCGAGCGGCGCGACGCGATCCGATGACCCTTCTTCCACCACACCGCCGCCTGCGGCGCTGGCTGGCGCTGGCCGCGCTGCTGCTAACCGCCGCCCACGCTGCGCTGGCCACCGAGACGTTGCGCATCGGCTCCAAGCGTTTCACGGAGTCCTACATCCTCGGCGCCATCCTGACGCAGACCGCGCAGCCGTTCGTCCACGCCGAATACCGCGCCGGACTCGGCAATACCGCCGTGGTTTATGAAGCGCTGAAGGCCGGCGCGATCGACCTCTACCCGGAATACCTCGGCACCATCGAGCGCGAAATCCTGAAAAGCCCGGTGCCGCTGTCGCTGGACGACATCAACCGCGCGCTGGCGCCGGCCGGCCTCGGCGCCGCGATCCCGCTCGGCTTCAACAACAGCTATGCGCTGGCGCTGCGCGACGACCCGCGCAGCGCCGCCATCGACAGCCTGTCGCAACTGGCGGCGCACCCGGAAATCCGGCTCGGCCTGTCGCACGAATTCCTCGGCCGCGCCGACGGCTGGCCCGGCCTGGCGCAACGCTACCGGCTGCCGCAACAGCCGCTCGGGCTGGACCACGGCATCGCCTACGAAGCACTGGCGGCCGGCCAGGTCGACGGCATCGACATCTACGCCACCGACGCCAAGATCGCCCGCTACCACCTGCGCCTGCTGCGCGACGACCTCGGCTACTTCCCGCGCTACGACGCGCTGCTGCTGTACCGACTCGACCTGCCGACGCACTTCCCCAAGGCATGGCAGGCGCTGCAAAAGCTGCAGGGGCGGATTTCGAACGACGACATGATCGCGATGAACGCGGCGGCGGAACTGGACGGCGACAGCTTCAACGACATCGCCGCCCGTTTCCTCACCACCCGGCCGGCCACGGCGACGGACGCACCCGTTGCAGCACCAACAGCCACGGCAACCAGCCGCGACGGCCTCTGGCAAAAACTGTTCGCCGCCGACCTCGGCCGCCTGAGCCGCCAGCACGCGCTGCTGGTACTGGCATCGGTGGTGGCGGCCTGCCTGCTCGGCATCCCGCTCGGCACCCTGGCCGCGTTCGCGCCGCGCCTGCGGCAAACCGTGATGGCCATCGCCGGCGTGCTGCAGACGATCCCTTCACTGGCCCTGCTGGCGCTGCTGATTCCGCTATTGGGCATGATCGGCACGCTGCCGGCGCTGATCGCGCTGTTCCTGTACGCGCTGCTGCCGATCGTGCGCAACACCTGCACCGGCATCGAACAAGTGCCCAACGGCCTGCGGCTGGCCGCCGCCGCGCTCGGCCTGACGCCGCACCAGCGCCTGTGGCACATCGACCTGCCGCTGGCGCTGCCGGTGATCCTCGCCGGCATCCAGACCGCCGCCGTGATGAGCGTCGGCACCGCGACGATCGCCGCCTTCATCGGCGCCGGCGGCTACGGCGAACGCATCGCCACCGGACTGGCGCTGAACGACAACGACATGCTGCTGGCCGGCGCGATTCCGGCGGCGGTGTTTGCGTTGGTGACGCAGGGGGTGTTTGAGGTGGGGGAGTGGGTGTTGTTGCGGAAGCGGTAATGCGTCGAATTAGACTGACAAGAACAGCCCACCGTCATCAGAATTGCACCGAGCGTGGCATGTAGACTCCAAAACATTTGCGGCTCGCCGCAAAGTGGTAGCGGGATAGGTAGAGAAGTGGTAGCGGGATAGGTAGAGTTAAATGGAGTTCATGTCCGTTTGATATTTACTGGTCAGACCGGGGGTCATGTATATGTCAGCTATCGGCTAGGAGTTGCCGGTGGCTGTGAGTAAAAGCGGACGTTCAACAATGGAATTCAGCGGCCGCTGTAGGCGGTCTGCTGGGATAACGGATTGCAGGCGATAGTGTTGACCGAGAGATTAGCTATCAACGCCTACGTGGAAGACGTCGGGGATTTGATACCCGCCAACCGCTATAGTTTGGATAACAGGTGAGATAGTAGTCAAGCGCGATTTCTGCAAACTTACGGAACTCTCGATCGTTCCATAACGCGATAATGTTCTTCTTGGGTTCTCGGCGCTTTTGCTCTGAACCGTGATAGACCCATCCTTGATAGGGATCTAGTTTGGGCTGGTTCTGACCATTCCAGTGTCCGTGGGGTACGGATGGGAAAAAATCGGCGTCGTACTGGTGAAACTTCCACGCAGACAGCCCGGTCCTCGTGGCCGGAAAGAAGCACAAATAAGCACCTTCGTCATCCTCGCCTTGGGGGTAATCTAAAGAGTTACCAAATGAAGAAGCACCAGTAGGGCCTTGACTCACATTGGATGGGGAGTCGCCCTCGTAGGGCCATTTACTCTCCGACGCCCATTCCTCCAATCTCAGCATCCGCTCGGCGAACCGGCCAGAAGGATCGTCTGGTCCACACATATCTCGCAAGGCCACTAAACGATCCATTAATTGTGACCAACTAATCAAACCCATGAGGTGCGCCATCTTCGAAGTGCTGAGAAAAGCGCGGGAGGCGTAACGAGTGAGATATGTCATGATGGCTAACGCAATGTAGAACACGCCAACCCACAGATCTTATTGGCGCTTGCGGTCTGAATTGGCACGCAAAAAATGCCGCAAGAGGCTTGTAGCAGGCGTACTGAATAAAAACAGAGTGCTAAATCTAGCCATGAAACCCGCCACCTCTCCGTTTTGCGCGCTACGCAGTTGTTGAATTATATCTGCGAACGAACTTGTAACAAGCACTATGCCTACGCACGGAGCAAGTCTATGTGCAATAGGTGCGCCTTTTTGTGAAATGGTCCGGTTTGCGACATCGCGAAACATGGAGCTGCAGGAAATCGAGGTTTCTAGGACATGCTGGCCAATGAGTGACTGCTTGCGCAGCTTCTAACTGGATGGCAGCTCAGGGTCGTCTTCGGCATCTCCGCGCCAAAATCAAGCGACCATATTCCTGCCAATTTCAGACATAAAACACCCCTCCCATAAAAACCAAGGAGGGGTGGAAGATTCACACCAAAGCTGGATTCACCTTACAAGCTTTGGCGCACCACCTGACGCGGCAACCTGTCCGGCTCACCCCGCCAACGCCCGCATTTCCTCATACAAATTCGCTTTCCCCTCAAACCCGATCCCCGGTAGTTCCGGCATCGTGATGTAGCCGTTCTCCACCTTGACGCCATCCGGGAAGCCGCCGAACGGCTGGAACAGGTCGGGATACGATTCGTTGCCACCCAGCCCCAGCCCGGCGGCGATGCTCAGCGACATCTGGTGGCCGCCGTGCGGGATGCAGCGGCTCGGCGACCAGCCGTGCTGGCGCAGCATGTCCAGCGTGCGCAGGTATTCGACCAGGCCGTAGCTCAGCGCGCAGTCGAACTGCAGCCAGTCGCGGTCCGGGCGCATGCCGCCGTAGCGGATCAGGTTGCGCGCTTCTTCCATCGAGAACAGGTTTTCGCCGGTGGCCATCGGCTTGTCGTAGTAGCGGCCCATCACGGCTTGCAGTTCGAAGTCGTGCGGGTCGCCGATTTCCTCGTACCAGAACAGGTCGTATTGCGACAGCGCCTTGGCGTAGGCGATGCCGGTGTCGAGGTCGAAGCGGCCGTTGGCGTCCACCGCCAGTTTCTGGCCGTCCTGCAGCACGCTCATGATGGCGTCGATGCGGCGCAGGTCTTCGTCGAGCGAGGCGCCGCCGATCTTCTTCTTGACCACGGTGTAGCCACGGTCGATGTAGCCGCGCATTTCGTCCTTCAGCATGTCCAGGTTCTGGCCGGGGTAGTAGTAACCGCCGGCGGCGTAGACGAACACCTTGCGGTTCGGCTTGCCGTCGCCGTAGCGTTCGGCCAGCAGCTGGTACAGCGGCTTGCCTTCGATCTTGGCGACCGCGTCCCACACCGCCATGTCGATGGTGCCGATGGCGACCGCGCGTTCGCCGTGGCCGCCCGGCTTTTCGTTGGTGAACATGCACTTCCAGATCTTGTGCGGGTCGAGATTGTCGCCGGCGTCGTTGACCAGCGAGGCCGGGTCGGCCGCCAGGATGCGCGGGAAGAAGCGTTCGCGCATCAGCGCGCCCTGGCCGTAGCGGCCGTTGGAGTTGAAGCCGTAGCCGATCACCGGCTTGCCGTCACGCACGACGTCGGTGACGACCGCCACCAGGCTCAGCGTCATTTTGGAGAAGTCGATGTAGGCGTTGCGGATCGGCGAGCTGATCGGGATGGTTTTTTCGCGGATGTCTACGATTTTCATGGCGGGGTCCTTATCGTTGTGGCGGTTTCCGGCGTTGGCCGGGCGCCGGTGTGGGCGTGAGCGTAGGCGTTTCGACAGGCACAGAGTACTCCCGCCGCGGCGGCCTATAATTCACCGTAATTGAAACCACCATTCACTTCCAGTGAAAACCGCGGCTGCTCCCGAACTCGCTTTCTTCGTACTGCTGGCGCGCAATGCCAGCCTGTCGTCGACCGCGCGCGCGCTCGATCTGACGCCGCCGGCGGTGACCAAGCGGCTGGCGCAGATGGAGGCGCGGCTGGGCGTGCGGCTGGTCAACCGCAGCACCCGCACGCTGAGCCTGACCGCCGAGGGCGAGCAGTACCTGGCGCGCGCGGTGGCGATTCTGGCCGACATCCGTGACATGGAGGAACAGGTGTCCGGCAGCGGCGGCACGCCGCGCGGGCTGCTGCGGGTGAACGCGACGCTGGATTTCGGCCGTACCACCATCGGCCCGCTGGTGTCGGCCTTCGCCCGCCTGCACCCGGAAGTCGAGGTGCAACTGCAGCTGACCGACCGGCCGATGCGGCTGGTGGAGGAAGCCTTCGATCTCGGCATCCGTTTCGGTGCGCTGCCGGATACCCGGCTGACGGCGCGCCGGCTGATGTCGAACCGGCGCCTGCTGTGCGCGGCACCGGCCTATCTGGAACGCCATGGCACGCCGCAGACGCTGGCCGAACTGGCGGCGCACCGCTGCATCCTGCACCGGCAGAACGACGACGCGCACGGCGTCTGGCGGCTGGCGCGCGGCCGCCAGAGCGAGACGGTAAAGGTCGGCGGCGCGCTGTCCTGCAACGATGGCGACGTGGCGCTGAGCTGGGCGCTGGACGGCCACGGCATCCTGCTGCGTTCCGAATGGGACGTGCGCAAATACCTCGCCAGCGGCCGCCTGCGCCACCTGCTGCCAGAGTATCGTTCGACGCCGGCCGACCTGTACGCCTACTATCCGACCCGCCGCCACATGCCGGCCAAGCTGCGCGCGTTCATCGATTTTCTGGCGCAGGAGCTGAAGGCGCCGCTGTAGCCGCCGCTGCCGCGCCACGCCGCCGGCCGGGTGTCGGTAAACTGCGTCTCCAATTCTTCCGACTTTCCATCCTTGTCCATGAATCCAGCAAACACTCCGGTCCGCGAATTTACCGTGCGCGGCGTCGTCCTCGGCGCCCTGATCACCCTGGCCTTCACCGCCGCCAACGTCTATCTGGGGCTGAAGGTCGGGCTGACCTTCGCGTCGGCGATTCCGGCGGCGGTGATTTCGATGGCGCTGCTGTACCGGCTGCGCGGCGCCAACATCCTGGAAAACAACATGGTGCAGACGCAGGCATCGGCGGCCGGCACGCTGTCGTCGGTGATCTTCGTGCTGCCGGGCCTGCTGATGCTGGGGCTGTGGAGCGGCTTTCCGTTCTGGCAGACCGCACTGATCTGCGCCGCCGGCGGCACGCTCGGCGTGCTGTACACGGTGCCGCTGCGGCGCGTGATGGTGGTGCAGTCCGATCTGCCTTATCCGGAAGGCGTGGCGGCGGCCGAAGTGCTGCGCGTCGGCGAAGCGCAGCGCAACGCGCAGGCGGGCCAGAGCGCCGGCTCGGGCTTGCGCAACCTCGGCTGGGGCACCGGGCTGGCGGCGCTGTTCAGCTTCCTCAGCAGCGGCCTGCGCCTGCTGAGCGATTCGGTCAACTGGTGGCTGCCGGCCGGCAACACGGTGTTCCGCGTCGCCGCCGGTTTTTCGCCGGCGCTGCTGGCGGCCGGCTATCTGATGGGCGCCGCCGCCGGCATCGCGGTGCTGCTCGGGCTGCTGTTGTGCTGGGGCGTGGTGGTGCCGTGGCTGACCGCGCAGGCGACCCCGGCCGCCGGACAGGCGCTGAGCGCGCTGGCGACGCAACTGTGGAGCGAGAAGGCGCGTTTTCTCGGCGCCGGCGTGATCGGCATCGCGGCGCTGTGGACGGTGGCCTCGCTGATCGGGCCGATCCGCCAGGCCATCCGCAACCAGCCGGCGCGCAGCGCCGCCAATGACGCTGCCAGCCAGGACCAGACCGACCGCGACATGCCGCGCGGCTGGATGCTGCTGGTCGGCGTAGTGGCGCTGGCGGTGCTGTTTTTCGTGGTTGGTTACTTCATCGAGCAGAACATGCCGCAACTGGGCGGCGGCGCCCGCTATGCGCTGGCAGCGCTGTGCGTGCTGTTCGCGGCGGTGTTCGGTTTCCTGGTGGCGGCCGCCTGCGGCTACATGGCGGGGCTGGTGGGTTCGTCGGCCAGCCCGATTTCCGGCGTCGGCATCATCGCCACCATCCTGATGGCGCTGTCGCTGCTGGCATTGCACGCCGTCGTGCCGGCGTTTGCCGACGGCCTGTCCGGCCAGCTTGGCGTCGCGCTGGTGCTGTTCATGGTGTCGGTGGTGCTGGCGATGGCGTCGATTTCCAACGACAACCTGCAGGACCTGAAGACCGGCTATCTGCTCGGCGCCACGCCGTGGCGCCAGCAGGCGGTGCTGATCATCGGCTGCGTGGTCGGCGCGCTGGTGATCCCGCCGGTGCTGGACCTGCTGTACAACGCCTATGGCTTCGCCGGTTCGCTGCCGCGCGCCGGCATGGACCCGAACCAGGCGCTGGCGGCGCCGCAGGCGACGCTGATGAAGCAGATCGCCAGCGGCATCTTCAACAAATCGCTGGACTGGACCATGCTCGGGCTGGGCGTGCTGGTCGGCGCGATCATCATTGCCGCCGACCTGTTGCTGCGCAAGAAAGGCAAGGGCGCGCTGCCGCCGCTGGCGGTCGGCCTCGGCATTTACCTGCCGCCGACGATCGGCGTGACGCTGACCGTCGGCGCGGTGCTCGGCTACTTCATCCAGCGCGCGATCAAGGCGCTGGCCGAACGCGCCGGCAAGGAATGGGTAACGGCGGCCGAGGAGCGCGGCCTGCTGCTGGCCTCCGGCCTGATCGTCGGCGAAAGCCTGATGGGGCTGCTGCTGGCGGTGCTGATCGGCGTCAGCGGCAAGGACGCGCCGCTGGCTGTGGTCGGCGACGACTTCGCCGCTGCCGGCTGGCTCGGTCTGCTGTATTTCGTCGGCCTGTGCGTGTTCGTATGGCGGGTGGTGACGAAGCGGTGAAGCGCACGACAAGATGGGGAAGATTTGACAATCGAGAAAATTGGGGCAGACTGAGCTACCTTACCCAACTCCGTCCCCATGCAAATCATCGACATCCTCGAAGCGGAAATCCGCCTGCCCCAACTGGTCGAACAAGCTGCTCAGGGTAAACCGTTCATCATCGCCAAGGCTGGCAAGCCACTGGTAAAGGTCTTGCCGATCGACACGACGACCTCCCGACCGGTCCGCCGGCTCGGTTTCCTGAGTGGGGAAATCACGGTCCCGGCTGATTTCGACAGGATGGGCGGTGCCAATGTCCAGCAGTTGTTCGAGAACGGCTACTAAGTCCGAACGCGACCCATATCTATGGGTACACGGATTGTTTCACAAGAAATTTAGTTTGCCGAATTGCAGACTAGGCACCTCTCTCTTTTGTAATCAGGGGGAACAAAATGAACGGCAATATCGATCAATTTCCTATTTATACGAAACAGGAACTTGCAGAGATTCAATTGAATCGAGCAATTACTCTTTTATTAGACGAAAAAGATATTGTCTGTGCAATCACCTTGGCAGGAGCAGCTGAAGAGATTTTGGGCAAGCTGCTTGAGCGACGCGGAGGCACTCACGCCTTGAAGGAATTCACCGATGACTGTGTCAGCATCGGGAAGCAAATGGGAGAAAACTGGAGCGCAAAATCCTTTGCCGATATGGTGAATAACTTCAGAAATGAGCTAAAGCACATTGCAAGCGGATCTGAAGTAATCTTACCTATCGAAGCTGCTCACGAAATTATCCATCGCGCAGCAGAAAACCTTCGGCGCCTTAGCGACCACCAATCCGAACTAGTTTGCAGATTTTATTCAGAGGTTTATTACCTCTGAAAATTTTTCTCCATGCCGGTTGCCTAAACTAGGCTACCTCCGATCTCTGAGTCTGTTACGTTTACCCTTCCATCCGCTCCAGTTCCGCCGTCAACCGCGCCACTTCGGCCTGAATCGCCGCCGGGAATCCGGCGTCGCCCCAGGCGCGGTAATTCTGTTGCGCGTAGGCCCGCGCGTTGCGGTAGTACAGGAAGGCGTTCAGGCGGTTGCCGACGTAGTTGTTGCGCACTCGCGTGACCTTGCCGGGAGCGCCCATCACGATCGAATTCGGCGGAATGATCGTGCCTTCCTTCAGGAAGGTGTGGCCGGCGACGATGCTGTTGTCGCCGATCACGCAGCCGTCCATGATGGTCGAGTTGATGCCGATCAGGCAGTTGTCGCCGATGGTGCAGCCGTGGATCGTGCAGTGATGGGTGATCGAGCAGTGGCTGCCGATATGGGTGCCGGTGTTGCTGCCGATGTGCAGCATCACGAAGTCCTGGATGTTGGTGTACGGGCCAATGGTGATGTCGAACATTTCGGCGCGTGCCACCACGTTCATCCAGATCGAGGCGTGTTCCGCCACGCTAATCTTGCCGTACAGGTTGGCACTGTCGTGCAGGTAGGCGACGTCGCGCAAGACGACGTCCGGTCCGATCATCCCCATCATTGCTCCTCTTTTCGTTGCATTCGCGGTGACCCCGCCCGGCGAAGCGGGCGGCGGCCCCGGGAGCTTAGCGCATTTCGCTACAGCGCCGCCTCGTCGTAGCCGGTGACGCTGGCGCCACCCGCCATCAGCACGGTGGCGCAGGTCTGCGCTTCCGGCAGCAGATGGCAGGCATAGAAGCGCGCCAGATCGACCACGCCCTGCAGGTACACCGCATCGCCGGCGCCGCCACGCAGTTGCGCGCTGGCGGCAGCGGCGGCGCGCGCCATCTGCCAGGCGCCGCAGACCAGTCCGAGCTGGGACAGGAAAGCGGTGGCGCCGGGCAGCACCTGGCGCGGCACGTCGGTGCTGGCGAGTATCCAGGCGACGCTGTTTTCCAGGCTGCCGATAGCGGTAGCCAGCGCGCCGGCGAGTTCGGCCGGCACGCCGTCCGCCGGCAGGCTGGCCCGGATTTCGGCCAGCAACAGGCCGAATGCCGCGCCACGGTCGCGCAGCAGCTTGCGGCTGATCAGGTCGTTGGCCTGGATGCCGGTGGTGCCTTCGTAGATGCGGGTGATGCGCACGTCGCGCAGCGGCTGGGTGGCGCCGGTTTCTTCGACAAAACCCATGCCGCCGTGAATCTGGATACCGCAATCGGCGACTTCGCTGCCAAGCTCGGTGCTCCACGCCTTGACCACCGGCATGGTCAGATCGACCAGCGCCCGATAGCGCTGCGCCACCTCGGCCTGCGGCTCGCAGCGCGCGCGGTCGAACCAGGCCGCCGCGCAATAGGCCAGCATGCGCGCACCCATCAGCTTGGCGCGCATGGTCAGCAGCATTCGCTTGACGTCAGGATGGCGACAGATCGGCACGTTGCGTTCGCCGGTGGCGGCATCGCGCCCCTGGCGGCGTTCGCGGGCGAACGCCAGCGCCTTCTGGTAAGCCCGCTCGGCCTGGGCGATGCCCTGCAGGCCGACGTTGAAGCGGCTTTCGTTGACCATCACGAACATGTATTCCAGCCCGCGATGCAGCTGGCCGACCAGATAGCCAACTGCGCCGCCGTCATCGCCGTAGCTCATCGTGCAGGTCGGGCTGCCACGGATGCCGAGCTTGTGTTCGACGGCGATGCAGCGCATGTCGTTGCGCTGACCAAGCGTGCCGTCGGCCTGCGGCAGATATTTCGGCACGACGAACAGCGAAATGCCGCCGACGCCGGCCGGCGCCTCCGGCGTGCGCGCCAGCACCAGATGGACGATGTTGTCGGCCAGATCGTGGTCGCCGTAGGTGATGAAGATTTTTTGTCCGAACAGCCGATAGCTGCCGTCCGCCTGCGGCTCGGCGCGGGTCTTGATGGCGCCGAGGTCGGAGCCGGCGTTCGGCTCGGTCAGGTCCATCGTGGCGGCCCATTCACCGCTGGCCAGTCGGGGCAGGTACAGCGCCTTCAATGTGTCATCGGCAGCGCCGGCCAGCGTTTCGAAGGCGCCGGCCGCCATCGGCGGCAGCATCGAGAACGCCAGATTCGCGGAGAACCACATTTCCGTCACCGGCGCCGCAACGATCTTCGGCAAGCCCTGGCCGCCGGCATCCGCCGGCAGGCCGAGGCCGACCCAGCCGGCCTCGCGGAAGTCCCGATAGGCCTGGCGCCAGCCATCCGGCGTGACGACCTCGATACCGTCGAGACGGCAGCCCTGGCGGTCGCCGACCTCGTTCAGCGGCGCCAGCACACCGGCGGAAAATTTTGCCGCTTCGTCGAAGATCGCCGCCACCAGGTCCGGGGCGGCGTCCTCGCAGCCGGGCAGGGCCGCCAGCGCCGGCAGATCGACCAGCTGGTCGAGAATGAAGCGCATGTCGCGCAACGGGGCAAGATACTCGTTCATGTTTCCTGAAAACTCCCTGGGAGCGCGCCGCCGGGCCGCCGTGGCCGGCAGCGCGCAGGCCGGATCACGCGGCCTTCAGGACCATCGCGATGCCCATGCCGCCGCCGATGCACTGGGTGGCGAGCGCGTACTGCCCCTCGCCGCGCTGCAGCCGCTGCGCGGCCTTGCCGGCCAGGCGGCCACCGGTGGCGCCGAGCGGATGGCCGAGTGCGATCGCGCCGCCATCGACGTTCAGCCGTTCCGGTGCGATTCCCAGTTCACGGCGGCAGGCTTCGGCCTGGGCGGCGAAGGCTTCGTTCATTTCGACCACGTCGATGTCGCCGATCTGCAGGCCGGCGCGCTCCAGCGCCTTGCGGCTGGCGCCGACCGGGCCCATGCCCATGATGTTGGCGGCGCAGCCGGCCACCGCGAAGCTGACCACCTCGGCCATCGGCTTCAGGCCGCGGCGCTGCAGATACGCTTCCGAGCACACCAGCAGCGCGGTCGAGCCATCGGTCATCGGCGAGCTGGAGCCGGCGGTGACGCTGCCGCCTTCCTTGAACACGGTTTTCAGGGAGCCGAGCTTTTCCATGTCGGGCGCGCGCGGGCAGCCGTCGACCGCCACCACCTGATCGTCGAAGCGGATCGGCACGATTTCTCCTGCCAGACGGCCGTCGGCCTGCGCCGCCAGCGCCTTGGTATGGCTGTCGAAGCTGAAGCGGTCCTGCTCCTCGCGGCTGATGTCGTACATCTCGGCGACGCGTTCGGCGGTCAGGCCGACCTTGATGTAGTCATCCTGCTGTTCCTGGGTCCAGGCGGTCGGCGGCAACAGATTGAAGCCGAACATCGGCACCCGCGACATCGATTCGACGCCGCCGCAGATGAAAACTTCGCCGGCATTGGTGGCGATCATGCCGGCGGCGTCCTGCACCGTCTGCAGGGCCGAGCCGCACCAGCGATTGACGGTGACGCCGCAGACCGAATCCGGCAGGCCGGACAGCATGGCGACGATGCGCCCGAGGTTCAGGCCCTGTTCGCCTTCCGGATAGGCGCAGCCCCAGATCACGTCCTCGATGTCCTGCGGCGGAATGTTCACCTGCGCCAGCAGCGCACGGATCACCTGCACGCTGAGGTCGTCGGGACGGATGCCGGCGAGCGCACCCTTGCGCGCGGCGGTGAAGGGCGAACGCACGTAACCGGCAATGAATGCCTTCTTCGATGTCAATTTGAACTCCGTAAAAAATGAAGCGCGCAGCGCGCGCGAAGGAACGGCATGGCGGCGCGACGGCCGCCGCCGTCATGCGGCAGCGACCGGATCCCGGTAGCTGCGGCGGGCGCCGCCGGCATCGGCGTGCACGCCCAGATAGAATTCGCGTACCTCCGGATTGCTGACCAGCGTCTCGGTCGGGCCGCTCAGCATCACCTTGCCGTTTTCCATGATGTAGCCGTGGTGCGCGACCGAAAACGCCATCGAGGCGTTCTGCTCGACCAGCAGCATCGACACGCCCTGTTCGCGGTTGATGCGGGCGATGATGGCGAAGATTTCCTCCACCAGCTTCGGCGCCAGCCCGAGCGAGGGTTCGTCGAGCAGAATCAGCGATGGCTTGGCGACCAGCGCGCGGCCGATCGCCAGCATCTGCTGTTCGCCGCCGGAAAGGTAGCCGGCCAGACCATGACGCCGCTCGTGCAGACGCGGGAAATAGCCGTACACCAGATCGAACGAGTCGCCAGCGCCGCCCCGGCCGCCGAGGGCATTGCGCGCCACCTTCAGGTTTTCCTCGACCGTCAGGTCGGCGAAGATGCGGCGCCCTTCCATCACGTGGAACATGCCGCGCCGGACCAGTTGGTCCGGCGCGACCGCTTTGGTGGAGGCGCCGTTGAAGCGGATCGAACCGGCGGTGACCATGCCGTCCTCCAGCTTCAGCACATTGGTGATCGCCTTCAGCGCGGTCGATTTGCCGGCGCCGTTGGCGCCGAGCAGCGCGACCACCGCACCCTTCCTGACGCTGAGCGACAGGCCGCGCAGCGCCAGGACGGATTTGCCATACACCACCTCGACATCCTTGACTTCGAGGATGTTGTCAGCCGCGTCTTCCATCATCACCTCTCCACCGTTGCCCGGCTTACTTGGCGCCGACATTGATCCAGTCGGAAGCCGGAGCCATCGTCTTGTTCTTGGCGTCGTAGCGGTACACGCGGCCAACCGGGATCGAATTGCCGACCACCGAGATCGGCACGCCGATCAGGCCGCCGGTGTCGTAGTCCTTGATCGAATTGAGCGCCGCCTTCAGGTTCGGGCCGGTCATTTCCTTGCCGGCGTCAAGCACGCGCTTGGCGCTTTCCGCGTACAGCATCGCGTTCAGCCAGCCCTGCAGGTAGGCGACCTGCTGGTATTCCGGACGGATCGCGCGGATTTTTTCCAGCGTCGGCGACTTGCCTTCCTGATCGAAGTAATAGCGGTACGGCATCACGCCGAGGAAACCATCGGCGTCCGGCCCCATCTTCTCGACGATCTTCAGGTCCATCGACCAGATCGTGCCCATGAAGCGGGTTTTCATGCCGAGATTCTTCGCCTGCGCGATGAAGTCGGGAATCGGCGCCAGCACGTAGCCGTGGAAGATCGTGTAGTCGGGGTTGGCGCGGCGCAGCTTCAGCACTTCGGTGGAGACGTCGATGGCGCCGGACGGCGTGGCGATCTGCTGCACCACGTTCAGGCCCAGCTGCTTGGCATAGGCCAGGCTCGATTCGACCGGATCGCGGCCGAATTCATTGTCGGCATAGACCAGCGCCACCTTCGCCTTCGGCGTTTCCTTGGCGATGTGGCGCAGCAGGATCTTCACCATTTCCGAATAGTCTGGGCCGGCCATGAAGTAGTTCGGGAACTTGACCGGATCGTTCAGCTCGGTGGCGAACGAGGTGCCGGACATCAGGATCTTGCCGTTGCGCGCCAGCTCCGGCGCGATGGTCTTGGCGAAGCCGGTCGAATCGGCATAGTAGAAGTTGACCTTTTCACGGGCGGTCAGCTTGTTGAACACCGAAACCGACACGTCGACCTTGTAGCCGGTGTCTTCGGCGAGGTAGCGCAGCTTGTGGCCGTTGATGCCACCCTGCTCGTTGGTCATCTTGACGAAATCCTGCATCGCCGTGTGATAGCCGACCGCGGTCGATGCCATGATGCCGCTCAGCGGAATCGAGGCGCCGATCACGATGTCGGATTTTTCCTGCGCCTGGGCGCCGCCGATGGAAAACGCCAGCGCGCCGGCGCCGATGCTTGCTGCGACCCGTAATACCTTGCGACGAAACTCGTTCATGCCTTATCTCCTTTGGGGGTTTTGATGACTGCGTTATGGACTACTGCGATTTCGATGCCCGCGGCCGCAGCATGCGGCGCAGGCGCGGCAGGACCTCGATCAGGCCCTGCGGTTCGAACAAGAGAAAACCGATGATCAGCGCACCGAACACGATCGAGCGCACCGCCGGAATGATCGCCATGGCATCCGGTATCCACGGCGTCAGCAGCGTGAACGCCAGCCGCAGCAGTTCCGGTACCAGGGTCATGAAGATGGCGCCGAGAATGCCGCCAGCGATCGATCCCATGCCACCGACGATGACTGCGGCCAGGAAGAAGATCGACATCACGATCGGGAAGCTTTCCGGCGTGACCACGCGGAAGAAATACGCCCACAGTCCGCCAGCCAGACCGGCATAGAACGACGACAGCGCGAAACTGATGAGCTTGTATTTCAGCAGCGGGATGCCGAGCACCTCGGCCGAGATGTCGCGGTCGCGGATCGCGATGAAGGCGCGACCGACCTTGGTGCGGAACAGGTTGGCGGCCATCGCCACCATCAGTACCGCCACCGGCACGATCACCCAGTACTGTTTGGCCGGCTGATCCAGCACGACGCCGAACAATTGCGCCGGCGGCACGTTCAGTCCCCTGACGCCATGCGTCACCGACTCCCAGTTGGCGAACACGAATTCCAGGATGATCGAGGCGGCGATGGTGGCGATCGCCAGATACAGCCCCTTGACCCGCAGGCTGGGAATGCCGACCACCAGCCCCACCAGCGCCGCCGCCAGACCGGCCAGCGGCAGGTTCAGGTAGAACGGCAGGCCGAGATGCTGCTCCAGCAATGCCACGCTGTAGGCGCCGACGCCCATGAACGCCGCCTGCCCGAGACTGGCCAGTCCGGTATAGCCGGACAGGATGTTCAGGCCGGTGGCGCTGACGACGTTGATGGCGATCAGGCAGATCCAGTACATCCAGTAGTTGCTGACCACGAACGGCGCGATGACGAACGCCAGGATCGATACGATGATCCAGAGCCGGCGCCGCGACACGGCTGGCGACGAGGCACCGGCGGCCGGCGCGGAAAGAGAGGTCGGAGTAGTCATAGTCGGTCGATCTCTGCGGAACCCAGCAGGCCGTGCGGACGCACCAGCAGCATCGCCATCAGCAGGGTGAAGGTGGAAATCATCTTGTATTCGCCGCCGAGCAGGGCGCCGGCATAGGCTTCGACCAGCCCGACCACCAGCGCCGCCAGCAGCACGCCGAGGATCGAATCGAGACCGCCCATGATCACCACCGACAGCACGGTCAGACCGAACACGCCCATCGACGACGACAGCCCGCCGATCGCGCCGACCAGGATGCCGGCACCGGTGGCGATCATGCAGGCCACCACCCAGGACAGCGAATACACCTTGGGCACGCTGATGCCGCAGGAATACGCGGCGCCCGGATCGGTGGCGGTGGCGCGCAGCGCCAGGCTGCCGCTCCAGAAGCGGAACACCGCCAGAAATACCGCGATCATCGCCACCGACACGGCGAACGCCACCGCGGTCTTCGGCGACACGTAGGCCGGGCCGAGGAACACCGGCTTTTCGTCGATGAACGACACCAGCCGGTGCGGCTCCAGCCCCCAGATCAGCTCGACCGCGCCGACCAGGATCGAGCCGAGCCCGATCGTCACCATGAACACCGACAGCGCGCTGCTGCCCAGCATCGGGCGAATCACCACGCGCTCGATCACCGCGCCGAACAGGCCGCCGCACAGCAGCACCAGCGGAATCGCCAGCCACACCGGCAGCTGCAAGCCGCTGGTGAAACCGAAGAACAGATAGGCGCCCAGCATCAGCGTCTCGCCGATGGCCAGATTGACCACCCGGGTGGCCTTGTAGATCAGCACGAAAGCGACGCCGGTCATCGCCAGCAGCGCGGCGCTGCCGAGACCGGACAGCGCGATTTCGGCCATGTAGACCCAATCGATCATCATGCGATCTCCCCGGTGTCGGCCCGCTTCAGCTGCCCGGCCGCGTCGGCGCCCAGATAGGCGCTGATGACGTCCGGATTGCTCTGGATTTCCTGCGGCTTGCCGGCGGCGATCAGCTTGCCGAAGCTGAGCACCACCACGTGATCGGAAATGTCCATCACCATCCCCATGTCGTGTTCCACCATCAGGACGGTCACGCCCCATTCCTCGCGCACCTTCAGGATGAAGCGCGCGATTTCCTCGGTTTCCTCGCGGTTCATGCCGGCCACCGGCTCGTCCAGCAGCAGGATCTTCGGCCGCATCGCCAGCGCCCGCGCCAGTTCGACGCGCTTGCGCAGGCCATATGGCAGATTCGCCACCGGCTCGTCGCGGATGTGGGCGATGTCGAGCAGGCTGATGATCTCGCGGTCGATCTCATCGCTCAGCGCCTGTTCCTCGCGGCGCGCGCGACCCCAGTACAGCAGGCCGTGGAACAGGTTGTTTTCGATGTGCGAATGACGGCCCAGCTTGATGTTGTCGAGTACCGTCATGCCGCGAAACAGCGCGATGTTCTGGAACGAGCGCGCCAGGCCGAGCTTGGCGCGCAGCGGCGGCGGCGTCTGGCGGATCGAATTTCCCTGGAACCGGATGTCGCCGGCAAACGGCTTGTAAAAGCCGGAAATGCAATTGAACATCGAGGTCTTGCCGGCGCCGTTCGGGCCGATCAACGCGGTGATCGAACCGGGCTGCACCGAAAACGACACGTTCGACAGCGCGTCGATGCCGCCAAACTTCAATGACAGGTTTTCGATCGAAAGGATCGGCTGCGATGCGTGTCCGTCGTGCTTGCTCATGGCGTCTCCATCCTCAGATCCGGTACGCCAGGCGCGTGCCTTCGTCGATCGCCCGCATCGCATCCAGCTCGGAGGCGAAACGGGCACCGCCGATCAGATCGACCGCGACCCCGAGCGCCTCCAGCTCACGCGCCAGGTCCTGATCGGAATCCTGGCCGGCGCACAGCACCACGTGATCGGCCGCGAACACATGCGGTGCGCCGTCGATCGTATAGTGCAAGCCATCGTCGTCGATCTTCTGGTACTCGCAGCCGGACACCACCGGCACGCCGCGCTTGATCAGCTTGGTGCGATGAATCCAGCCGGTGCTCTTGCCGAGACGGGCGCTCGGCTTGGTCAGGCTGCGCTGGAACATCGTGACCTGGCGCCGCGGCTGTTCCGCGACCGGCTGACGAATCCCGCCGGCATTGCGGATTTCCGGATCGACGCCCCAGACATCGAAGAATTCGCCGATCTCCAGCGTGCCGGTCTTCGGCGCGGTCAGCAGTTCGGCGACATCGTGGCCGATACCGCCGGTGCCGATCACCGCGACCCGCTCGCCCGGTTCCACCAGACCGCGGATCACGTCCAGATAGCCAACCACCTTCGGGTGGTCGACGCCGGCAATGTCGGGCAGGCGCGGCTTGATGCCGGTGGCCACCACGACCCGCTCGAAACCCTGCTCCAGCAGCGCCTGAGCGGTGGCGCTGGTGCCCAGCCGGACTTCGACGCCGGTCAGTTGCAGGCGCTTGCGGAAATAGCGCAGCAGCTCGCCGAACTCCTGTTCCTTGCCGGGAATGCGGCGCGCGATGTTGAGCTGGCCGCCGACATCGTCGCCCGCCTCAAACAACACCACCTGATGGCCGCGTTCGGCCGCCATGCTGGCGCAGGCCATGCCGGCCGGGCCGGAGCCGATCACCGCGACACGGCGGCGCAGCGCCGGCGGCTCGTCGGAAAACTCGGTTTCGTGGCAAGCCTTCGGATTGACCAGACAGGTCGCCAGCCGGTCAGTGAAGATGTGGTCGAGGCAAGCCTGATTGCAGGCGATGCAGGTGTTGATTTCGTCGGTGCGGCCGCTGGCCGCCTTGATCACGAAATGCGGATCGGCCAGGAACGGCCGCGCCATCGACACCAGGTCCGCTTCGCCCTTGGCGAGAATATCTTCGGCGGTGGTCGGCATGTTGATGCGGTTGGATGCCACCACCGGGATCGACACCACCTTCTTCAGGCGCGCGGCGGCGAACGCGAAGGCCGCGCGCGGCACCGAGGTGGCGATGGTCGGCACCACCGATTCGTGCCAGCCGACGCCGGTGTTGAGCGCATCGGCGCCGGCCGCTTCGACCGCGCGCGCCAGCTGGTCGATCTCGGCGCCGACCAGGCCGCCTTCGACCAGATCGATCGCCGAAATGCGGTAGACGATCATGAAGTCGTCGCCCAGCCGGGCGCGGATGCGCCGCACGATCTCGACCGGGAAGCGGATGCGGTTTTCGAACGAACCGCCCCATTCGTCGGTGCGGTCATTGGCGCGCAGCGTGGTGAACTGGGTGATCAGATAGCCTTCCGATCCCATCAGTTCGATGCCGTCGTAGCCAGCCATCCGCGCCAGCTCGGCGCAGCGAACGAAATCGGCGATGGTCTGCTCGATTTCGGCGCTGCTGAGCGTGCGCGGCACGCGGCGGTTGATCGGCGCCGGAATCGAACTGGCGCCGACGATCTGCGGATGCTTGGCATAGCTGCCAGTGTGCAGCACCTGCAGGATGATCTTGGCGCCGGCGGCGTGGACGGCATCGACGATCGGCCGGTGCTCCGCCAGCTTTTCCTCGGAATCGAGCACTTGCGCGCCTTCTTCCACGCGCCCTTCGAAATTCGGCGAAGTGCCGCCGGTGATGATCAGGCCGACGCCGCCGCGCGCGCGCTCGGCGTAGAACGCGGTCAGGCGGGGAATCGCGTCCGGCTCGTTTTCCAGCCGGGTGTGGATCGACCCCATGATGACGCGATTGCGCAGCTGGTGCGCGCCGATGCGGATCGGCGACAGCAGCAGGGGATAGTGGTCTTTCGGTAATGCTTGGAACATATCGGCATCCGTGAGGGCAGGCTTGGTCATCGGGTCAGGCCTGCGGACGTTGCAAGAGGTAATCCTGGTATTCCTTGCGCAGCGCGGCCTTGAACAGCTTGCCGGTCGCGGTATGCGGCAGGGAATCGAGGAAGACGATGTCGTCGGGCAGCCACCACTTGGCCACCCTGGCGCTCAGGAATTCGAGAATTGCCTTCTTTTCCAGCGACTTTCCGGGTTTCAGCACCACCAGCAGCAGCGGCCGTTCGTCCCACTTCGGATGAGTGGCGCCGATCACCGCGGCTTCGTGGATGTCCGGATGGTCCATCGCGAAATTTTCCAGGTCGATCGAGGAAATCCATTCGCCGCCCGACTTGACCAGATCCTTGGCGCGGTCGGTCAGCTTGATGTAGCCGTGGCGGTCGATGGTGGCGATGTCGCCGGTATCGAAAAAGCCTTCGCCGTCCAGCGCGCTGCCGCGCTCCTGGCCGTAGTAGGCCTGCACGATGCAGGGGCCGCGCGCCTTCAGGTGGCCGGCGCTGGCACCGTCCCACGGCTGGCGCTGGTCATCGTCGTCGAAGGCCTGAAACTCGACACCGAACGGCGGCCGTCCCTGGGTTTGCATCAGCGCGATGTGTTCGTCGTCGGGCAGGTTGCGGGTTTCCGGCATCACCGTGCAGATCGCGCCCATCGGCCCCATCTCGGTCATGCCGAATGCCGAACGGACTTCGACGTCGTGCTTTTCGGCGAACGCCTCGATCATCGAGCGCGAGCACGGCGAGCCGCCGACGTAGAGGCGGCGCAGCTTGTCCAGCTTCTGGCCGCGCGCGTCCATATGATTCAGCACGTCCTGCCAGACGGTCGGCACGCCGCCGCTGCAGGTGACGTTTTCATCGGTCAGCAGTTCGGCCAGCGAGGCGCCGTCCATCTTCGGCCCCGGGAACACCAGGCCGGCGCCGGCCATCGGCGCCGAGAACGGCCAGGTCCAGCCGTTCGCGTGGCACATCGGCACCACCTGCAGCACCACGTCATTGGAGCCGAAGCCGTACATGTCGGGCGAATTGGCCAGCAGCCCCATCAGCACGATCGAACGATGCGAATACAGCACGCCCTTGGGCTGGCCGGTGGTGCCGGAGGTATACGCCAGGCTGGCGGCGGTGTTTTCGTCGAAGCTGTTCCAGACGCAATCGTCGTCGACGCCGTCGATCCAGTCCTCGAAACAGATCGCGTTCGGCAGCGTGGTGCTCGGCATGTTGGCGCGGTCGGTCAGCACCACGTATTGCTGCACGGTCGGCAGGCGTCCGGCCAGCGCTTCCAGCTGCGGCACGAAGGTGGCGTCGACCAGCAGCATGCGGTCGCCGGCGTCATTGATGATGAAGGCGATCTGCTCGGAAAACAGGCGCGGATTGATCGGGTGATACACCGCGCCGATGCCGAGAATGCCGTACCAGCATTCCAGATGCAGGGCGGTGCTGGAAGCCAGCGTGCCGATCCGTTCGCCCGGCTGCACGCCCAGTTGCGTCAGTTTTTTCGAGATGCGCCGCGCCTGCGTATACATGCGCGCGTAGTTGGTGACTTCGATCGCGCCGGCCACCGTGCGCGTCACCACGCGCCGTTCGCCATGCTGGCGGGCGGCGTGTTCGATCACCCGGTGGCACAGCAGCGGCCAGTCCTGCATCAGACCGAACATGATGCGCTCCGGGAATCATCGGCACTACGGAAGAAAAAAACGCCGGCCGGCTGGCCGACGAAGGAGGAAACCGCGCTTTTACCAAAAAGCAATGTCATTGCCATAGTCTCTTTGAATAGTGATTCTTGTGGAGCGGGCGGCGTCGCGATCCGGTTCCGACCGGCGAACGCCCACCCGCATGTTCTTCATTCCCCGTACGCAAGTTCAATGCCAGATCGAACCGTGGCCAAATGCGCGGATTTCTGCGCATCCGGCGGAAAATATGGCTCCGCGAACGACAACTGCCGTCAAAATGTCTTTGCGAAAGACACTTGACGCGGTGCCGGGGGAAGCTTTCAGTATTCGTAGAAACCGCGTCCCGACTTGCGGCCGTAGTAGCCGGCGTCGACCATTTCCTGCAGCAGCGGCGCCGGACGGTATTTGGGGTCCTTGAAGTCGCGGTAGAACACGTTCATCACCGACAGGAAGGTATCCAGCCCGACCAGATCGGCCAGCGCCAGCGGGCCGATCGGATGATTGGCGCCGAGCCGCATACCGGCATCGATTTCCTCGCGCGTCGCCAGACCTTCCTGCAGCACGAAGATCGCCTCGTTCATCATCGGACACAGGATGCGGTTGACGACGAAACCGGGCGCGTTCTTGGCGCCGATCGCGGTCTTGCCGATCTGCTGCGCCAGCGCGTCGGCGGCGGCGTAGGTGGCGTCGCTGGTCTGGATGCCGCGAATGATTTCGACCAGCGCCATCACCGGCACCGGGTTGAAGAAATGCATGCCGACGAAGCGGCTCGGATCGGCCAGCGCCGCCGCCAGCTTGGTGATCGACACCGACGAGGTGTTGGTGGCGATCACGCAGCCCGGCTTGGCGACCGCATCGACTTCCTTCAGGATCGCCAGCTTCAGTTCGAGGTTTTCGGTGGCCGCCTCGATGATGAAGTCGGCCTCGGCCAGCGCGGCGAGGTCAGTGGTGGTGTGGATTGCGGCCACGGTCCTGGCGACCTCGGCGTCGTCGATCTTGCCCTTGACGGCCATGCGTTCGAGGCTGGCCGAAATCCCCTTCATGCCCTTGCCGAGCGCGGCATCGCTGACGTCGCGCAATACCACTTTCAATCCGGCCGCCGCACAGGTTTGCGCGATGCCGCTGCCCATCAATCCCGCTCCGATAATGCCTACGACTTGCATGCTGATATGTCCTTTCTGATGGTCTGGCTGAATTCACGATCACCCTGCGCATCGGCGCCGCCGCAGCGGTACCGGGGCCGGTCTCGCCGATTTTTCATGCAATATGCGTGCCACTTCCAGCGGGCACGGACGAACGGAACCAGTACAATGGTCCGGAACGAAGGCGGCCCGGCCGGCTGCCGGACCCCCACCGGATTTCCCTTTGCCCGCACCCGATGCTGCACATCCGTTTTTCCAACCGCTTCGAAATCCTGCTGGGCGCGTTGCTGGAGCGCGTGCGGGACGAAGCCGGCGCTTCGCCGTTCGCGGCGGCCGACGTCCTGGTGCCGAGCGCGGCCGTGCGGCGCCGCATCGAACTGGCGACGGCCGACCGCTTCGGCATCTGCGCCAACCTGCGCTTCGGCTTTCTGGCGCAGTGGCTGTGGACGCAGATCGGCAAGCTGGTGGATGTGCCGGAAACCTCCCCTTTCGCGCCGCCGCTGCTGGCGTGGCGGCTGTATGACATGCTGGCGCAACCGGCGCTGGCCGCCGCCCATCCACGGCTGGCCTCCTACCTGAGCGCGGCCGACCCGGCGATGCGGATGGAACTGGCCGAGCGCACCGCCGCGCTGTTCGACCAATACCTGACCTATCGGCCCGACTGGATGGCGTGCTGGCTGCGCGGCGGCAAGGATGCCGATGCCGCCAGCGCCGGCGGCCGCCATCCGGATCGCGGCTGGCAGCAGGATCTGTGGCGCCGGCTGGCGGCCGATCTGGGCATCCGCCACCATCATCCGGCCGAGGATTTCTTCGAGCGCCTCGATCAGCTGGACGACGCCGCGCTCGCCGCCGCCGGGCTGCCGGCGCGGCTGCACGTATTCTGTCCGCCGGCGATTCCGCCGCTGTATCTGCAGATGCTGCGCCGGCTCGGCCAGCGCATCAAGGTCGAGCTGTACGTGCAGAACCCGTGCCGCGAATACTGGTTCGAGATCGTCGATCCGCGCCGGCTGGCCTATCTGGCCAGCCGCCAGCAGGACCTGTACCACGAAGTCGGCAACCGCCTGCTGGCCGCCTGGGGCAAGCAGACGCAAGCCTTCATCGACCTGCTGCTGGATGACGACGGCCAGGCGACGGTGGCGCACAGCGTGTTCGACGCGCCGGCCGGCGCCAGCCTGCTGGAGCAGGTGCAGGCGGCGGTGCTGGACCTGCGCGAACTGGAGCCGGGCAGCGTGACGCTGGACGAGGACGACCGCAGCATCGAAATCCACGCCTGCCATACGCTGACGCGCGAACTCGAAGTGCTGCACGATCAATTGCTGGCGCGGTTCGCCGCGCCGAATCCGCCGCAGCCGGGCGACATCCTGGTGGTGACGCCGGACCTGGAACAGGCGGCGCCGCTGATCGACGCGGTATTCGGCAGCGCGCCGCCGACGCGCCGCATCCCGTACACGATTTCCGGCCGGCCCGGCAGCCTGGTCAATCCGGTCGCGCGCGCGCTGCTGGATCTGCTGGCGCTGGCGACCTCGCGCCATCCGGCCAGCGCGGTGTTCGCGCTGCTGCAACAGCCGGTGGTCGGCGCACGCTTCGGCATCGGCGCCGGCGAACTCGATACCGTGCGCGGCTGGCTGACCGATGCCGGCATCCGCTGGGGTATCGATGCCGACCACCGCGCCAGATACGGCCTGCCGAAAGACGGCCGGCACAGCTTCCGCGACGGCCTGGAACGGCTGTTCCTGGCCTATGCGCTGCCGGCCGCGACCACCGAGCCGTTCCACGGCCGCATCGCCGCCGGCCAGGTAGAAGGCAGCGGCGCCGCCGCGCTGGGCGGTTTCTACCGCTTCTTCACGCAGCTGCAGGCACTGCAGCGGCAACTGGCGCAACCGCTGGCGCCGGCCGCCTGGCGCGACACGCTGCTGACATTGCTGGACGATTTCATCGCCGCGCCCGACGCCGCCGACGACCTGCGCGATACCCGCCGGGCGATCGCCACGCTGGCCGCCAACATCGACGCCGGCGGCGTGCGCGAACCGCTGCCGGCGGAGCTGGTGCAGGAGGCGCTGCGCAAGCTGCTGGACGAGCCGACGCTGGCCGGGCGGCCGGGCGGCAGCGTCAGCTTCGCCGCGATGTCCAGCCTGCGCGCGCTGCCGTACCGGATGATCTGCGTGATCGGCATGGCCGACGGCGCCTTCCCGAGCAGCGCGCGCGCCGCCGAATTCGACCTGATGCCGGCGCTGCCACGGCGCGGCGACCGCCAGCGCGACCATGAGGACCGCAACCTGTTTCTCGATCTGCTGCTGGCCGCGCGCGAGCGCTTCTATCTCAGCTACACCGGCCGCAGCGTGCGCGACAACGCCGCGCTGCCGCCGTCGGTACTGGTGGCCGATCTGCTGGACTACCTGGCGCCGGCGATCGCCGCCGATCCGCGCGCGCCGGCCAGCCTGCGGGCGGCGCGCGCGCGGCTGCTGGTCGAGCATCCGCTGCAGCCGTTTTCGATGCGCTATTTCCGCACCGACGGCGGCGATGCGCGCCTGCTCAGCTTCCACCAGGAATACTGCGGCGCGCTGCAGGCGCGGCTGCAAGCGGCCGCCGAGCCTGCCGTCGTCGCCACCGGCGACGACAAGGATGACGATGCCGAACCGGCAGCGGCGCAGCCGCCGTTCTTCACCGGCCCGCTGGCGGCGCCGGAAGCCGAATGGCGCAGCGTGACGATGGAACAGTTGCTGCGTTTCTTCCGCAATCCGAGCGCCTATCTACTGCGCCAGCGGCTCGGCATCACGCTGACCGGCGCGGCGGTGGAGCTGGAGGACGACGAGCCGCTGCTGCCCGACCATGCCAGCAGCCGCGAACTGGCGGTGCGGCTGCTGCCGGCGCTGCTGGCCGGCGCCAGCGACACCGAACTGCGCGCGCTGGCGCACGCCGGGCTGGAATATCCGCGCGGCCCGCTCGGCGAACTGGAGCTGGAAAAGGAACTGCGGCTGCTCGGCGCCTTCGCCGAACGGCTGCGCGAACGGACCGCGCCGGCCTGCCTGCCGCCGCTGTACCGCCATCTCGACTTCGATCTGGAAGGGGAAAGCTGGCAGCTGCAGCTGGCGCTGCCCGACCTGCGCCCGCAAGGGCTGGTGCGCTACCGTTACGGCCGCGCCGGCGCCGGCGACTATCTGGCCGGCTGGCTGCAGCATCTGTTCCTGAACGCCGCCGGCTGCGACGGCGTCGCGCCGGTCACGCACTGGCTGGCGCGCGACGAGGAATTCCATTTCGAACCGGTCGCCGACGCCGTCGGCGAACTGCGCCAGTTGTTGCTGCTGTACCGCCACGGCCTGTCCCGGCCGTTGCCGTTCCATTCCCGATCATCATGGGAGTATGTCGAAAAAAACCAGAGCCGGAGCGCGGCACAGGCCACATGGCAAGGGAGTATGCAGGGATACCAGGGCGAAGGACGGCACCCGGCCTATCAGCTGGCGCTGCGCGGCCATGATGCGCTGGATGCCGAGTTCGAACGCATCGCCGGGCTGGTATTCGAGCCGCTGCGGCAGGCGCTGAAACCGGGGGGACCAGCATGAGCGAAGCGACCGAACTCGACGTGCTCGGCTGCCCGCTGCGCGGTGCGGCGCTGATCGAAGCCTCCGCCGGCACCGGCAAGACCTGGAACATCTGCGGCCTGTACCTGCGCCTGCTGCTGGAACGCGAACTGGGCGTGCGGCAGATTCTGGTGGTCACCTTCACCAATGCCGCCACCGCCGAACTGCGCGAGCGCATCCGCGCCCGCATCGGCGACACGCTCGGCTATCTGCGCGCCAGCGGGCCGGCCGCCGCCGACCCGTTCGTGCCGGCGCTGACGGCGGCGCTGGAAGGGCGCGGCATCACCCGACAGCGGATGGAGCAATTGCTGGAACAGGCGTTGCAGGCATTCGACGAAGCGGCGATCTTCACCATCCACGGCTTTTGCCAGCGCGCGCTGGCGGAAACGCCGTTCGCCGCCGGCCTGCCGTTTTCCAGCACGCTGGAACCGGACGACGACGCGCTGCTGCAGGAAGCGGTCAACGATTTCTGGCGGTGCGAAATCGGCGGCGGCACGCTGACACCGGACCTGGCCGCCTGCCTGCTCAAATGCAAGGACACGCCGCATTCGCTGGCGCGCCTGCTGCGGCGCCATCTGGCCAAGCCGACCGCGCGCTGCCTGTGGCCGGAGCCGGTTGACGGCGATGACGACGACGGCGCCGCCGTCACCGAACGAATCGACGCGCTGTTCGGCGCTGCCCGGGCGACCTGGCAAGCCGGGGGCGGCGCCATCCACGCGCTGCTGCACGCGGCGCTGCCGGACTTCAAGAGCGCCATCAACGCCGACAAGCTGGCCGCCGCCTGCGCCAGATGCGACACCTTCTTTGCCGCCGAACGGCCGGAGACGCTGAGCGCCGGCCTGCGCGGCGAGGCCATGAAACTGCTCGGCCACAGCCATTTGCAGGCGCAACTGAAACAGAAGCGGGAGCTGCCGGCGCATCCGTTTTTTCAGCAACTCGACCAATTGCTGACCGAGCTGCCGGCATTGCAGCAGCGGCAGGCCGACGCGCAGCAGCGCGCGCGCCTGCGCCTGCTGCGCGCGCTGCTGGAACAGGCGGGGCCGGCGCTGCGCCAGCGCAAGCGCGAACTGCGCACGGTCGCCTACGACGATCTGCTGTACAACGTCCACGAGGCGCTGAGCGGTGGCCGCTTCCCGTGGCTGGCGGCGACGCTGCGCGAGCGCTATCCGGCCGCGCTGATCGACGAATTCCAGGATACCGATCCGCTGCAGTTCGGCGTGTTCGACGCCATCTACGGCGACAGCGACGCGCCGCTGTTTCTGGTCGGCGACCCGAAGCAGGCGATCTACAGTTTCCGCAACGCCGACCTGCACACCTATCTGCGCGCCAAGGCACGCGCCGGCGCCATCCATACGCTGGCCGCCAACCAGCGTTCATCGGCCGGCCTGATCGACGGCCTGAACGCGCTGTTTTCCGCCAACCCGGCGGCCTTCATGCTGGACGGCCTCGACTACCAGCAGGTGCGCTACGGTGCCAAGCCGCGTCCGGGATTCGTCGACCGCAGCGGCGCCGAACGCGCCGACCTGCAGCTGTGGATGCTGCCGGCCGGGGACGACCAGATTTTGCTGCGCGGCGCCGCCCGCCGCGCCGCGATCGACGCCTGCGCCGCCGAAATCGCCCGCCTGCTGGCCGCCGCCCGGCAGGGCGAGGTGACGCTGGACGGCCGGCCGCTGCAGCCGGGCGACATCGCGGTGCTGGTGCGCAACCACGCGCAAGGCAGCGAGGCGCGCACGGCGCTGGCGGCGCTCGGCATCGGCAGCGTCGAACTGGCGCAGGCCAGCGTATTCGCCAGCACCGACGCCGCCGACCTCGAAGCGGTACTGGGCGCGGTGCTGGAGCCGGGCCGCGGCGGCCTGCTGCTGGCGGCGCTGGCGACGCCGCTGCTGGGCTGCGACGCCACCACCATCGCCGCGATCGGCGCCGACGACCGGCTGCTGGCGCAGCACCTGGAACGTTTCGCCGCCTACCATGAGATGTGGGAACAGCGCGGCATCGGCTTCCTGCTGCGCCAGCTGCTGGCCGAGCAGGACATCAGCCGCCGCCTGCTGGCGCGTACCGACGGCGAACGGCGCCTGACCAATCTGCTGCACCTGGCCGAACTGCTGCATCAGGCGGCGCAGCGGCTGCCGGCACCGGATGCGCTGCTGCACTGGCTGCAGACGCAACGAGGCGCAGCGGCCGCCGGCGGCGGCAGCGAGGCGACGCAACTGCGGCTGGAATCCGACGAAAACCTGGTGCAGATCGTCACCATCCACAAATCCAAGGGACTGGAATATCCGCTGGTGTTCTGCCCGCTGCTGTGGGACGGCCGCAAGCGCCCGCCGGATGGCGGCGACGGTCTCGAATACCATGCCGCCGACGGTTCCTGCGTGATCGATTTCCGCTGCGACGATGCCACCATTGCCCAGGCCAGGGCGGCGATCGACCGCGAGCAGGCGGCGGAAAACCTGCGCCTGATCTACGTCGCGCTGACGCGGGCGGCGCAGCGCTGCTATCTGGTGGCCGGCAGCTACGCCAGCCAGGTCGGCCGCAACCGTTCGCTGAAGGAAGGCACGCACAATCTGCTGAACTGGATGGTGGCCGGCGCCGGCATGAGCGCCGACGAATGGTCGGCAGCGACGCTGCAGCCGGACGCCATCGAACGCTACTGGCAGGAACTGGCGCAAGCCCATCCGGCAATCGGCCTGGCGCCGCTGCCGGACACGCCCGGACAGGCGCTGCGACTGCCGCTGCCGGCGCCGGATTCGCTGGCGGCACAACAGCTGACGGCACCGCCGCCGGCCGGCTGGCGCCTCGGCAGCTTCACGCTGCTGTCGCACGGCAGGGCGCCGGAGCGCGCCGCCAGCGACCATGACGCCGACGCCGCGCCGATACCACTGGCGCTGGATCAGGTTGAAGCCGGCGCCAATCCGGCGCCCGACGACATCCTGCGCTTTCCGCGCGGAGCGGGCGCCGGCGACTGTCTGCACGCGGTATTCGAAGCGATCGACTTCAGCCAGCCGGACGACTGGCCGCGCGCGGCGGCGCAGGCGCTGCGCGCCCATCCGCAAGCCGGGCCGGACGACCCGGCCGGGCGCCAGGCGATGATCGTGCGCATGCTGCGCGACGTGCTGGCGACGCCGCTGGCCGACGGCATCCGTTTGCGGGACATCGCACCGGCGCGGCGCCTGACCGAGCTGGAATTCCTGCTGCCGGCGCCACGGCTCGGCGCCGAGGCGCTGAATGCGCTGTTGCAGCGCGCCGGCTACGACATGCCGCCGCTGGCATTCCGCGAGCTGTCCGGTTACCTGCATGGCTTCATCGATCTGGTGTTCGAACACGATGGCCGCTACTACCTGCTGGACTGGAAATCGAATCACCTCGGCTGGCGACCGCAGGACTACGGCCATGCCGCGATCGCGGCGGCGATGGCGGCGCACCGCTACCACCTGCAATACCTGCTGTATGCGGTGGCGCTGCAACGGCACCTGCGCCAGCGGCTGCCGGACTACCACTACGAACGGCATTTCGGCGGCGTGCTGTACCTGTTCGTGCGCGGCGTGCGGCCCGACTGGCGGCTGGACGACGGCAGCCAGGCCGGCGTGTACTTCCACCGCCCGGACCCGGCGCTGCTGGCCGAACTGGACGCGCTGCTGACCCCGGCGCCATCGGAGCAACACCCATGAAAACCGCGCCGATCATCGATGGCGACGAACTGCTGGCGCACGGCTTTGCCAGCCATGTGCTGCACTGGGCAACGGAGGCGGCCGAGGCCGCCGGCCGGGAATTCGACGCGCGCGCGCAGCAGTTGCTGCGCCAGGCCGCCTTCCACGCCAGCCTGGCGACCGCCAATGGCCACGCCTGCGCCCTGCTGACCGAAATTCTCGACGACCCCAACGACGATGCCGCCGCCGCGCGCCAGCGGCTTTTGGCCAGCGGCTGCGTCGGCACACCGGAACAGCCGGGTGCGATGCCGCTGATCCTCGATCAAGCCGGACGCCTGTATCTGCACCGCTATTTCGACTACGAGCGGCGGCTGGCGCGGCGGCTGCTGGCGCCGAGCCAGCCGGCGGTGGTCGGCAGCAGCGCGCGCGCGCAGCTGGACGCGCTGTTCGCCGCCAATCAGGCGCTGCTGGCGGGCCGCCCGGACTGGCAGAAGATCGCCGCCGCGCTGGCGCTGCGCCAGCCGCTGACCATCATCAGCGGCGGCCCCGGCACCGGCAAGACCACCACCGTCGTCAACATGCTGGCCTGCCTGCTGACGCAGACGCCGGATTGCCGCGTCGCGCTGGCGGCGCCGACCGGCAAGGCGGCCGCGCGCATGCTGGAGGCGCTGCGGGCGCGCGCCGGGCACCTGCCGCCCGGACTGGCGGCGGCGCTGCCGCAGCAGTCGTACACGGTACACCGGCTGCTCGGCGCCACCGCCGAACCCGGCGTGTTCCGCCACCACGCCGACAATCCGCTGGCGCTCGACGTGCTGGTGGTCGATGAAGCATCGATGCTCGATCTGGCGCTGGCGGTCAAGCTGTTCGAAGCGGTGCCACCGACCGCGCGCATCATCCTGCTGGGCGACAAGGACCAGCTGGCGGCGGTCGAATCCGGCGCGGTATTCGCCGAACTGTGCGCCGACCCGAGCCTGTCGCCGCAGTGCATTGCCGAACTGGCGGCGCTGACCGGCATCCCGGCCGAAACGATCCGGCCGGCGCCGGCGCAAAAATCCACCGGCCTGCGCGACAGCGTGGTCTGGTTCGCCGACAACTTCCGCTTTCACGCCGACTCCGGCATCGGCCGGCTGGCCGCCGGTATCGGCGCCGGCGCGCCGCAACCGCTGCTGGACTGGCTGGCCGCGCAGGACGGCGGCGAAGTCGGCTGGCGCGACGACGACGCGGCGCAGCTTTCGGCCGCCACGCTGGAAGCGATGCTGGCCGGCTACGCTGACTATTTCGCCGCAGCGCGGCAAGCCAGCGCCGAACAGCCCGGCGCCGCTTTCGAGCGCTTCGCGGCGTTCCGCGTGCTGTGCGCCCTGCGCCACGGCGGACGCGGCGCGCTGTCGGTCAACGATGCGGTCACGGCACGCGCGCGGCCGCTGCTGGGCGCCGTCGGCGGCGACGACTGGTATCCGGGACGGCCGGTGATGGTTACCCGCAACGACTATGCGCTGCGGCTGTTCAACGGCGACATCGGTATCGCCTTGCCGGATGCCGACGGCGCGCTGAAGGTCTGTTTTCCCGAACCGGACGGTAGCTTCCGGCTGCTGACGCCGGCGCGGCTGCCGCCGCACGACACCGCGTTCGCGTTGACGGTGCACAAATCGCAGGGGTCGGAATTCGAGAACGTATTGCTGCTGCTGCCGCACCAGCCGAACCGCGTGGTCACGCGCGAACTGCTGTACACCGGCGTCACCCGCGCCCGCGCGCGGATCGCGCTGGCGGCGCCGGCGGCGGTACTCGCGCAGGCGGTCGTCACGCCGACCGTGCGCCATTCCGGCCTGCTGCAACGGATCGGCGAAATCGCCGGGCACGGCTGAAGGCGGCCTGGCGGCTGCCGCTAGAATAGCGGCCATGTCGATTCAACACGCACTCCTGACCTCGCTGCTGGAAAAACCCTCCACCGGCTACGCCCTGGCGCATCGCTTCGACCGCTCTATCGGTTACTTCTGGCAAGCCACCCATCAGCAGATCTATCGCGAACTGAACCGCATGGCCGAAGCCGGCTGGGTCCGCGCCGATGAACAGGATGGCAACGGCAAACGGCGCTCCAAGACCTACCAGGTGCTGCCGGCCGGACGGGAAGAACTGGCACGCCTGGCAAACGAATACCGCGCCGCGCGCCAGCGCCTTGGCCTGATGCCAGGCTGCCGCGTCGGCCATAGCGCCGGCTGACGGCTGACGTCCACGCCGGCCCCGGCTTCCTGCGAAAATCCCGATCGGAGCTTGCACATGCCAGACCAGTCGATTTCCTGCGTCACGCCACGCGGCTTCTTCGCGCCGCATCTCTATGCGAAGATGAAAGCCGCCGGCGCCGCTACCCAGCCCACCAGTTGCCAGATGAAGCGTCCCTCGTAGCCGGCGGACGATACACAACCCCGTTTTGGAGAACCCATGTCGGCTTACAGCTCCTTCCCCTTGCGCAGCATCCAGGACATTCGCCGCTTCGAGAGCGAAGCCACGCTGGAGCAGCGCATCTCCGCCCGCAGCGTCTACGACCTGTTCACGCAAGCCGCCGCCAGACACGGCGAGCGCACCGCGCTGACCATGATCATGAGCGGCGCCGAGGACGAAACCGCGCGGCAAATGTCGCACCGCGAATTGCTGGGTGCGATCACGCGCACCGCCAATTTCTTCTTTTCTCTGGCCGGAAACCGCCCCGGCGTCGCCTATCTGCTGCCCAATCTGATCGAAACCCACCTGAGCCTGTGGGGCGCAGAAACCGCCGGCTACGCGGTGCCGATCAACTTCCTGCTCCAGGCCGAACACATCGCCGATCTGGTGCAGGCGTCCGGCGCCAAAATCCTCGTCGCGCTGGGGCCGCACCCGGCGCTGGACATCTGGCAAAAGGCGCAGGAAGTCAAACGCCTGCTTCCCGGCCTGCACCTGGTCCAGGTCAGTCCGCCGGAGGTGCCGATCGCCGCTGGCGCGCTTTCCTTCGCCGACGGCATCCGCCAGCAATCCGCCGATACCCTGCAATTCGGCGCGCCCGGACGCGACGACGAACTGGCGGCGTATTTCCATACCGGCGGCACCACCGGCCTGCCGAAACTGGTCGCGCACACCCACCGCAACCAGATCGTCTCCGCCTTCGGCGGAGCGGTGCTGCTCGATCTGGACGAACAGGATGTGGTCACCAACGGCCTGCCGCTGTTCCACGTCGGCGGCTGCATCGTCAGTTCGCTGTCGGTCTTGATGAGCGGCGCCAATATCCTGATCCTGTCGCCGGCCGGCATGCGCAATCCGCTGATGGTGCAAAATTTCTGGAAGATCGCCGAACGCTACCGCGCCACCATCATCGGCAGCGTGCCGACCGCATTGAGCGCGACGCTGGAAGTACCGGTGAACGGCGACCTGTCGTCGGTACGCTTCGGCATCGTCGGCGCAGCCGCGACGCCGCGCTCGGTGGCCGAGCGTTTCACCCAATGCACCGGCAAGACCCTGCATGAAATTCTCGGCATGACCGAGTCCGCCGGCCTGGTATCGATCGAACCGGCGCATGCCGATCCGGTACTCGGCTCGGTCGGCCTGCGCCTGCCGTACACCGAAGTCACGGTGCGCCGGCTGGAGGCCGACGGCAGCCTCGGCGCGCCCTGCGCCCCGAACGAAATCGGCGTGATGGTGGTGCGCGGCCCGACCGTCACGCCCGGTTACAGCAACCCGGAACGCAACGACGGCACCCTCAGCCCCGGTCAGATCAACAGCGGCGACCTGGCCTACATGGACGAGCAGGAACGCCTGTTCATCGCCGGCCGCGCCAAGGACATGATCATCCGCAGCGGCCACAACATCGATCCGGTCCTGATCGAGGATGCCTGCCTGGCGCACCCGGCGATCTTGGCGGCGGGCGCCGTCAGCCAGCCGGATCGCTATGCCGGTGAACTGCCGGTCTGCTACGTCACCTTGCGCCCCGGTGCCAGCGTCAGCGTCGACGAACTGCGCGCCTTCATCGAACCGCGCATCGCCGAGCGCCCGGCATGGCCAAAGAAAATCCATATCGTCGACACCATCCCGGTCACCGGCATCGGCAAAGTCTTCAAGCCGCAACTCCGCGCCGACGCCGCCAGCCGCATGGTGCGGGAACAGCTGGAAACCCTGTTTGCCGCCGATGCCGCCGCCATCGGGATAGACGTGGTGATGGGCGGGAAGAGAGGCATGGACATCACCATCGAACTGCCGCCGGAACAGGCCGCCCGCCGTGCCGAAGTCGAAAAGCTGCTGGAAGGCTACCTGTTCGATTTCAGGGTGATCGACCGCTGAACCCTTCCGTCACAAAGCAGATGCGGCCGCCTTCCGTACCGGAACGCGGCCGCAAACGTCTGGGCCTGATGAATCAGGCCAGCGACAACGGGAAAAACAAAGGGGGAAGGAAAAATTGCGAATGATTCGCGTGCAGACACCCTGCAATCCACTTTCAGGAAATGATTCGGATCGAATCGATGGCGCGGCTGGCTGGGATCGAACCAGCGACCCTTGGCTTCGGAGGCCAATACTCTATCCACTGAGCTACAGCCGCGCGGGGGAATGCCGGGCAGGCATGAAGGATAACGGTTTTCGGCGGCGGCGTCCATGCGGAACGCCGGTTTTTCATTCCCAACAGTAAGGGTTGCGTCTATAATCAAGGGTTTGGCAAGGTATCGCGCTCGTTGATTCCGGCTCTTTTGCCCATCGCGCCCCTGCCCACCGTTTTTCGAAAAAATTGCACCGAGGGAACCATGAGTGACGCACACAACGAACACCAGTCCGGAATCAAAACCCCGAAACAGCTGATCGCGGCGGTGATCGCGGGCTTCCTGGTCCCGATCATCGGTATCGTGCTGTTGGTGCAGTACGCATCGAACGGGCAGAAGACCGGCGCCGGTTCCGACGCGCAGACTCCGGCTTCGATCGAGGCGCGCATCCAGCCGGTGGCCGATGAGGGCTTCACGCTGAAGGACGCCAACGCGCCGAAGCAGCTGCAAACTGGCGAGCAGGTATACAAGATGACCTGCGCCGCCTGCCACGGCACCGGCGCTGCCGGCGCGCCGAAGGTCGGCGATGCCGCCGCCTGGGGACCGCGCATCGCCGCCGGTTACGACAAGGTGCTGGAACACGCGCTGCACGGCCTGAACGCAATGCCGGCCAAGGGCGGCAACCCTGATCTGGACGACGTCGAAGTCGCCCGCGCGGTGGTCTACATGGCGAATCAGTCGGGTGCCAAGTTCAAGGAACCGGAAGCGCCTGCCACCAAGCCGGCCGAAGCCGCTGCCGCGACCGAAGCACCGGCTGCTGCCGCTCCGGCCGCGCCTGCCGCAGCGCCGGCTGCCGAGAGCGCCGCCGCCCCGGCCGCTTCCGCCGATGCCGGCAAGAAGCTGTACGACTCGGTCTGCATGGCCTGCCACGCCGCTGGCGTCGCCGGTGCGCCGAAGTTCGGCGACAAGGCCGCCTGGGCCGAGCGCATCAAGCAGGGCGTCGCGACGCTGGACGAACATGCGATCAAGGGCCTGAACGCGATGCCGCCGAAGGGTGGTTCGCAGGCGTCCGACGACGACGTCAAGGCGGCGGTGGCGTACATGGTTGCCGCAGTCAAGTAAGCACTACCGCTCCAAACCAAAAGCCGACCATCTGGTCGGCTTTTTTCATGGTGCGCCGCGCCGATGGTGCCCGGCACGGTTGCCTGTCGTTGCTGATTAGCGTTGCTGATATACCGGTCCTTGCGCGGTGGCGCGTTGTTCGGCGACGAAGATTTCCACCCGGCGGTTGCGGGCGCGGTTGGCGGCGCTGTCGTTGGCCACCAGCGGTTCATGCGAACCGCGTCCTTCGACGATGAAGCGGTTGGCGCCGACCCCGCGCGCGGCCAGGTAGTCACGCGTGCGGGCGGCCCGATTGACCGACAGCGGATCGTTGATGGCATCGCTGCCGGTGTTGTCGGTATGGCCGATGATGGTGATGGTGGTGGCAGGGTTTTCGACCAGGGTGGCGGCGAAGCGGTCGAGAATCGGCCGGAAATTCGGTTTGACGTCGGCGCGGCCGGTATCGAAGGAGATGTCGCTCGGGATGTCCAGCTTCAACTGGTTGTCGGCGGTCTGGCTGACCTGCACGCCGGTGCCCTGGGTCGCCTGCTCCATCTGCTGGCGCTGGTTTTCCATCCGGGTGGACCAGATGTTGCCGACCACCGCGCCGGCGGCGCCGCCGATCACCGCGCCCGCAGCGGCACGGCCGCCTCCGCCACCACCGGTGGCGGCCCCGATAATGGCGCCGAGACCGGCGCCGACGCCTGCCCCAGTGGCGGTGCCGCGCTGGGTCGGCGACATGTCGGCGCAGCCGGCGACGGCCAGCGCGGCTACCAGCGTGGGGAGGAGAATTCGAGTGCGCATCGGGTTTCCTTTATCGGTTGGAAATATTTTTCGACCCGAGCCGCCGCGTAAAAGTTCACGAAAGGCAACATTGGTCAGGAAGAATTCTGAACGGCGCCACGCCGCAGCTGCTTACTTGCGGCCGATCATCAGGCCAATCAACAGTCCGACGCCAGCGGAGATCGCCACCGCCCGCCACGGATTGTCCTGTACGTAGTCATCGGCCGAACCGGCCCATTCCTTGCCGGTATCGATCGCCGCCGACTGCGCATCCTGCGCCTTCGACAATGCGGCGTCAAGCAGGCTCAAGCCCTTGCTGCGCAACACGTCGGCCTTGTCGCCGGTGGCGGAAGTCGCTTCGCGGAACAGGTCCTGGGCATCGCGCACCAGCGAGCGCATGTCGGTCCGGGCGGTTTTCAGATGAGGGGTCAGCATCGTCGATCTCCTGTCTCAAGGTGCCGCGTTGGCGGCGGGCGGGCGCAGGCCCGGGAGGCGGCGCTTGCGGCGCCATTGCCCCATTTTGATGGATTGCGCCGAACTTGGTTGCATGAAACAGCGGCGCCGCGCGCCATCAGGCCGATACGATCAAATGCCGGGCGTGCAATCGGCGCAGTGCTCGATCTCCGGCAAACCATGCAGCAGCTGTTCCTGCAGGTCGCGCAGCGCGGTGCGCAGCCCTTCCTCGATCACCGGGTGGTAGTAGGGCATCGCCAACATCTGCGCCACCGTCATGCCGCTCTGGCAGGCCCAGGCCAGCAGGTGCGCCAGATGCTCGGCGCGCGGCCCGATCATTTCGGCGCCGAGAAAACGGTCAGAGCCGTATTCACCGTAGACGCGCAGGATGCCGCGATTCTGCAGCATCACGCGGCTGCGCCCCTGATTTTCGAACGACACCTGGCCGGTGGCGAAACGGCTGCCGTCGCGGCGCAAGGTATCCCAGTCACGGCCGACCTGGGCGATCTGCGGATCGGAAAAGACGATCGCCAGCGCCTCCTGGCGCATGCCGGGCAGGCTGCGCGGATAGCCGCCGGCATTGTCGCCGGCGATGCGGCCCTGACCGGTCGCTTCGTGCAGCAGCGGCCGCTCGTTGCTGGCGTCGCCGGCGATGAAGATGGCGCTGTCGCCGCAGCGCATGGTGTGCGGGTCGAAACGCGGCACGCCGCGTTCGTCGAGTTCGAGGCCGCTGTGCTCCAGCCCGAGCCGGTCGACGTTGGGGACGCGGCCGGCGGCGGCCAATATGAAATCGAAACGCTCGTCGCGCTCGCTACCGTCGGCGGCGCGCCAGCGCAGCACGGCGGCATCACCGTCGCGCGGGCTTTCCAGGATATCGGCGTTCAGGCGCAGATCCAGTTCGGCTCCGAAACAGGCAACGGCGTATTCCTGCAACACCGGATCGCTCAGCCGGGCGATGCGGCCGTGGCCGAACAGCGCCACCCGCACGCCGAGCCGGTGCAGCGCCTGCCCCAGTTCCAGGCCGATCGCGCCGGTGCCCACCACCGCCACCGAGGACGGCAAGGCGGTCCAGTCGAACACCTGTTCACTGGTCAGCACCAGCGGCCCGGCGCCCCGCAGCGCGGCCGGCAATTGCGGACGCGAGCCGGTGGCGATGACGATGCGGCCGGCCTCGACCACGGTGTCGTCGCCGACCTGCAGGCGCTGGCGGTCGATGAAGCGGGCGTGGCCGCGCAGGCGCTCGGCAGCAGGAATCCGCTCGACCTGGTCCAGCACGAAACCGACGAAGCGGTCGCGCTCGGCGCGCACCCGCGCCATCACCGCCGTGCCGTCGATCCGCACCGGGCCGGCCTGTACGCCGAAGCGGGCGGCGCCGGCGGCGGCATGGGCCGCTTCGGCCGCCGCGATCAGCAGCTTGCTCGGCATGCAGCCGACCCGCGCGCAGGTGGTGCCGTACGGCCCATCCTCGATCAGCAGCACCCGCTGCCCGTGCGAACGGGCGGCCCGATACGCGACCAGACCGGCGCTGCCGGCGCCGATCACGGCGACATCCACTTTCAGCGTGTTCATTGCTCCTCCTGTCGCGTCGCGCCGGCGGCGGCCGGCCAAGCGCTGCCATGCCGCAGCCGGTACCACAGCAGGCCGATCCATTCGTGCAGCGCATAGTGGGAGCGCCGCAAACCCTCGCCGTCCGGCAGGAAATCGCCGGGACGCACCGGCGCGCGGCCCAGGAACAGCGTCGGCGCCGCCACCGGCTCGAAACCGGCACGCGCGAAGATCGCCTGCGAACGCGGCATGTGCAGCGCGTCGGTCACCAGCAGCACGCGGCGGATGCCGGCGGCGAATAGCAGTTGGCCGGAATAGCGGGCGTTTTCGGCGGTGTTGTCGGAAGTATCTTCCAGCCAGCGCACCGGCACCGCGAAATCCTCGCGCAGCGAGCGCGCCATCAGCGCCGCCTCGGGTTCGGCGGCGCCGTCCGGGCTGCCGCCGGACACCAGCAGCGGCAGGCCGGTGGCGCGCTGCAAGGCGGCGGCGTAACGCAGCCGCGCCAGCGTCTGCGGATTCGGCATATCGCGCTCCTGATCGTCCGGCGCGGCGCCGACGCGGCCGCCGCCCAGCACCACGATGGCGCCGGCCTCATGCGTCGCCAGCGGCACCAGCGGCGCGCTCAGGCGTTCCAGCGGCCGGATCAGCAGCAGCGCGCCGGCCTTGGTGGAAAACAGCAGCAGCAGCGCCAGCGATGCCAGCCCGAGCGCCAGTCCGGCGCGCGGCCAGCGCCGGCGCAGCAGCAGCCCGAGCGCACAGGGAATGACCAGATTGGCCGGCGGCAGCAGCAGCGCGGCGGCGGCGTTGGTGGCGAACCAGCCGAGGTTCATCGCCGCCGGGCTCCATTCAGCGGAGGCGCGCGCATCGGCCGGTCAGCGGTGAAATTCGCCGTGCGCTTCCGGTTGGTAAGTCACTTCCAGCACGCGCAGGCGCAGTTCGCGGCCGCCCGGCGCCTGCCAGGAAATCGACTGGCCGACCGACAGGCCCAAGAGCGCGCTGCCGACCGGCGCCAGCACCGACACCGCGTCCGGCACGCCGGTCTGGCCGGGATAGACCAGCGACAGCCGGAATTCGGTGCCGCTGGCGTCGTCGATGAACTTGACCGACGAATTCATCGTGATCACTTCGGGCGGCACTTCCTCGGGGGCGACGATGGTGGCGCGGTCGAGTTCGCTCTGCAGCGCGTCGATGCCGGGCAGATTGTGATAGGCGTCGGATTCCAGCAGCCGTTCCAGCCGTTCCAGATCGAGGCTGGAAATGATGATGCCTGGGCGCGTGTCCATTCTGTTTTCCAATCGTGAGTCAGACCAAGCCCCGCGCCCGGCGCGGGACTGCCTGGTGGTTAGCATTTGGGGGAATTCGGTATTCGGAAGGGTGCATCGCCACGATGCACCGGATTTGGCCGATGTTAGGCGAGAAACGCAGCAGAAGCAAGCCGCACCCGGCCGTGCCGGATAGCCGCCTTGTCGCCGCGCAAATACCGCCGGGGAGCGGCTATTCGGCCATCTGCGGCTCGGCGATGCTGCGCAACTGGAAGCGGCCGTCGTTGTTGAACAGCCAGGTTTCGAGGATTTCGACGCGGCCGTGGCGCAGCAGATGGGCGGCCGGTTTCGGGAACGGCGCCGCCTTGCGCAGGCTCGCCAGCGCGGCGGTTTCGGTGACGCGGTCGCGGTTGGAACGCAGGATTTCGCTGCGCATCAGGCGGCCGGAGGCATCGACCTGGTATTTGACCACCACCACCGAGCGCAGCAGCGCCTGCGGGCGGCCGACGAATACCTGGACCGGACTGGTCTGGGCGATGCGGCTGGCCAGGTCGTATTTGTAGCCGGACAGCGTGGCAGCGGTGGAAGTAGCGTCGCCGGTGGTTTCCACTGCCGGGCTGGCCACCGGCGCCGTCGGCTGGGCCGGATCGAGCGAGACGCTGCTGCAGCCGGCGAGGGCGGCAAGAAGGGCGGTGGCGGCAAGGGGAACGATACGGCGGAACATGGCGGCCTCGAAGCGAAGGTGTGGCGATGGTAGCACCGCGCGCGGCGCCCGATCGGCCGAAGTCGCCGCGCTTTGGCACGCTGTTCCGGCTTTGCGGCGCTCTCCGCCAACGGTACGGGAGCTGGCCGGAATTCGACCAGAAACAGAAATAGGGGAGTATGTGTCTTTTTCGGGCAGCCCGTCCCCGTGACAGGCCGCCCACAAGGGGAGTATATGAAGTCAGTGACCGCTTACTGGCGCCGCGCGACCACCGTGGGTCGGGCCGGCGCGGCGTTCGACTTCGGCGCGCACCGCATTGCCGAGGCCGAGCGCGAAGCCGACTTCGGCAACCACGAACAGCGGTCCGATAATCAGCCCGATCAGGTCATCGACGAAGGCCGGCTTCCTGCCCTCCCAGAAATGGCCGATGAATTGCAGTACCCAGCCGAACACGAACAGGCCGATGCCGGCCGTCAGCCAGCTGGCGGTCGGCAGCGCCGCCACGCCCTGCGCGCCCCACAGCGAGGCCGCCAGCAACAGCGTCATCACCACGCCGTAGCGCAGATCGAGCGCGAGGTAATAGATCGCCGTCACCGCCGCCGCCAGCAATGCCGGCGTAACGGCAACGCCGCCCACATCGAACGCCGGACGCGACAGCAGCACGGTGATCGCGAACACGATGACCGGAATGCCGACCAGATGGGTGGCGATGTTGCGGCGGTCGCGGTGGTAGGCGGCGTATTGGGCGAGCTGATCGACCAGGGTTTTCATCGCTTGTCTCCTTGTTCTGTTTTCTGTTGCGCCGGCCAGGCGGCGATCCCGTGCAGACTATGCCAGGGCGCGCCCGCGCGTCAACCGCCTGGCGCGATGCCCGTCCGCCCGGCGCCAGGGCATTACTGTGCCGGTGCTTCGCCGCCCAGCGCCGCCACCAGCGCCGCCAGCAATTGCGCCAGTTCGCCGGTCATCAGCTGCATGTCGGCATCGAAACGCTCGTCGTCGCCAAGCCCGCCGCCGTCGGCGTTTTCCTTCAGCACGTCCAGCGGCGCGACGCGCTTGATCGCCAGCGATTCGGTCAGCACGAAGGACACGCGCTCGTTCCAGGTCAGCGCCAGCCGCGTGCACTGCTTGCCGGCGGCGATGTGGCGCCGCAGGTCCTCCGCTTCCAGCGCATGACGGGCGTAGCGCACGGTGGCGCCGCCGGTGCCCGCCGCGCGCAGTTCGGTGTCCTGATCGACGGTGAAGCCGGCCGGCGCTTCATCGGCCGCCAGCCAGCCGGTCATCGCCGCCTGCGGCGACTGCGCCACCCGCAGGTTGGTGACGGGAAACGGATCGACCGCCTTCAGCAGCAGCTTCAGGATGTCGTCGGCGCGCGCCGGGCTGGCGGCATCGACCACCAGCCAGCCGTTGACCGGATCGATCCAGACCCGGGTTTCGCGTCGCACCGAGAAGGCGCGCGGCAGCAGTTCATCGGTGACCTGCTCCTTCAGCTCCTTCATCTGCTTGCGGCCGGGGCGGAAACCCTGCTGCTCCTCGATGTCGGCGGCGCGCGCCTTGACCACCTGGTTGACCACCGAAGCCGGCAGCAGCTTCTTTTCGGTGCCGAGCTGCAGCAGGAACTGGCCGCCGACCGCATGCACCAGCCGGTCCGGCGCCGACGCCCGCGGCGGCAGCCAGCCCTGGCTCTGCATGTCGCCGTCGGCGCAGGCAGCGAACGCCTGCGGCGCCAGATACTGCTCCAGCTGCCCGGAAGTGACGGCCCAGCCGGCCGGAAGGCGATAGGTCTGCAGATTCTTGAACCACATGGGAAGCGATGCGAAAAAGCGGGAAGGGGGCGCCATTCTACACGCCGGACGGCCGGCCCTCCCCCGCAAAATTAGGGTCAGAGTCAAATTTTCGGAGGAACTGTACGTACTCCAAAAACGTGAAAGCGGGGTCGGAGTAATTTTCGCAAACCACCGCGAAAAAAAACTCCGACCCCGGTTTCACTAGCGCCATCGAAATTACGAAATTAGGGTCAGAGTCGAATTTCCGGAACTCCGGCAGGACTCGCGTCGCCGAACAGGCCGAGCTGCGCCGCCTCGCGTGCGGCCTCGTCCAGCCGCACACCCAGGCCGAGCAGCCGCACCGGCTGGCTGCCGCGCGCGAAGGCGGTGGCCAGCAGTTCGGAAAACCGCGCCGGCTGCGCGCCGTCGGCGCCGGCCACGCATTCGGCGGTGGTCTTGCGGAAATCGGCGAAGCGGATCTTGACGAACAGCTTGTGTATGTACGGCACGGCGCCGACGCGGGCAATGCGCGCCTGCAGCTGCGCGGTCAGCGCCGGCAACCGGGCCAGGCAGGCGGCCAGATCGGGCAGGTCGGTCGGGTAGGTTTCCTCGACGCTGACCGACTTGCGGATGCGGTCCGGGCAGACCTCGCGCTGGTCGATCCCCCGGCACAGTTCGTACAGGCGGCCGCCGAACTTGCCGAAATGGCGCTGCAGCTCCTCCATCGGCCAGGCACGCAGATCGTTGCAGGTGGCGGCGCCGAGCTGGCGCAGCCGTTCGGCGGTGACGCGGCCGACGCCGAACAGCTTGCCGACCGGCAGCGCGGCGACGAAGGCATCGACCTGATGCGGCTTGACCACGAACTGGCCGTCCGGCTTGTTCCAGTCGCTGGCAATCTTGGCGATGAACTTGTTCGGCGCGATGCCGGCCGAGGCGGTGATGCCGACCGATGCGCGGATGCGCGCGCGGATTTCCTCGGCGATCGCGGTGGCGCTGCGAGCGCGGCCGGCGGCGCTGACGTCCAGATAGGCTTCATCCAGCGACAGCGGTTCGACCAGTTCGGTGTAGTCGCGATAGATCGCCATCACCTGGCGCGAGGCGGCGCGGTATTTTTCCATCGCCGGCGGCAGCACCAGCAGATCGGGGCAGCGTTTCAGCGCCTGCGCGGTAGCCATCGCCGAGCGCACGCCGTAGCGGCGCGCTTCATAGTTGCAGGTGGCGACCACGCCGCGCTGGTCCGGGCGGCCGCCGACCGCCAGCGGCCGGCCGCGCAGCGACGGGTCGTCGCGCATCTCGACCGCGGCATAAAAGCAGTCGCAATCGCAGTGGATGATTTTTCGTAACGGCGCGTCCGGCATCGAGCAGGCGGGAGATGAGCGCGCCGGTGGTGGCGCGGCACCATTTTAGCCACTCCGGCGGCGTCGGCCCGGTCGGCGGCCGGCCGTGCCGGAACTACGCCTGCCGCTGGCCGCAGTTGCCGCAGAACAGGTCGCTCGGCTGAATCTCGGCGTGGCAATTGGCGCACGTGGCGCTGGCGGCCGGCGTGGCGGAATCGGCCGGGGCGGCCAGCTGCACCGGTTCGGCGCTTGCTGCGGCGTTCGCGCGCGCCTGCTGTTCCAGCCGCTCTTGGGCGGCGGCCCGCGCTTCCTCGTTGCGGCGCTTCAGTTCTTCACCGCGGCGCCGCGCCTCGTCGGCCACCTGCTGCGCCCGTTCCCGGGTTTTGGCGACCATCGCCTCCATCGCCTGCTGGGCAGCGGCGGTATCCAGGCCGGCGCTGACCTTCAGGTAGGTCAGCGAGACGCCGAACATGCACATCGCCATGTAAAGCGTGAAGCCGACCAGCGCGACGATCGCCAGACCGACCATGCCGGCGACCACCAGGCCGTTGTCGAAGTGGCCGTACATCAGCGCATCCACCGACAGCGTGTTCAATCCACCCATCATCTGCGGACCGAGGATGCTGGCCGACAGGCCGCCGATCATGCTGCTGCCGGCGGTCAGGAAGCCGAATACCAGCAGGCTGATGATGCCGGTCGCCAGCACCAGCAGCAGCAGGTTCAGGAAGGCTTCCAGCGGCCGCTGGGTGGCCAGCGCCCACAATTGCGACAGCGCGCTTTTCAGCGAATGCCCTTCCCACAGCGCCGGCGCCGCCAGGCTGGCGATCACGTAGCTGCCGAGGATCAGCAGCGCCGCCGCGAACACCAGCACCGGCAGCGCCACCATGTACAGGATCGCGCCGATCACCGGAATCTTGCAGACGAACAGGATCAGCGCGGCGATCGCGGTGAACACCAGCATCGCCAGCAGCACCAGTATCCCCAGTCCGATCATCCGCAGCACCACCATCGGGCTGGCCAGCAGCGCGCCGGCAACGCCGCTGACCGGGCGGCCGGCAGCCTGTTCCATGAACTGGATGCCGGCCGCGCTGATGCCGAACAGCAAGGCCAGATAACCGAGCAGGCCGAGCAGGAAAATCAGCGGAACGACCCCGCTCTTGAAACCGGCGCCGGCCAGCACCGCGCTGGTGATGAAGGTCAGCAGCAGGGTGGTCATGCCGGCCCGGTTGCGCCAGGCGTCGCCCAGCCGCAGCAGGCTGTATTGCGGGGTGGTGGTGCCGATTTCCATGTAGTGTCTCCGTCGAGGGGTGGATCGTGTCGGGCCAGGCCCGGGTGCGGCATCAGTAGTTGGTGGTTTCCTGCGCTTTCACGCATTCCGGCACTTCGCCCCAGTGGTTGCCGTCGCCGCAGAAGCGGAACTTGGCGTGCTCGCCACAAAGGCCGCGGCTGATGAAGTTGTCCTTCTCGGCGCAGCGGCGCAGTTCGGCCTTCAGGCCGGCGTACCAGTCCGGCGCGGCGGGAACGGCCGGCGCCGCCTCGCTGGCTGCGGGCGCCGGACGCGGCTTCGGCGGGATGGGTTCGTCGCGGCTCCTGGGCGGCTCGACCGCACGCTCGGCCCTGGCCGGTTTCTTCTCGACCGGTTTGACTTTCTTTTCCGGGACCACCGGGGCAGCGGGCTCCGGCGCCGGCGTCGGAGCGGATACCGGTTCCAGCGCGGACGCGGGCGTCACCACGGCATCTGCGGCAGGCGCTGGCTCAACCGGCGCATTCGCTTCCTCGACCACCGGCGGAGCGACGGCTGCTTCCGGGGCTGGCTCGGTGGCCGGCGCCGGATCGAAGCTGACGGTATTGGATTCCGGCGCGGCTTCGCGGCCGAACTTCCAGTAGCCGGCGGCAGCGGCGCCCAGCAACAGCAGCAGAATGACGCCGACGATCAGTCCCCGCCGGCCGCCGCCGGCGACGGCCGGCGGTGCGGCTGGATCGGCTGGAATCGGCGCCGGGGCTGGAGCTGGAGCGGCAACCGGGGGCGGCGCGGCGACCCCAGCCGCCGGCTGCATCGATTGACCGCAACCGACGCAAAAGCGGCCACCCGGCGCATTCGGCGCCTGGCAATGCGGACAGGGAATGGTGGATGCCGGAGGAGGCGGCGGCGGCGAAGTCAGCATCTGGCCGCAGGCGCGGCAGAATCTGGTTCCATCGGCGTTCTCGGCCTGGCAATGCGAACATGTGATCACACGATTCTCCCTGATCGACGTGCTATGAACGAAACTGGGTTGCTGCCGCTTTGGCATGGCATTCTAGCAACTCCATAAATACCGCAGGGAAATAGTTGCAACGCCAGCCGGCGTCCGGAGCGTCACCTTGCCCGCCGGAATCGACCTTGCCACTGCGCAATCTTGCCGTACACGGATTTTTTCCCGCACGCGGCGATCAGACCTGTAATTCATGCAAAGGAGAGCCATGAATCCGCTCGAAAACTCGCTCGACCTCGGCCTGATCGGCAATTCGCGCACCAGCGCGCTGGTGGACCGGAACGCCAGCATCGTCTGGTGGTGTTATCCGTATTTCGACAGCGATCCGCTCTGCTGCGCGCTGCTGCAGCCGAAACCGGATGCCACCGGGGACAGCGCCGCCGGCGCGGCCGAACCGTTCGGCGTGATCGGCATACAGTTCGACGGCGCGGTGCTGGTCGACCAGCATTACGAAAAAAATACCGCGATCCTGTCCAGTCGCTTCGCCGACGCCGCCGGCAACGCCATCGAGGTGACCGATTTCGCGCCGCGCTTCTACCACTACGGCCGCACCTTCGCGCCGTCGATGCTGGTGCGGATCATCCGCTGCACGGCCGGGCGGCCGCGCATCGCGCTGCGGGTGCGGCCGGCGATCCGCTACGGCGAGGCGCCGGCGATCGCCCGCCACGGCACCCACCACATCGCCTACCTCGGCTCGACGCAGGCGATGCGGCTGACCACCGATGCCTCGATCTCGGCGGTCAGCGAGGAACGGCCGTTCTTCCTGCGCGACAGCGTGACGCTGTTGATGGGGCCGAACGAAACGGTCGAGGGCGCGCCGGCCGAAATCGGCCGCTCGTTCTACGAAAAAACCCAGCTCTACTGGCACCGCTGGGTACGCAACCTGGCCATTCCGTTCGAATGGCAGGACGTGACGATCCGCGCCGCCATCACGCTGAAGCTGAACGCCTTCGACGACACCGGCGCGGTGATCGCCGCCGTCACCACCTCGATCCCCGAGGCGCCGCACAGCGGCCGCAACTGGGATTACCGCTACTGCTGGCTGCGCGATGCCTACTTCGTGGTGAACGCGCTGAACCGGCTCGGCGCCACCGGCACGATGGAACGCTATCTGCAGTACATCCTGAACGTGATCGCCGACACCCGCGACGCGCCGCTGCAGCCGGTCTACGGCATCCGCCGCGAGGCGGCGCTGGACGAGCGCGACATGCCGGCGCTGGCCGGCTATCGCGGCATGGGGCCGGTGCGCACCGGCAACCTGGCCTATTACCAGTTGCAGAACGACGTGTTCGGCGCCGCCGTGCTGGCCGGCACCCATGCGTTCTTCGACATGCGACTGGCGCGCCCGGCCGACCGCCGCCTGTTCGAAGATCTGGAACGGCTCGGCGAACAGGCGGTGCGCAGCTACAACGTGCCGGATGCCGGCATCTGGGAACTGCGCGGCGCGCGCCGCGTGCACACCTTTTCCAGCATCATGTGCTGGGCCGCCTGCGACCGGCTGGCCGGCATCGCCCGCCGGCTCGGCCTGACCGAGCGCGCCGACCAGTGGGAAATGCACGCGCAACAGATCCACGCGGAAATCTGCGAAGCCGCGTGGAACCCGCAGCTCGGCAGCTTCGTCTCCACCTTCGGCGGCGAGCATCTGGACGCCAGCCTGTTGCTGATGGCGGAAATCCATTTCCTGGCGCCGACCGACCCGCGCTTCGCCGGCACCGTGCGCGCCGTCGAAAAGACCCTGCGGCGCGGCGACTTCCTGCTGCGCTACGACGAGGAGGACGACTTCGGCCGCCCGGAAACCGCCTTCCTGGTTTGCTCGCTATGGTGGATCAGCGCGCTGGCGCAGATCGGCGAAACCGAACGCGCCCGCAAACTGTTCGAAGGCGTGCTGGCGCGCCGCAACCACCTCGGCCTGCTGGCCGAGGACGTGGTGCCGGAGACTGGCGAGCTATGGGGAAATTTCCCGCAGACCTACAGCATGGTGGGCTTGCTGCAGTGTGCCGCGAGGTTGAGCATGTCGTGGGATGAGGCGTATTAGGGAGGACCGCCGGGCGTTACCGCGAAGTGGAAACGGTAGCGGTTCGCGGCGAACGACGCTGGGGGAACGCATGCGTTCCCGCTTTCGCCGGAACGACAGGTGGATGAGTTGGCGACAACCCGATAAATCCGGAATAACGGGAGTATGAGACAAAAATGACCATCCCACGCCCGTCCCTGAGCATGGAATCAGGGAGTATCGACACACCTCCTACCTTCATCGGCGCCCTCGACATCGGCGGCACCAAGATCGCCGCCTGCGTCGCCGATGCCAGCGGCCCGCTGGCGCGGGTGACGCAGGCGACCGTCAAGAGCGGCAGCGAGCGCGCGGTGGCCGAGCAGGCGGTGGCGCTGTTGCACGCCGCCTGCCGCCAGGCGCATGTGGCGCCGGAGCAGGTGCGCGATCTCGGCGTGTCGTCGTGCGGGCCGTTCGTGCGCAACGACGGCATGCTGGCGCTGGTCACGCCGAATCTGTGCGGCGGCAGCGGCGCGCCGGGGCTGCCGAACGACTGGCAATCGATTCCGCTGGAGCAGGTGCTGCGCGAGCACTATCCGAACGTCGCCATCGACAACGACTGCGTCGCCGCGCTGATCGGCGAACGCACCTTCGGCGCGCTGCAGGACGAGCCGGATTGCGCCTACGTGACCTGGAGCACCGGCATCGGCTTCGGCCTGTGCGTCGATGGCCACGTGCTGCGCGGCAAGCACGGCAACGCCGGCCACGCCGGCCACATGCTGATGAGCGAGCGCTCCGACGCGCTGTGCGGCTGCGGCAATCGCGGCGATCTGGAGGCGCTGGTATCCGGCCGCAACCTGGAGCAGCGCTTCGGCAAGCCGGCGGCCGCACTGTTCGCGGCGGCGGCGGCCGGCCAGGTGGCCGAACGGGCAATCCTGGCGCAGGCGGCGCACTGGTTCGGGCGCGCGCTGTACAACCTGGTGGCGACGCTGGACCTGCGCCGCATCGTCATCGGTGGCGGCGTCTGGAGCCACCATGCCGACTGGCTGGCGCCGCTGGTGCAGGCCGAGATCGATCAGCATTTCCCGACCTTGACCCAGGGGGTAACGATAGGACCGGCGCGGCTCGGACCGCTGGTGGCCGATGTCGGCGCCTTCTGTCTGGCGCTGCCGCCGGACTGGCTGGCCGACTGGCGCGCACGCCAGCCGTGGCAACGGCTGGCGGCGTGACCGCGCTCAGTCGTCGGCGGCGGCCAGCCGCAGCGTGTACTGGCCGGCCTTGTCGTCGCGCACCATGGTCAGCAGGTGGCGCTGCTGGGCGTCCTCGACCAGTTCCTTGAACGAACGGTAGCCGTAGCTGCTTTCACTGAAACCGGGACGGCGCCGCTGCATGGTCGGCTTGACCATCGAATACCAGACGCGCTCCTCGCCGCGCTCGGCCGACAGGCCCTCGACCGTCTCGACGATGAATTCCAGCGCTTCCTGGCGCCGTTCCTCGTCACCGCGTTCTTCCTTGTCCTCGCCTTTCCTGGCCGGCTTTTTGGCGGCGGCCTTCGGCGCCTTGGCCTTCTTTTCGGCGCGCCGGCGCTGTGCTTCCTGGGCCCGCACCAGATCGTCGTAGAAGATGAATTCGTCGCAGTTGGCGGCCAGCAGGTCGGAGGTCGAATCCTTGACGCCGATGCCGATCACGTACTTGTTGTTCTCGCGCAGCTTGGACACCAGCGGCGAAAAATCGGAGTCGCCGCTGATGATGACGAAGGCATCGACGTGCTCCTTGGTGTAGCAGAGGTCGAGCGCATCGACCACCATGCGGATGTCGGCCGAGTTCTTGCCGGACTGCCGCACGTGCGGAATCTCGATCAGCTCGAACGCCGCCTCGTGCATGGTGCTCTTGAAATCCTTGTAGCGCTCCCAGTCGCAGTAGGCCTTCTTGACCACGATGCTGCCTTTCAGCAGCAGCCGTTCCAGCACCTTGCGGATGTCGAACTGCGCATAGCGGGCGTCGCGCACGCCGAGCGCGATGTTCTCGAAATCGCAGAACAGCGCCATGTTGGTGAATTCGGCTTGGCTCATCTCAGATGCCCATGCGCGCCAGCGCGTCGGCGACTTCGCGCAGCGCCGGCTCCAGGTGCGGATGGCGCACCGCGAAGCGCGCGCCCAATGCCTGCGCCTGCTCCAGCAGCCGGTTGCCGTCCGGCGCCGCGGCCGCGCTGGCACTGTCGCGCGCCAGCAGCTGATGAATGTCGCCGTCGAGCGACTGCAGCAGCGCGCGCAGTTCCGGATCGACGTCGGCGGTCGCTTCCAGGCGCGCCTGCAGCTGCTTCAGCGACTGTTTCAGGTTTTCGGTTTCCATCGATGCCTCCCATCCAGATAAAGGTCTTGCCCATCGCCACAGTGTAGCAGCCGGGCGGCGCGCTTCAGGGCACGCTCAGGGTACGCTTCACGGCGCATTTCCGCCGTTTGGCGCCGCCTGCGCGCGGCCGGTCGCATCGCGCTGGACCGCCGCCGCCGGCACCGGCAAGATGCCGCCATTCCCCTTCCCGACTGGAGACATCATGCTGCAACAAATCGTTCTGCACACCCCGCTGTGGGTCTGGGCGCTGCTGGCGTTTTTGGTCTATCGCGGCCTGATCGCCGCCGGCGGCCGCGAAGTGCCGCTGAAAAAGACCCTGATCATTCCGCTGCTGATGTTCGCGCTGTCGCTGCACGGCACGCTGTCGGCGTTCGGCCCGCAACTGTCGACGCTGGCGCCGTGGCTGCTCTGTCTGGCCATTGGCGCGGCGCTGGCCTGGGCGCTGTTCCGACGCGACGCGGTGCGGCCGTATCCGCGCCGTGGCAGCGTCTACCTGCGCGGCAGCTGGCTGCCGATGGCGCTGATGCTGGCGATCTTCGCCACCAAGTACGCGGTCGGCGTGCTGTTGGCGCTGCAGCCGCAGTGGGCGCAACAGGCCGGTTTCGCGCTGGCCGTGTGCGCGCTGTACGGGCTGTTCAGCGGTATTTTCGTCGGCAAGATGCTGCGCATCCTGGCGCTGTACCGCGCCGCCGCCGAGGCCGAAGCGGCAACGGCGCCGGCCCTCGCCTGAGCGTTCAGTAGTGCGGCGGCCGCTCGTGCGGCAGCCGTTCGCCGGGCTCCTCGGTGCGGCGGCGCAATTGCTCGGCCAGCGCCGCGCACAGCGCCTGCAATTCATCGATCTTGCGCTGCTGCGCGTACAGCGCCTGGTTCAGTTCATCCAGCAGGTCTTCCTGGCGCGTCAGCTTGATTTCGATCTCGATCAGCCGTTCTTCGTTCATCTTGTGGTTTCCGTTACCGCCGTGCGCATGGCACGGCGTCAATAGTCGGCCTTGGTGGCAGTCTTCACGCATTCCGGCACCTGGCCCCAATGGTCGGGGCCGCAAAAATGGAATTTGGCCTTTTCCTTGCAGTAGGTGCGGCTGAAAAAATTATGGCTGTCGATGTCGCAGCGCCGCAGTTCGGCCTTCAGGCCAGCGTACCAGACGGGCAGGGCAGGGCGGGCCGGCGGCGGTTCGGCTGCCGGCGCTGCCGGGGCAACCGCCGTCGTGGGCGGTTCGGCGGGCGCAGGCGACCTGTGCACGGTTTTGCCGGCCTTGCGCGTCGGCGCCGGATGCGCCGGCACTGGCTCCGCCGGCTGCGATGCGGCGCCCGGCCGGGGCGGCGGCAGTTCGGCCGCAGGCGCGCCGGGCGGCGCCGGCGTGCCGGCCGGCGCGACGACAGCCGGCGGCAGCGGCGGTTCGCCGGCCAGCAACGGCGGCGCGGCATGCTCCTGATTCCAGTAGATTCCCAGCACCACCGCCGCCGCCAGCGCGGCGCCGAACAGCAGACCGCCGCCGCGCCGCGCGCTTGGCGGCGGCGGATAGTTGCGCGCCAGGGTTTCGATCGGCACCGCCGGTGCTGCCGTCAACTGGCCGCAACGACCGCAAAAACGCGCGCCCGGCGCCAGCGGCGCCTGGCAGTGCCGGCAGCGCGGACTGTCGGCGATGGCATCGACAGCGGCGACGGCGGTGGCGCCGCTAATGTTGTGGGCGGCGGCGATGGCGGCCGCCGGCGTCGTCAGCAGGTGGCCGCAGGCACGGCAGAACGCAGCGTCGTCCTGATTCTCGGTGCCGCAGTTGGAACAGCGCATGGCTGGCGTCTCCCGGTCTGGCAGGCCGCCGCGCGGCGGCCGTGTGCCTGAAATTCTAGAGCGGTTCCGCTGCGGCCGCCGTGGCGCCGTGGTTTGCGCCGGTGTGCGAAAATCCGGGAAAACGTGCTGCCCAGTCTGCCACGACGCACATACCCCCCTTGCTGGCAGCCTGTCACGGGCTCCAGCCCTGCGAAGTTGAGGCATACTCCCATTGTTTGCGGAGGCGCCCCGATGCAGCGCCGATCCGCCGTCATTCCTCTGCCAGCACCGCCGCCGCCCGCCCGGCGGCCACCAGCACCAGTTTCAGCCGCGCGCGCGTCATGCCGACGAACAGCTTGCGCAGCGCGCGTTGGTCGAGCTGCCCGAAATCGATCTCGGAAAAAATCACCGCCGGCGCCGACTGGCCCTTGAAGCGGTATACCGATTCGGCCAGCAATTCGCCGTCGCGGAAGACCGGATTGCCGAACAGGTCGTAGTCGCCGGTGAAGGATTTCAGCGTGTGCGCGCCGAGCGCGTCGAGCCGCAGCAGCGCCGATTTTTCGCGGCCGTGATATGAGATCAGCGCAATGTCGCCGCGCCGGAAGCCGGCCGCCAGACAGGCGCGAATCGCCTGCTTGGTCTGGTTGTACAGCGCCGCGGTATCGCCGTCCGGATAGGCCAGCAGTTCGACGTCAGCGCCTTCGAACGGACTCATCGGCTCGACCTCGCCGGCGGCGCCGATCGCCGCCAGCCGCTCGACGATGCGGCGCGGGCTGCGATAGTTGGACGGCGCCCGCAGCGTCACCCAGCCGGGCAGCGCCACCGCCTCGCGGCCATACAGATCCTGCATCCTGTCTTCCAGCCAGAGCGCGCGGCCGCCGTCGTTCAGGAGCCGCAGCAGCGCATCGCACCAGGCCTGGGAAAAATCCTGGCCCTCGTCGACGATCAGCACGTCGTAGTTCCAGTCCGGCGGCAGCGGCTCATTCGCCAGCGCCGCTTCCATCGCGGCCCAGACCGTCGGCGAGCCATAGTCCGGCGTACGGCCGCGCGCCCGCACGAAGGCGTCGCACAGCAGATGGAAGCTGGCGACCCGCCCGCCTTCCGGCATCAGCCGGCGGATGTGGTCGGCCAGCGGGCGGTTGTAGCAGACATACAGCGGCCGCCGGCCGGCATCCAGCGCGGCGCGGTATTCGGCCAGCGCCAGCTGGGTCTTGCCGCTGCCGGCGGTGCCGAGCACGCGCAGCCGGTACGGCTCGAATTCCAGCCGCCGCGCCCATGCCGCCAGGCCGCCGGCCAGGCGCGTCACCAGCGTGGCGGCGTTGCCGATCATCGCTGCCGGATCGGGACTCAATTCCAGCACCTCGCCGAAGAAGCGCGTCACGCGCGCCAGCTGTGGCGTTTCCCCGGCCAGCGGCAATAGCCGGCCGATCGCGCCGGCCAGCGAATCGCCGGCGCCGGCGTCGATGATGCGCTCCGGCGCGATGCCGGCCAGTTGCGGCTGTTTGACGTGGTAGTCCGGGCAGTACAGCAGGTAGTCGATCGCCAGCGGTTCGCCGTGATTGCCGAAACGGCTTTTCAGCGCATTCACGGTGCGGACGATCTGCAGCGGGATTTTCTTTGGCTTGTTCGGGTAGTTCTTCACCAGACCTTCCGGGGTCTCGGTCAGGAAACCCGACTTCTGCTCGATCAGCAGCACCCGGCCATCCGGCGCCACCACGATGAAGTCGATCTCGCCGTAGGCGGAAAAACCCTTTTCGATGCGCGTCCAGTGGACGCCGTGATAGATGTGATAAGGCGCCTCGGCCAGCGCCGCCTCCAGCATCTTCAGGGTTTCGATCTCGCGCGCGGCGGCGCCGGTGACGGCCAGTTCGCGCCAGCCGGAAGGATGAATCTGGGCCATGATGGACAGGGAACCAAGCGGTGAAGCGGGCGCCCCATGTGCCCGCCGACGCCACATGCTACCCCAATGCCATGCCGGCAACGGCGGCAAATAAAGGCTGCGCCGGCGCGCCGGCATCCCGTAAAATCGTCCAGTCCGCGCGCCTGTGCGGCCGCCCGCCTCCCGTTTTCCACCATGCAAGCAATCGCTCCCGGCACCATCATCTTTCATCGCCATCGCGGCTACGGCGTGATCGTCTCGGTCAATCTGCTGACCGGCTGGATCTCGGCGCGCTTCGGCAATGAACTGCGCACGCTCGACCTGAACCTGTCGTCCGACGAGGTCCAGCACGCCGACGGCGAGCCGATCCGCTTCCGCCACGCGCCGCCGGACCGCATGCCGCACGCGCGGCTGATGGGCATGGTGCGCGAGCTGCACCGCGCCGGCTACCAGCGGCTGTATCTATATAGCTGGCCGAAACCGTCCGGACTGCACTGGCGCTGGCAGCTGTTCTGCGGCCCGCGCGACTGGCTGCAGCGGCCCTGGCGCGAAGGCTGGTACGGTTCCGGTGCCGATTACAACTTCAATCCGGTACTCGGCTGGGGCGAGGCACCGGGCGCCGCGCCGGCCGAACTGGCCAGCGCGCTGGCGCGCTTCGACCCGCAAGGCATGGCCCAAGCGCTCGGGCGCGACGAGGATCACGCCGCCTGGTTCGATGCCGTGTGCGCGGCGCTGCTGCCGGATTACGCCTTCAGCCTCGGCTGGGAACCCGGCAGCCCGATGCCGGAGTCGCTGCCGGTGATCGCGGTGCGACGCAACCTGCCTCCGTACGCCGGCCCGGCGCTGCCGTGGCCGCCCGGCTGGGCCGGCCTGTGGCGCGCCGGCGGCCGGCCCGCCGAAGGACCGCGCCTGCCGCACGGCATGCCACCGGCGCTGGCCGCCGGCCGCTCCTGAACCCGCTCCGGCGCCCGCCCGCGCTTGACGGCGCGCAAGGAAAACGCCATGCCGGCGCCATTTCCCGAGCTGCCAACCGGGGCGGTTGGGCCGCAAGGCCCACCGGGTGTAGAATCCGAGGTTCCGTAGCACCGACCGGCCGCCCGCGCATCACAATTGCCGGGCTTGGCATCGCGGCGCGGGACACACTCCCGCGCCCCCGACCCTGACGGACCGAACCGCCGCCGCGCAGCCGCTGCGCCCGCAGCCCTCGACGTTCGACCGCCGCGCCGAAGACGGGCAATCCCGCCGCTGCCGTGCCGCTACGCCCCTTTCTCGTCATCAGGCATTGGAGGTTTTATCGTGAATCAACCCGCTATGGGCGGCGTCGCTGCCATCAATCCGCCGGCTTACGTCCAGCATCGCAAACTGATCAACTGGGTCGCCGAAATCGCCGCGCTGACCAAGCCGGAGCGCGTCTACTGGTGCGACGGCTCGCAGGAAGAATACGACCGCCTGTGCGGCGAAATGGTCGCCGCCGGCACCATGAAGAAGCTGAATCCGGCCAAGCGCCCGAACAGCTACCTGGCCTGCTCCGACCCCGACGACGTCGCCCGCGTCGAAGGCCGCACCTTCATCTGCAGCGAACGCAAGGAAGACGCCGGTCCGACCAACAACTGGATGGCTCCGGCCGAAATGCGCGCCACGCTGGCGCCGCTGTTCGACGGCTGCATGCGCGGCCGCACCCTGTACGTGGTGCCGTTCTCGATGGGTCCGCTGGGCTCGCCGATCGCCCACATCGGCGTCGAACTGTCCGACAGCCCGTACGTGGCGGTCAACATGCGCATCATGACGCGCATGGGCCGCGCGGTCTATGACGTGCTGGGCGCCGACGGCGAATTCGTGCCTTGCGTGCATAGCGTCGGCGCGCCGCTGTCGCCCGGCCAGCAGGACGTCGCCTGGCCGTGCAATCCGACCAAGTACATCGTCCACTATCCGGAAAGCCGCGAAATCTGGTCGTACGGCTCCGGCTACGGCGGCAATGCGCTGCTCGGCAAGAAATGCCTGGCGCTGCGCATCGCCTCGACGATGGGCAAGAAGCAGGGCTGGCTGGCCGAACACATGCTGATCCTCGGCGTTGAAAACCCGCAGGGCCAGAAGCACTACGTCGCCGCCGCCTTCCCGTCGGCCTGCGGCAAGACCAACTTCGCCATGCTGATCCCGCCGAAGGGCTTCGAAGGCTGGAAGGTCACCACCATCGGCGACGACATCGCCTGGATCAAGCCGGGCGCCGACGGCCGCCTGTACGCGATCAACCCGGAAGCCGGCTATTTCGGCGTCGCTCCCGGCACCAACGACAAGACCAACCACAACTGCATGGCGTCGCTGGCGGAAAACACCATCTTCACCAACGTCGCGCTGACCGACGACGGCGACGTCTGGTGGGAAGGCATGACCAAGGAAGCGCCGGCGCACCTGATCGACTGGCAGGGCCGCGACTGGACGCCGCAGATCGCCGCCGACAACGCGGTCAACGGCAAGCCGCGCGCCGCCGCCCATCCGAACGCCCGCTTCACCGTGGCCGCCACGCAAAACCCGGTGATCGATCCGGCCTGGGACGATCCGGCCGGCGTGCCGATCTCGGCCTTCATCTTCGGCGGCCGCCGCTCGACCACGGTGCCGCTGGTGACCGAAGCGCGCGACTGGGTCGAAGGCGTCTACATGGCCGCCACGATGGGCTCCGAAACCACCGCCGCCGCCGCCGGCCAGATGGGCGTGGTGCGACGCGATCCGTTCGCGATGCTGCCGTTCGCCGGCTACAACATGAGCGACTACTTCCAGCACTGGCTCGACCTCGGCAAGAAGATCGCCGCCACCGGCGCCGCGCTGCCGAAGATCTACTGCGTCAACTGGTTCCGCACCGACGCCGACGGCAAGTTCGTCTGGCCCGGCTTCGGCGACAACATGCGCGTGCTGAAGTGGATGCTGGACCGCATCGACGGCAAGTCCGGCGGCGTCGAAAACATCTTCGGCGTCAGCCCGGAATATGGCGATCTGCGCTGGGACGGCCTGGATTTCTCGCCGGCCCAGTTCGACCAGATCACCTCGATCGACCGCGCCGCCTGGCAGGCCGAACTGAAGCTGCACAGCGACCTGTTCGAACAGCTGAAGCACAACCTGCCGGCCGAACTGGCGGCGACCAAGGCAAAGCTGGAACAGAAGCTGGCGGCCTGAGGAAATACTCGCGCCCGATCAAAACCGGCTGCTGCGGCAGCCGGTTTTTTCATGGCGGGAAATGAAACGAACTATCCGTTCGCGCAGGCGGGCGGCGGCTGGAAACCGCCGATGCGGCGCGCCAGCAGGCGGGCGAACTGGATGCAGGTCAGATCGCCGTATTCGGGACCGATGATCTGCACGCCGATCGGCAGGCCATCCGGACTGGTGCCGATCGGCGCCACCGTCGCCGGCAGATGCGCCAGCGCCGGATAGCCGCACCAGAAGAACTGTCGGCGCAGCGGTATCTCCGCGCCATTCACCATCAGCATGCGGTCGAACGGTTCGCCGCTCTGGTGATGGGTCGGCGCCACTGTCGCCGCCACCGGCGTCAGCATCACGTCATGGCCCTGGAAGAATTCCTCCCACAGCAAGCGCATCTGCTGCCGCCGTTCATTGGCGATCAGCCATTCCCGATGCGTCAGCGTGACATCACGCGGCACCCAGGTGGCCGGGTCGCCATCACCGGCCGACAGCGCGACCGCCTGACGCTGCATCTCCCGATAGCTGTCTTCCGGCACGCGCGCCGACAGCGCCGAATCGAGCAGCCGGTGGAACAGCCGGTCGGCTTCGGCCGTTTCGAACTTCGGCCGCGCCCGTTCGTCGACGCGCACGCCGGCACGGCGCAACTCCTCGACCACATGTTGCAGCCGATCCCGAATCACCGCGTCCACTGGCGCATGCGCAGTGTCAGCCAGCACGGCGACACGGAAATCCTGCAGCCGGCGCTGCCCTGGCCGTGGCAGGCGCACGCGCCAGGCGGCGGCGTCGCGCCGGTCCGGGCCCGCCATCACGCGCAGCGCCAGCGCCAGATCCTCGGCGCTGCGCGCCATCGGCCCGACCGCCGCCAGATCCGGCATGGCCTGCCGCCCCGGCGCCTGCTGCCCCCTCGGCGTGATCAGATGATAGGTCGGCTTGTGGCCGTAGACGCCGCAGTAGTGGGCGGGAGTACGGATCGACGAGGCGATGTCGCTGCCGACTTCCAGCGCGGTCATGCCGACCGCCAGCGCGGCGGCGGCGCCACCCGACGAGCCGCCCGGCGTATGCGCCGGATTCCACGGATTCGAAGTCGTGCCGTACAACGCGTTATAGGTCTGCAGATCACCAAGGAAATACGGTACGTTGGTCTTGCCGAACACGTTGGCGCCGGCCGCCGCCAGCCGCTCGACGCAGACGGCGCTGCGTGCCGGCCGGTAGTCCTTGAATTCCGGCGCACCCCAGGACGTCACCATGCCGGTCACGTCGAAGGATTCCTTCACCGTCATCGGCACGCCGTGCAGCGGCCCCAGGATTTCCCCCCGCGCCAGGGCGTGGTCGGCGGCATCGGCACGTCGGCGCGCACCGGCGGCGTCCAGCTGGATCACCGCATTGAAGCTCGGGTTGTAGCGTTCGATCCGTTCCAGATAGTGCTCCAGCGCTTCGCGGCAACCGATGCGGCCGGCGCGGATTTCGGCCGCCAGCCAGCTGGCCGGACGCAACGCCCACTCGATCTTAGCCATTGGCTGCTCCCGGATCGAGGCGATCGGCCCAGCGCCGCAGGCGCGCCGCCATGCGTCCCCGCAATGCGCCCCAGATCAGCGCCATCGGCCGCAGTTCGACGGTCTGCAGCGGCGGCGCTTCGGCCGGCGGTGCCGTGCCATCGACCGCCGCCTGCGCGCTGGCGGCGCTGGCATTCAGTCGAATCTGCAGGTTTTCGGCGAACACCGCGGTCAACCGCGCCGCCACGTCCTGCACGATGTTGCCGCGCGCGAACTGGGCCAGCGCCCCGGCCAGAACGATGTCGGCCTGGATCTGCACCTCGCTGGCATCGCCATCGGCCGGCTGCACCGCGTAGGTCATACGCGCCTTGGCGCGGGAGTTGCTGCGGCCATCGACACCGGTCCAGTCGACCGTGCCGATACGCGCCTCGGCATCGCGCTCGACCACCGCTTCGCCGGCGAACGCGGCCGACAGCGGTCCCAGCTTGACCTTCATCCGCCCCTTGTAATGCTTGCCGTCGGCCGAGTCGTCCAGCTCCGCGCCCGGCAGGCACTGGATCGCGAACGGCGCATCGGCCAACGCGTTCCAGACGATGTCCGGGCTGTGCCGGACACGAAAATTCTGCTTGATTTCCATTGCTATTCTCCGTGCCTGGCGGTGCCGTCCGCGCCAGCCGACAGCGTCTCTGCGGCCGAGCGGCAGGCGCGCACGATGCCGGCGTAGCCGGTGCAACGGCACAAATTGCCGCTCATTTCGACACGCACACGCTGCTCCGGAATTCCCGGATGCCGCCGCAGCATGTCGCGCGCCGAGATCAGCATTCCCGGCGTGCAGAAACCGCACTGCAAGCCGTGTTCGGCATGGAAGGCCGCCCGCACCACCTCCATCTGCGGATCGTCGTCAAACCCTTCGATCGAACGGACTTGCTGGCCGTCGCAGGCAACCGCCAGCGTGATGCAGGAACGGGCGATCTCGCCATTCAATTCGACCGTGCAGGCGCCGCATACGCCATGCTCGCAACCAAGGTGGGTACCGGTCAGGCGGCAATGCTCGCGCAGGAAATCCGCCAGCGAGGTGCGAGGTTCCACCATCGCCGTGACCTCGTGCCCGTTGACCGTCAGAGTGATTTCGATCATTGCTGCAACGCCTCCCGTACTGCGGCGACCACGCTGGCCCGATGGATGTCCTGCTCGTAGTCGTCGAACCGGCGCTCGGCGCAATCTTCGTCGAAGGTTTGGCCCACCCGCGCGCGCAGCCCGTCGCTCCACTGCCCGGTGGCCGCCAGCAGCGCCGCGGTACGCTCCAGCGGCAGCGGTGCGCCGTCGGTGGCGCCGAGCACGACACGGCAATAGCCACGCTGCGGATCATGCGCCGCCAGCGCCAGCGAACTGGCGAACTCGCCGGTCTTGCGGCACATCTTGTAGTGGCCGAAGCGCGCCGCGGCCGAATAGCGCGGCAGGCGGAGCGCATACAGCAATTCGTCGTCGGCCAGCGCAGTCATGTAGGCCCCCAGAGTGAAATCGGCGGCGGCAATCGAACGCCGGCCATCCGGGCCGACCGCCTCGATGCTCGCATCCAGCGCGATCATCGTCGTCACCCAGTCGGCCGACGGATCGGCCAGCGCCACGCTGCCGCCCAGAGTGCCGCGATTGCGCACCGCGCGATACGCGATGCCGGCGGCGATGCGGCGCATCAAACCGACCGGTGTCGGATCCGGCACCCGGCCATCCTCGATTGCCGCATGGGTGACGCAGGCGCCCAGCACCACCGCGTCCGGCCTTTCCTCGACCGCGCGCAACTGCTCGATGCGCGACACATCGATCACCCGTTCCAACGGTGCCAGCCGCAGGTTCAGCATCGGCACCAGCGACTGGCCGCCAGCCATCACCCGCGCCATGCCGTCGCTGCCAGCCAGCGCTCGCACGGCGTCCTCGATGGTGCGCGGCTGGACGAATTCAAACGGTGCCGGCTTCATCGCGCCCCCTGCGCCTGCCGGATCGCCTCGCGCACGCGGCGCGGCGTGGCCGGTGTTTCGTTGATTTCGACGCCGAGCGGACGCAGCGCATCGGTGATCGCGTTCAATATCGCCGCCGGTGGCGCGATCGCGCCGCCTTCGCCCATGCCCTTGATGCCGTAGGCGGTATGTGGCGATGGCGTGTTCATGTGAAGCAACCGTATCGGCGGAATTTCGGTCGGGCCCGGCAGCAGATAGTCCATGAAGGTCGATGCCAGCGGCTGACCCTGATCGTCGTACGGAATTTCCTCGTACAGCGCGGTGCCGATTCCCTGCGCGACACCGCCGACCAGCTGACCTTCGACGATCATCGGATTGACCACCGTGCCGCAGTCATGGACCACCACATAATCGAGCAGTTCGACGATCCCGCGTTCGACGTCCACCGCGACCTGTGCCGCGTGGGTTCCATAGGAAAAGGCGCCGGTCGAAGCGCTGGGCTGATACGTCGCCGTCGCGTGCAAGACCGGCTCCTCGCCAGCCGGCAGCTGTTCCGGATGCACGCTGGAGGCGCGCGCCACCGCCGCGAACGGAATCCGCCGGTCCGGCGTGCAGACCGCAGCGTCGCGCACCGTCACCTCACTTTCCGGCACCTGCAGCATATGCGCGCCAATGCGCGCAATGCGCGTCTTCAACAGGCCGCAGGCGCGCGCCACCGCGCCGCCCGCCATCACCATGCTGCGCGACGCCAGCGTGCCCATGCCGAACGGCGACAGCGCGCTGTCGCCGTGCCGCACCACGACCCGGGTCGGATCGACGCCAAGCTCTTCGGCAGCGATCTGCGCCAGCGTGGTTTCCAGTCCCTGCCCATGGTTCTGGATGCCGACTTCGAGCACCAGATCGCCGTCCGGCATCAGGCGCGCGGTCGCGGTTTCGAAACCGAAGTTCACCGGCAGTCCGCGCGCCACCCATTCCTCGGTGCCGTGCGCGGTCTGTTCAGTGTAGCTGGCGAAGCCGACGCCGATGTGGCGGCTATCCTCGCCGTCGGCGCCCTGCTGCTGACGAATCGCGTCCACGCCGATCGCCTCGGCGGCCAGCTGCACGCATTCGGCGTAATCGCCCGAGTCGTACAGCTTGCCGCTGACGCTGCGATACGGCATCTGCGCCGAGCGGATCGCATTCTGCATGCGCAAGTCGTGCGGCTCGCGCCCGAGCGCACGCGCCAGTTCGTCGATCGTGCGTTCAATCGCCAGGCAGGCACCGGTACGGCCGACGCCGCGATACGGGCCGAGCGGCGACTTGTTGCTGGCGATCGTCATCACCCGTGCGTGATACACCGGCACGTCGTAAGGACCGGGAATCATGCCGGCCGCCATGCCGGCTTCCATGGTCGAGGTCCACGGCCACACCGAGTAGGCGCCGGCATCGACCCGCACCTCGGCTTCCAGCGCCAACAGCCGGCCATCAGCGGCGGCGTGGGCGGTGATCCGGTATTCATGTTCGCGCGCGTGCTGCGAGGCCAGCAGATGTTCGCGCCGATCTTCCAGCCAGCGCACCGGATGACCCAGCTTCAACGCCAGCGCCGCCACGCACAGCTCTTCCGGATGGAGATTGCTCTTGACGCCGAAACCGCCGCCAACGTCCGGCGCCACCACCCGCAGCCGCCGTTCGGCGATACCCAGGCATTCCGCCAGCATGGTGCGCACGACGTGCGGAAACTGGGTCGACGTATACACCACCAGCTCGTCCAGCCGGCTGTCGAAATAGGCCAGCACGCCGCGCCCCTCCAGCGGCACCGAGGCGTGCCGGTTCAGGCGGTACGCGCGCGTGACGCTGACCGCCGCCTGCTGCCGCGCCTGTTCCAGATCGCCCTGGCGGATGAAACTTTCCAGCGCCAGATTGTCCGGCCAGTCTTCATGCACGCGCGGCGCAGCGTCGTCCAGCGCGCGATTCATGTCGACCACCGGCGGCAGTTCCTCGAACTCCACCATGATCTGCTGCGCCAGGTCTTCGGCCTGCGCGCGCGTCGGCGCCACGCACATCGCCACCGGCTCGCCGACGAAGCGCACCTTGTCGGTCGCCAGCGGATAGTGGTTCGATACGCGGTAACCGGGCGCGGAGGAGCGCGCGATGATCGGCTGCATGTCCGCCAGATCGGCGGCGGCGAACACGGCGGCGCGGTGTTCCGGCGGAATATCGATCGCGCCGATGCGCGCATGCGCCACGGGGCTGCGCAGGAAGGCGACTTCCTGCATTCCGGGGAAACTCAAGTCGCCCAGATACTGGCCGCGCCCGCGCAGAAAGCGGGCATCCTCGTTGCGCCGCAGCGCAGCTCCTATGCCACGATGGACAGCCTCCGCGGCTACGTCATGCGGCGCCAAGGTAGGATTTCTGTACATAGTCGCTCTTCAACAGGGTGGCGCTGTCGCCCTCCAGCGCCAGTCGGCCGGTTTCGATCACGTAGGCGCGATCCGACATCTGCAAGGCCAGGGAAGCGTTCTGCTCGACCAGCAGGATCGTCATGCCGGAGCGGTGAATCTCCTGGATCAGGTCGGCGGTGCGATCGATCATGATCGGCGCCAGCCCCAGCGAAGGTTCGTCGAGGATCAGCAATTTCGGCTCCGACATCAGTGCCCGGCCGATCGCCAGCATCTGCTGCTCACCACCGCTCAGGGTACCGGCCAGCTGGCGCCGCCGCTCGTACAGGCGCGGATAAAGTTCATAGATGCGGCCGACCGATGATTCCGGCGGCCGCTGACGGCGATGCACGTAACCGCCCAGCAGAAGATTCTCCTCGACCGTCATGAACGGCCATACCCTGCGTCCCTCGGGGCTGTGCGAAATCCCGAGCTTGACGATCGCTGATGGCGGCATGCCAGAAATCGTCTTGCCCTCGAACTCGATGCTGCCCTTGGTCGGCTTCAGCAAACCGGAAATCGTCCGCAGCGTGGTGCTCTTGCCGGCGCCGTTGGCGCCCAGCAGGGTGACGAACTCGCCTTGCTCCACCCGCAGCGACAGGCCGAACAGTGCCTGACGCTGCCCGTACATCACGTCCACCCCGTCAAGCCGCAGCATGTTCGACACTCCTGCCCAGATAGGCCTTGATCACCTCGGTATTGCTCTGAATCGCTGCCGGCGTGCCTTGGGCGATGCGTTTGCCGTGGTCCAGCACCACGATGTGATCGGACAGGCCCATCACCAGCTTCATGTCGTGCTCAACCAGCAGCACCGTGACACCACGGCTGCGGATCTGACGGATCAGTTCCATCATGCGAGCGGTTTCCTCCGGGTTCATGCCGGCCACCGGTTCATCCAGCACCAGTAGCGCCGGATCGGCCGCCAGTGCCACCGCCACTTCCAGCAGGCGCTGTTCGCCGTAAGACAGGTTGGCGGTCTGTTCATCGCGGTCGCGCGTCAGCCCGACTTCACGCAGGATGCGGTCGGCCCGCGCCGCCAATTGCATGTCCGGCAATGGCGCTACCGCCGCCCGGAAGATGCGCGGCCAACTCAGCGACAGGGTCCGGTGAAAACCGGTTTCCACTGCCTTGCCGACGGTCATCCCGAGCAGGCCGCGAGTGGTCTGGAAGGTGCGGATCATGCCGCGCTGCGCGATCTGATGCGGCGACATCCGGTCCGGCAACTCCTCGCCGTTGAACACGATACGTCCGCCGCTGCGCGCGATGAAGGCCGTGACCAGATTCAGCGTGGTGGTCTTGCCGGCGCCGTTCGGCCCGATCAGGCTGACGATCTGGCCGCGCCGGACCTCGAAGCTGACATTGTCGACCGCCACCAGCCCGCCGAAGCGCACGGTCAAACCATCGATCCGCAGCAACGGCTGGCAGTCGTTGCCCGCAGCAACCACCCTTGGCTCGGCTGGCAGCGGCGCCGCTGCCGGCATGGTGCCTGCAGGTGTCGGCCGTGCCGGCAGAAAACGCTTCGCCAGCAATACCAACCCCTGCGGAAACAGCAGCGTCGACAGCACCAGGATGGCGCCGAAGATCGGCTCGCGCAGGCTTTCGTGCAGACGCAAGGCCTCCAGAAGCACCACCACCAGGACACTGCCGATGATCGGCCCCACCACGGTGCCGACGCTTCCCAGAATCACCATGACCAGAATCATGATCATGTTGTTGAAATGGAAGATTTCCGGGCTGATGAAGCTGACATAGTGGGCATACACGGCGCCGGCCACTCCGGCCATCGCCGCGCCCAGCACGAACGCGATCATCGAATAGCGGTATTCGTTGATGCCGATCGCCTCCGCCAGGTGCTCGTCCTCGCGGATTGCGATCATCGCGTCGCCGACCGGGGAGCGGACCACGCGCCAGACGATGTAGATGCAGAAGACATCGAACCCCAGCACCAGCCAGTAGAAGCTGGCCTTGGAACCGAACAGCATCAGTGCGCCCCAGTTCTGGTGGAACAGCGGCGAAGCGACACCAACCAGCCCCATCGGGCCGCCGGTGAAATCGACCAGGTTGTTGGCGAACAGATGCAGGATCGCCGAAAACGCCAGCGTCACCAGCACGAAATGGGCGCCGCGAAACCGCAGTGTGATGTGTCCGAGCGCGAGGCCAAACAGGACAGTGACCAGAATCGCCGCCGGGATCGTCAGCAGCAGGCCGCCGCCGAGTTTGGTGGCGACCAGCGCCGCGGTGTAACCGCCGAGCCCGTAGAACGCGGTATGACCTAGCGACAGCCGGCCGACATAGCCATGGATCAGATTCAGTCCCGAGGTCAGCATCACGAAGATGCCGGCCATGGTCAGCGCGTGCAGCTGGTAGTTCGGCAGCGCCGACGGCGCGCAGGCCAGCACCAGAATCAGGAGCGCCGACCAGAAAAAGCCGTTCTTCAACATGCCCATGTCACACCTGTCCCTTGCGACCGAACAAGCCCTGCGGCTTGAACAGCAGCACCGCGATGACGATGAAGAAACCGATCGCCTCGCTGTAGTCCGACGAAATGAATCCCGACACCAGTCCTTCGGCGATGCCCAGCAGCAGGCCGCCGGTGATCGCGCCCATGATGTTGCCGAGACCTCCCATGATGACGATGATGAATGCCTTCAACACCGCCGTACCGCCCATCGACGGATAGACCAGATAGATCGATCCGAGCAGGGCGCCGGCCAGCGCCGCCATGCCGGAGCCGAGCACGAAGGTCAGCGTGCCGATGCGGTCGGTGTCGATGCCGACCAGACGCGCCGCGTCGCGATCGGAAAAGGTGGCGCGCATGGCCCAGCCGATATAGGTATGCCGCAACAGGAAATGGAAGGCGACGATGACCAACGCGGTGACCACCATCACGAACAGCTGCACCGGCGTGATCGTCAACGGACCGAATGCCAGCGGCGCATTGCCGAATGCCGAGGGAATGCTCTTCGGCACCGGGCCGATCGCCAGCAGCACGACGTTCTGGATGAACACCGACAGGCCGATCGTGACGATGATGGTCGAATCGATCGACTGGTCCTTCAGCCAGCGCAGCACCGAACGTTCCAATACCGCGCCGAACAGCATCGCCAGCACCACCGCCAGAAACAGCGCGACGAAATAGTTCAGGTGCAACAGATCGATCAGGTAGAAGCACAGTACACCGCCGATCATGTAGAACTCGCCATGCGCGAAATTGACGATGCGCATGATCCCGAAAATCAGCGTCAGCCCGACCGCCAGCAGCGCATAGGAACTGCCGATGATGGTTCCGTTGAGCAGCTGCTGCAGCATTTCATTCATGAATCCGCTCCTTGCGTCGGGCGCTACAGGGTGGCCGGATAGGTACCGCCATCCAGCAGCAGGTTCTGACCGCTGATGAAGCCGGCCTGCGCGCTGCAGAAGAAGGCACACGCGGCACCGAATTCCTCGATCGTTCCGAAACGTCCGGCCGGACTTTGTTCACACTGCTCACGCCGGACTTCTTCGATGCTGCGGCCGCTGGCCTTGGCACCGGCTGCCACCATGGCAGCGCGCCGGTCGGTATCGAAGGCACCGGGCAACAGGTTATTGATGGTGACATTGTGCCGTACGGTTTCGCGCGACAGGCCGGCGATGAAACCAGTCAAGCCGGTGCGTGCGCCATTCGACAAGCCGAGAATCCCGATCGGCTGCTTGACGCCGCTCGACGTGATGTTGATGACGCGGCCGAAACGGCGCGCGATCATTCCGTCCACGGTCTTGCGGATCAGTTCGATCGGCGTCAGCATGTTGGCATCCAGCGCCTGGATCCAGGCATCGCGCTCCCAATTGCGGAAATCTCCGGGCGGCGGCCCGCCGGCATTGGTTACCAGAATATCCGGCGACGGGCAGGCTTCCAGTACCGCCAGGCGGCCCTCGACGGTGGTGATGTCGCCCGCCGCGATGTGTACGATGGCGCCGGTACGGGAACGTATGTCCTCCGCGGCGGCTTCCAGCACCTGCCGGTCCCGCCCATTGATCGTCAGTTCCACGCCTTCTTCAGCCAGTGCGAGCGCGCACCCCTTGCCCAAGCCGCGGCTGGCGCCGCAGACGATGGCTTTCCTGCCAGCGATTCCGTATTTCATCTGTTTCTACCTCTTCAGTTTTGCCACATCCGGCAGGGCGCTTGCGCCCCGCGCCAGGACTATTGGTTGATCACTACGACGACTTCCGGCTTGCTGTCGTGGATTTGGGAAATCGACTGCACCGGGCGCGCCTGTCCTTGCGCATCGAACTGCAGCTTGCCGGTCAGGCCGTCGAACTGGATGGTCTTCAGGGCGTCGCGAACCTTGGCCGGCTGATCGCTGCCGGCGCGCGCCACCGCGGCGGCGGCCAGCCGTACCGCGTCATAGCCGGCGGCGACGTTGGCATCGACGCCCTGGCCGCTGGATGGATAACGCGCCCGGTAATTTTTTGCGAAGGCAGCGAATTCCTGTTCCTTGCCAGGCGGCGGCGCATGCGGCGCGAAATAGTTCTGCACCATCACGCCTTCAGCCGCCTCCTTGCCAGCCAGCTGGACGATGGTCTCGGCAGGAAAACCGCTGGTGACGATGCGCTTGCGGTCGTTCATGCCCATTTCATAGGTTTGCTTGATGATGTTCGACAGCGTGCTGGAATCGCTCGTGATGACGATACTGTCGGCGCCGGAGTTCTTCAGCTTGGTCAGCGTCGGTGCGAAATTGGTCTCACCCGGCTTGTGGTATTCGGTCGCCACCACCGTCGCCCCCTGCGGCGCCAGCACCCGGCTCCAGTTGTTCACCACCGCCCGGCCAAAGTCGTTGTTGGCCGCCATGAACGCTACCTTCTTCAGCCCCAGCTTCGATACCAGATAT